>Ga0187894_10001575_pt1 | contig 29008 bp, 25 predicted proteins | sample GBC1701081metaG_FD_136650 | JGI IMG/M metagenome (GOLD analysis project Ga0187894, IMG submission 136650) | White microbial mat communities from a lava cave in the Kipuka Kanohina Cave System on the Island of Hawaii, USA - GBC170108-1 metaG ...
CGTCGAACACGGCGTCGGCCAGCGGCCCCGGCCGCAGCAGGATACGCGGACCGGGCACCGGCGTGAACGGCGCCGACACCTGCAGCTTGGGGTAATAACGGCCGCCGGCGCGTTCGAGCGCCTGGGCCCAGCCGTGGTCGAAGACGTACTCGCCCTGGGAGTGGCTCTTGAGGAACATCGGCACGATGCCCAAGGTCGTGCCCTGCTCGTCGGTGGCGACGAGATACTGCGGCTGCCACCCCGTGCGGCGGCCCAGGCAGCGGCTGTCCTCGAGCGCCTTGAGGAAGGCGTGGGACAGGAACGGGTTGCCGGCGGCCTCCGGCGCCAGCGCGCAGGCATCCCACTCGGCGGCCGGCACCTTGCCGACGCTGTCGACCACCCGCATCTCCAGGCGCGTTTCCTGTCCGTCCATGGCTCCCGCTTGCTGTGCCAGATTCGTGCCGGCCGGCGATTGCCGCCTTGCACCCGTGCCATGTGCCGGTGGTACCGAACCCACCGACGACGAGGCAGGGTAACAGACCAAAAAGGGCAGACGGATGACATGTTGCGCGGGTCTGCTGCGCGTTCAAGTCGCTTGCGGCACCGACGCACGGCACACCGCTGGGCTGGCCAAGGCGGGAGCTGGCCGACAACGGCGACTCACGCCGCCGGCAGGCCGATCGGCTCCGCTGTCGCCTCGGTGAGCCCGGCGTCGGCCTTTCGCTGGAGGAAGGCGGCCAGCTTCTGCGTGTCGCAGTGGATCGCCAGGCCGACGACCTTGCCCCAGCGCAGGCGCAGCACATGCACGCCCTGGTTCGAGGCCGGTCTGTCGTCGATCGTGAAATGATCGACCCACTCGATCATCGCGACCGTGTCCCACGGCCAGCCGCGGACGGCGATAGCCCGAAGCTCGAAGCGCAAGTCGGGGAAGACGCGGGCCAGCCGGCCGTACCACAGCTTCGTCTGCGGCATCTCCCGGCGGATCCCGGCCAGCGCGTGATGACCGTAGAACACATGGCGCAGCCCGGGGTGGAAGGCGGCGATCACGGCGTCGTAGTCGCCGCGATTGATGCTGGCGAAGGCGCGCCGCAGCTGGGCGCGGACGATGGCGTGGTACATGGTCAGCGCGCTGCCACGCCGTGGGCGAAGAAGCCGGCGAACCGCACGACGAAGAGCATGGGCGGCCTCCAATGAATTCAATGATTGAACTAACATGCCACATTGCGTTCAATGATTCAACTCGCTAGGGTTTGGCCATGCGTCGTACCAGCTTCGCTTTCATGCAATGTTCGCTCGCCCGCAGCCTCGAGGTGATCGGCGACTGGTGGACACCGTTGATCGTCCGCTCGCTGTTCCTCGGCGTGACCCGCTTCGACGATTTGGTCGAGGATCTGGGAGTCTCGCGCAATCTGCTGACGTCGCGCCTGAAGGCGCTGGCCGAGGACGGGCTGATCGAGCGTCGCCGCTACCAGGACCATCCGCCGCGCTACGACCACGTGCTGACGGAGGCCGGCCGCGCGCTGGTGCCGCCGCTGATCGCGCTCACCGCCTGGGGCGACCGCTGGGCGACGCCGCGCGGCGGCAGCCCGCTGCTGTTCGAGCACCGCGGTTGTGGCCATCAGTTCGTGCCGCAGGTGCGCTGCTCGCACTGCGGCGAGGCCGTGGGCGCCGACGATGTCATTGCGCGCCCCGGTCCCGGCGGCCGGGTCGCACGCGGCACGCGCGTAGTCGCACGACGCGTGCTGCAGGCCGCCCGGCGAGCATGATGCCCCTTGGTTGGTGGCTGCATTTCGCCGCGAAAAGTTGACGCCGACGGGTCGCGGCGCGACACTGTTGCTGCCCGCCCGCGTAGCGTGCCCAGGCGGGTCCATATGTCGGAGACGGCATGGCAGACGTCCGCGCGCAAGGAGGCGCAGCGTCGGCGGGGGAGCAATCCGGGAACCTGACGGCCCTGCCCGTCGGCTACTGCCTTGGAAAATGCGTGCTGCTGCAGGTCCTGGGCCAGGGGAGCTTCGGGATCACCTATCATGCCCGCGATTCGCAGCTTGGCCGCGAGGTCGCGATCAAGGAATACCTGCCGACATCGCTCGCCGTGCGCCAGGGCGATGCCCGCGTGCTGCCGCGGGCCACCGAGGTGACAGGCGATTTCATCTGGGGTCGTGACCGTTTCCTCGACGAGGCGCGCACCCTTGTGAAGCTGGACAGCGTGCCATCGATCGTGCGTGTGCTGGACTACCTGGAGGCCAATGGCACGGCCTACATGGTGATGGCGCTGGTGCCGGGAGAAATGGTCGACGTCCGCCTCGCGCGGCGGAAGACATTGTCGCGGGCCGAGATCGACCGTCTGATCTACCCGCTGCTCGACGGCCTCGAGCAAGTGCATCATGCCGGGTTCCTTCACCGCGACATCAAGCCGGCCAACATCATCCTCGATCCCCACGGCGATGCGACCCTGATCGACTTCAGCGCGGCGCGCGCCGCCATGGCCGACCGCACCAGGGCGATGACGGCGATCTACACGCCAGCCTACGCCGCGGTCGAACAGTTCACGTCGGCCAGGCAGGGCCCGTGGACCGACATCTACGGGCTGGCGGCAACGCTCTATCAGTGTGTCACCGGCCAGCCACCCCCGGGCGCGCTCGATCGCGTGCTGGAGGACACGCTGGTGCCGGCGGCGACGGCAGCGCAGGGGCGCTACGGCCGGGCGCTGCTGGCGGCCATCGATGCCGGCCTGGGCGTGCGCATGCTGGACCGGCCGCAGAGCATCGAGGAGTGGCGCACGGTCTTCACGACCGGCATGGCGTCGGCGCACATCGATGGCCGGACCCGCGACATGAGCGCTGACCCGGCGCATGGCACGCGGGCGGTGGCTGGCATCGGCGTGGAAGCGTTGCCGGGTGCCGACGCGGCGTCGTGTCTTCGGCCCGCAGCGGCGCGCGACGGTGATGTAGTCCATGCATCGGCGCCGGCTTCATCGTCCTCTCTCGCGCGACGGCCGACGCCGGGTTGGTTGGCGGCCGCCGCCGTGATCCTGACCGTTGGGGCGGGCGGGAGCTACCTGGCCTTGCGTCCACAACTGCCGCCCGCGGAGACAGCGACCACCGCCACTTCGGGCAAGACAGACGTCGACGCGGAAGCGATGCGCAAGGCCGACGGCGCGCAGCGAGCCGCCGAGGCGAAACGCAAGGAGGATGAAGCGCGGCGCACAGCGGTGGATGAGCAAGCCCGGGCTGAGGCCGCACGGAAAAAGGCTGAAGAAGAAAGAGCCCGTGCCGAATCCGAATCCAGGCGCCTCGGCGAAGTGGCCGAGGCGGGCCTGCTGCTGGGTGAGACGGATCGCAAGCGGGTGCAAGCCGGGCTGGCGTCGCGCGGCTTCGACACCGGCAGCCTGGATGGCAGCTTCGGGCAGCGTACGCGGCAGATGATCGCCGCCTTCCAGCGCAGCCGAACCGAGGCCGCGACCGGCTACTTGACGTCGAGTCAGTACGCTGCGCTGTGGCGCGAGGGCCAGGAGGCTTTGGCGCGGATGGAGGAGGAGCGTGCCAAGGCCGATGCCCGGCGCAGGGAAGAAGAGGAGCGCAAGGTCGCCGAGCAGGCGACGGCACGCCCCGCGGCGGTCACATCAGGGCCGGCGACAGGCGGCGACGGCACATGGTCGGCGACGCTCGCCTGTGCGTCGATCTCCGCGCAGATGTTTCGTCTGCAAGTGTCGAACGGGCGCGGCAGCGGCGGAGATGCTGCCGCCAGCCTGGCCCTCAGGGTCGATGGAAGGACGGTTCGCGCCGACATGACGTTGATGGTCGCGGGACGTGAGTATCTGGGCACGCTCGGAGGACAGCTCACCGGCAATTCCGGCCACGCGACAGGAGCGATCAGGGCTGGTGGTGGCCCGGGCATGCCGCTCGATTGCGCATTGGCACTCCTGCGCGGTGACGTGGCGCCATCGGTCCCGGCGCTCATGGTGACGGCTGTCGCCGGGCGGCCCGAAACCGACGCCGATGGCATCTGGTCCGGTACTCTTGCATGCGGCCTCGCCGAGCCACGCAAGGTTCGTCTGCAGATGACCAGCGGTCGCGGCGTGTTCAATCAGGCCGGGCTGAACATGAAGCTCAGAGTCGACGGCAGCGTCATCGCGGCCGACTTGATCGTCCAGGGCAGCATTCGCGAGCTGATCGGCGGGTTCAAGGGCACGGTGACGGGCTCATCCGCCAGGGCAGCCGGGACTCTCATCGCCGGTGGCTACGCGGCAGCGGGTGCCGGCTCGACGGACTGCGTCCTGACGCTGGTCCGGGGCGATGAGGCGGCGCCGGCGCCCACGACAGCGCCACGCTAGGGCGCGTGTGGTTTTGGCGGAATCGCCTTCTGGGAGCGCCAGCCGGCACCGGCGCGAAGCGCTGGACTTCGAGCCGGCTGGAAGCCGGCGCTCCCAGTCGATCCGGACAGGCGCCAGAAACGAGTCGCACTCCGGGCCACCTGGTCCAGAGCGGAAGCGATAAGCCGGCGAGATGCCGGTGCGTCAGGGTGAAGCCTGGAAAAATACGGATCGGTGCCGGTTACGCGGGGACGTGCGGCGGTCCGGGGGTCGTCCGGAATTAGATCGCCGCAGCCGGCGTTGGGATGGGGGAAGGGGGGCGTCGGAAGGCCCCACGGTCGCCGGCTTGATAGACTACACGCGTTCTACGCCATGCGGTACACCGCGCACCGATCCGTTGTTGGGGAAGTCGCTTCCGATCCGGCGCGGAAACGCCGGACCGGAAGCCGGATTGGCATCAGTTAGAGGGGCCAATCTCGAGTAGCCCTGAGGCCTACTTCTTCTTCTTCGCGGCCTTCTTCTTCGCCGGGGCCTTCTTGGCGGCTTTCTTCTTCGCAGCCATGATTCGTCTCCTTGGTTTCACATGGGATCCAAACCGTCGGACCCCGGTTTGACGCTTGGCAACTCAACGCCACTACGCCTACTGAATCGCCGCGCGGGTAACCACGCGGGTCGCGTTCAACTACAGCCGCTCGTCGCGCCGCAGGTCGTGCACTTCATGCACGTCCCGTTGCGGACGAGGGTGAAGTTGCCGCATTCGGTACACGCGTCGCCCTCGAAGCCTTTGAGCCGGGCCTCGCGGACCCGTTCGAGCCTCTCGGGGACGGCGTGGGCCGCCGCGGCGCTGAGGACGACCGCCCCTCCGCCGGAGGCGGCAAGGGCGACGGTCTGGTCGTCCATCAGTCCTTGGGACGCCGCCGCCATGGTCGCGACCATCGTCGCGCTGCCGATGACGGCGCTGTCGGCGGCGGCCTGCTGACCGGCGCTGCGCCCGCTGAGCACATAGAGATTGCTGCGCACGAAACCGACGCTGGCCATCGGATTCACCGCCGGCGCCTGCGCGTCATGGGTCAATGCCGCCTGGGCGACGCCGCCGCCGACCGCATCGCCGCGCAAATCGTTGGGCTCGACATGCGCCAGGTCAGTGCGGCCGAGATACGACACGGCCAGCTCGCGGAAGATATAGTCGAGCACCGACGTGGCCATCTTGATGGCGTCATTGCCTTCGACCATGCCGGACGGCTCGAAGCGCGTGAAGGTGAAGGCCTCGACGAATTCCTCCAGGGGCACGCCGTACTGTAAGCCGATCGAGATCGCGATGGCGAAGTTGTTCATCAGGCTGCGGAAGGCGGCGCCCTCCTTGTGCATGTCGATGAACACCTCGCCGAGGTGGCCGTCCGTGTATTCCCCGGTCCGCAGGTAGACCTTGTGGCCGCCGACAATCGCCTTCTGGGTGTAACCCTTGCGCCGTTGCGGCAGGCGCAGACGGCGGCCGGCCACTTCGCGTTCGATGATCCGCTCGACGATGCGCTCGGCGATGATGCCGGCCTGCTGCGCGGGTGGCTTGGCGGCGATCGGTTCGAGAGCGTCGTCCTCGGCCTCGTCAGGCAGCACCATGGCGGCCAGCGGCTGCGACAGCTTTGAGCCGTCGCGATAGAGCGCCGTCGCCTTCAGTCCGAGCTTCCAAGACGACTCGTAGGCCCGGCTGCAATCCTCGACCGTGGCTGCGTTGGGCATGTTGATGGTCTTGGAAATGGCGCCGGTGACGAAAGGTTGCGCCACCGCCATCATGCGGATGTGCGATTCGGTCGACAGGTGACGTTTGCCATCGCGGCCACATGGCGAGGCACAGTCGAACACCGGCAGATGCTCCGGCTTCAGACCCGGTGCGCCTTCCACCATCATCGCGCCGCAGGCCCAGGCATTCGCGGCATTGATATCGGCTCGGCTGAAGCCGAGATGGGCCAACAGGTCGAGCTTGGCATCGGCAAGCTGCGCCTCCGTCAGGCCCAGCCGGTCGCGGCAGAAGTCATCGCCCAGTGTCCAGCGGTTGAACGCAAAGCGGATGTCGAATGCCTCGGCGACTGCCTTGTCGAGCCGCTCCAGCGCTGCGTCGTCGAAGCCCCTGGCGCGCAGCGCGGCGGCGGTGACGCCCGGCGCGCCGGTCAGCGTGCCGCGGCCGACCGCGTAGGCGACGATGGCGGCGATGGCCGTCTCGTCGTATCCCAGCCGCGCCAACGCCGCCGGCACCGACTGGTTGACGATGCGGAAATAGCCCCCGCCGGACAGCTTCTTGAACTTCACCAGCGCGAAGTCCGGCTCGATGCCGGTCGTGTCGCAATCCATCACCAGGCCGATGGTGCCTGTGGGCGCGATCACCGAGACCTGGGCGTTGCGGAAGCCGTGCTTCTCGCCCAGCGCCAGCGCACGGTCCCATGCCTGCGACGCGGCATCGATCAGGCGCCGATCCGGGCAATGGATATGGTCGAGCGCCACCGGCAGCGTCGACAGCTGTTCGTAGCCCGACGCCTGGCCGCGGGCGGCACGGCGGTGGTTGCGGATCACGCGCAGCATCGCGGCGCGGTTGGGTGCGAAGCCCGGGAAGGTCCCCAACTCCTTGGCCATCTCGGCCGAGGTGGCGTAGGCGACGCCCGTCATGATCGCGGTGATGGCGGCGCAGGTGGCGCGGCCTTCCGCGCTGTCGTAGCCCAGCCCGTCCGACATCAGCAGCGCGCCGAGATTGGCGTAGCCCAGGCCCAGCGTGCGGTATTCATGGCTGAGCTGCGCGATCCGCGCCGACGGGTACTGCGCCATCAGCACGGAGATCTCGAGCACGATGGTCCACAGCCGGCAGGCATGCTCGAAGCCAGGCACGTCGAAAGTGCCATCGGCCCGGCGGAAGCGCAGCAGATTCATCGACGCCAGATTGCACGCCGTGTCGTCGAGGAACATGTACTCGGAACACGGGTTCGAGGCGTTGATGCGTCCCGACTCCGGGCAGGTGTGCCAGTCGTTGATCGTGGTATCGTATTGGATGCCCGGGTCGGCGCAGGCCCACGCGGCATAGCCGATGCGGTCCCACAGCTCGCGCGCCTTGATCGTGCGCGCGACGTTGCCCGATGTGCGCCAGACCAGATTCCAGTCTCGGTCCTCGGCCACGGCGCGCAGGAAGTCGTCGGTCACGCGTACGGAGTTGTTGGCGTTCTGGCCCGAAATCGTGGTGTAGGCCTCCGACTCCCAATCCGTGTCGTAGACGGGGAACTCGATGTGGCGATAGCCCTGGCGCGCGAAGGCGATGACCCGCTGAATGTAGTTCTCGGGGATCATCGCCTTGCGGGCGGCGACGATCTCGCGGCGCAACGCCGTATTGCGCGTCGGGTCGAAGCGCGAGTCGCCCTCGGCGACGGCGTCGATGCAGGCCCGCATGATGGCGTTGAGGTGCTTGTTGGCGAGCCGCGAGCCGGCCACCAGGGCGGCGACCTTCTGCTCCTCGATCACCTTCCAGTCGACGAAGGCCTCGATGTCGGGATGGTCGACGTCGACCACCACCATCTTGGCCGCGCGGCGTGTCGTGCCGCCCGACTTGATGGCGCCAGCGGCCCGATCGCCGATCTTCAGGAAGCTCATCAGGCCGGACGACCTGCCGCCGCCAGACAGCTTCTCGCCGCTGCCGCGGATGCGAGAGAAGTTGCTGCCGGTGCCGGAGCCGTACTTGAACAGCCGGGTCTCGCGAACCCAGAGATCCATGATCCCGCCGTCGCCCACCAGGTCGTCAGCCACGCTCTGGATGAAGCAGGCGTGCGGCTGCGGCCGGGCGTAGGCCGAGTCGCTGCGGGTCAGGTGGCCGGTGCGGTAGTCGACGTAGTGGTGCCCCTGGCCGGGCCCATCAATGCCGTAGGCCCAGTGCAGCCCGGTGTTGAACCACTGCGGCGAGTTGGGCGCCGCCATCTGCGCCGCCAGCATGAAGCAGAGCTCGTCGTAGAACGCGCGCGCGTCTTCCTCGCCGTCGAAGTAGCCGGCCTTCCAGCCCCAGTAGGTCCAGGTGCCGGCGAGGCGGTGGAAAAGCTGCCGCGAGTCCGTCTCACCGCCGAAGCGCGTTTCGGCCGGCAGCGACGCGAGCGCCTCGTCGTCGGGCTCGTGCCGCCACAGCCACGCCGGCACGTCGTCCTCGCGCAGGGCGCGCAACGCCGCCGGTACGCCGGCACGGCGGAAATATTTCTGGGCCAGCACATCGCAGGCCACCTGCGACCAGTCGCTCGGCACATCGATGCCGGCCTGGCGGAAGATGACGGAGCCATCGGGGTTGCGGATCTCAGACGTAGCCAACCGGAAGGCCAATCGCGCATACGGCGATTCTCCTTCCTGGGTGTAGCGACGCTGGATACGCATGATCGATATTCGACCCCCGCCAGGTGCCCGAAACCGTTCCCGCGCTTCAAACGCGATGGGCACATGTAGGCACTGGGGGATGATAGATTACAAAATCTTGAGAGCGCAACAATATTTTGTAAGGTAACTCACAGAAGACACAACATGATGCATTCCGGCAACACCCCTGCAAGCGGCCTCTGCATAACGTGGTGGAAGTGAGTGGACGCGATGCATGGACGGTTTGCGCGTTGCCAGAGCAGATGGGCAACGGTACAAGCGCGCCTCTTGTGGCGTTCGATGCCGCTCCGCGCGGCGCGGCGGGAAAGCATGACGCGATGACGATCGGAACGCGGTTGTTCACCTGGCTCAAGGGCGAGTACGTCGGCAAGGACGCCCAGGGCAACCGCTACTACCGCGAACGCAAGCCGGTGCCGGGCCGACGCCCGAAGCGGTGGGTGATCTATCGCGGCGAGGTCGAGGCATCGCGCGTGCCGCCGGACTGGCACGGCTGGCTGCATCACACGACCGATCAGCCGCCGCCGCCCGACGGCCTGCCGACGCGCCCGTGGCAGCTCGCCCACCAGGAGAACCGGTCGGGCACGCCGCTTGCCTACCATCCGCCGGGCTCGACCGTTGGCGAGGGCCGCCGCGCCAAGGCAACCGGTGACTACGAAGCCTGGAAGCCGGAGTGATCGCGTATGGCGCTGCTGCGGCGGGAGCGCGCCGATGGGGCAGGGCGCTCGTCCGCACCAAATTTGGCTGGTCCACATGCTCCTCACCCTGAGGAGGCCGCGCCAGCGGCCGTCTCGAAGGGTGGGCAACATCACCATGGTTTGTTCGAGCCGTTTTCGTATCGCCCGTGCTGTTGCCCATCCTTCGAGACGCGCGCCTGTGGCACGCTCCTCAGGATGAGGAGTTTATGAACGGCCGATGAGTGACGCGTTCCCGGCATCGCCTCGCGGGCTTAGCCGTTGTATAAATCCCGGCACCTGACCTGGCGCGGAGCGTGTTGTGGCTCGCAATATCGTTGAAACCGTCATCGGTGCGATCGTGCTGTGCGTGGCGATCGCCTTCGGTGTCTATGCCTTCACGGCCACCGACGCGTCGGCACCGAAAGGCTACGAGATCTCGGCCCGCTTCTCGCGGATCGACGGGCTGAAGCGCGGCGCCGACGTCACCATGGCCGGCATCAAGGTCGGGACGGTCACGGGCATGGAGCTCGACAAGAGCTATTACGCGGTCGTGCGCATGTCGATCCGCAACGACATCAAGCTGACCACCGACACCTTCGCCAAGGTCATGAGCGAGTCGCTCCTGGGCGGCATGTCGGTGACCCTGGAAATCGGCGGCGCCGACCAGTTCCTGGGCGCCGGCAGCATGATCACCAAGACCCAGGGCGCCATCCCCTTCACCGAGCTGCTGTCGCTGCTGGTGCAGCCGGGCGGCACCGGCGGACCCGGCGCGGGCGGCGGCGATCCGAAGGAGAAGAAGTAGTGTCCGACCCGTCGACCAACGTCCCGGTGTGGAAGCAGCCCGACGGCAAGCCGGTCTCGTGCCTGGAGAAGATCAAGGTCCTGAACCAGAACCTCGAGGAGATCCGGCAGCTCTGCGCCGACGCTTTCGAGGACGCGGTGTTGATGGGCTGCGACCCCGACCAAATTCGCGCCGTATTCCGGGAGTTGATTGAGTCGATCGAGCCATCCTACCCAGACGACAAGTGAGCTCAAGTCCGCTCGAACGCCCCCGGCTGTCACGCCCCCTCCTGTCATCCCGAGCGAAGCGAGGGATCTTTCGGCAGGGACGTGCGGTGCGTCGTCCCGCAAGATTCCTCGCTACGCTCGGAATGACAGGATCGCTTGTCGCAGCGGCGGCTCTCGCCGTCGCCTGCATTGCAATGTCGATGGCGTCGGCGCAGCAACGAAGCGATCCACCGCCGCCCGGTCCGGCGCCGCAGCGTCCGCCGCCCGCCGATCCGGCGGCACCGCGCCCGCCGCCTGCCCCTGGCTCGGTGCTGCAGATGCCGCCGTCGCAGGCCTTCAAGCCGTTGCGGCCGTCGCCCGCCGCGTCCGACGGCGAGCGGCGCGCGGTGATGCTGCAGGGGCTCGACAAGGTCACCACGCGCACGCGCCGCTTCCCGGCGGCGATCGGCGATACGGTGGAATTCGGCACCTTGCGCGTGACCGTCGCGGAGTGCCTGGTCAACGTGCCGGAAGCGCCGGCCGAGGCGGCGGCTTACCTCACCATCGTCGACAACAAGCCCGGGCAGAGCGCGCAGACCATGTTCGCCGGCTGGATGTTCGCGTCATCGCCCGGGCTGTCGGCGCTCGACAGTTCGGTCTACGACGTGTGGGTGGTGGCCTGTACCAATGTCTCGCAGGCCTCGGCGCCACCCAGTTCCAAATAGAACGTCGCCGGCGTCGCCAGCGCTTCGGCCAGTCGCGTGCGGTACTCGGCGCGGCCGATCTCGACGGTGCCGAACTGGCGCAGGTGCTCGGTCATGAACTGGCAATCCAGGAGCCGGTAGCCGCCCTTGAGCAGCCGCGCCGCGAGATGCACCAGGGCGACCTTGCTGGCATCGCGCATGCGGCTGAACATGCTCTCGCCGAAAAAGGCGCCGTTGATCGACACGCCGTACAGGCCGCCGACCAGCTCGGAGCCGACGCGGCATTCGACCGAATGGGCGAAACCGCGGTCAAAAAGGGCGGTGTAGAGCTCGACGATCGGCTGGTTGATCCAGCTCTGGCGCTGGCGTGCGCGCGGTGCGGCGCAGGCCTGGATGACGCCGCGGAAGTCGCGGTCGCAGCTCACCTCGAACGGGCCGTTGCGCACCGTGCGGGCCAGCCGGCGCGGCAGGTGGAAGCGGTTCAGCTCGACGATCGCCCGTTCGTCGGGATCGACCCAGTACAAGGTCGGGTCCTCGCGCGTCTCGCCCATCGGGAAGATGCCCGTGCAGTAGGCGCGCAGCAGCATGTCGGGCGTCAGGCGGGACATGCGCTCATGGTGGCGCGCCGTGATAGGAGGCGCAATATGGGACGTCGGCTTGCTGGGCGCGCGTCACTCATAAGCGCTGACTTTGGCCGTTCACCTACCTCCTCATCCTGAGGAGCGCGCCACAGGCGCGCGTCTCGAAGGATGGGCAACAGCACGGGCGGCACGAAAACAGCCCGAACAAACCATGGTGACCGTTGCCCACCCTTCGAGACGGCCGCTGGTGCGGCCTCCTCAGGGTGAGGAGCCATGTGGGCCAGCCAAAGTTGGCGCGCCCCCAGCCATTACTTCTTCAGTCCCACCAGCCGTTCCAGCCAGTGGATGTCGTAGTCGCCGTTGACGAAATCGGGCTGGGCGATCAGGCGTTGGTGCAGCGCGATCGTCGTGTCGATACCGCCGACGACGTATTCCTCCAGCGCGCGGCGCAGGCGCATCAGGCATTCGTTGCGGTTGGCGCCGGAGACGATCAGCTTGGCCACCAGGCTGTCGTAGTAGGGCGGCATGCGGTAGCCGGCGTAGAGGCCGGAGTCGACGCGCACACCGAGGCCGCCGGGCGGGTGATAGTCGGTGATCAAACCCGGGCAGGGGACGAAGGTCTCGGGGTGCTCGGCGTTGATGCGGCACTCGATGGCGTGGCCGGAGAACTTGATGTCGGCCTGGGCCAGGCTCAACGGCGCGCCCGTGGCGACGCGGATCTGCTCGCGCACCAGGTCGATGCCGGTGATCGCTTCGGTGATGGGGTGCTCGACCTGCAGCCGCGTGTTCATCTCGATGAAAAAGAATTCACCGTCCTGGTACAGGAACTCCAGGGTGCCGACGCCGCGGTAGCCCATGCGGCGCATCGCGTCGGCCGCCAGCCCGCCGATGCGCTCGCGCATTTCGCGGTTCAGCGCCGGCGACGGCGTCTCCTCCAGCACCTTCTGGTGGCGGCGTTGCAGCGAGCAGTCGCGCTCGCCCAGGTGCACGACGTTGCCGTGCGTGTCGGCCAGGATCTGGATCTCGATGTGGCGCGGCTTGCCGAGGTACTTCTCGACGTAGACGGCGCCGTTGCCGAAGGCGGCCGTCGCTTCCTGGCGCGCCAGGTTGAAGGCTTCCTCGGCCTGCGGCTCGGCCTCGATCACCTTCATGCCGCGGCCGCCGCCGCCGGCCACCGCCTTGATCAGGATGGGATAGCCGATCGACTTCCCCAGTGCCCGGATCTCGTCGAGATTGTCGACCGGGCCGGGCGATCCCGGCACCAGCGGCAGGCCGAGCCCGGCTGCGGTCTGCTTGGCGACGATCTTGTCGCCCATCATGCGGATGTGTTCCGGCGTCGGGCCGATGAAGGTGAACTCGTGCTCCTCCACCAGCTCGGCGAAGCGCGCGTTCTCCGACAGGAAGCCGTAACCCGGATGGATCGCGTCGGCGCCGACAATGGTCGCGGCCGACAGGATCGCGGGGATGTTGAGATAGCTGTCCTTGGCCGGCGGCGGGCCGATGCACACCGATTCGTCGGCCAGGCGCACATGCATGGCATCACTGTCGGCCGTCGAATGGATGGCGACCGTCTGGATGCCCATCTCGCGGCAGGCGCGATGGATGCGCAGCGCGATCTCGCCCCGGTTGGCGATCAGCACCTTGTCGAACATGCGGCCGTCTCCGGAAGAGGCTGTCGGGCGGACGCAGCGGTCGACGCCACCGGGTTCACTCCACGACCATCAGCACCTGGCCGAATTCGACGGGCTGGGCGTTCCCGACGACGACCCTGGCGACGGTGCCGGCCTTCGGCGCCTTGATCGGGTTGAAGGTCTTCATCGCCTCGATGATGAGCAGGGTCTGGCCGGCGGCGATCTTGTCGCCGACCGCGACAAAGGCCGGCTTCCCGGGTTCCGGCGAGAGATAGGCCGTGCCCACCATCGGCGACTTCACCGCGCCGGGGTGATTGTTCTCATCTGCCATCGCCGGACCGCCCGGGGCGGGCAGTGCGACCGGCATGCCCGGCAAAGCGAGGGGCGCGGCTGCGATCTGTGTGATCGTCCGCGACACCCGGATCCGCCGGTCGCCGATCTCGTATTCGATCTCGCTCAGTCCGGCATCGTTGAGCAGGTCCGCCAGTTTGCGAACAAGGTCGAGATCTTCCTGGTTCTTCGACATGGCGTTGGTTCCTTTGAGGGGTAGAAGAGCCACGCTGTTTGTTCCTTATGTTGTTTTGGTGCCCGCCACTCGTTGAGCCAGGGCCTGCAGGGCGAAGAGGTACCCTTGGCTTCCCAGGCCGGCGATCATGCCGAGCGCAGCCTGGCTGATATAGGAGTGATGCCGGAAGGCCTCGCGGCGGTGGATATTCGACAGGTGCACCTCGATCACCGGCAACTCGGCGGCGTTCAGCGCATCGAGTAGGGCGACCGAGGTATGGGTGTAGGCCCCGGCGTTGATGACGATGCCGGCATTGCCCTCGCGCGCCTGCTGGATGCGATCGACCAGGGCGCCCTCGTGGTTGCTCTGGAAGAACTCGACGGCCAACCCCAGGCGTCCGGCCTCGGCGCGGCACGCGGCCTCGATGTCGGCCAGGGTCTCGCGCCCATAGATTTCCGGCTGGCGCTTGCCGAGCATGTTCAGGTTGGGCCCGTTCACGACCAGGACTGGCTTGTTTTGTGCAGCCATTTCAACCGTTTGGGGTTTCCTGCCGACAGCCGAGCATAGCCGCCGCCGGCCTTATAGCATGGCGATTCCACCCGGCAAGGCAGGAAGCAGGGTCGCTTGGCGCACTTGCGATGACACCCTACCTTACATCCATGTGCATAAGATGATGCGTTCAGCGTCCGGGTGGCTCGGCCGCGATGCGCAGGGTGCGGGCATGGTCGAGCAGCTTGTCCAGCAGCGTGTCCAGGGCCTTGCGCTCGTCCGGCGTCAGCCCCTTGAGCAGCCGGGCTTCGTAGCCCAGCGCCAGGGCGGCGACATGGGCGTGCAGGCGGCGGCCGCCCGTGGTGAGGCGCAACGCCGACTTGCGGCGGTCGCTGCCGTCGGTGGCGCGCTTGACCAGGTCGCGGTCGAACAGGGCGGCGACGGCCCGGCTGACCGTGACCTTGTCCATCAGGGTGCGGTCGCAGACCTCGCTGGCCGACAGCGGCGCGAACCGGCCCAGCACCGCCATCACGCGCCATTGCGGGATGGTGAGCCCGGACGGCTCGAAATAATGGTCGTGGACCGAGGCGCTCACCAGCTGGCTGAGGATCGACAGGCGATAGGGCAGGAAGCGTTCGAGCGTCAGGCTCGGCCCGGTTGTCTTGGTGGCGGTCATCGAAGCCGCAGTCCTGTGGAAATAGTTGCAGTTGAAACCAATCAGGGACGTTGGTAGTTTCATTTGAAACTAATTCGGGCGGCCGGTCAAACCCGATCCGCCCGCCGCACACCGGAGGACGAACATGGCCGCGAGCGTCGCCGACCCCACCCTGCGGGACGCCGATCCCGTGAACCCCATGGGCACGGATGGCTTCGAGTTCATCGAGTATACGGCGCCCGACCCGGAGGCGCTGGGCCGGCTGTTCGAGAGCCTGGGTTTCGTCGCCGTGGCGCGGCACCGGTCGAAGACCGTGACGCTCTATCGTCAGGGTGACATCAATTTCATTGTCAACGCCGAGCCTGAAAGCTTCGCACAGGGCTTCGCGCGCGTGCACGGCCCCAGCATTTGCGCCATCGCCTTCCGGGTGAAGAACGCGGCGCGGGCCTACAAGCGGGCACTGGGGTTGGGTGCCTGGGGCGTCGAGGGCAAGGTCGGGCCGATGGAGCTCAACATCCCGGCCATCAAGGGCATCGGCGACAGCCTGATCTACCTGGTGGACCGCTACGGCGCCAAGGGCACGATCTACGACGTCGATTTCGACTATCTGCCCGGCGTCGATCCCAATCCGCCGGGTGTCGGCCTGACCTATATCGACCACCTGACTCACAACGTGCATCGCGGCCGCATGGCGGAGTGGTCCGAGTTCTACGAACGGCTGTTCAATTTCCGCGAGATCAGGTACTTCGACATCGAGGGCAAGCTGACCGGCCTGAAGTCCAAGGCCATGACCAGCCCGTGCGGCAAGATCCGCATCCCCATCAACGAAAGCTCGGACGACAAGTCGCAGATCCAGGAATATCTCTCGGCCTACCACGGCGAGGGCATCCAGCACGTGGCGCTGGGCAGCGCCGACATCTACGGGACGGTCGAGTCGCTGCGGACCCGCCAGGTCGTGTTCCAGGACACGCTGGAAACCTACTATGAAGGCATCGACAAGCGGCTGCCGCAGCATGGCGAGGACGTCGCGCGGCTGAAGCGCAACAGCATCCTGATCGACGGCGCGCCGACGCCGGGTGGCGGCAGGCTGCTGCAGATCTTCACCACCACGGTGATCGGCCCGATCTTCTTCGAGATCATCCAGCGCAAGGGCGACGAGGGCTTCGGCGAGGGCAATTTCCGCGCCCTCTTCGAGTCGATCGAGCTCGACCAGATCCGCCGTGGCGTGCTGAAGGCCTGAATCCCTCTCCCGCATGCGGGAGAGGGAGGGGCCCATCGCGTCAGCGATGGGAGGGTGAGGGCTTCACACGAGGCGTCGTGCGTGAAACCCTCACCCGGCGCGAAGACGCGCCGACCTCTCCCGCGAGCGGGAGAGGTGAAGGGGAGTTCCATGAAATTCTACGGCTATTTCCGCTCGTCGGCGGCGTTCCGCGTGCGCATCGCGCTGAACCTCAAGGGCATCGCGCCCGACCTGGCGTTCATCCACCTGCGCCGGCAGGAACAGACTTCGCCTGGCTACACCAGGCTCAACCCGCAGCAACTCGTGCCGGCCATGGAACTCGACGACGGCACGGTGCTGGCGCAGTCGCTGGCGATCCTGGAGTACCTGGACGAGACGCATCCCGAGCCGCCGATCCTGCCCGCGGATCCCGCCGGCCGGGCTCGCGTGCGGTCGCTGGCCATGATCCCGGCCTGCGAGATCCACCCGATCCAGAACCTGCGCGTCCTGAACTATATCGGCGCCACCTACGGACAGGACGATGCCGGTCGGCAGGCCTGGGGGCGGCATTGGATCGATGTCGGCTTCACGGCCTACGAGGCCTCGGTGGCCGGCCATCCGCAGACCGGCCGTTTCTCCCATGGCGACATGCCCACGATCGCCGACATGTCGCTGGTGCCGCAGGTGTTCAATGCCAGGCGATTCGGCAACGACCTGTCGCAATACCCGACCCTGATGCGCATCTTCGATGCCTGCATGGCGGTGCCGGCTTTCGACCAGGCGCAGCCTTCGAAGCAGCCCGATGCCGAACCTTGAATAACGTGCTGGCACATATCGTGCGTCCTGTGCTTTATCGCGTCACCACATATGACGCGGCGCATGGACGGATGCGGGCGGTTGTGAGACGCTGGCAGTTGCCATTTGCACGGAGGGGGGTATGCGGTTGCGGAGATATGCGATCGGGGCGGCGGCGGTCGTCATCCTGGCCTGGAGCGCCATCGCCCTCGCGCAGAACATGGTCGAGCGCGAGACCCGCGCACTGCTCGATGCATGGGTGAAATCGCCGCCGGAGCCGTTCACCACGTTCAAGTACGGTGAGGTGCGTTTCGACCTGACGCAGCGCCGCCTGACCATCGACAATGTCGAGCTGTCGGGTGACCCCGATACCCCTCGCGTGACCATCGAGTCGGTGGGCATCGTCGATCCGCAACCCTTCGCGCTGGACAACGTCATCAACCCGGCGCGGTACAAGGACGGCAAGGGGCAGGGCGATTTCGCGCAGGTCGCCAGCCTGATGCAGTTCCGCAGCATCAAGGTCGAGGCGAAAGACGGCGAAACCACGATCGCGGCGATCGGCGTCGGCGCCGTCTCGCTGAAGCAGTTCGAGGTCGCGCCGACGGAGGAGAACCTCAGCGAAGGGCCGAGCAAGACGATCGGCATCATCGCGCCCGGCATCCGCGTCGCGGAGGTCGTGATCAACAGCATGCAGCACAAGCATGCGACTCGCCCCGAGGGCATGAGCATCGCCCGCGTGACGGTGAAAGGCCTCGACGCCGGCCGCCTGACCGAGGCGAAGATCGAGGATCTGCGTGCCATCGACGGCGGCAAGGATGCCGTCACCATCGGTTCGATCCTGCTGGCCGGCGTCGACCTGACGAAGGCGCTGCCGGACATGGCCGCCGGCCGCCCGGTCTCCAGCACCGACCCGGCGCGCAAGCCGCACTACGACCGCTGGGAGCTGCTGGCCCTGGGCGGCGCGTCGCTGGCCGATCACGGCTTCAGCATGGGGCGCATGGGCGCCGAGGTGACTCGGTCGGCCGACGGCATGAGCGAACGCACGACCTTCCGCATCGAGGGCATCCAGCTCGCCGCGCCGGCCAAGGCCGACTCGCCGGTGGCGATGGTGCTGTCGGGGTTGAAATATCCGGCGCTCAAGGGCGAGATCGCCTGCCTCAGCGACTCGGACAATGCCCGCAAGAGCTTCAAGATGGAGCCGTGCGCGTTCTCGATCCCCGGGGCCGGCACGCTGTCCTTTACCATGTCCCTATCGGGCCTTGATCTGAGCGCGGCGTCCGGCCTCGACAACGCTGCAGCGTTCCTGGAAGCGCTGGCAACCGCCTCTTTCGACTGGGTGCGCATCGTCTACAAGGACGAGGGGCTGACCAACCGCGCCATCGCATTTGCCGCCCAGTCGCAGGGCGCACCAGAAGCCGCCTTCAGGCAGGGTATGGTGGCGCAGATCCAGCAGGGCGGCGCGGTCTACGGCGCCGGCTCGCCGCGCGTCCAGGCCGTCGTCAATGCGGTGGCGACGTTTCTCAGCCGGCCCGGCACGCTGACCGTCTCGCTCGAGCCCAGCGCACCGGTCCCCTTCGGCAGCCTTGACGCCGGCATGATGGCCGACATCCCCGGCGCCGCCGAACGCATCGGCCTGACGGGAAGACACTCGCCGTAACGTGGTATTCACCTCTCCCGCTGCGCGGGAGAGGTCGGCGCGCCTGCGCGCCGGGTGAGGGTTTCACAGACCGCGCCTCGTCCTTGATCCCTCACCCTCCCATCGCTGGCGCGATGGGCCCCTCCCTCTCCCGCATGCGGGAGAGGGGTTTCAACCCTTGCGTGCCTCCGCCACGGCGGCGCGGATGACGCTGGCGTCGACGGCGCCGGGGATCACCTTGTTGCCGATCACGAAAGCCGGCGTGCCGTCGATGCCCAGCGACTTGGCAAGCTCGAGGCTGCGGTCGATCTGCTGGGTGACGGCCGGCGACGCCATGTCCTTCTCCAGCTTCTCGGTGTCGAGCTTGAGGTCGGCGGCGATCTTCAGCACGCGCTCCTTGGTCAGCTCGCCGCGAGCCTCCATCAGCGCGTTGTGCATCTCCTTGTACTTGCCCTGCTTGTCGGCAGCCAGCGCGCCCGCGGCCGCGACACGGGAATTGGGCGTCAGGATCGGCATCTGCTTGTACGCGACCCGGATCTTCGAATCGCCCTTGATCACGCTCTGCATCGTCGGGTGCGCGCGCTTGCAGTAGCCGCAGTGGTAGTCGAAGAACTCGACGATGGTGACGTCGCCGTCGGGGTTGCCGCCGACCGGCGTGTCCGGATCCTTGGTCAACTCGGCCTTGCGCTGGGCGATCGTCTGCTTGGCCGCCTGGTCACGGGCCTGCGCCTGGCGCTTCTCCAGCTCCTGGACGGCCTCGATGATCACCTCGGGATTCTTCATCAGGTACTCGCGCACGATCTTCTCGATCGCCTCGCGGTCCAGCGGCGGTGGTGAGGTCTGGGCGCCGGCCACCGCAGGCAGCGCGACCAGCGCGAAGGCGATCAGGAAGCGCGACAGGCGCATGGGATGTCTCCGGTAGAAAGGGGGTGGATGTGGGGTAGCACGCGCGGCGACCCGTGACGATCAACTTGGCGCGACCTCGATGCGCTCATCGCCGCGGCCGGTCCGCCTGGATGGCCGCCTTGAGGTCCTGGGCGCGCAGCCAGGCGGGCGTCCCGCGCGGCAGGGTGCGGCTGGCGGCCTCCGCCTTGTAGGCGGCCTGGCTGCGGTTGCCCTGCAGGTAGAAGTACTCGGCGGCGGCCAGGTCGCGCATCGCCGTATTGCCCGATGCGTCGTAAGCCCGCTGCAGCAGGTCCCAGGCGCCGACGTTGGTCGGCTCGACCTGCACGACCAGCTCCAGCGTCTTGGTCGCGGCGGCCTGCTGGCCGGCGTTGAATTGCGCCTGGCCGAGGCCGAACCGCAGCGCCGGATCGCGCGGCGACAGTGCCACGGCCTGGTTGTAGGCGGCGACCGCGGCGGCCGGCTGGCCGCTGTCGCGCAGCACGTCGCCCTTGAACTCGTGGAAATAGGGGTCGCGCGGGTTCTCGCGGATCAGCTGGTCGGCCATGGCGACCGCAGCCTGCGGCTGGCCCAGGCGGAACAACGCCATGGCGCGGCCGTAGCGGCCGGCCGTCGAATTGTCACCTTGCGGGTATTTCTGCATCGCGCGCTGCGGCTCGAAATAGCCCAGGGTCTTGGCGATCATGCGCGCATGCATCTCGCGGAATTGCGGCGGGTCGCCGGCGTTCATGACCCGCGAGCGCGAGACCGCCTCCTCGAGGAACGTGATGCGTTCGCTCGACATGGGATGGCTGCGCAGGTACGGGTCGGCGCCGCTGCCGACATAGATGCGCTCCTGTTGCTGCAGCATGCGCATGATCTCCAGCATGCCGCGCGGCGACATGCCGGCACGCTCGAGGAACGTCACCCCGGCCTGGTCGGCCTGCTGCTCCTGCGAACGCGTGTAGGCCAGCAAGGCCTTCAACGCCCCGGGCGCGCCCGGCGGCCCCGGTACGTTCTGGCCGCCCTGGCTGCCGCCCCCGGCGTATCCGTCCGGTCGCCGGTTGGACGCCGATCCCGCCACGGCGGCGCCCGCCAGGATGGTCTCCAGGATCATCTGCGCCGTGGCGTTGCGCAGCGCTTCCTGCAGCCCGATCAGGTGGGCGCCCTTGATATGGCCGGTTTCGTGCGCGATGACGCCGAGCAGCTGGTTGGCCGTCTCGGTACGCATGATCAGGCCGGTATTGATGAAGATACGCTGGCCGCCGGCGACGAAGGCGTTGATGCGGCGGTCCTGCACCAGGTGGACCTCGATGGCGCTGGCGTCCAGCCCCGCCGCCCGCCATATCGGGGTACACATGACGCGAATCGCGTTTTCTATCTCCGCGTCCCGCACTAAAACGATCTGGTCACGTTGCGCGGCGGCCGGCCCGGCCGACGACAGCAGTGAGAGCAGAAGCGTGGCTACCGCGAGGATTGAACCAGCAATGCGTCCAGGCAAACTCGTCACTCCGCGACTGTCCGTGAAAACTAAGGACCGGCGCCCCATGCGTCAACGCGCGACGGCCGCGCTTGTTGCCGGCACCCTGGCACTGGCGGCCTGCGGGCCCAAGGTCGAACCCGGCCAGCCGGGATTCGTGGAGGGCTTTTTTGGCGCAGTTGTGGCGGACGAACCGCGGGCGGCCGAGGTTGGCCGGGACGTCCTGGCCGGCGGCGGCACTGCCGCCGATGCCGCCGTGGCGATGTATTTTGCCCTGTCCGCGACCATGCCTTCGGCGGCGAGCCTGGGCGCTGGCGGCGTCTGCGTGGCGCACAAGCACCAGACCCGCAAGACCGAGGCCATCGTCTTTGCCTCGACCCCGGCCGGGCCCGCGGCCGACCCGCGCAAGGGCTTCGATGTTGCCACGCCGACGGCGGTGCGCGGCATGACCCTGCTGCATGTCCGGCACGGGCAGGCCCGGTGGGAGATGCTGGTGGCGCCGGGCGAGCGCCTGGCGCGGGACGGCGCCTCGGTTTCGCGCGCCCTGGCGCGGGACCTGCAAGGCGGCGTGTCGCTGATCGGCGCCGATCCGGTGGCGCGGCGTATCTATGACAAGGGCGGCGGCACGGCGATCGGCGAGGGCGACCCGTTCGTGCAGCGCGATCTCGGCAGCACGCTGGCGACCATCCGCGCGCGGGGTGGCGGCGACTTCTTCCAGGGCCAGTTCGCGCGCACGCTGGTCGACTCGGTGCAGTCGGCCGGCGGCGGCCTGACCCTGCAGAACCTGCGCGAATCCGTGGCGTCGGTCGTCGAGCCGGTCCAGGTGCCGGTCGGTGACCATACAGGGTACATGGCGCCGGCGCCGTTTGCCGGCACGATGGTGCAGGCTGCGTTCACCAACCCGGGCGGCGGGCCCGGTGGCGTCTATGCCGGTGGCGAGGTCGGGTTCGCCGCCGTCGACCGGCGTGCCAATGCGGTGGCGTGCACCGTCGGCATGGGCCAGCTGTTCGGTGCACGCAAGGTGGCGCCGGGCACCGGCATCATGATGGCCGCGCCCGGTGGCGGCAGCAATGCCATGATGAGCCCGATGGTGATCTCCAACCGCCATACCGGCGACATCATCCTGGCCGCCGCGTCCTCAGGCGGGCCCTCGGCACCGTCGGTGCTGGGCACCGTGGCCCGCAAGGTGATGCGCGAGCGCGTGGCGCTACAAACCGCGCTGGCCGGCACCGGCGGCTCGCAGGTCGGCATGGTGGTGTGCATCCAGGGCCTGCGCCAGAGCCGCACGCTGTGCCAGCTCGGCGCCGATCCGAGCGGCTACGGCCTCGCACTGACCGCCGGCCGCTGACGGCACGGGACGCCTCATGACCAACGGAGTCTCCAAGCGCGCCGGGATCGTGCCGCCGTTCATCGTGATGGACGTGGTGCGCGCCGCCAACGAGATGGAGGCACGCGGCGAGAAGGTGATCCACTGCGAGGTTGGACAGCCCAGCACGCCGGCGCCGAGGGCCGCGCTGGCGGCGGCGCACGCGGCACTTGATCGTGACCGCATCGGCTACGTCGAGGCGCTGGGCATCCCGCCGCTGCGCGAGCGCATCGCCCGGCACTATGCCGAGTGGTATGGCGTGACGCTTGACCCGCAGCGGGTGGTGGTGACCACGGGCTCGTCGGCCGGCTTCCTGATGGCGTTCCTGGCCGCGTTCGATGCCGGTGCCCGGGTCGCGATGGCGGCGCCGGGCTATCCGCCCTATCGCAACATCCTCGCCGCGCTCGGGCTGGTCCCCGTCGATATCGTCACGACGGAGGCGGAACACTATCAGCCGACCGTGCCCGAGCTGGAGGCCGCCGGCGCCGGCCTCGCGGGCCTGATCGTCGCCAGCCCGTCCAACCCGACCGGCACCATGGTGTCGCGCGACGAGATGGCGGCGCTGGCGGCGGCGTGCCGGCAGCGCGGCGTGCGCCTGATCTCCGACGAGATCTATCACGGGCTGACGTTCGAGGACCGCGGCACCAGCGCCCTGGAAGTCACAGACGACGCCATCGTCATCAACAGCTTCTCGAAATATTTCTCGATGACCGGCTGGCGCATCGGCTGGATGGTGGTGCCGCCCGAGCTGGTGCGGCCGATCGAGCGGCTGACTCAGAACCTGCTGATCTCGACGCCGACCCTGTCGCAGTTCGCGGCCATGGCGGCGTTCGATTGCACCGAGGAGCTCGAGGCGCATGTCGAGCGGTACCGCGTCAACCGCGACCTTTTGCTGGCCGGGCTGCCCAAGGCCGGTTTCGATCACCTGACGCGGCCGACCGGGGCGTTCTACCTCTATGCAGACGTGGCCCACATGACCAACGACAGCGTCGAGTTCTGCCGGCGCATGTTGCGCGAAGCCGGCGTCGCGGTCACGCCGGGAGTCGATTTCGATCCGCAGCGCGGCCATCGCACCTTGCGTTTCTCCTTCGCCGGCTCGACGCCTGACATGGAGGAGGCGGTGCGCCGCCTGGTGGACTGGAAGCGGTGAGGGCCATGAGGGCGCGTGCAGGGGTGATCGGCCTGGTGGCCGCCGGCATCGTGTCGGCCGCGTCAGCGCAGCCACGCCCCAGCTTCGACTGTGCGAAGGCGACGACGGCGATCGAAAAGGCGCTCTGTTCCGACACCGAGGCAGCGGACGCGGATCGCAAGATGGCGGAAGCCTGGCGACGCCTGTCGGAGTCGCTCTCCAACCCGGCGGCACGCGCCCACCTGCAGCGCGACCAGGCCGCGTGGTTGGTTGACCGGCAGCGCATCTGCACGGCGCAATCGGCACAGTCCACGGCAGGTCGCAAGGTGCCGATGTGCCTGCGCGATCTTGCTGCGGCACGAGCTGAACGTTTGGCGACATTGCCGGCCGGCGACGCTTATCCCTTCGTCGGCGAGCGGCGGATTGTCGAGCAGGGACGCCGCGGCGGCATGCCCTACGAGATCGCCGTCAGCTTCGCGGTGTTCGAGGCCCCCAGCGTCGACTACGCGCGCGCCAATGCCTCCATCAAGGCCTGGGTCGACAAGTTTGCGACCAGCGCGCGCCCGCCGACTCAGCCTATGCCCGGGGCGCCTGGTATCGGCTGGTTCCTCGAGAGTGGCCACATCGTGCTTGTCGCGTCGCGCGAGCTGGTGACGGTCGCGGCGCATTGGACGATGTATTCCGGCGGCGCGCATCCCAACAACGGTCGCTTGGCGTGGCATGTCGCGTCGACTACGGGTCGCGAGCTGGGGCTCGATGATGTTTTCAACCGCGCGTCCGGTTGGCGCGAGGCCGTGCTGGCGTTGGCGCGCGCCGATCTGAAGAAGCAATTCGAAGAGAGGCCGGGCTTCGAGGAGTCGCTCGAGCCGGCCACGCTGGGCAAGCTCCTGGCCGAGCCGCGCCGCTGGATCTTCACCCACGACAAGGTGATCCTGACGTTCGATCCGTACGAGGTCGGCCCTTATGCCGCCGGTCCCTACGAGGTCGAGTTATCCTACGCCGCGCTGTCGCCCTACATCCGCAAGGACGGCCCGTTGGCGGCAAGGGGGCGGTAGACTTCCCTCCCCAACGAGGTTGGGGAGGTGCCCCGAAGGGGCGGAGGGGAGCCGACGTGGTCTCAGTAACCGAGACCTCGTCTTCGTAACCAGGACCTCGTCGGCTCCCCATCCGGCCGTCGGCCACCTTCCCCACGCTGCGCGTGGGGAAGGGAGTCAATGCAGATTCCGCTTGTCCCGCTTCAGCGCGGGTGCCGGCTGCGCCGGGCGGTCCTTGGGCGGCGGGGCCACGGCCGACTGGTGATGCGCGATCTTCCAGGCATCGCCTTCGCGCACGAACATGTTGGTCGCCATCAGATGGGCGTTGGGCAATATCTCGCGGCAGATCACGATGCCCATGCGGCCGCGCACGACGACGCTGTCCTGGACGACCTTGATCTCGCCCGGCGTGCCCGGGTTGCGCATGATCGCCTGCCAGCTGGCCATGATCGTGGCACGGTCGAACAGCGGCGCCTGGCCGGGGTGCAGGCAGGCGACCGGCGTGCCGCGCGCCCACAGATCCTCCATGGCGGCGGCGTCGCGGCGCATGAAGGCGCGGTAGAAGTTGCGGTTCGCTTCGGCGACGCCCTCGCGATCGTCCTCCTCCAGGCCCGCCAGCAGGGGCACGAAGCGCGGGCCGCGTCCTCGCATGTCGGTGGTGCTCCGTTCCGTCCGGCCGCTCAGCGGTTCTTGAACACCGGCTTGCGCTTCTCGACGAAGGCGGTGACGGCTTCCTTGTGGTCCTCGCTCTGGTGCGCAATCGCCTGCATCGAGGCCGACATGTCGAGCAGCGTCTGCAGCTCGCTGCGCTCTCCTTCGCGCAGCAGCCGCTTGGCCATGCGCAATCCGTAAGCCGGGTTGACGGCGATGCGCCTTGCCAGCGCCCGCGCCTCGTCCATCAGCTTGTCGTCATCGACGACCTTGGAAACCAGCCCCATCTGCAGCGCCTGCCCGGCGTCGAACTGCTCGCCGGTGAAGGCCATGAGCCGGGCATTGGACGTACCCACGGCGCGCGGCAGGAACCATGCCCCGCCGTCGCCGGGAATCAGGCCCAGCTTGACGAAGCTTTCGGCGAAGCGGGCGCTTTTGCCGGCGATGCGGATGTCGCACATGCAGGCCAGATCGCAGCCGGCGCCGATGGCATGGCCGTTGACGGCGGCAATGATCGGCACCTCCAGCTCGTACATGGCGAGCGGAATGCGCTGGATGCCGCGCAGGTAGCCGACACGCACGTTGTAGACGCCGCCGGCGAACATGCCGTCGTGGCGCTGCATCTTCTTGACGTTGCCGCCCGAGCTGAAGGCGGTCCCGGCGCCGGTCAGGATGACGCAGCGCACGTCGTAGTCGTCGTTGATGCGGCCCAGCGCCTCGACCAGGCCGGTGATCATGCTGTCGTCGGAGATGGCGTTGCGCACATCGGGGTCGTTCAAGGTCAGCGTGACGACGTTGTCGCTCTTTTCGTACAGCAGTTTGTCGCTCATGCGCGCTACCTCGGACGGCGGGTTCGGCGTTTACTTTGGCGGTGCCGGCCCTAGGATTAATCGACGACGGCCCGCTTTCCAACGCAAGATTGGAACGGGCAGCCCTGCGCGCCTGTTGGAGGACGCCCGCGATGACCGCGCCTGCGCTCGAGTTTCCACCCTTCCGGCTGCCGGCGGACGCCGAGGCGCTGCGCATCGAGGTGCGTGCCTTCCTGAAGGAAACCCTGCCGACGATCACGTCAGGCGATCGCTACAAGAGCTGGAACAGCCGCTCGCCGGAGTTCAGCAAGAAGCTCGGTGCCCGCGGCTGGATCGGCATCACCTGGCCGAGGCAGTATGGCGGCGGCGAGAAGAGCTTCCTGCACCGCTACGTGATCACCGAGGAATTGCTCGCCAACGGCGCGCCCGCCGGCTCGCACTGGGTGGCCGATCGCCAGAGCGGTCCCAACATCCTGCGCTTCGGCACCGAGGAGATGCGCCAGGCGATCATCCCGCGCATCGTCAAGGGCGAGTGCTATTTCGCCATCGGCATGAGCGAGCCCGACTCCGGCTCCGACCTCGCCTCGGTGCGCACCCGGGCCGACAAGGTCGACGGCGGCTGGCTGGTGAACGGCACCAAGATCTGGACCAGCGGCGCGCATCGCTCGCACTACGCCATCGTGCTGCTGCGCACGTCGGGCACGCGCGAGGACAAGCACCGCGGGCTCAGCCAGCTGGTGGTCGACCTGGCGACGCCGGGCATCACCATCCGGCCGATCATCAACCTCAACGGCAAGCACGACTGGAACGAGGTCGTGTTCCGCGACTGTTTCGTGCCCGACTCGATGCTGCTGGGCAACGAGGGCGACGGCTGGATGCAGGTGACGTCCGAGCTGGCCTACGAGCGCAGCGGGCCCGAGCGCTTCCTGACCAACGTGCACGTGCTGAAGGAACTGGTGAAGCTGGTCGGCCGCCAGCCCGGCCTGCATGCCCAGGAGACTCTGGGCAGGCTGGCGGCGCGGCTGTGGGGCCTGCGGCAGATGTCGCTGTCGGTCGCCGGCATGCTGGAGGACGGCAAGTCGCCGGTGACCGAGGGCGCCGTGACCAAGGACCTGGGCACGCATTTCCAGCAGGACCTGCCGGAGGTGGCGCGCGTGCTGGCCGAGTCCGACGCCGCCGATGCCGACGACATCGCCGACTTCCTCGACATGTGCCAGATGGCGACCCTGGCGGCGCCGGCCTACTCGATCCAGGGCGGCACCACCCAGATCCTGCGCGGCATCATCGCCCGCGGGCTGGGCCTGCGCTGAAGGACACGATCAATGGCAACCGACACGACGACGGAAAACGAAACCCGCCGGATGTTCGTCGAGACGGCCGCGCGCCTGTTCGCGGCCCAGGCGACGCGCGAGGTGATCAACGAGTTCGAGAAGGGCACCTGGCCGGCCGACCTGTGGCGGCAGGTCGAGGAGACCGGCTTGCCGTGGGCGGCGGTGCCGGAGAGCGCCGGTGGCGCCGGCGGCAACATCGGCGACCTCATGGCGGTGCTGCGCGAAGCCGGCCGCCACGCCGTGCCGCTGCCGCTGGCCGAGACCGGGCTGGGCGCGATGTTCGCGGCCCAGGCCGGCCTGACGCCGCCGCCAGGTCCGATGGCGCTGGTGATCGCCGATGCGGCGGCGCCCCTGCGGATCGCTGGCGGCAAGGTGACAGGCAAGGCGAAGCGCGTGCCTTTCGCCTCGGTCGCCGACACTATCGTCGTCGTGGCGCCGGGCGACTCGGGCACGGCCGTGGCCATCGTGCCGCGCGCGGTGGTCAGGATCGACGCGAAGCCGGGCCAGACCGGCGAGCCCTACGATGACGCCGGCTTCGATGGGGCCTCCGCGAGCGCCACCGCGGCGACGCCGCTGACGCCGGACCGCGCCGCCGAGCTGGCGGCGCTGGCGCGGGTCAATCAGATGAGTGGCGCCGCCGACCGCGTGCTGGCCATCACGACGCAGTATTCCAAGGAGCGCGTGCAGTTCGGCCGCTCCATCAGCACCTTCCAGGCGATCCAGCACATGCTGGCCGAGCTGGCGACCTATGTCGCCGTGGTTGCCGCCGCGGCGCGCACCGCGGCGCGCGACACCGAAGAGGGCGACGGCTCGTTCTCCATCATGGCGGCCAAGACCCAGGCCGGCGAGGCGGCGCACAAGATCTGCGCCATCGCGCACCAGTCGATGGGCGCCATGGGCTTCACCTACGAGCACATCCTGCACCACTACACGCGGCGCCTCTGGGTGTGGCGCCGCGACTACGGCAGCGAGTCCTACTGGGGTGCGAAGCTGGGCCGGGCGCTGGCCGAAGCCGGCCCCGACGCGCTGTGGCCGTCGCTGACGGCGAGCAAGGTCGCGGCGTGAGGTACGGCGGCCTGTGCCGGACCGCGCGCCTCCCGGCGCGCTCATGACTCGCCGCGACAAGATGAAGAGCGCGGCAGGAGCCGCGCGGTCCGGTCGACGTGTCGTGCGTCGAAGTTGGCGCAACGCACGAAACCAGACAGTGCCGCCGCGCAATCTTGCAGATACAGGACGCGCCTAACCTGCTCCATCGCCGCGGCGTCCGTCGCGAGCCTGAGGAGGAGCGTTATGGCCGACATCGACCACAAGATCGACCTCACCGGCATGGCACAGCCGGACGAGAGCACATGCTGGCTTGCCGCCTACAAGATGCTGCTGAAGAAAGCCGGCAAGCCGTACGGTGACGACGATATCCGCGCCAAGTTCAAGCCGTTCAAGCTGAACTTCGACGATGCGAAGGCCAACGGCCTTGACGGCAAGGACTGGGCGGCGGCGGGTTTCGCGCTGGGATTCACGCCCATGGCTCCACAGCTGTTCAAGTCGGACAGTGGCTTTCTCGACCGGCTGGTCGGAAAGACGTCCGGCCAGAAGGCGTTCCTCAACCTGCTGACCGCTGGCCCTCTGTGGATCGGCCGGTTCGTCGGTGTGGGCAAGTCGCATGCGATCATCGCCCGCGGCTATAACAGCAGCGACGACAAGGTCGTCTGGGTCAACCCGCAATCCAAGGTCGGCAAGGATGCCATCGACAATCAGCGCAGCACGCTCGAG
>Ga0187894_10001576_pt1 | contig 28992 bp, 19 predicted proteins | sample GBC1701081metaG_FD_136650 | JGI IMG/M metagenome (GOLD analysis project Ga0187894, IMG submission 136650) | White microbial mat communities from a lava cave in the Kipuka Kanohina Cave System on the Island of Hawaii, USA - GBC170108-1 metaG ...
CGTCCCGTTCCCACCCGGCCAGGCGGCGGACACGTTCGGGCGGTTGATGGCCGAGCGGCTGTCGACGCTGTGGAAGCAGCAGATCGTGGTCGAGAACAAGGGCGGCGGCGGCGGCATCCCGGCCCTGGAAGGCGTCAAGAACGCGCCGCCCGACGGCTACACCCTGCTGATCGGCACCAGTGGCACCCTGGGCGTCAACCCCAGCCTGCATGCCGGCAATCTGCCCTACGACTCGATCAACGATTTCGCGCCGTGCTCCAACATCTTCCTGGTGCCGCTGGTGATCACGGCGCACCCGTCGTTCCCGGCCAACACGCTGCCCGGGCTGATTGCGCTGGCCAAGAAGGAGCCCGGCCAGCTGGCCTACGGCTCGCCCGGAGTCGGCACCTCGCAGCACCTGTCGATGGAGCTGTTCAAGCACCGGGCCGGCGTCGACATCAAGAACATCCCCTACAAGGGCAGCGGGCCGGCGGTCGCCGACCTGCTGGGCGGCCACATCAAGCTGATGATGGACAGCGTGACGTCGGCGCTGTCGCATGTACGCGACCGCCGCATCAAGGCGATCGCCGTCACCACGGCCAAGCGCTCGCCCAAAATGCCGGACGTGCCCAGCATCGGCGAGACCATCCCGGGCTTCGACGCCGCCGGCTGGTCGGGCGTCGTGGCGCCGGCCAGGACGCCGCGCGCCATCGTCGAGAAGATCAGCGCCGACATGCGGGCCCAGATCGCCCTGCCCGAGGTCACCCAGAAGATCGTCGACCTCGGCGGCATCCCCGACCCCGGCACGCCCGAGCAGTTCCACGCCTTCATCAAGGCCGAGGTCGCCAAGTGGGGCGAGGTCGTGCGCATCTCCGGCGCGAAGGCGGACTGATCGGCGGCGGCGCGCCACCATAGGCGTCAACGTTGACGCACGATGGCGCGACTGGACCGCGCGCCTCCCGGCGCGCTCATGGTTTGCCGCAGGAAGACGAAGAGTGCGCCGGGAGGCGCGCGGTCCGGTCGCGCCATCGTGCGTAAGTGATACGTCACCCCAGCGTCGACAGCCGCAGCCGCAGCCGGCGCCAGTCGCCGCGCATCTTCAGGCCGAACAGCGGGCGCAGCAGGTCGATGCGACGGATGATGCCTTCATAGATCAGCCAGGTGCCGAAGAACGTCGCCCCAGCCGTGAGGACGAACTTCACCGCCACCGGCAGGTCGACCGGGGCCAGGTGCCAGGCCGCGATCACCGTCACGGTCTGGTGCAGGATGTAGAACGGATAGACCGCCTCGGTGGCGTAGGCCAGCGCCGCCGGCCGCCAGGTCATGTGCCGGACGAAGAAGCCGACGATCGCGAACAGCCAGGCGATCACGTTGACGTTGGCGAGCAGGCAATAGTCGAGCCGGCCGACATTGCCGGACATCGGGCCCAGCAACCCGGAGAAGAAGAACGCCTGCAGGGCGGCATGGGCGCCCATCCCGATGAGCAGGGCCATCCAGCGTTGCCGCGCCAGCGCCTGCAGCAGCGCCGGGCTGCGGAACAGCAGGGCGCCGTAGAGCAGCAGCAATCCGGCGCCGGCCAGCCCATGCCAGTCGCCGACCAGGCCGTTGCGGTTGGATGTGACCGGCCACAGCCAGAGCTGCGCCGCGGCCAGCGGCAGCACGAGCAGCCACGGCAGGGCGCCATGCGACGCCGCGCGCCGGCAGAGCGCGTCGAGCCGGGCGGCGCCGGCCGGCGAGCGCAGCCACAGGAACAGCGGCAACAGCACCAGGGTCAGCACCAGCACGTAGGCCAGGAACCAGAGATGGTGCCAGCTCAGGTTGCCCATGGGATATGTGCCCGTGAACGCCTGCGGCAGGAACTCCAGGAACGAGCCGTCGAACTGGCCCCGCTGCCGGCGCTCCAGGTAGACCTGCGGCGGCACGATCACCAGCATGCCGAAGCCCAGCGGCAGCAGCAGGCGCTGCAGCCGGTCGCGCACGAAGGCGCCCGGCGTGCGCCGGCCCAGCGCCAGCATGATGGCTGCGCCCGACACCAGGAAGATCAGCGGCATGCGCCAGCGGTTCACGAAGCGCATGCCGGCCTCCAGCCATTCGGCATGCTGCGGGTCCTTCACGTGCCAGGCCCATGAATTGTAGGCCATGCCGGCGTGGTAGAGGATGAGCAGCCCGAAAGCGCAGACCCGCAGCCAGTCGATGTCGGCACGGCGGTCTGACGGTGATGCGACGGTCATGTGAAGGCCCCTGGGTGGCGATGGCGAGCACCCCGTTGTCCACCGCAAGGGCCTGCTTCCGGGACGGAATGTGACGACCGGCACCACCGCTGTGACGACCGGCGAGCAGCCGAGGATGAGCGGACGTCATTCCCTCCCCACGCGAAGCGTGGGGAGGTGCCCCGAAGGGCGGAGGGGCCCGCCACGTGGTCTTGGTCATGAGGACTGACCGGGTCCCTGTTAGCAAGACCACGTCGGGGGCCCCCGCCTTCGGCCACCTTCCCCACGCTTCGCGTGGGGAAGGTGTCACGTCCGGATCGGGACGATCTTCTCGAACCGGGGCCGGTAGCGGCGGCTGAGGCTGACGGTGGCGCCGTCATCCAGCTTCAGGCGCGAGTCGCCGCTGACCCACGGCTCGACCTCGCGCACGCGCTCGACGTTGACGATGTAGGATTTGTGCACTCGCACGAAGCGCGCCGGGTCAAGCTCGGCCTCGAGCCGCGCGAGCGAGGAGCGGATGTCGTAGGTCTCGCCGCCGACATGCAGGATGGCGTAGTTGCCGGCCGCCTCGATCCAGGCGATGTCCTGCGCCGAGACCAGCACCTCCTTGTCCTTGCGGCGCACGGCGAAGCGCTCGAGCCGTGCCGAGGGATTGGCCGGCGCGTCGGCCGCGCCCTGGCCGGCCGGCGTGACGATATCGGGCACCGGTGCGCCAACCGCGACGCCGTCCTGCTTGCCGGCCAACAGACGGTCCAGCGCCACCACGGCGGTGCTGAGGATCAGGTAGGTGAGGACGTCCTTGCGATACTCGTAGAGCAGGCCATCCAGGCCGAGCGGGATCGTGTAGCGCCGGTCAAGGATCGGGGCCAGCGCCCACCGCAGCACGAACATGCTCAGCACGTGCACGAGGCTGAACGGCACGGTGGCCGCGATGTGCAGCACGATGTTGCGGCCGGGCGGCACCACGGGGAACCGGCGGTGGAACCAGTAGAGGCCGGGAACCATCGCGCCGAGGACCAGGTGGCTCGACCCTTCCAGCAGGATCGCCCACGCCAGGTCCATGGCCCGGCCCTGACGGCGGGCATCGGCGAGCACGGTGGCGGTGTCGATGACGGTGACGATCAGCAGGATGACGACCCAGAGGACGATGAGCCGATAACGGACGATCGCGGCCGCCAGCGGCGATCGCGGTGCGGGTCCGGGCGAAGCGGTCGGCGGCGTGGCGTCGTCGGGCATCGATGCGCGGGCGGCTGTCTGGCGGCCCTCCATACCGCCTCGCCGAGCCGCCGTCACGACCCGGACAGCTTGGCTCCAGCTCCTCTGCGCCTCGCTGCCTCTGTGGTCTGCATTCTTCCTCTGTGGGCTCTGTGCGCTCTGTGGTTAAATCTTCATTCATGGCGGTCATAAGCGACAGCCATCAGGAAGCGGCGACGGCGATGCGCTCCGGGAGACTTGCATGAAATTGTACCTGCTCAAGAACGGTGTCAGCCCGCGCCGCGTGCGCATCTTCCTGGCCGAGAAGAAGGTGCGCCTGGGCGAGGATCTGCCGTTCGAGGAGTTCGACATGGACGATCCGGGCCACAAGAAGCCCGAGTACCTTGCCAGGAACCCGCTCGGGACATTGCCGGCGCTGGAGCTGGACGACGGCACGATCATCGCCGAGTCGGTGGCGATCTGCCGCTACTTCGAGGAGATGATCACCGAGCCGGTGCTGATGGGCCGCGGCGCGCTGGGCGCGGCCACGGTCGAGATGTGGAACCGGCGCATGGAGCTGGAGCTGCTGCTGCCGGCCATCGACGCCTTCATTCACAGCCACCCCTTCTGGGTCGGCCGACGGACTCAGATCGCGGACTGGGGCGCGGCCCGCCGCGCGCAGCTCGTCGAACGGATGCGGTGGCTGGACGGCGAGCTGAAGGCCCGCGCGTACATCGCCGGCGAGACCTACTCGATCGCGGACATCACGGCACAGGTGGCGCTGCTGACGGCGCGCGGCGCGTTGAAGCTGCCGATCCCGGAGGATCACCCGGACCTGGCGCGCTGGTACGCAGCCGTGTCTGGCCGTCCGACCGCGCGGGCGTGACGTGCTTAGCCCAAATGGGCTAGAATGACATGTTAAGTATCTGACGAAGAACACGATGGGGCACGCGCGCGGCGCGCAACGACCGTACCTTCATCGTCGAATCGGGTTCGCGATCTGTCGATACTTGTGCAGTCGCAATGGAGGTCACCCGCGCGATCGTAATTGCACTTCTGTGACTTGGCCGTTCAACGACATTCGAATTGCCGGTGTTGGTCCATTGGGCCAATCATGCTAATGTCAGCGGGGCGACAACTTGGGACCGGCAGCGCGAGTCCCTCCCGCGCGGACTGCGGCCTGTCGGTTCAGGATGCGCGCTCTGTCGAGCGATCGCGAGGCTGCGATATGTCCACTCCGGGTGAGATGCCAAGGCCTGCCGGGCGCGGCCGAGGTCCGATCATCGCCGTCGGTATCGCTGCCCTGGCGCTGGTCGTGCTGCTGATCCCGGGCGTGCTGCTGAGCGTCGGCGACGGCGCCACCACCCCGCGGGCATCGGAAGCCGAACGGCAGCTCGAGCGGCAGATCAAGGAATTCGAACGACAGCTGGGCGGGGATGTCTGCCGGGCCGAGCCGCAGACCCCGACGCTGCGTCCGCCCGGTTCCACGCCGCCGGGCGAGGAGGGCGGCAAATCGGGAACCGGACGCCCACCCTACACGATACCCGTCGTCCCCGATCGCGTTCCCGTGCCCGACGGGGTCGCCCCCGGCCGTCCGACACGACCGTCGAGCCTCGCCGACCTGCTCGACCGCGCCACCGTGCTTGTCATGACCAGCGATGGTACTGGCTCCGGCTTCTTCATCGCGCCGAACCTGGTCATGACCAACGCCCATGTCGTCGAGGGCAGCGGCCCGGTCATTCGCATCGGGAACAAGTGGATGCCGCGCCTGATCGAGGTGCAGGTCGTCGCCCGGCTGGGACCCGGGCAGCAGCTCGGCGACCCCGATTATGCACTGCTCAAGCTGCCCAGCGATCAGACGCTGGGCCATCTGACATTCGTCGAATCACCCCCGGCAAAATTGCAGAATGTCGTGGCCGCCGGCTATCCCGCCTTCATCACCAGGATAGACCCGCAGTACCGGAAACTGGATCAGGGAGATCTCACGGCGATACCGGAGTCGTCGCTGTCGCAGGGCGCCGTCATGGTTGTGCAGGGCACTGACGGCCCAGGGCCGATGATCGTTCACCGCGCCAGCATATCGGGCGGCAACAGCGGCGGGCCATTGACGGACGAGTGCGGCCGCGTCGTTGGCGTCAATACGGCCGGAAGGGCCGCGGAAGGCAAGCAGGACCGTCAGCATTTCGCGCAGGCATCCAAGAGCGCGCTGGCCTTCCTCAAGCAGAACGGCGTTACGCCCCAGGTGGTTGCCGGGGAGTGCGTGATTGCGCAAGGGCCGGCCGGTTCGACACCGGCGCCCCAGCCCGGAGCCGGGTCCGCGCCGCCCAAACAAGAAGCGGGGCCGACACCACCGCCTGCGCCGGGCGGGCCCACCAAGCCCGGGGGCGAGAAGGGCAAGTAGACGCCGGAACGCCTGACGATCCCATGAAGCCGGAACATGACGCTCGGGGACATCGCTCCCCCAGCCCGACCACCGCGCCACCCGATACGGGCGGAAAGCGTCCTCGCCGGACTCGCGCGGGTCGTCGGACCGGCTCTGCAGGTGCCAGCAGGGAGCGTCGATCGTGATCCGCGAGCTCCTTGGCACGACGGGCCAAACCGAGGTCGAGTCGCGGATGGCAAGCGGCCTGCCGATCTACGAGATGATGGAGCAGATCCGGCTGGAGCTGCGCCGGTCGCTGGGTGAGGAGCACGCGCTGCTGTTCGCCGAGCCGAACGCCAATGCGCAGACCGGCCAGATTCGCTGGTACGCCTCGACTGCGGGGGCACCGCGCCCGCTGATCGACCTTGCCGGGGAGGAGCGACAGGTTGCCGAGGCACGGCTGGCACGTCTGACGACGGAGATCGAGGCGCACGCGGCCAGGCTGCGGCAGTCGGGCAATCCGCAGGACCAGCACATTGCCAAGGCGCTGGACGATGCGCTGCAGATCCCGCGCGAGACGGACATCTTCGTGGTCGGCCAGCAGCCCGTGATCGCGGCGTGGGGGCACGTCCTGCACGGGCAAGGGACGCGGCGTCCGATCCTGCGCACGCTGGCCGAGAAGGTGAAGCCGCCAGCTCCGGTCGCCGAGCGGCCCGCGCCACCACCGTCTCCACCGCCTCCGGTTGTCGAGAGGCCCGCGCCGCCACCGCCACCGGTGATCGAGCCCAAGGTTGCGCCCCCGCCGCCGGCTTCCGTCATCGCACCGCCGGCGCCGGCATCAGTACCTTCCGCCGAGCCGGGCACAGGATCTGCGGCAGCACCGGCGCCGGCGGTGACGGCGCGCCCGGGATCCTGGCGCCGGTCGGTCTGGTGGCTTGTCCTGATGCTCCTGGTGGTTGGGCTCGTCGCGGCCGCTCTGTATCGCTTTTGGCCACGCCCGCCGGAGCCGCCGTCCATCCCGGATCGGTCGCCGTTGCCCGTCCCCGAGCCGACGCCGCGTCCCGTCCCGGAGCCTCGCGTTGGCCAGTTCCACGACCTGGTCTACGTCTGGTTGTCGTGGGACGGCCGCGACCAGCTCGACCTTGAGATCGTCTGCCCCGGAGGCCAGGTGATCCGCCGCGGGAGCCAGCCCTGCGAGAGCGAATTTTACGAGTGGAGCAACGCCGAACGAACGGGCTCAGGAGCATTGCGCGTCTGGATCGACATAAACAAGGCTCCCGCCGGGCGGTACCGGGTGCGGGTGCGCCGATCTGTGGATCGCCCGCCTGTCTCGGCCAACACGTCCTTCGAGATCAAGCTTCATTTCGTGGCATTTGGCGGCCGGGCGCCCGTGGACGTCAGGGGGGTGCTGTCGCGCAGCGCCGACGGCACCATGCGGGATGTCCTCACCTTCGACCTCCCGAGCGGCGCTACGCAACCGATCCCATGACGCCCCGACGCCCTTCATATCGTACGCGCGTTGCGGCCGGGCTCGAATGCCAGGCGCAAGGCCCGTGTGCGGCACGGAAGCGTCGGCCATGATCCGCCAGCTGCTCGGCACGACGCACCACTCCGGAGTCGAATCGCGGATGGCAAGCGGCTTGCCCATCTACGAGCTGATGGAGCAGATCCGCGTGGAGCTGCGCCGGGCGGTGGGCGAGGAACATGCGCTGCTGTTCGCCGAGCCGAACCCGAACGCGGATACCGGCCAGATCCAGTGGTACGCCTCGAGGGAGGGCACGGCGCGGCCGCTGGTCGGGCTTGCCGACGAGGAACGTCAGGCTGCCGAGGTGCGGCTGGCACAGCTGACGACCGAGATCGAGGCACACACCGCCAGGCTGAACCAGTCGCGCAACCCGCAGGACCAGCACATCGCCAAGGTGCTGGGCGACGCGCTGGAGATCCCGCGCGAAGAGGACATCTTCGTGGTCGGCGGGCAGCCGGTGATCGCGGCATGGGGGCACGCCCTGCGCGGGCCGGGGGCCAAGCGGCAGATCCTCGCGGCGCTGGCCGAGCGCGTGAAGCCGTCGCCGCCACCACCGAAACCCCTGGTACCCGATGCTGGCGCATCGGCTTCAACGCAGGTGGATGCGGACGCGACAGACGGGCCCGCGCCTGTCGCGCCGCTTGCGACGAAGAATGAAGAGGAGGAAAAGAAGCGGCGCCGCTTCGGATGGCTGTTCTGGCTCGGGTTGCTGCTGCTGATCCTGTTGCTGGCGTTGGCGCTCGCACTGCTGCTGACGCGCTGGAAGTGCTACCTCTACGAATGTCCGCCCGAGCCGCCGGGGGTGCCCTCGCAACCGGTACCATCGCAACCTGCGCCCACGGGGCCGCCGCCGTCCCGGGATCCCGCCGATGTGCGCACGCCCGGTGAGGCTCCGCCGGTAACGCAGCCGCCGCCGGGTGTGATGGCGTGCAGCGCCGCGACCTCCAGCGGCGGCGGCCAGCTCACGCGCAACCGTCACTATGTCGGCAAAGAGCCCGGGACCGTGACGATCGGTTACGACATGGAGGCCGTACCCGACGAGCTGCGGGTGTACTACCGCGGCACGATCGTCGCCACGACCGAGAGGCCGGTCAGCGGCAGGGGCACGCTGTCGTTCCGCTATCAACCGGAGGCCGAGTTCTACACCGTGGTGGTCGAGGTCGTGAGCGCGAGCCCCTCGACGACGTGGAAGTACACGCTCGGGTGTCCGCAATGACCGGGCAACGGCACCTGGCCGCGACGGCTCGTCTGCGCAATGAAGTGCTTCAGCGCACGCGACTCGGGGCTGGTGCACGAACGTTGCGCCGGACGCGACCCGGTTCCTGCATTTGCCGCGACTCCGGCCGCCGGCTGCGGGGCCGGTCCGGCTCCGCAACGAGGGGATGTCGCTCGTGATCCGGCAGCTCCTCGGCACGACGCACCATTCCGAGGTCGAGGCTCGGGTGGCCAGCGGCCTGCCGATCCACGAAATGACGGAGCAGATTCGGCTGGAGCTGCGCCGCTCGTTGAGCGAGCAGCACGCGCTGCTGTTTGCCGAACCGAACGCCAACGCGGCAACCGGCCAGATCCAATGGTATGCCTCGACGGAAGGGAAAGCACGGCGGCTGAGCGAGCTCCCGACCGAGGAGCGGCAGGCCGCCGAAGCGCGACTGGCGCGGCTGACGACGGACATCGAGGCCCATGCCGCCAGGTTGAGCCGGTCCGGCGTTTCACAGGACCAGCATGTCGCCAAGGCGCTGAATGACGCGCTGGAGATCCCGCGCGAGACGGACATCTTCATGGTTGGCGCGCAGCCGGTGGTCGCAGCCTGGGGGCACGTGCTGCGTGGTGCGGCGATGCCACGTCACATCCTGCGGACGCTGGCGGAGCGGGCCAAGCCGCCGGCGCCGCCGCCATCTCCGGTCGTTGAACCACCTCCCGCGGAGCAGCCAGCACCGGCATCATCGGATCCCACCGCCGCCGTGGTAACGCCGCCGGTTACCCCACCTTCGGGGAGCGAATCGGAGGTGACAAAGCGGCGTCGGCCCCGCTTGTGGGTGTGGCTGGGGCTGATACTCCTCGGTTTGCTGCTGGCGGTGCTGGTGGCGCTCTGGCTGGCGGACCGCATCGATCCTCGGCCGGCCCCGCCATCACCTGTGGACCCCGGTGATGTGCCGACGCCGGGTGTGCCCCCGCCCGTAACGAAACCGCCGCCGGGTGTGCTTGCCTGCAGCGCGGCGACATCCAGCGGCCGTGGCACGCTCACCCGCAACCGCCACTATCTCGGCGACGAACCTGGCCTCGTGACGATCCGGTACGAGATGCACTCCGTACCCGACGAGATGAGGGTTTACTACCGCGGCCGCGTGGTTGCTACGACCGGCAGGCCGGTCAGTGGCACAGGCACGCTGTCGTTCAGGTATCAGCCCGAGGACGCCATCTACACGGTGCTCGTGGAAGTCGCCAGCGCTGAGGTCCAGACGGGTTGGGATTACACACTGGGGTGCCCGCAATGACCGGGCGTCGGCCACTGCCCTGTGCGGTACGGCCGAGCGCTGAATCGTTTCAGCGCATCCGGCCGGGCGCAGGTGCACAAACGGCCCAATGGCTCAGGTCACAAGCCAATCCAGATCGGACGCGGGTCAGTTGTCCCGGTCCGTGGCCGCCCCGTCGATCCGGCGCCGCAACTCGCGGGGGGCGCTCGTGATCCGTCAACTTCTGGGCACGACGCACCATTCCGAGGTCGAGTCGCGGGTGGCGAGCGGCCTGCCGATCTACGAGATGATGGAGCAGATCCGGCTGGAACTGCGCCGCGCGTTGAGCGAGCAGCATGCGCTGCTGTTCGCCGAGCCGAATGCGAACGCGAACACCGGCCAGATCCAGTGGTACGCCTCGATGGAGGGGGTGGCGCGGCCGTTGATCGCGCTCGCCGGCGAGGAGCGGCAGGTTGCCGAGGCGCGGCTGGTCCGGCTGACGACGGAGATCGCGGCGCACGCGGCCAGGCTGGGCCAGTCGAGCGACTCGCAAGACCAGCACATCGCCAAGGCGCTGGACGATGCACTTCAGATCCCGCGCGAGTCGGACATCTTCGTGGTCGGCCAGCAGCCCGTGATCGCGGCGTGGGGCCATGTGCTGCACGGGTTGGCGATGCGCCGTCCGATCCTGCAGACGATGGCGGAGCGGGTCCAGTCGCCGGCGCCCGCGCCACCGCCGTCGCCTCCGGCCATCAGGCTGCCTGCGCCGCCTCCGCCGCCATCACCACCACCGCCACCCGTCAAGCCGCGGGTCACGCCGCCGCCGGTACCGCCGGTCCTCAAGCCGGCTGCGGCAACGGCGTCAAAGCCGGCGCGCAAGCGATTCTGGCTCTGGCTGGTCCTGGGGCTCATGCTCGCCTTGCTTGTGCTGGCCGCCGCGTATGTGTATTGGCCGCCGCCGCGCCCTGTCGGCCGCATCGGTCACGTGAACGTGGTGCTGAGCTGGCAGGGCCACGACGATGTCGATCTCGAAGTCGTTTGCCCCGGTGGTGAGGCGATCAACGCAAAGAACAGGCGGGCCTGCAACGGGACGATGGACGTCGATCAGAACTGGTCGGACTCTCCCGGCCACATCAATCGGGATCTCGTGGACAACCCGGTCGAGAACATCGTCTGGGACAACAACGCGCCGAGGGGCGTCTACAAGGTCCGGGTGAATCGTTTCTCGGATCGGCCGCCGCTGTCGGCGACGACACCCTTCAAGGTCGAACTTCTGATAGACGGCAAGGTCGTGAGATCGGTGTCCGGTAATGCCGACGTCACGATGAGGGAAGTCTTCACGTTCGAGCTGCCCTTCCCGGTCACCGCACCGCAACCTCAAACGCCGAGAAAGCCATGACGGCCACAGCGCATTCTCGACGAGGGCCTTCGCACATGGCGCAAGTTCGCGCTGCGGCACCTTCTGTCATCCCGAGCGCAGCGAGGGATCCAGGCGCCGTCGCACGATCCGTCGCTGCGCTCGGGATGACAGCCGGCGGCCATGCCGGTTCGGCGTTCGGCACGCAGGGATATCGCCCGTGACCAGCCAGCTCCTCGGCAGGACACATCACTCGGAGGTCGAGTCGCTGACCGCCAGCGGCCTGCCGATCCATGAGATGCTCCAGCAGATCCGGCTGGAGCTGCGGAAATCGGTCGGCGACGAGCACGCGCTGCTGTTCGCTGAGCCGAACGCCAATCCGGAGACGGGGCACATCCAGTGGTACGCCTCGACCGAGGGGACGGCGCGACGGCTGAACGAGCTTGTCGGCGAGGAACGGCAGGCCGCCGAGGCGCGGCTGGCGCAGCTGACGTCGGATATCCTGGCGCACGCGACCCGTCTGCGCGAGTCGAACGACCCGCAGGACCAGCAGATCGCCAAGACGCTGAGCGATGCGCTGGAGATCCCGCGCGAGGCAGACATCTTCATGGTCGGTCGGCAACCGGTGATCGCGGCGTGGGGGCATGTGCGGCGCGGGCAGGAGCCCGAGCGCCAGATCCTGCGGACGCTGGCCGAGCGGGTGCGGCCTCCAGAGCCGCTCTCACCGCCACGGCCGCCCTCGCCGCCACCACCTCGCGTCGTCGGGCCGAGTCCGATACCGCCGGCGGTACCTGCGGCCGCGGTGCTGGCGTCGGTGCCGGCGGTGGCGGTACGCGAGCGGTCATGGCTCGGCCCGTTCCTGTGGCTGGTACTGGTGCTGTTGCTGCTGGCGGTCGGCCATCTGCTGCTGAGGAATTGCGCCGTGGGCGTCGCCGGATCCGTGCTGCTGGACTTCTGCCCGGCGCCGCAGGCCCAGGAGGATCTGCTGCGGCGGCAGATGCTGGAGCGGCGGCTGGCGGAGCTTCAGCGCCAGCTCGAGCAGCGGCGCAACAGCTGCGTCGCGCCACCCAAAGCCGACACGCACCCCGCTCCAGTGCCGAGCCTGAAGGAAAGGTTCGAACGAGTTGTTGGTGGATCCATCGGGCATCTCACTGTGATCCTGGGCTGGGACAACCGGGACACCCTGCGTCTCGAGATTACATGCCCCGATGGTCACCCCTGTGCTTGGTCAGGTTCTGCACAAAACACGGAGAGCGCGACCGTCCTGGTCGACAACCCGGTGGAGGGCTACTTCACGAGCGGGTCCCAGAGGGGACGGCACAAGGTAACTGTCTACCGAGCCGTTGATCGTGCGCCGCTGTCGCCCACGACGCCTTTCACGGTCCAGCTGCTGATCGATGGGCTGGTCGTGAGATCTGAGTCGGGGAATGCGGGGCCCGAGAGAAAGGAAGTCTTCACCTTCGAATTTCCGTTTCCGGGCGGTACCTCCCCGGCTCAACCACCGAGAAAGCCATGATGGCCGGATCACGACGTTGCCGGACATCATCTGGCCGTCACGCCGGCGCCACACCCTGTAGCCATCGAGGTCGCCCATGACCAGCCAGCTCCTCGGCAGGACTCATCATAAGGACGTCGAGTCGCTGACCGCCAGCGGCCTGCCGATCCACGAGATGCTGTCGCAGATCCGGCTGGAGCTGCGCAAGTCGGTCGGCGAGGCGCACGCACTGCTGTTCGCCGAGCCCAACGCCAACCCGGAGACCGGCCACATCCAGTGGTACGCCTCGACCGAGGGGACGCCGCAACGGCTGAATGAGCTTGCCGGCGCGGAGCGGCAGGCCGCCGAGGCGCGGCTGGCTCAGCTGACGCGTGAGATCCTGGCGCATGCGGCCCGGCTGCGTGAATCGAGCAACCCGCAGGACCAGCAGATCGCCAAGACGCTTGGTGATGCGCTGGAGATCCCGCGCGAGGCGGACATCTTCATGATCGGCAGCCAGCCGGTGATCGCCGCGTGGGGGCACGTGCAGCGCGGGCGGGAGGCCGAGCGGCAGATCCTGCGGACGCTGGCGGAACGGGTGCGGCATCCGGAGTCGCCACGGCCGCCATTGCCCGCCGTCGGGCCGAGTCCCGATGCGTCGCAGGTACCTCGGGGCGCGGTGCTGGCGTCGGTCCCGGCGGTGGCGGTGCGCGAGCGGTCGTGGCTCGGCCCGTTCCTGTGGCTGGTGCTGGTGCTGCTGCTGCTGGCGATCGCCTACCTGCTGCTGAGGAACTGCGCCCTGGGTATCGCCGGGTCCGCGCTGGTGGACTACTGCCCCGCGCCGCAGGCCGAGGAGGATCTGCTGCGGCGACAAATGCTGGAACGTCGGCTGGCCGAGCTTCAGCGCCAGCTCGAGGAGGCTCGCAATCGTTGCGTGGCGCCACCCGGCGGGCCGCCCGGGCGCAGGACGGAAACCACCCCTGACACCAAGCCCGAAACCAAACCACCGCCGCCGCAGGAGCGGGTCGAGCGCGGCGGCGGCCGGATCGGCAACGTGAACGTCGTCCTGACCTGGCAGGGTGATGACGATCTCGATCTCGGCGTCATCTGTCCCGGCGGCGAGGCGATCGACTTCAATCATAGGCAAGCCTGCAACGGTGTGCTGGACGTCGACCAGAATGTCAGGGACGGGGAGATCAGCCGCAACCCGGTCGAGAACATCGTCTGGGGCGAGAACGCGCCGCCGGGCCGGTACAAGGTTCTGGTAGGGCGCGCCAAGGATCGGCCGCCGCTGTCTCCGAGCACGCCATTCACGGTCCAGCTGCTGATCAATCGCCAGGTCGTGCGGACGGAATCGGGGCAAGCCGAGAGCGGGAAGTGGAAGGACGTCTTCACCTTCGACCTGCCGCCGCCCGGCGGCGCTCCCCCTTCGGGGGCGCCGCCGTCACAGGGGCCGCGCAAGCCATGACGGCGCGGTTCGGTATATACTCGGCCCGCGTCGATCGCGGTGCCGGCCTGGCGGATCGATGCGAGGGGACGGGGGCATGCTGAAGGAACTCCAGCGTCTGAAGAAGGAGCTTACGCTCGTCGCCAACAGCGGGCTGCAGTTCCTCGACTACGGCTTCAAGCTGCCGGAAGAGCGCTCCGTCCAGCGGTACTTCGCCGAGCTTCAGGAGCCGGCGACGGCGGGCAAGCAGCCCGATAGCGCCGGGGGGCGCGGCGACGGCGAAGGGGTTGACGACAAGGAACCGGCGAAGGAGGGCGCGAAACACAACGTCCTGCGCCCGCTGCGGCGGATATCGGACCCGGAAATGATGGTCGACCTCGAGACCGGCCAGCAGGAGACCTCGACCGCGACCTACAGGGTATCGCTGCAGCAGGCGCTGGAACTGTTCGACGGCACCTGGTTGCCGGCACCCTTCCTCAAGCCCAAGGGGGCGGGCGAGGACGGGTTCGAGGAGGGACCGACGAACTGGGCGCGGCTTCGGGTCGTGGCCCTGCCCGCCCCGGATACCAACGGCAACACGCACCGCCTGACCATCGTGCTGGACACCCGCATCGAGGATCACGTGCCGCAGGCGGGATACCTGGCGCCTTCGCCGGTCGATGCGCGCAACCAGTCGCGCTTCGTCTTCGCCGCCAACGTCGCGCAGATCGGCTGGTTCCTGCGCCGGGAATGGGTCGAAGGCTGGCTGAAGCAGATCTTTGCGGCGTCGCTCAAGAGCAAGCCGCGACTGCTGCCGACGCGCGGCGACGGCAAGAAGGCCGAGTGCGCCTATTGGGCGTTCTACGCCGTGCTGCTGGAGGGCTTGGCGCAACTCGTCAACGACACCACGGGCGTGGCGCCGCTGCCGACGGTGCGGTTCCTGGACACGCTCAGCAGCGCCACGACCTACACGCCGACCGACGTCGACCTGATCCTCGATATCGGCAACAGCCGGACATGCGGCGTGCTGATCGAGAGCGCGCCGCGCGAGTATCTCGACCTGTCGCGGGCCCGGGTCCTGGAGCTGCGCGACCTGTCACGGCCCGAATTCGCCTATGCCGAGCCGTTCCGCAGCCATTGCGAGTTTGCGAAGCCCGATTTCGGCATCGACTTCTGGTCGCGCGACTCCGGCCGTACCAACGGCTTCAAGTGGCCGAGCTTCGTGCGCGTCGGGCCCGAAGCGCAGCGTCTCAACGGCAAGAGCTCGGGCGCCGAAGGCGATACCGGACTCTCCAGCCCCAAGCGCTACCTGTGGGACGAGCGCGAGAACCGGCAGCCCTGGTACTTCAATTCCGCCGAACGCGACCCCGCGGTGCAGGCGCCGGTAGTCGGCGACATCACGCCGCACGTCACCAATCTCGGCGACCTGCTCGAGCATGCCGGCCCCGGCGCGCGCGTCGGCATGCAACCGAAATTCTCGCGGGCATCGCTCTTCACCTTCATGGTGATCGAGCTGCTGATGCAGGCGCTGTCGCAGATCAACTCGGCCGCCGGGCGCCAGCAGCTGGGCTCGCCCAACGTGCCGCGGCATCTGCGCCACGTCGTCTTCACCATCCCGACGGCAACGCCGATCGTCGAGCGCAAGCGCTTCGAGCGCCGCTGCGAGGCGGCAGTCAAGCTTCTGTGGCGCACCCTGGGATGGGACAAGCCGGCCAAGGGCATCCCGCCGGAACCCAGGATCATCATCGCCTACGACGAGGCCACCTGCACCCAGATCCTCTACCTGTACACCGAGATCGCCGAGAAGTTCCGCCGCGCGCCGGAGGATTTCTTCAAGCTGCTGGGAAGGCCGTCGACGAGCGCCGGCACGTCGCAATTGCGCGTCGCCAGCCTCGACATCGGCGGCGGCACCACCGACCTGATGATCATCACCTACAACATCGACGGCAGCAGCAGCACGCTGCGACCCAAGCAGAATTTCCGCGAGGGCTTCCGCAAGGCGGGGGACGACATCCTGGAAGCGGTCGTCGGCCAGAACGTCGTGCCGGTGCTGGAGGCCGCACTGCAGGAGGCCGGCGTCGGCGACCCCCGGCGGCTGATGCTGGAATTCATGTCCGACGCGCGGCGCGACGCGATGCAGCGCCACAAGCGCAAGCTGTTCGTCTCGCAGGTGCTGGTTCCGGCCGCCATCGACATGCTGGCCCAGTACGAGCTGATGGCGGAAACCGGCGACACGCGCGCCACCGTCGACTTCGCACAGCTCTTCCAGTCCGGTGTCCATGCCGATGCCGCCGTGCTGGAGTACTTCGAGGACATCGTCCGCAAGGCAGGCGGCGCCGCGTTTTCGATCCGCGAGACGAAGCTCACGCAGGATTTCGAATCGCTCGGCCGTTCGGTGACCGCCGTGATGGGCGACATCCTCTCGTTCCTCGGTAGCGTCATCTACCATTTCGATTGCGACCTGATGCTGGTCACCGGCCGTCCCTCGCGCCTGCCGGTCGTGCGCGACCTCATCCTCAGCAACCTGCCGATCGCGCCGCACCGGCTGACCTTCATGCATCAGTACCAGGTCGGCCGCTGGTATCCCTTCGCCGGCAGGATGGGCACCATCGACGATCCCAAGACGACCGTCGTCGTGGGCGCGCTGTTGTGCACCCTGGCGGAGATGCCGCGGCTGGAGGGCTTTGCGGTCAGCCGGGGCGCGCTCACGCTCGACGAGACGACGGCCCACTACATCGGGCGGATGCAGCTCGACGACACGATCAAGGAAGGGGATGTCATCTTCTCCCGCCGCGACGGCAAGTTCGTGAGCCAGATGCCGAAGGTGAAGTTCGAAGGGCCGATGTTCATCGGCTTCCGGCAGCTGCCGGTCGAACGCTGGCCGGGCACGCCGCTGTTCTTCCTCGACATTGCCGACCTCGATCAACCCGGCTCGTCCGGCGCCAAGATGCTGCCGTGGACCGTCACATTCCGGCGTGAGGTCGACGACGAGGAGCGGGGCCCTGGCCACGCGCTTGATGAGTCGTTCCAGATCGATTCGATCACGGACAGCAACGACGAGGATGTTTCCCTGTCGCGGCTCACCTTGCGGCTCCAGACCCTGCGCCGCGCGGAGAGCTATTGGCTCGACACCGGACTCGTGCGAATTTTCTGACGGAAGGGTGGGGCGTCGGACAATGCCGGACATCGAGGACGAGAAGCTGGCGGATCTGTGCTCCGTCACATCAGGCGTGGCCGCTGGCGCCGCGAAATGGTTCGAGGTCAACAGGGAGGTGGTTGGCGCCCAGGCGCGTGCGATCCAGCGCGAGCTGGACAGCCACGAGGAACTGGCCCAGCAGTACGAGCGTGCGGCGCGCCGTCCGATGTGCGTCGGCGTGTTCGGCGAGAGCCAGTCGGGGAAGTCCTACCTGATCTCCGCCATGGCGCGGCGCGGCACGAACCCCGTGGTCGCGCGCTTCGGCGACAAGCGGCTGAACTTCCTCAAGGACATCAACCCGGAGTCGGGCGGCGAGGCGACCGGGCTTGTCACGCGCTTCACGATCCGCCCCAGCGCGGCGCCGGCGACGCATCCGGTGGCGGTGCGCCTGCTGAGCCAGACCGACATCATCAAGATCCTGGCCAACGCCTATCTCAAGGACTTCGTGCTGGCCGTCGAGCGGCCGCCGGAGAAGTCCCGGATCGAGCAGGCCTTCGTCGCGGCGCGGGACGCGGTCAAGCGCGGCGCTTCGGTGACCGACGGGCTGAGCGAGCGCCAGATCAGGAACCTGCGGCGCTATTTCGAGCAGGAGGCGGCCAACCGGGCGACGCAGAACGCGCTCGAGCAGTCGGGGTACTGGACAGAGCTTGAGGAGCTGGCGCCGCGCCTGCCGATCGAAGAGCGGGTCAAGCTGTACGAATTCCTGTGGGGCGGTGTCGAGACCCTGACCCGCGTCTATCTGCAGCTCTACCGGGCGCTGGACCGGCTGGGGTTCTCCGCCGAGGCGTTCTGTGCGCTCGATGCCCTGCAACCGCGCGAGAACAGCATCATCAACGTCGAGGCGTTGAAGGGCCTGTTGCAGCCGGCCGGCAGCACGGTGGAGATCGTCGGCCAGAACGGCCGGCGCGCACATCTGGACCGGGCCGAGCTGACCGCGATCATCTCCGAGCTGGTCATCAATCTCGACGAGAAGCCGGCCGACTACTTCGACCACACCGATCTGCTCGACTTCCCCGGCTTGAGGTCGAGGCTGGATATTCCGATCGCACCCGAGCTCTATCTCAGGGAGAAGGGGGCGATGGGCATGCAGGAGCTTTTCCTGCGCGGCAAGGTCGCCTACCTGTTCGATCGCTACTGTGCCGAGCGCGAGCTGACCAGCATGCTGCTGTGCGTGCAGCCCGGCAACCAGGAGACGCGCGTCCTGCCGGCCATGGTCCTCAAGTGGATCCATGCCAGCCACGGCGACAAGCCCGCCGACAGGGCGCGGGTCGACACGGCGCTGTTCCTGGTGCTGACCAAGTTCGACAAGCGCTTCCCGGATACCGCCGGCCGGGTCGAGGACACCGATTCGCTGTGGTCGCAGGGCATCACCGCGGCGCTGCTGGATTTCTTCGGTAAGGACAAGGACAACTGGCCGGCCGAATGGCGCCCCAACGAGCCTTTCGGCAATGTCTTCTGGCTGCGCAATCCCGGCTTCAAGAACCGGGATCTGATGAGCTACGCCGACGACGGATCGGAAACCGGCGTCAGGGACCCCAGGCGCATCCTGAAGACCAAGCAGGAGTATCTCGCCAACGCCCTGGTGCGGCGCCACGTCGCCAATGCCGAGCAGGCGTGGGAAGCCGCCTTCGCCTTGAACGATGGCGGGATTTCCTGGCTCGCTAACGCGCTGAGCCCGGTCTGTCGTCCGGAGCTGAAGCGCCGCCAGATCGCGACCCTGCACGGCGACCTGCGCGCCCGCATCGCCCAGCGGATCGACGAGTTCTACGTTTCCGACGATGGCGGAAAAGAAGCCGAGAAGCGCAATCGCGCCGCGGTCGAGGCCGTCAGGAACCTGGTGAAGGTCGCCGGTCGCCAGCGTTTCGGGCATTTCCTCACCCATCTCCAGATCGGCGCCGAGCGGCTGCAGTACGAGTTCCACTGGTCCGAGATGAAGGGCAACAGCCAGGGCGCGTCGCCGCCCGGCGCCAGCTTCAGCGAAAAGACGCTGCTTGAGCAGCTCGGTATCGACGACGAACCGGCCGAGGCCAGCGACGGCCCGCTTCGATCGGACCGGTCGGCGCATCTGGCGATCCTGGCATTCGAGCACTGGGCCAACCGGCTGAGGGAACTCATCCAGGAGGAGCGCAAGGTCGAGGCGCTGGGGCTCGATGCGCCCGCGCTCAAGACCATCACCCACGAGCTTCTGGCGGCCAGCGAGCGGCTCAGGCTGGTCGATCGTCTGGCCCAGGACATCAGGGGGCTGATCCAGGCCGTGGAAACCGGCCCGGCCGCGATGCTCAAACCGGCCATGGCCGCGGCCGAGCTGATCAACCGTTTCGTCTGCCGGTTGGGACAGGACGACCTCGCCACTGCCGACCGGGCCCAGATCCAGCTCAGCAAGGATTGGCGGGTACCCGTGTTCGAAGCGCGCCCGCGGCTCGATGCCATGACCGACCTGCCGAAGGGGGACCCGGTGATCGACAGGCCGGAGATCCGGGACTGGCTGGCGTCGTTCCGCCACGTCGTCGCGACCAACGCGCACGGCGGCACGTCGCAGCGCAATCGCGAGCAGAACCAGAAGCTGGGCGAAATCCGGGTCCGCCTGCAGGCGTGACCGCCGGGAGCTTGTTGCGTTAGCGTTGAGCCCCGTATCTCAGGCTTCTCCCCGCGAAGGTCAGGGGCGCGCAAGCGCTCCCGAGGGGAGAAGGTGGCGCGAAGGGCGGATGAGGGGCTTCGCGATCTGCGGGACGGAATGCATGGAAGCACTTCCATCTACGGCGCGCGCTTGCTTCAACGTGGCGAAGCCCCTCATCCGCCCTTCGGGCACCTTCTCCCCGCCTTCGCGGGGAGAAGGCTGGAAAATGGGATACGCTCCAGATCGGAAGCATCGCCATGGTACAGATCAGGGTTGAAGCGAACGCGGACGGTCGCGGCGTATGCCTGCGGGTCAAGCGCTTCGGGCGCAAGCTCGACAATGCGTCGATAGTCATCCGTTTCATTGCCACCCAGCAGACCTTGAGCCGGACCGGCTGGTCGACTGCCAGGGAGATGGTCGATGTCGTCCAGGAGCTGGAGGCGACCGACCTGCTGCTCGTGATTCCACCCAGGCTCGCCAACCACATCGACCTCGGGACCGGCGTGGAGATCGAAATTCCGGGACTTCGCGTCAGCTTCGAGCATCTATGGCGGAGCGTGGGGGACGTGGAGCTCAGGGAGCAGAGCCAATCGATTGTGCCCGAACCCCTTCCTCCTCCCGCACCCGCACCTGCTCCTGGCCCCGGCCCCGCACCCGTTCCTGCCCCCGAACCCGCTCCTGGCCCCGTACCCGCACCCGTTCCTGCCCCCGAACCCGCTCCTGGCCCCGCGCCGTCAGCCAAAGGCGGGTCTGGCGCGTTGAAATGGGTTTTTGCCGCCGCCGCGTTCGTGGTCGGGGCCATGCTCGGTGCTGGCGCGATTTACGCGTTCGCGCCGCCGACCGTCATCCAGCGCACCGAAGTCATCCAACGCGTCGAAAAAGTCACGCCTGTCGATCAGCAGACGCTTGTGCGACGGGCATACCTGCCGCTGCGGTTTGACTTCCCGCCCGTGGGCCAGAGATCGCCTGCGGGCAAGGTTCCGGAGCAGGTCGCTCCGCCGTCGCTGCCCGACCGGGCGGCGCGCTTGTACAATGAAGCCACAGCCACCTTCGCGCCGCGTTCCGCAACTCCGACTGCGGAGTCCATCTTTTGGATGAGGCAGGCCGTGAGCCTGTGCCATGCCCAGTCCATCTATGCTCTGGGCGCTGCGTACTGGAGAGGCGAGGGTGCACTGCAGAAGGACCAGATCACCGGCTTCCAGCTGATGCGCTTCGCGGCGAGCATGGGCTTCGGCCCGGCGCGGACCGATATCAGGGGACTGATCCGGGGCGACCTGGTGGAAGGCATGCCGAAGGCGAACGAAGAGTGGTACCGCTAGCGGCCGGTCAGAACGCGCGCGCGATGTAGATCGCGGCCACCACCACGACGCCGACGAACACCGTCTGCACCACCAGCAGCGCCACCGGCCGCGGGCCGATGGCGGCGAGCGACGCCAGCGACGTCTTGATGCCCAGCGCGGCAATGGCGATGGTGATCAGGATCGCCGACGCCGTCGTCATCGCCTGCTGCACGCCCGCCGGGAACAGGCCGAGCGAGTTCAGCGCCGCCAGCACCAGGAAGCCGAACAGGAACAGCGGCGGCCGCGGCCGCGAGTCGCCCGCCGATTCGCCGCCGCGCGTCACCCACCAGACGATGAACAGGATGGCCGGCAGCAGCATGGCGACGCGCAGCAGCTTGGTCATCACGGCGTCTGCCAGTACCCTGGGATCGTTCATCATCTGGCCGGCGCCGGCGACCTGCGCCACGTCGTGGATGGCGCCGCCCAGGAACACGCTCATCTCGAACGCGGTGTAGCGCAGCGTCTCCTGCAGGTAGGGATAGGCGAGCATGACCACGGTGCTGAGGGCGTTGACGCCCATCACCGTGAAGGCGACGTCGCGATCGGTCGAGGGGCGTCGCGGCAGCGCGGCACCGGCGGCCATCGCCGCGGCGGCGCCGCAGACTCCGACCGAGCACCCGGTGAGCAGCCCGAGGTCGCGCGGCAGGTCGAACCAGCGCGCGGCCAGGGCCCCGAATGCAATGGTGCCGAAGACGGCCAGGCCCGCGACCACCACCGGCAGGAAGCCGCCGGACACCATGTCGCCGAAGGTCAGCCGCGCGCCCAGCAGCGCAACGCCGACACGCAACAGGGTGCGGCCCGCGAAGGCGACGCCGGGCTCGAAGATCGGCGCGATCGCCACCGGCCGCAGCGCCATGCCGACGAACAGCGCCACGATCAGCGGCGGCACCCACCAGCTGCCGATGCGCGTCCAGCCCAGCCGGTCCATCGCGAATGCCGCCAGCCCGATGACGCCGGTCAGCGCCAGACCGGGCAGGGCGCGCGTGACGTGGGACACGGACACGCCCGCCACGCCGGGCAGACCTGTCACTCCGGGCGGAGCGGGGAATCTCCCGCGAACGGAGTCCCCCTGGGATGGAGATGTCTCGCTGCGCTCGACATGACGCGTGTGTCCAGCGGGATCGGAAGGTCGACTCACGTGAGTTGCGCTATGCCTCCAGCGTGGCGACAGCCTGGCCTTCGGCTACCGAATCGCCCTCGGCGACGTGGATCTCCTTCAGCGTGCCGCCCCGCGGCGCCAGCACCGGGATCTCCATCTTCATCGACTCGAGGATCATGATCTGGCCCTCCTCGTCGATCTGGTCGCCGATTTTCGATTCGATCTTCCACACCTTGCCGGCGATCTCCGACTTCACGACGACCTTGGCCATGTCTCCTCCGCGATGCAGCGCCCGCTTTGTCCAACAGGCGTGCCGCCAGTTCAAGCGCCGTCGTGCCCGCCCGCCGCACATGGCAGCCGTGCGGACGATCGCTGGCGGCTCGCCATGCGTCACTTTCATCCCGGGCGTTGCCGGATCAGGCGACGCTGGCCGGATGGACGCGCCGTGCGATCTCACGCCCGCGCTCGCGTTGGACGACCGCGATATCGTACTGGCTTTGCAGGTCAAGCCAGAACTGCGGACGGTTGCCGAAGAAGCGGCCGAGTCGTACCGCGGTATCGGCAGTTATCGAGCGACGTCCGTTCAGGATGTCGGTGATGCGGCCGGAAGGGACGCCCAGCGCCAAAGCCAGGCCGTTGGCGCTCATGGCCCGGGCCGAAATCTCCCTCTTCAGGAGCCGCCCCGGATGCACGGCAGGAGTCATGAGCTTACCCCGTGTGATAGTCGACGATCTCGACGTTGCAGGCATCGCCCCTGTGGAACTCGAAGCATATCCCATTTGGCGTATTCCCGTCGTCCTGAGCGCAGCGAAGGACCTTGCGGTGCCCGGTTCAGCCCGTCATCCCGAGCGAAGCGAGGGATCTTCCACGATTGGAGACTCCGTTCCCAAAAGATCGCTCGCTTCACTCGGGATGACAGTGTGATCGAACGACCCGGGGATCGCTGTGACGCGCCACTGCGCCTTCCCCGCTTTGTGTCGGCCGATCATTCCGATTTTATTCTGCGGCAGGTGCGACATGTCATTCTGTATTTGTACTGTTCTACATTAATACTTGACATATGCACGAACGTGTGTCATGACTCGCGCTTCCTTCCACTCGAACATGTAGGATGCCTGCCCGTGACGGTGCCGGATCACGTTCATTCGTCGCGTTGCGGCCTGTTGCCGGTTCGCTCGATGGCGTCGGGCGGACAGGGCACGCCATCGGCGACCCTGTCGCTCCGGGCGCATCGGGATCAGGTGGTGGCGCCTCGGTCTCTCGCGGCGCCTTTGCGGACAGGCGTGCCGAGGCGGGGCCGGTGCCGCGAATGCCCTGCGGAAGCGCACCGCCAGCCGTACGGAAAGTCGCCTTCATGCGAAGGTTCATGCACTTGGCGGCCGTGGATGCGTCGCCGGTCGAATCGAACCGGGTACGAAAGTTGCGCCGCGACCATCGGGAGCTTTGCCAAGTCGAATTTGCGGTAATTCCGGTAATTCTGGCGAACATCGCGTGTCCGGCCTCGTCCCGTCGCCGCGCACCAGTGGACGAGCGCAGTCGTGTCCCTGGCCGCGTTTGCGCGGTTGGGCTTCGGGCCGATCATGATCAGAGCTGACGGGGATAGGTGGCCGCTCCCGCCGGCTGCGAAAATGATTCGCGCAAGTGCCGGCGCCGCACCCAAGTGCTTGTAATGGCTGGCGAATTGAATTCGCGCAATTCGCGCTGGCGGATCGGGCGGCCGCCCCGGTCCCCGCACGGCGGGCCGATGGGGGGGATCTTCGCGGCGACTTGCGCAAACCTTTTTCCGCATGCCTTGCGAACCATGCCAAGTCCTTGTCAGAAGTGCCAAATCGATTTCCCGCTGTTTCCGCAAGTGGCGCAGGAGGGTCCGTTCGATGACTGAGTTCGCCTCTCCGCAACCCGTGGAGACGCGGCGACCGGCCAGGCCTGGCTCGTGGCCAAAGGTGCCTCTTGGCGCTGCGCGGCAAGCTCACGCGGGTACAAAAGTTGCGCCGATGCGGTCGCAAACTTTGCCAGATCGAATTGCCGCAATTATCGCAATTGCTGCACGTGAGGCAGAAGGCGCCGCCAGACCGCCGCCCGGAACCGGGTGTGCGTTCGCGCCGTCGTGCTGGTGAACAGGTCCGATCGATGAACCGGCCGGAAACCGACCGTCCTCAGGCCACGATCGCCCAGGCGCTGCCAGAAGGGCCAGCCGACTGCCCGAACTGCGGCGAGCCTGCGGCGTTGTGCGTTTGCGCGGCGATGACACGGCTCGACAACCGTGTGGACGTGCTGGTGTTGCGCCATCCGCAGGAGCCGGACAAGGAACTCGGCACCGCCGGCCTGCTCTGCCGGCAGCTGGCGCGGGCGACGCTGCGCACCGGCCTGTCGTGGCCCAACCTGAGCAAGGCGCTGGGTCGGAATGCGGACCCCAGACGCTGGGCCGTCCTCTATCTCGGCACCGCGGTGCAGGCGCCGCCGGCCACGCTTGGGCCGCTGGTCGCGGTCGACCGCGATGGCGCGCCGCTTGGCGACCAGGCGGCAGGTCTGCGCGATATCGACGGCATCATCCTGCTCGACGGCAACTGGTCCCAGGCCAAGGCCCTGTGGTGGCGCAATCCCTGGCTGCTGAAATGCCGCCGCCTGGTGCTCAACCCGCCGGCGCCATCGTTGTACGGCAACCTTCGCCGCGAGCCGCGTCGCGAAAGCGTGTCGACCTTGGAAGCGGCGGCGCTGGCGTTGGCGCACCTTGAGGCGCAGCCCGGCCTTGCCGAGGCACTGACCGCCCCGCTGCGGTTGCTGCTCAAGAAGGTGCGGGCGCGCGGGAGCCCCTCGCCGCCAGCGAAAGATCGCCGAGCCCGCGGCGTCCGGCGGGGGAGGGGACGTTGACGCCGGAATCGCCTCTCCCGCTGCGCGGGAGAGGAAGGGGCCCATCGCGCCAGCGATGGGAAGGTGAGGGTTTCACACGAGGCGCCGTGTGTGGAGCCCTCACCCGGCGCGAAGACGCGCCGACCTCTCCCGCATGCGGGAGAGGTACGCCCCGAAACAGTTTGACATCCAACGTTCTGGCTCCTTAGCTGGGGCCGACGCGCCCCGGACGCCAGGAAGCAAAAACCATGTTCGACCAGCCCCCGGTTGCCCGCACCAACCCCGAACGCTCGTTCGCCGAGGAGGTCCGCTCGCTGCGGCTCGGCGCCGGCGACACCTTCCGCGGCGAGGGCGTGCTGGCGGTCACCAAGGCGCTGCTGCAGTCCGGCGTCGCCTATGTCGGCGGCTACCAGGGCGCGCCGATGTCGCATCTCGTCGACGTGCTGGTCGAGTCGCAGGACCTGCTCGATGAGCTCGGCGTGCATCTGGAGACCTGTACCAACGAGGCCGCGGCGGCGGCATTGCTGGGCGCCTCGATCAACTATCCGGTGCGCGGCTGCGTCACGTGGAAGTCGATCGTCGGCACCAATGTCGCGGCCGACGCGCTGTCGAACCTTGCCTCGCCCGGCGTCGTCGGCGGCGCGCTGATCGTGGTCGGCGAGGATTACGGCGAGGGTGCCTCGATCATCCAGGAGCGGGCGCACGCCTACGCCCTGAAATCGTCCGTCTGGCTGATGGACCCGCGGCCCAACCTGCCGACTATCGTGCGCTGCGTCGAGAAGGGCTTCGAGCTCTCCGAGGCAACCAACACGCCCGTGATGATCGAGCTGCGCATCCGCGCCTGCCATGTCACCGGCGAGTTCGCGGCCAAGGACAACGTCGCGCCCGCGATCTCGCGCAACAAGCGGCTGGCCGAACCGGTGCCGCAGAGCTACGACCGCATTTCGCATCCGCCCTCGACCTATCTGCAAGAGAAGCTGAAGGTCGAGGTGCGCCAGCCGGCGGCGCAACGCTTCATCGTCGAGCAGGGGCTGAACGAGCTTCTGCCGGGCGAGCGCGAGGACCTCGGCATCATCGTGCAGGGCGGCATCGCCAACGTGTTGCTGCGCGGGCTGGATCGTCTCGGCATGAGTGACGCATTCGGGACCGTGAAGGTGCCGACCCTGGTGCTCAACGTCACGCATCCGCTGGTGCCCGACCAGATCGTCGATTTCTGCAAGGGCAAGCGCGCCGTGCTGATCGTGGAGGAGGGCGCCCCCGACTATCTCGAGCAGGCGATCGGCGCGCTGCTGCGCAAGAAGGATATCGACACGCGCCTGCACGGCAAGGACGTGCTGCCGATGGCCGGCGAGTACACCGCCGAGGTGGTCACCGACGGCCTGCTGAAGTTCTTCGCCCGCAGTGCCAACGACATCGACCTGTCGCGGCCGATGCAGGCGCTCGAAGCGGCGCGTGCCGGCCGCGCCGAGGCGCAGAAGATCATCGGCGCCCCCTTGCCGCTGCGGCCGCCGGGCTTCTGCACGGGTTGTCCGGAACGGCCGGTGTTCTCGGCCATCAAGCTGCTGGAGCGCGAGGTCGGCAAGGTCCACATCTCCAGCGACATCGGCTGCCATTCCTTCGCCACCCTGGCACCGTTCCACCTCGGCAACTCGATCCTCGGCTACGGCATGTCGCTGGCCGCCGCCGGCGCGGTGGCGCCGGTGATGCAGAAGCGCACCATCTCGGTGATGGGCGACGGCGGCTTCTGGCACAACGGCCTGCTGTCGGGCGTGTCGTCGGCGATGTTCAACCGCGGCGACCGCGTGCTGATCGTGATGCAGAACGGCTACACCTCGGCGACCGGCGCGCAGTTCCTGCCCTCGAGCGCCGGCAACCGCCGCGACGGGCAGAGCACGTCGGACATCGCCGCCACCTTGCGGGCGATGGGTGTGCGTTGGCTGCGCACGATCCGCACCTACAACGTCTCGAGCATGCTGCGCACCCTGCGCGAGGCGATGACGACGTCGACGCCGGGCCTCAAGGTGATCGTGGCCGACGGCGAATGCCAGCTGGCGCGCCAGCGCCGCATCCGCCCGCAGCTGGCGGCGGCGCTGAAGCGCGGCGAGCGCGTGGTGCGGACGCGCTACGGCGTCGACGACGCGGTCTGCACCGGCGATCACTCCTGCATCCGCCTGTCGGGTTGCCCGTCGCTCACCATCAAGCCCAGCCCGGATCCGCTGCGCGACGATCCCGTGGCGCAGGTGATCAACAGTTGTGTCGGCTGCGGCCTGTGCGGCGAGGTCGCCGACGCCGCCGTCCTGTGCCCGTCGTTCTACAAGGCCGAGATCGTGCAGAACCCGACCTGGTGGGACCGGATGGTGGCGCGGGTGCGCACGGCGGTGATCGGCTGGCTGCAGGGCAGGGCGGTAGCATGAGCCGCCGTCGCATCTGCCTTCCCCCGGAGGGGGAAGGTGGCGCGAAGCGCCGGAAGGGGGATGCTTCAACGCACGCGATCTCAGATCGATGCGCCGCGTGGGTTGATACATCCCCCATCCGCCCCTTCGGGGCACCTTCCCCCTCCGGGGGAAGGAAGAGAATCCGATGACGCCCGACCGGCCGATCGCCATCCTGATCGCCGCGCTGGGCGGTGACGGCGGCGGTGTGCTCTGCGACTGGATCGTCGAGGCGGCGCACCACGCCGGCCTGCCGGCCCAGGCGACGCAGATCCCCGGCGTGGCGCAGCGCACCGGCGCCACGACCTATTATGTCGAGGTGCTGCCGACGCCGCGCGCCAGGCTGGGCGAGCGGGCGCCGGTGCTGGCGCTGAACCCGGCGATGGGCGAGGTCGACGTGCTGCTGGCCAGCGAGCTGGTCGAGGCCGGGCGCATGGTCTTCAACGGCTGGGTGACGCCCGACCGCACGACCCTGATCTCGTCCAGCCACCGCGTCTTCGCCATCGCCGAGCGGGTGGCCATGAGCGACGGCCGGCTCGACGTCGGGCGCTTGCTGCGCGCAGTGAAGGAACGCTCCAAGGTGCAGATCCTGTTCGACATGGACCAGGCGGCCGAGGAGGCGGGCAGCGTGCTCAACGCCGTGCTGATGGGCGCGCTCGCCGGCTCCGGCCGCGTGCCGATCCCCGACTCCGCGTTCGAGGCGGCGATCCGCGCCTCGGGCAAGTCCGTCGATGCCAACCTCGCCGGCTTCGCCTTCGGCCGTGCGCATGCGCGCGGCGAGCTGGAACAGACGGTGCGCGCGCACCAGAAACGCCAGGCTGAGGCGCGTGGCGTCGAGGATCTGATGGAACGCGCGCGGCAGGCCTTTCCGGTCGTGGCGCACGACGTCATCGAGGAAGGCATCCGTCGGCTCGCCGGCTACCAGGATCGTGCCTACGCCACGCTGTACCTCGATCGCCTCGACGGCCTGTGGGCGACCGGCAAGGCCGTCGGCGGCAACGGCAGCGTGCTGCGCGAGACGGCGCGGCATCTGGCGGTGCGCATGTCGTTCGAGGACGTGATCCGCGTCGCGCAGGTGAAGGTCTCGGCCGAGCGCTTCGCGCGCGTGCGCGCCGAGGTGCGGGCGAAGGACCGCGAGCCGCTGGTTATCACCGAGCATTTCAAGCCGGGAATCGAGGAGATCTGCGCCGTGCTGCCGCCGGGCCTGGCGCGGCGCATCATGGCGTGGGCCGAGCGCACGGGGCGGCTGGGCAAGTGGTACTGGTCGATGCATGTGCGCACGACGTCGGTGTCGGGATTTTTCCGCCTGTGGCTGTTGTCGAAGCTGCGCTGGTGGCGGCCGCGCACCTGGCGCCATGCCGAGGAGCAGGCGCAGATCGAGCGCTGGCTGGATGCGGTCCGGCGCGCGATGCCGCTGAGCCTCGAGCTGGCGCGCGAGATCGCGGAGTGCGCGCGGCTGGTCAAGGGCTACGGCGACA
>Ga0187894_10001578_pt1 | contig 28987 bp, 38 predicted proteins | sample GBC1701081metaG_FD_136650 | JGI IMG/M metagenome (GOLD analysis project Ga0187894, IMG submission 136650) | White microbial mat communities from a lava cave in the Kipuka Kanohina Cave System on the Island of Hawaii, USA - GBC170108-1 metaG ...
GGCCCTCGACGGGTCTCCGAGAGAGGAACCGGCCCTCGACGGGTCTCCGAGAGAGGAACCGACGAATGTGGATCTTCACCCCGGACGGCTTCATGAGCGCCGTCCAGCACCGAGACGACCCGAACCTCATCCTAGTCCGCTGCCGCGCGAAAGTCCACGCCCAGCGACTCGTGGACGCTCTTCCTGAGGGCGAGCGACCCGAGCTGGTCGAGACGCCGCCCCCCGCCGACTACCGCTGGAGGGCCGTCCTGACGCGCGCGCAGTGGGTCTACGTGGTGGCCCGCTGGGCCGCGGACATCGCCTACCCGAACTTCAAGAACGAGGCCAGCAAGCGCAAGCACCCCGTCGGCTTCATGTCGGCCCTGCACCGCGTGTGGGACGAGATGCTCGCCTTCCAGGACGATCAGCACCCGCTCACGAGAGGCGGCCGCTGGAAGAGCTACAGCCTGAAGGGGCTGACCACGGAGGACGATCCCGCGGGCCCTTTCGGGAACCTCGATCTCTGGCTGGGTCGTCGCGCAGGCGCAAGCGACGAGGTCGTCGAGCTGGACGACGCAGACATCGAGGTCGTGGACATCGCTGAGGGCAGCTTCGTGCGCATGGTGGACGATCCCGCGATGGGCGATGGCGAGGTCCTCTCCGTCGACGACCGGGAGGGCACGGCGCTGGTCCGGTTCGTCATGGAGTGGCACCTTCCCGACGGAGTGGTCGAGCCCGAGGAGGATATCGTCCGCGTCCCGCTGCAGGACCTGGAGCGCGTCGAGGAGTCCTTCGATCCCGCTGTACTGGACGAGGTCGCCGACCACATCGTGTCCTCGTCGCGCCCGGAACCGACGACCTTCACGTCCCTCGACGACTACGAGTGGGACGGCAGCTGGCCCGAACCGGAGGCCGCCGGCTTCCTGCGAGGAAGATGATGACCGCCTACTTCGACGACCTTCGACGAGAGATCTCCGAGCTGTCGCGCGCGCACGAGGACGACGACGACTTCCTGCGGGCCGCCGCCGCCGTCGAGGCCCGTGTGATCGAGACCGTCCGGCTCGTGACCGGCGACCGCGAGTTCCCGGACGACCTGCGGGAGAAGATCATGGGACACGTGGCCGTCCTCGCCATCGACCTCGCGCCCGGCCTGCCACCGACGCGCGGACGGGAGCGCGCTCGCTTCTGCCGAGACAGCGCGCTGCTCGAGGCGCTCCACGACGACTTCCATGCTCTCGCCCGGCGCCGCATCGTGACCCGGTTCGGGCTCATGCTGGACGATCCGTCAGGCATCCTGCGACGCCGAGACGCGCACGACGGCGGAGACGAGGAGTGACGCGGCCGCGGTACCAGTGCGCCGGCGGAGTCGTCTTCGACGAGACGGGCCGCGTACTGCTGCGCGAGGTCGCCGGTCACCACAAGGGCTACGTCTGGACCTTCCCCAAGGGCCGCGTCGACGAGGGCGAGACCGTCGAGGCGTGCGCGGTTCGCGAGGTTCGCGAGGAGACGGGGGTCGACGCGGAGATCCTCGTCGAGCTTCCGGGCGTGCGCGGCGGGCTGGAGAGCGACACGACGTACTTCGTGATGAGGAAGGTCGCCGAGCACGGAGACCACGACGCGGAGACGTCCGCGGTGCGCTGGGTTCGGCCGGCGACCGCCGCTGGTCTCCTGTCCCTCACCGAGCACGCGTCGGGACGAGCACGCGACGTGGGCGTGCTCGTCGACGCCGTGACTGCCTGGGTCGTCGCGACGTCCGTGTCGGGCGAAGTGTAAGGATCGACCGTCGTCCGTACATGGAAGGAGATGGCCGCCGCGAAGATATTCCGCTGGGAGTGTCCTGAGGGGAAGCACCCCGGTGTGCTGGCCCCCTCGCGCCTCCGACAGAAGGACGTGCGGCGCTACTGTCTCCCGTGCTCGACCGCGAGCGGTGTCCTCGTCGAGCGGACGTGCCCGGCGGTCGAGAGGAAGAGATCGGCCCGGCGAGAGTCCGTCGAGGAGAAGAGGAGGAGGATGAAGGATCGGCAGCGCGAGCAGGCCGCCTCCTCCGTCGCGTGGAACGGAGTCGACCTGCGCTCCGAGGTGCTGCGCCTGTGCCGTCTCCCGTGCGTTCCGAAGGCGATCCGAGACAAACCGCCGACGATGGTGGTGCGCCACTGCAAGGAGGCACCGCGATCAAGGACAGGCGTGTGCTGGCCGTGGCGCAACCATTTCCAGGTAAGCGTGTGGCCCGGGCGTCCCCTGGCCGAGGTCCTGAAGACGGTGGCACACGAGATCGCCCACCTCGTGGACTATCGCCGACGCGGCACGTGGTGGCAAGCCGGGAAGCGAACGAGAGCGATCCACGGCGATAGCTTCGACGTCGCGCTCGGCGAGGTCCTCCTCGACGGCTATGGCGCGCCGGACAAGAAGATCGGAGACGACGGGATCGCCCTCGCGCTCGCGAAGTCCCCGACGTCGGCGGAGGCCCCCAACGCGCCGCAGCGCCTCAACGTACGGCGCGTGGGCGCGAACGTGGCGGCCGAGGTCGACAACGCGGCCGAGACTCGCGGAGACCAGGACGTCAGGGACGCGGCGATCAACACGCGCGAGATCAGGTACCCCGAGTTCGTGAAGACGTACATGGCGGGGGCGGAGGGCAGCATTCGCGAATTGGTCGGAGAGGCGATGACGTTCGGCGGGAAGACGGCGACGATCCGGCTCTCCACGCACGCGCAGGCTCTCGCCCTGTTCGTGGCGACGGACGACGCCCTCGGCACCGATCAGCCCGAGGCGACCGCCTTCTCCCTTCGGCGACTCAGGCGATGGCTCATAGAGCGGCTGTTCGCGGTAGTCCGTCGGCAGTGGTGACTACCTGCGGCGCATGTGCTCGCGTACTGCTAGGTCGACGTCCGCCTCGTAGCGACCGAGTCGGATCGTCTGGCCTCCGTCGTCGATTCCCATGTCGTCGAAGTTCGGCGCACACGTCCCGCTGGCCGTGAACCACGAAAACGGGATCTCGACGCGGAGGCCGTCGAGGGTCTCCAGAAGGACATGACCTGCGTCGGGGATCTGGACCACGGATCTCGCGAGATGCCTCCCCATGGACCCGATCCCCAGGCTGCGGAACAGACACGACCTGTGCCACGGTCGCGGCGGACCCTCAAGCGAGGCCACCAGGAATCCGCTGTGCCCGTCCTCCACGAGATGGCCGCACGCGGCACAGACCTCTCCGACGGGAACGTCGACTCGAGTGTCCTCCTCGCAGACGGGCGCGCCCCAGCTCTCGCCGAACCACATCATCGTTGGCAGTCTACTCCGCGGTGGAGCCTGGGGGAATCGAACCCCCGACCTCGTCGTTGCGAACGACGCGCTCTCCCATCTGAGCTAAGGCCCCGTGGAGCAGGCACCGGGACTCGAACCCGGACGTTCAGCTTGGAAGGCTGACATGCTAACCGTTGAACATCATGCCTGCGTACTTGTGGAGCAGGTGACGGGCCTTGAACCCGTGGCCTCCAGCTTGGGAAGTTGGCGCTCTGCCGACTGAGCTACACCTGCAATGGCTGATCGGAGCAGGTACCGGGAATCGAACCCGGATATCATCCTTGGCAAAGATGCGCTCTACCATTGAGCTATACCTGCATGCGGAGGGAGAGCGAGTCGAACGCTCAAGACCCCTTTCGAGGTTCGTCCGGGTTCGAGCCGGGTGCCGTCGCCAGTCGGCTTGTCCCTCCATAAGGCGGAAGAGGCGAGAGTCGAACTCGCAAGGCTCGTGAGCTCGCCGGTACTCAAGACCGGTGCCGTCGCCAGTCGGCTTGCTCTTCCGTGATTGTCTCGTGATCTCCTCTCGTGGTCGCGGCGGAAGGCAAGGGAATCGAACCCTCGGTGGGATGACCCACACTCGCTTTCCAGGCGAGCGCGACGAACCAGCATTCGCCTACCTTCCTCGTTCGGCGGAGCGGGCGGGATTCGAACCCGCGGTGGGTTGCCCCACACCGGATTAGCAAACCGGCACCATAGGCCTCTCGGACACCGCTCCAGATTTTCTCCTGGACGGTGGCCTCGACGGTTTCCGCCCAGCAGCCTTGACCTTCTTCGGCACCCCCGGCAGGACTCGAACCTGCGTGAGACGGCTTAGAAGGCCGTCGCCTCGTCCTCTCGGCCACGGGGGCAAGGATGCCCTCCGGGCAGTCGTCTGAACGCCCGAAGGTGCTCAGACGCGTCTGGACGAGGCGCGGCTACTGGGCTCGGTACCTCGACCTCCCGAGCCCGAACCAGATCCGGAGCACGACCCCGCCGCAGCGACGGACGCTGCTGAGGACTCGACTCGACGGATGGTGGGGTCGGAGAGGAACATCGGATACCTCGTGATCGAGCTTGTAGCCCGTTCCAGGCCCCGTGTCAAGCGTCGGCGTAAACGGTGCGCCGACAGGGAGTCGAACCCCGACCGGGGCGCGGAGACAGGTCATGAGATTTATGCCTCGGCGTTGCCCGGGAACCGTCCGGCGCTCGGCCTAGCAGCCCGCGACGTACCCGTATGCCTCAAGCTCCTCACACATCGCGCGGAGGTCCTCGATGGAGATCGGCTCGGGATCGCAGCCCTCGGCGTGCTCCGAGTCCTCCCACCCGTCCTCGTAGTCGGGACACACGCACGTCACCGCGACGGCGGAACATGCTGGAGGGGGATCCTCGAGACGAGCGCGAGCAACCTCGATCTCCCGCTCCAACCTCGCGATCCACGCCATCAGGACGGCGATCACGGCCACGAGGATGACGTTGACGACGGGGGACCAGCTCGCGGACTTCATGTTCCTCCTACTCGACTAGGCGCGACCATCGAAGGACTACCAGAGGCAACCGTCGTAGGTCTGCTGGTCCGTCAAGTATACAAATCGGTCCTCGCGACGCGATGGGCGCACTCCGTACACGCGTTCCCGGAAGGACCTGTCGCGGCCGCAGACCGGGCACTCTCCCACGTGCAACCTGTACCAGTGCTTGAGTCGTGGCACGCTACCGGACCTCCTCGACGTCCTGGTCCCGGAGACCGGGCCACGCCCTACACGCCCGCTTCCACGCCTCGGCCGAGCTCCGACCCAGACGGCCACGGCCGTCCTCCACGAGCCACCGAATCGCCGCGGCGGGATCTTCGTGGACGCCTGCGGTGAACTTCTCTCGAACGATGGGTGGCGGCCCGTCGTTGCCCTGAGCTGCCCACGCCGCCTCGTCGCCCCGCTGCCACTGGTGGACGGCCGTGACGATCTTCCCGCCCGCGGTTACGAAGATGCGGACCTGCGTCCCGAGGTGGGCCGTGCTCGGCGTGTCGTTGATCCCCACGAGGCGGCCCCTGAAGCGGAGATCCCTGTCGTCGTCTCGTCTGACGACGTACTCCTCCAGGGGAAGGGTCTGGGCGACCTCGTCCGAGGATCCTCCCGGACTGCGGAGATCTCCTGACCGCCAGCGGCGGAGAATCTCGTCGTTCCCCCGGATCTGCGACCCCCTCGGTCGCGGACCGTCATCGCTCGTCATGCTGTCTCCTGTGTCGGTCGCGGTCGGCCGCTCTGTCGGTTGTCAGTATACTCCCGACGAACATCTCCGAGGCCGGTAGTATCTCGACGCGGCATGGCCGCGACACCCACAGACGGAGAAGAGATGAAGACCAAGACGAAGACGAAGACGAAGACCAGGAAGGCGACCGCGAAGACGTCGACCAGCGCGCGCGCGAAGGCACAGAAGGCGAAGCCGGCCAAGGCGAAAGCCAAGACCAAGGCGAAGCCGGCCAAGGCCGCGAAGGTGAACCGGACGAAGGCGCGCCGAACGACCCCCAAGAAGCGGGCCACGGCAGCTCCGGCCGCGCAGGCCCCGGCCGCCTGAGCCGACCTCGCGACGTGGGGGCGTTCCGGGGAACCGGGACGTCCTCATGCTTTGGTTGCCGGTGCCGATCCTATGAGGGACAACACGTAGTGGGCATCCCTCGCCAAGCTCGAGCGCCGGCCACCCGCAAGACGGACCTGCACGTCTTCGACTTCGACGGGACGCTCTTCCGCAGTCCGGGCCCCCCTCCGGGGACGCCCAGGGAGGAGCAGGACGCTTTCTGGCACGACCCGTCATCCCTCCGGGGCGAGCTGGTGCCGGCCGAGCCGAACGAGAACTGGTACGTCGAGAACGTGGTCGAGGCGTTCCGCAGAGCCCGGAAGAATCCGGCCAACGTCGTCGTCGTGATGACGGGTCGCTCGGAACCCCTGCGTCGTCGCGTGCGAGAGATTCTCCAGAAGGCCGGCCTGCACCCCGACGAGATCGTGCTCAAGAGTCGCGAGGACACGACCACGCGAGAGTACAAGCTCAAGGAAATGAGGCGCCTGCTCGACGATCATCCGGACGTAAAGAAGGTCCACTTCTGGGAAGACCGCAAGGGCCATCTCCGCGACTTCCAGGAAGACACCGAGAGACGAGGATACAGATTCGTGCCCCACCACGTCGAGGACGCCCCGTCTTCCGAGACCTGGAAGGAGTTCATGGGGCTATTCTACGACGGGGGAGCACTGCAGGTCCCGAACCCGGACGAGAGTACGCGGGCGCAGCACCCGACAATCAGGGCCGATCACCTCATGAAGACGAACACCGAGTTCAGGGAAAGCGTCCACGGACGCTTCAGCAGGTGGATGAGCATGGGACGTCCGCGCGGCAAGAAGGCCGAGGTCGCGGCCAAGATCGCGGCGACCTGGCTCCTGCGACTCGCCTACGAGTTCAGCCTCGACGAGGCATACAAGTTCATGGGGCTGGGGCCGAGCGCCACGACCGACGACGTCAAGGCGGCGTACCGCCATCTCGCTCTCAAGTTTCATCCCGACCGGGGCGGCGATCCCGAGGAGATGAAGAAGCTCAACGCCGCTCGCGAGGTCATCGAGAGCGGGGGCGCCGTGCGGCGACCGTCTTCTCCGGAGGCGACCGAACGGGACGAGTCATCGTGGCAGCGCTATCGTGCAAGGCATGGTCCACAGCCCAGCGGCAACCACGGCGACTCCGACCTGCGGAACTTGGCGCAGGACGTGCTGGACAAGAACCTGCGACAGATCGTCTTCCGCGGGAAGGTACCGAGCGTTCCGGTCGACGCCGGCGTGCCGCAGGGCGGACGCTGGACCTACCACCGCCCGTTCGGGTCCAAGATCAGGACGCAGCGACTGCCAGACGACGTTGACGCCGACAAGCTGTACCAGGCCATCCGCAGCTTCGGGAAAGGCAGCATCTTCGACGTCGTCGTCAAGGACAAGGAGGCATGGGTGACCTGGGAACACCCCGACGGCAAGTTCCAGTCCCTCAGCTTCGAGGAGGTGAAGGCGAAGTCCAAGAAGCCGCCGGGCGTAGGCATGAAGCCCGAGGATGCGCGACAGCGCATGCGAGCGGGCGGCCTGGATCTCGTCGCCGGTGGCACCAAGTACGGCTACTGGGGGCCACGCGGTCATCGAGAGAAGACCGGCTACTTCATTCGCGAGGCGGCGAAGACGCTGCGGCTCGTCCGCCGCGTGAAGACGGGCGACTACAGGGGAATCCAGGACGCCCCGGTCGCCAACGAGGTCTACTTCGGCCAGCTGCGTCCCGAGCAGCTCGACGAGTGGATCGAGTACGTGAAGAGGAAGGCCGCTGGCTAATCCTCGTCGCCGAGGAGCCGCTCGGCCATTTTCCGAGCATACGCGGCGAGGCTGCCGAACTCAAGGAACACGGGTTCGTCCGGCGGCTCGCTGACGGTCCTGACCAGCTCCTCGGCCTTGCCGGCCGGGAGGTGGTCCCTCATCAGCAGGTAGAGGAAGGCTGTCAGGCGCTTCCGTTCACGCCTGGTCACCGCCTGGGCATCGTCGGGCACCGGACGCTATACCCCCGCGCGCAGGAGCCCTTGACAACGTGTTGCCAGTCCGCTAAACACCCCGCATGGGACGGCCCCCGTTCGGACGCCATGTCAGGAAGCTGCGAGAGCAGAAGGCCGCGGCGGATTCTGAGTTCTCGCTCAGGAAGGTCGCTGCGCGCGTCGGCATCTCGCCAACCTATCTGTCGCGCGTGGAGACGAGCGACGAGGACCGGCTGCCGTCCGAGGCCGTCCTCTGCCGGCTCGCGGAGGAGCTTGGACAGAACAGGGACGCGCTCCTCGGGCTCGCCGGGCGCGTCCACAGCCGCCTGCTGGCCAAGATCAAGCAGCGACCCGAGGCGTTCGCCGCTCTCATCGAGAGCTTCGACCGCCTCCCGACCGAGGAGATCCTCTCGCGCGCCCGCGAAGTCCGCGACGGCGACTGGTGAACCGACAACGATGTGAAGGAGACACGATCATGCTGGAGATGCACAACGACATGCTGAGATTCAGCTTCCCCGACATCCATCCCGACGCCATTCTGGACGTCACGTTCGTCAGGACGCTGCGGATCCCCGACGACGACCGGGACTATCCCCTGCCTCCTGGTCTCGGACACTTCCCGCTGCGCCACGTCGACGACTTCGCCGACCGCGTGCCGGCGGGGTGGGTCACGCACGGCGGGGTGATGCTGCCGATGTACCAGGCCGAGGCCCTGTGGATCTCGTTCAACGCTCATCACGTCCCTGGTCACGGCACGCAGTACCCGTTCGCGGTCAAGGTCGGGACCGGGAAGGTCTCGGCTGTGACAGGCGACGACTGGCAGACCGGCCTGCGCGAGAAGGACTACCTCGTGACGCCGCCGCAACCGTGGCTCGACGGCTACTGCGTCGAGGAGGGTGTCGTCAGGCAGTTCGTTGCCGCCCCTCTCGGATGGGGATTCTCCGCCGAGGAGCAGATCACCGGGAAGGCCGAGCACGGGGGCGTCCAGATCGAGGTGTTCCCCATGAAGGCCGACGTCTTCCGAGAGAGGTTTCCGCGGCGCGCGTCCTTCCTGCGGTCGACGGGGATCCGAACCCTCGACGACGGCGACGCCCCCGTGGCAGTCGCCTGCGCCGCGATGGGGATCGCCCCCGGCGGGCGGATGAAGCAGCAGATCTTCGAGGACAAGCACGGCAAGGACGCCTGGGACCTCTCCGTCTCCAGGAGCCGGTGCTTCGTGCACCTCGCGAACTCTCTCGCGTGGAGGGCCATCACGCGAGAGGAGGCCCCGTCCACGCCCGTGACCGCGAAGCTCTACACGGACCACGGGTACCCGTGGTTCGACTACTACGAGGACAGCACGAAGTCCCTCGTCGGCACCGGCAAGGTCAAGAACCTCAAGAGCGTGCTCCAGATGGGCTTCCAGAAGGGGCTCAACATCCTGCCCGAGAACGAGTCCATGAGTCCCGAGCGGGTGGTCGTGCTCGGTCGACGTCCGGGCGAGGTTCGCGTCGGGAGCTGGTAAATTAACGCCCTCGCCAACCGACCAGAACCGCGCAAACCCTTCTCGCCTGCTAGAACGTCTATGGCCTCGCCCGTCGTGAGGCCATGGAAGTCGTCCAGATCAGGGAAATCAGCATCCGGGTCGCCGCGACCCACCTGCGTCGCGAGGCGGCGCTCGGCGAGTGGCTCCAGTGGATGGCCCAGCCCCTCAGGAAGATAATCGAACTCCATCGCGAGTTCGTCTACGGACCCGTGAAGGAGCTGGTGGACGACGCGATACGGGCCATCGCCCCGAAGCTCGTAAAGGAGCTGGCCGAGCGCGAGGTCGACAGCGACGTCGAGGAGTTCCAGCGAGGAGCGGCCCTCGGCAAGCAGGACCGCGAGAGGCAGCGTCCCGAGCGGCCCCCCACGAACACCTCGGAGGAGACCGTCGAGGGCTACAGGTGGGGCTACGCGAACGCCACCGATGCCTTGCCTCCTCCGGTCCGCAGGAAGATCGTCGAAGAGGCCATCGCCGAGTTCAGGAGCAGGTTCTCGGTCCAGGTCATCGCCACGTTGCTCAAGAAGATCTGGCACGCCGTCAACCCGAAGCACACGATCACGGCCATCGTGCGCGCGGTCAAGAAGCACGGATGGAAGCTCGGCATCGGGTTCGCCCTGTTTGAGATCTTCGAGCACTTCGTGCTTCCGTCGATCCTCGCCGCCGTCACGGGCGATCCGAAGATGCTCGGCCTGGCGACCCTCCCCATCGGCGAGGTCATCTACGCGGTCGTGTTCCGCGTACTTGGCCGTGCACCGAGGCAGCTTGACAAGCCGGAGCCCGAGGGACACCTGGACTGGTACGAGGCGCAGTTCGGCCCGGTGAAGATCGCGGCGCTGAGAGCATCAGACGCAGCGTGAAGGCGCACGAACCGACCGACCCCACCGATCAGAGGGGATACAACGCCCTTCGTCAAGGAAGCCGAGCGCCCAAGCTCGTGCTTGGAGAATCCCCCCGAACACCGGGCAACGCGTTCCCTGCACGTCGAGAGTGGCTAAACGCAGGTAACGCCCCGCAGCTCTTGGAAGCGTAGCGGCAAGCGCATACTGCACCGCGTAAAAACCACAGGCAGCCTCGCTGCGCCACCCGTGGGGTGCCGTCAGCAGGTGAGTGAGTTCATGGAGCACACCGTACTTGTGGACAGGAAGAAGAAGCCCATCATGATGGCGCACACAGATCCTCGGGGGATCTGTCTTCGCCAGGATGGCCCCACACGGCGCCGCCGTAGCCTCTGCGTCCTCAGGGAGATCGTCCACGAGACACAGCTCTACGTGAAACCTCTCGCACAACTCGCGCACGTCAGCCGCTTTCTCGGAGGGGCGGGGGATCACCCAGCGCACAGCTCTCGGGACGCGAGCGTGGCACTCTGGGCACCAAGGTCCCTCACCGGGCCACGGCGTGGAGTCCACAATCTCGTCAGCGAGCACTTGATAGCCACAAAGATACGTCCCCTGGTCATGTCGCAGATGCACGTGGCCCCCGGCCAAGAGATAGTCGTGCATCAGATCGAAGGCCAAAGTCGCCCTGAGCCGCTCGATACCATTGGAGGCATGTTCCAGCTTGCGGGCGTCGTAGGCCACGAACAACACCATACCTCCGGAAGATGGAGGGCCAGGAGGGAATCGAACCCTCATCGTTCGGTTAACAGCCGAAAGCTCTGAACCGTTGAGCTACTGACCCTTGTTCGGGCGCGCCGCACATTCCGAGAACACATGGTGCCCTGTGCGGGATTTGAACCCGACGTCTCCGGCTTGAGAGACCGGCGTGCTAGGCCATCTGCACCAACAGGGCGTTGTGCGGATGACGGGAATCGAACCCGCGTTCCCGGCATGAAGGGCCGGTGTCTTGACCACTAGACCACGTCCGCGTGGAGGCTCGGGTGAAGCTCCTGCGCGGGGCAGCGGTCTAGGAGGTGCTCTCGGAACCGCTCAGTTCATCTCCCCGCGCAGGCGTACTTCACCCTCGCGCTCTCGTTCGTCGAGAGCGCCCCGCGCGGGGCATGGATTGAGCAGGAGAGCCATCTGCGAGGGTTGTAGCGCCTCTGGCCCGGCTCGTCAAGGACCATCGTCGCGCGCCTCGCAACCCGCAAGAACAGCCTCTCGGAGTGTAACGGTCGAGGGGGTAGAACGGCGGCATGCCCACAGACCTTCTCCATCTCCTCCGCGAGACCCACGCTCGTGTCCTCGACCTCGGGCTCGGCGAGTACGGCTACGTGGACCCCGACTGCCGAGCACTGGCCGACCGTCTGGACCGGGCCGTCAGCCATCTCCAGTCGAGACCTCGCATCGTCTGCCTGTGCGGGTCAACGAGGTTCTACGACCGATTCCAGCGAGCCAACTACGAGGAGACGATGGCGGGGAGGATCGTCCTCTCCGTCGGGTTCTACCCGCACTCGCAGGCCCAGGCCCATGGCGAGGACGTCGGCTGCACGCCCGAGCAGAAGGTCCGGCTGGACGATCTGCACCTGCGGAAGATCGACCTGGCGGACGAGATCCTGGTCCTCGACGTGGGCGGCTACGTGGGCGAGAGCACATCGCGCGAGATCGTTCATGCGGTGAAGACCGGCAAGCCCGTGCGCTGGCTGGAACCGGCGCACGGGAGCGGCATCCTGCGCAGGGTCCTCGGCAGCGACGAGCCCAGGTTCATGAAGCTGCACGCCGACTGGATCGACGGCACGAGCCTCATGTCGTTCCCCCACCAGATGCTGCAGCACGAGGCTGGCCGCGAGATCCTCGACATGGGGTGGGCCGCCGTCCCCCTCCTACTCGACGCCGAGCCCGAGTGGCCGGTCTTCGCCGCGCTGGCGGTCATCGTCGGATGGGGGCCCGCACCCGCCGACGTGGAGGGAGGTTTCGCCAAGTTCTCCTTCGACGACGTCGTCCGCGGGTGGCGAGAGTGGGGTCTGCGACAGGGATTCCTGACGGACGTCACCGCCACACCCTGACGCCCACGTCGAGACCGTTCGTGGCCGCCCACTGACGGACGAGACGCATCTCGTCCTCGCGCGCGAGCCGGTTCGACTTCCCGCGAACCTGGACGACCCTCCTGCTGGCGTGATCGACCTCAATGGTCAGGGTCCGCGCCCCCGCGATCCTGAGACTCCAGATGGAGCTGCGTCCGCGCTCGATCCAGTGCGAGTAGGTGTAGACGCAGTGGCGCAGCACCTTGCCCTCCTCAAGAAGATCGGCGGAGCAGATCAGCTCGATCACGCACCAGGGCTCGACGACGACTGCCCCGTTGGGCAGCCGGACCCTCCGCTCCCCGTAGCTCGGGACGAACCCGGACGTGGGGTAGATTTTCCCGTCGACCTTGCGTCCACGAGCCAGCTCGCCGTGCCAGCGCTCGACCTCTCGGCAGACCGACACTCCCGTGCGCCCCTTCATCGCGAATGGCACTCCACGTGCCTCGTCGACACCAGCGCGAAAGTTCACCCAGTCGACGATGGGTCCCACCTGCGCGGGGGAGAGCATGGGCTGCTGGCAGAGCCACTGGATCACGGAGGACCAGAAGTCCTCCCTCGCGACGAATCCCCGACCGAGGAACGTCGAGCCCAGGGCCGCGTGAAGTCTCCGGTCCCCCCCGTTGACGATCACCTGTGCCCGGCGAACCGCCGAGACGAGGGAGTACTCCGCCGTGGTTCCTGTCAGCTCGCGACACATGCGGCGCGTCAGCGGAACAGGGAGGATGGGCCTCTCGGCACCCGAGGCCGTGGCGGTGAACAGACTGCCACCTCGGCCGAGATGCGTGAAGAGGGCGATGCCCGCGTCGCGCAGTCCCTTGTCGACCTCGAAGAATGACGAGAGGAGGAACTCCGGCACCGGATACTTGGCGACGAGGTGGCGAGCGAGCGACTTGAACTGCGTGTCTGGTGCCTTGCCTCTCGGTCTCCAGCCATCGGGAGCCCGCACCCACGCACTCCTGGACAAGAAGTTCAGACCGTACGAGTAGCGAGGATCCGCGAGCTTGGGTGCTCGATGCAGGACCTCGCGCACCATCCGGTCGAAGACGACGGGCTTGTCCTCGCGCCGCGAGAACGCCGCGGCGATCCTGGCCTCGCGCTCTGCGGCTCTTCTCGCCACCTCGTCGCGAGCCTCGCGTCGCAGGCGGTCTCTCTCGGCAGCCGCCCGGCGGCGCTCGTCCTTGTCTTTGTCTCGGCTGCTCACGGTGCGGCTCCTGGTCGTGCCCGGCGAGGACGACCAGGAACCGGTCGTCTCGTCAGGCTGTCGTGCTCTGCCTTCGTAGGCCTGTTGGCCTCGGTACAGAGAGCGCTGACTTCAGCAGTCGCATGTCGTCGATACTGTAGAGGGCCGGCCCGACCCTGTCAACTACCGGCACCGGAGGTGCTCCCGCGTCGTGAACCGCTGACCGAACCCGTTCTCCCCGATGGGGCACTCGTCTCTAGTTGGGGTCCTCGCTCGTCTCCCGGTCCGGCCCCAGCTCGTGGCCGGCATCGGCCGCGACCTCGACGGCGAGGTCCACGAGGAAAGGCGCGACCATGTGCTCGCACAGGTGCCTGTACACGCGCGAGTCGTGGCTGCCGTCGACGCCGATCACGAGGGTCCACTCTCCCGCGTCGCGCGACACGCTCTGGACGTAGAGGACGTCCGTGTCGCGGACGATCTCGGCGATGTCGGTGAAGACGCGCGCCCGCACGTCATGGTCGTTCTCGTCGGCGGACGCCATCTTGGCCTCCATCTCACTCAGGCGTGCTTGCCAGTCTTCCATGTCTCTCCGGTCTACACTTCCAGGTCTCCTGGGCGTTCTCACCCCGCACAGACCATGCCGGCCACCGCGCCCATCATGCCGGCGCAGAAGCACTGCGAGCCGACGGGGGCAGGATAGACCATCACGCAGTTCCCCATGGGGGTGCAGCACATCATGGACGTGGTCGGCGTCGGCACGATATCCTCCTGCCACCGCACGGGAATCTCCTCCTCGCGAGGAACCGGGACCTCGATCACCCGTTCTCGCACGGGTTCAGCTTGGGAGAGAATCCACCCACACTCCCGTGCCAGGCCCACGCACGTGGCGACTATGCCCAGCGCGGTCGAGACCACCGCCAGGAGCTTCTTGATACCGTCCAGAGACCCCGTCTCCTCGCGCGGAGGCAGCGGGCGATGGGTCACCCGCGACACGAGCCACACCCACATGCCGACCTTGACGACGGCGATCAGGCCACCGAGAAGTAGCATCGCCCCCACCAGCACCAAGAAGGCGGAGTCGTCGATCATCCATTCCTTCTACGCCGATAGTCGCGTCACCGGACGGGCTCGGAGCCCACGATTCCCACGGGCGGCGGCGTGTAGGGACACGGCGAGAGCCTCCTGAGAGCGTCTACCGCGTGCCTCGTTGCCGGGTTCCTGTCGTGTCGCACCTCGATCCACGTGAACGGGACGCCGACGTCGGCGACCATGCTGGCGACGCGGTGGAACGCCGGTCGGTACCGTCCACCGTGCACTCTCCACTCGCCCGCAAGCTGCCGAGCGACGGCTCCAGAAGTCACGGCCTTGACCGAGGATGACTCTGCCAGGATCGTCCCGAAGCGACGCAGGGCCAGCTCAAGAATCACGTACGATGCCTCCTGCGCGGTCACGCGACGCTCGGAGACCAGATGCCACCTCTCCGTCGCCCAGTCTCCGTCATCGACCCGAACCCCGACCGCGCCCGCGAACGCCGAGTGCGGGTAGTGCCGAGGCCACGACCCGGTCACCGAGCTCACGACGAGGATCGCGTGCCGGGACGTGGACTCGGGCGGGGACGTCACCCCGCGACCCTACCGGCCGATCCGACGCGGAGGAGCGGGGGCATAGCCCGCCTGCACGTCGCGACCCTTCGGGAATGCCCGAGGCTCGCGGCGCTTCGACCTGTCGCGCAGGATCCCCCTGGCGACGAGGCTGTCGACCTCGTCGTAGCGGATCTCGACGATCTCCGAGGGCGCAGACCGGCGACGGAAGCCGACCCTGTGGCTCGGGCTGTGCAGGTCTTCTCCGTAGCCGGTACCGACGACCTGTGCGGCGTCCATCGTGACGTTGTTGGAGGAGACTCCGATCCCCGACGTGCCCTGGTCGACGCTGCACGAGAAGGTCGCGCTGGTGGAGCCGACAGAGTGCGTGCCGTAGCTGATGTTGATGGAGGGCTCGTAGATCCAGATGGGCTCCCACCACGGCCTCGGGCGAGGCCACACGGGATAGGGGAGGGGCACGTACTCCCTCTCCCGCACCGTGACGATGCTGGGACGAGCCTCAACCCTGTCCTCCTCGAAGACGGCGACGCCGATGATCCCCACGTTCTCGGGCGAACCCCTCTGCGCGGAGTAGCTGTCGTCGGGGCTGGAGAACCTGAACGCCGCGACCTCCCGGTCGTTCCGACGCCAGCCGTCGATCACCGTCTCTCCGTGCGCGGGCACGACGTACCCCTCGTCGTCGGGAGATCCGGGCTCGCCCGAGATCGCGTTGCGTCCGTCCACCGACACCACGCAGCAGACCTGCCAGGCGGTGAGGTTGCGGACCCTGATCTTGTACCTCTGGTCCTTCTCTCCTCCGACGTAGAGGGTTCCGGCATGGACAGCTGCCGGGAGAAGGTTTCCGTTCTCGTCCTCGATGGTGACCTTGATCTTGCGCATCTTCGATTCCTCCTGCCCCCGACCACCGAAGGCTGCTGCGCAGTCTGGGTGGCCCAGGGCAATGTTGGTTAGGTCCCAGTACCGCTCGGGATCGTCCGACCAGTCCTGGAGGTGGAAGACGGCGAGGTTTTCGGGAGACTCGATCCGACGACCGCAGGCCGCACAGAGATCCTTTCCGAGTTGCCTGGCCAGCTCGAGGATCACGGCCTTCCGGAGCTTCTTCTCCGCCGTGTCCACGGGCATGCCCAGACGCTCGGTCTTCTGCCGCTTGTCGTTCTTCGGTCTCGTCACCTTCTGGCCCTTTCGCCGTCTGGTGTTTCGGGTCCCGGTTCCCGGGTACCCGCTGATGACTCTACCCGCCGGGCGCCATAGGCCCGTCACCGTCAGCAACTCGCGAAGATCACCACGCCACCGAGCAGGGTGACGCAGAGGGCGACGATCCTGATCGTCCAGTGTCGCGTCATCACGTCCACCCTCCGCAGTGCCAGCTCGTGGCGGCGCTGATCGATGGCGTCCACGTGCCCGTCGGCGATCTTCGCCTCCAGAGCATCCTTCTCGGTCCTCGCGATCTCCAGGCGGGTCTCGGCCTCCTTGAGGGTCAGCTCCTTCTCGCGGATCGTTCGCTCGTACCACTCCATGTCCTCGGGTATACCCCACATGACCCGCGACGAGATCCTCGACGATATCCGTCGTCATCCAGAGCGACATCGCCACGACTTCAAGGGACTCCACAGATGCTGCGTCGTGGACGGAGTCTTCGATGGCATGCTCATGGAGGCGCACTCGAGGCACGCGCCCCTCGGTCGCAACGGAGGAGTGGCGTGCGACGTGGTCTCTGGCCCGTGCGCCTGCGGGGCTTGGCACTGACGATCAGAGGTACGCGAAGACGAGCCAGCGGTCCTCGGCCGCCGTGGGCTCGATGCTGAAGCACGTCCGGTGACTCCAGGCACGCAGGACGTGTCCCGAACCGAGGCGAAGAGGCGACACCGCGACCCGCAGAGCACAGTCTGGCACGCACGCGTGTCCGACCTTGACGCTCTCGATCATCGCCAGGGTCAGAAGCGGATCGACGTCGCAGAGTCGGCGCAGGAGGTCCGGCAGGAGAGAGGTGGAGACGGTGATCCTCGCGCGTCCGTCTCGACGCTGGACCTCCGCGATCCACTGGGCAGGGCACTCGGACTCGTCCGGCTCAAACGGATCGTCCTGGTCGTCGAACTCCAGGTCGTCGCATCCGCATGCCTCGGCACCGCACTCGGGACAGAGACCCTCTCGCTCCAGGGCGCTGGCCAGAAGGACTCTCCAGGGACCCTCCGGATCGTCGTCCTCCCAGGACTCCACGACGCCCATCGCCGCCGCGCGTACCTCGCGACGCTCGTCGTGGAGACACGACTCGATCAGGTCTCTCCCGACGTGCCCGACTACCTTCCCCCTGAACGCCTCCCCGAACGCGTCGATCAAGGAGGGGGAGAGCGACGAGGCGGCCTCGATCCTGAGCGTCATCTTGGCCCAGGTCGCGCACGACGGGAAGCCGTGGACCTCCTCCCACTCCAGCAGGGCCGAGACCAGGCCTCGGCCCTCGGCTGTTGCCCGTCGCAAGGCGTGCAGGAAGCGGTCGAGCGAGTCGCCTGAGCAGCTCATGGTCCCTCCTGCTCGGGAGTCCTCTATCGAGGAGATACCGTCACAGCAGCTTGAGGTGACCCGTGATGTCGTCGATCTCGCCGGGATCGGCGGGCCCGATGGCGCAGCAGGTCTTCGTGGCTTTCCCGTGGAACTCCGTGAGGCCAGCGTCCTCAACCATCGCACACGGCAGCCCTTGGTTCCTGGCTTTCTCGTAGATCTCGACGAGCTCGGCCTCCGAGTCGGCGCGGACGCACACCTTGGTGAAGATGCCGAAGACCCAGTCCCACATGGACCTCGTCACGAGGATCGAGATCTCGCCGTCCATCTCCGCTCCCGTCGGAGGATCCAGGAGACTGGACCTCTCGGGAGCGATCCGGTCCAGGAAGACCTTCATGCTCGCGTGAGCGCCCTGCGCGATCATCTTGCCCTTCCTCATGCCGAGATCCGACCTCATGACGATGACTTGCTTCGGTCTGTCCGCGAGCTGCTCGATCTTCCGGTCCACCGTCTTGAGGAGGTTGCGCGTGGCGACATTGAGGTCCTTGAGGTTCTCGCCCACCTCGCGAATACGCGAGGCGGGCGACGGGGCCTGGAACGCCGGCTCGGGTGGGTGGACCGCCGAGAGAGTCGCCTCGATCTGCCATCGGCGGGGCGTGGCCGTGCCGTAGACGCGATGGACATCCCCGTGAGCGAGGGCCTCCTGAGCGGCCGCGAAATCCTTCTGCACGCGGCCGAGACGCACGTCGAGGATGCCGTCGCCCATGAGCGTCAAGTCCTCGTCCGTGTCGACGTCGGCCATGATCGTCACGCGGTCACCGGGCGACCTGTCTCGGTCCCAGAACGATGCGTCGAACCTGAAGGGAACTTCCTCGCCACCTCGGTCGACGAGAACCCCGTGCCCCCTGCGCGTCCTCTTGTCTCGCTCGATCATCATCTGTTCCCATCCTCTCTGACGATGGACATGCAGACGAACCCATCGCCCAGAGCTCCGGCGAGGTCCGAGGCGCTCGTGACGTAGGAGACGACGCGCCGTACGGAACCCCCCGTGTACTCCTTCCTCTCGGGATCCCACTCGCGGAGGACCAGTACGTCGCCGACGGAGTAGCCGCGGTCGTCGCGGCGGATCTCAAAAGACTTTCGCCCATCGAGGATCGCTCGGAAGTACTCGGGCCACGTCTTCAGGTCGTGCTCGACGACAACCCTTGCTCGCGGGCGGCCGATCAGGTCGGCCGTCGTCTGCGCGTCCTCAGGGCGCGGCTGCCCCTCCAGCGCCCTCAGCAGAGACGCCTGCTCGTGGGGATGCACCACGACACGCGGGTCCTCCGGGTCAAGCTCGCTCAGCATCGGGAAGGTGTCGTCCCCGCAGAGTGAGCATCTGCCTCTCGCTGGATCTCCCGTGACCGCGGAGACGGCGACCGTCCCGTCGAGGTTCCGGTGCTGGCAGGAGTCACGGGATGCTCTGATCTCCCGCATCAGGGCAGGCGCGGCGTAGTGCGACTCCTCGTCCGAGCCTCCGAAGTCGTCGGGCCCCACCGCGGATGGAGGGACGGCGTCGACCCCGGCGTCGCACGCCGGACACACGCCCGACGTGAAGGAGCGCGAGGCGAACGGGAGCCCACAGACGGAGCAGATCATGTCGTCTCCTCGCGGTCGCGGGGGAACAGCACGATAGTCGCTTCTCTCGCGAGCCGCCAGTCGATCACGCAGCCCGGATCCAGGGCCAACGAGATGCCCCCACCCTCCAGCCTCCACCCAGCACCTACTCGGGACCGGGCGCTCCCGTCCTTCATGCGAACCTTGAGGACGTAGTCGGGCAGTCGACCGCTGGCCTTCTCGGGGCCGGGGGAGCCGTCGCAGGGGCCCTCGACCCGTCTCGTCCGCGGCCCCGGCTCCGCACACCTGCCGCACAGGCCCGCGGGAAGCTCCTCGTCGGCGACGTGATCGCTGGGATCGCGACGGCGACTCCTGACGATCTGTCCGCAGCCTCGGCACCTGTACCTCACGAGCCTTCTACGCACGGCATGGTTTTGCGCGCTGTGCGCACGACGACGACGACATCGCGAGGTGACGCCCGGTGCTCGGACCGTGTAAAACGGTGGGCCTCTCCGTACGGGTCGCCAGAGGACAACGCATGCCCACGAAGCTCGGACGCAAGGAGATCCCCGCGGGGATCGACCCGTCATCCCTCAAGTACCAGGGTCGGCCGGCCAAGGACCAGGACGACTTCGGCGCCGACGTCGGCATCGCCGACATGGTCTGCGTCAACCAGTTCGGCGACGCGAACAACAACAAGTACTACCACGCGGGCGTCGTCTCGGCGTCCGGCAAGTGGTTCGTCTACCTCGAGTGGGGCCGCGTGTCGGGGGGCAAGAGCTGGAACGGCACGTTCAAGGGCCAGGACTTCCAGTTCGTGCAGTGCTTGGCCGAGGCCGAGGCCCGCGACTTCTTCCAGAAGCAGTGCCGCGACAAGAACATCAAGCGGCTGGAGCAGAAGAAGGTCGGATCGAGCACGCTGTGGGTCGGCAAGGCGGGCAAGGACGGCTACGTGGTCCAGCGTCTCGCCACCCGCGAGCGCGGACTCCCCGACGCCTACCTCATCAAGGACGACGAGGGCGTGGCGAAGAAGACGAGCACCCCGGACAAGGGCTCGGCCAAGAAGAAGGCCGCGCCCCGCAAGAAGGTGGACGCGCAACCGCAGGTCGTCGCCCTCGCGAGAGCCCTCGTCGGCGGAACGCAGGACTACGCCCGAGCAGCGCAGCAGAGCACCGGCATCGTCCCGACGATGTCGGCCATCGAGGAGGTCCGCGACAAGCTGATCCCGGATGCTCTGGCGCTCCTCGCCAAGATCGGTCCTGACCAGGACTCGCAGCTCAAGGACAAGCGTCTCCAGCAGCTCTCGACCTACGTGGCCACCATCGTCCCGCGACCCATCCCTCGCAACGGAGACCCCAGCGCGGTCCTCCTGAGCCAGAACAACATCTTCGCGATCCAGCAGGACCTCGACGCCTTCGAGGCCGCCCTCCGCAACGAGGACTTCGACGTCGAGGAGCGGAAGGACGACGAGCTGGATCCCGATCAGGTCATCGGCCGCCGCCTGACATGGCTCGACCCCAGGTCGGAGCACGGACAATGGGTCGCGGACACGTGGCACTCCATGACGAACAACCGCCACGGCCACCTCGGACACGCGAAGGTCCTCAACGTCTTCAAGGTGGATGACGACGCGAAGCGCAAGGCGTTCATCGAGCGGGCCAAGGCAATCGCCCATGCCCGCGCCAGGGAGAAGCATGTCCGGGCTGGGCTCCAGCCGCCGAAGCGCATCGACGTCCATGACATGGCTGACTGGTACGGCGAGGCGAACATCTGCGTCGGCCTGCACGGCACGCGCGCCGTCAACGTCCAGCCGATCCTCGCGTCGAACCTGCGGCTCCCGAAGGCGCTCAAGGGCGTCCACATCACGGGCTCCGCGTTCGGCCACGGAATTTACTTCGCTACTGATTGGAAAAAGAGCCACGGCTACACTGGGGACGGGCTCTACGGCGGGGGCGGATCGATTCGTGGGCGCGGCTTCTTCATGTTCATGTGCGACCTCACCCTCGGGAAGCCGTACATGGCGCGGACCACCATGTGGGACTGCGTGAGCTGCCCCAAGGACCACGACTCGATCTTCGCCGAGCGCGGCCGCACCTCCGTGCAGAACGACGAGCACGTCGTCTTCGACCCGAACCAGCAGTTCATCCGCTACATCGTGGAGGGCAGGACCTAGTGGCCCCGTCGACCAACGCCTCTTGCTGCACGCTCCGCGTCGACGGCTTCTCGACGCCGGTCCGGGTCGTGCGGAGGGATCCGGGACCGCTCACCGGAGAGTCCGTCCTCACGCTGGAGGACGCGCGCGGGAACCGAAGCTGCTGGAGGACGGTCTTCTACCTGCCCGACGACGCGACGGGGCAGCGCTTCGGCACGCTCACGTGCGGAGGAAGACGCTGATGGTCTTCTACGCCGCGACGCAGGTGTTCTTCGAGAGCGAGGGCCACGTCCGCGTCATCCCGAAGGTCGTTCTTCTGTCCGCGCCGGACCAGGAGGCCGCGTCCGACAAGGTCGAGGCATGGCTCGACGAGAGCTATCCTGGTCCCGCGTACAGCGGACACGAGTACGACGTGAAGATGCTCGAGGGGGTGACGATGCCGGACGGCGAGTTCCTGGAACTCGCCGTCCTGTCCGCACCGTTCCCCATCGTCAGCAAGTCCATCAAGGAGGGCACGTAGCCCGCACATCCCCGATGCCATCGGCCAGGGGCGAAAGGTAGAGACGACATGCAGAACGAACAGGCACTCAGTGCAGCCATCCGCCAGTCCCCGGACTGGCAGCAGGCCGTGGACGACTACATCGACTGCACGACACAGCTCGGGCAGCCGTTCACCAGCGGCCACATCGCGACCATCCTCCGGGTCTACCGGCCCGAGTTCCGCTTCAAGGTCCAGTGGATCGGCGAGCGCGTCCAGGACAAGTTCTACGGCGGCGGCGTGTCGTACCGCGGCATCCCGGCGGTCCAGGTGCCCCGCACCTGCGCAGGCGTCGGTCGCACCCCGGCCGGGCAGACGGTCTTCGTCTACGGTCCGGACGACGACGAGGCGCAGAGCTTCCCGTTCGAGCTGGACATCCCCGAGCCGGGGGCACAGCTGACGCAGATGCCCGCCGAGCATCCCATCGCCGCGACACCGCCCACGCCGATGCTCCCGGCCACGTCCGAGATGACGGCCACGGTCCACACGGACCACCGCCTCTGCATCCCGCGCGTGTGCCTGGAGGCCCTGCTCCACAAGACCGGCCGCAGCTTCCGCGGCGGCCAGAACAGCGTGTGGGTCCGCTTCGCGGACAATCCCGAGCGCGCCATCATCACGCTGGACCAGACGGATGGGGCCGTGGACTACGACATCACCTCGCGCGGCCGCATCCTCTTCGTCAAGGCCGGCAGCGGCAGGTTCAACCCCGGAGACACCTACGCCGTCGAGGTCGAGGGCGACGAGCTGATCGTCGACGTCACCAAACCCCTGTGATCGAGAGCCGGACCTCGTCCGGCAGCGGAACGCATGAGCTGCACGGAGATATACTCTGTCGCGCCGAACGGAGACGTCGTCCCGTTCGCGGAAGTCCACAAGTGGGGCGGGGCCATGGCCGTATGGATGCGCTTGGCCGAGTGCTACCTCCCGACGCCCGACGTCTTCACGCTGATGCTCCAAGAGATGCGACCCGTGATCGACCTCCTGGACACTGACCGTCTTGCCGGATGGGAGCGCCTGACGCTCCTGACGACGCTCGACCGCGCCATCGTCCCCGTCCCCATCGTCGAGGCCGTGGCCGACGCCCTCGACCAGTTCCAGGAGCACCACACAGTTCCTGGCCGGCTGCTACTGGTGTCCAAGCAGGCCGTCGAACTCCGCCGCCTGCTCGCCGAGGTCCCCGAACATGGCTGGCGCGGAGCATGCTGGAACCAGACCAGCGTCTCCTCCTCGCTGTGGCACGGCTACAACGTCGACTCCATGGATCGTCACTGGTATATTGAGGACCCTCGCGAACGATGAACGACAGGACGACGCGTATGCCTGTCGACGAGCACGGACACCAAGATGGCCGCGACCAAAGCGAAGCCCAAGCGCGACCCGGATTGCTTGATCATCTTCGGCCCGGAGGCACTGCGCGCGGTTCAGGATCTGGCGAAGCAGCTCGATGTCCCGGTCACGACGGTCGTGGAACGGGCCCTCGGACTCTTCCGCTACGCCATCGCGCTGCAACGCGACGGCGGCAAGTTGATCGCGATAACCCAAGACGCGGACATGGAGCTGCGGATCTAGCGATGGGCGAGATGCCCAGCGAAGTGCGACCGCCATCGTCGTCGAGTTCTGGTTCGGGATCCAGATCGCGAGGGCGACGATCCTGGTGTGCCAGAGAGTAGAAGCCCGGTGATCGTGAAGACTATCAATCCGCGCCAGTTCTTCGCGCTCGTCGCCGCCGTGCGCGCCATCGACGACGAAATGTTCTCGACCCTGGCGTCCCAGGCAGTCCTGCTATCGCCCCTCGTCGAGGCATACGCCAGGGAGCACGACGAGCTGGTCAGCCTCGGCAACGCATACGTCGACGAGATCAACAGGACGCTGAGATCGCGCGTCCGCGACACGGATCCCCTCGAGATGCACTCGGAAGCCCTCCGCGACTTCCAGAGCTCACTGGGAGACAACTTCGTCAAGCTGGCCATCGGCATCTCCGAGGCGACACTGCAGCAGTTCCGCTTGGTACACAGGGTGCTCGCGCCGATCCGGCGCCCGGACCTCCTGCTGTCCTGCGACACTCTGGACCTCGACAAGATCGACGTCCAGAAACTGGCCTTCGAGATCGACATCAACATGCCGGAGATCAGCCACTTCGTCGCGTCCGTGATGGCGGCCAGCACGCTCAGGCGGGACATCTGCGACACGGTAGCCTCCATCTCCCGCGCCATGGACCGCTACTACCAAGCCTTGCTGAAGCGGCACACCGTGGACGGGATCGAGGTCCACGGGGACCCGGTCAGGACCGACGTCGCCAGGCTCCTGTTCGAGAACATCGACGGACACGGCGAGATCGCGTCCGGCACGAAGCCCGACGAACTGTCCGCGTACTCCCTGGAGAAGGCCAGGATCCTCGCGGAGGCGGTGCGCACAGGCATCGTCCGCACCCTGATCGAGAAACCCAGCGCCCTCGTGCAGAGGGTCAGGGAGAAGGTCGAGGCGATCTGGGCCATCGTGGAGCGGGTGGACGAGGCGCTGCGCCCGCTGATCGAGACGGTGCACGCCATCGTCAGCCCGTACGACACGTTGTGCACTCCGCCGACGCGGTCGAGGGTCGAGCGCGAACTCCATCACCTCGACACCGTGGACCCGTGCGCCATCCGTCACCGGGAACCAACGATGCTCCTCAGTCCCGAGGAGAGGTTCCGGCTGAAGTTCGACAACGAGACGCTGGCGACCCTCGTGAAGAATCTGGACTGGGGCGCGTCGGCGCAGGGGATCGTCCAGTTCGTCCTCGAGCGCAAGGCCATGCTGAGGCGGCGCATGATCGAGGAGAACAGCTTCTACGTCTGCCGCATCGGAACGGGCAACCCGTTCCGCGGCGACGCCCCCGGAGGCCTGGAGGTCGTCCCCGGTACCAGACCTGTCGTCGTCATGGACGAGATCCTCGGGTCCGGCTTCGACGAGATCCGGGATTTCCTGGCACAAGTGGGGAGCACGGCCGAGTGGAACGACCTGTTCGTGGCCACGAGCCCGTCGAGGACGGCCGACAAGAGCAACGTGCTCCTGGTGGGTCCTCAGGGCAGCGGAAAGACGGAAATTCTCCGTGCGGTCGGCGGGGACCGCGGCTCCATCGGCATCTTCGCGCAGGCGAGCGACTTTCTCACGTGCTGGCTGGGCGAGGCGCAGAAGAACCCCAAGCGCATGTTCGAGGCCGGACTCAAGCTCCAGCGTGACAGCGGACGCCACGTCCACTTCCTGATCGACGAGATCGACGCCGTCCTCAACTCGGACCAGACGGACACGCGGATCAACCTGACCCTCGAGTTCCAGGTCCTCATGGACGGCGTCGTCCACTACCCGAACCTGTCCGTGTGGGGCACGACCAACCACCCCGAGCGGATCCCCATGCCGATGATCCGCCGGTTCTCCAAGGTGGTCATCGTCGGCGAACTCAAGCAGGAGGACCGCGTCCGCCTGCTCCGTCACTTCGTCGAGTTCATGCCCACGCGAGGTTTCGACGACGGCGCCTGGGAGTGCCTCGCCGAGCGCTTGGAAGGAGCCACCGGCGACGTCGTCCGCAAGGTCGTCGATCCCGTTTGGCGCATGAAGATGCACGAGATGATCGGCGAGCACCCAGACGAGGCCAAGGCACTGGTGAAGTGGCTCAACGACGGCGAGAAGTTCGACGTCGGGAGCTTCTCGGCCGAACGCAGGAGCACCTTCCGGGAGAAGCTGGCCGCCCACGTGCAGGTCACCCCCCTCGACGTCGAGATATCCATCGCGGAGTGCCTGGACAACATCGCGATCCGGCACGAGATCGCCACCGCCGTCGAGACCTATGCCCGTGCCAGGACGTTCCTCCATGGCCTCCGGCTCCAGCGCATCGACCTCGCGCACCCGGGGAACGGCCGCGACGACGAGGCGCGCGCGTAGGGCAGGGTGGAACGCTAGCCCACCTATCGCGAAGCTCCAGTACCTTCTCATGACGTCCGATCAGCGCGATTTCGTCATCAAGCGCGTGGCCGAGCGCGGCATCGCCCTCGTCGCCGTGCCCGACCAAGCGACGGCCGAGATCTGGACCAGAGATATGCCGCCTCACGTCGCCGTGCAGGTACACGAGGACGCACGAGTCGATGGCATGGAGTGCTGCCTGCTGGAGTTCACGTCGCGAGACGAATGACGTGGTGGGGGCGGAGGGATTCGAACCCTCAACATCCCGGGTTTGAGCCGGGCGACTCTACCAATTTTGGCCTACACCCCCGAAGTTGCGCGCGGGAGGAATCGAACCTCCGACCTCTCCGTCTTAAGCGGAGCGGCTCTACCGGCTGGCCTACGCGCGCACGAGCGCTCTCGCTCACGGTAAGGAGCGGCGCAACAGGGTGTCGTGCGCGAGGTAGACTACCATCGGTGCCAGTCTACCTTTACGAGTGCCGGGAGTGCAAGGCCCAGGTCGAGGAGCTGCAGCAGAGCTACCGGGAGCCGCCCCCGGAGCAGTGCCCTGCCTGCTCGGCCACGGATTCCCTGGAGAGGCGCATGGCCCTGTCCAGCTTCCAGCTTGTCGGGAAGGGCTGGGCGAGAGACGGCTACTCTTGACGCTAAGAGCTGGCGATCCCGTAGAACAGGAAGCCTACCACGGTCCCCTTCTGGACCTCGCGTACCTTGGCCGTGACCTCCCACGACGCCAGCCTGGACGGTTCCTCGACGACCTTGACGACGTCGGTCTGCTGCACCTTCCAGATCGTGTAGTGGGCCCCCTTGGAGGGAGGCTCGCGACCAGGCTTGACCGCCAAGATCTCCTTGAGCGCGGCCATGGCTCCCGCACGATCCTTGAATCTTCCACCACGGTCGGGAGCCCAGTCGCTGGGACGGTCGTAGCTCAGACCGAACGTCCAGTAGGAGGTCGTCCCCTTCGACTTCTCGACCTTCGGCGGCGACCCGGCCTTGAGTGCCTTGATGGAGCCGTGCTCGACGGCGACCTCGACGGTCGACCCGGCGCGCGCCTGGCTGGTCAGGAGCTTCCGCGCCTCCTCGGCGGCGAAGGTCGCGCTCTTGGCCTGGACCTTGACGGTCTTCGTGCTCTCGCGGAGCACCTTGCCCTCGGCGATGGGGACGGCGAAGGCCGGGCCCCACTTCTCGTTCCTCTCGATGTCCTTGTCGATGAACGCGTGGGCCTCGTCCCGCGTCATCGGGGTCGAGCTGCGGAGCTTGAAGTCGCTCTTCTCCGCGATAGAGCCGGAGTACCCGCCGTGCCCGTGCTCGTGTCGCGCGTCCTCGACGGCCTCTCGGAACGCCTTGCGTGGATCCGTGCCGCGGACGAACACCGAGAAGTCCGTGCCTCCCGCAGTGCGAAGCATCTCGCTGGCGAGACGCAGATCAGCGAGTCCCTCTTGAATCCTGCCCATCGTCAGTGTCCGTACCCGAAGGCCGTCTGGTACGCTGGCTTCCCGTCCCACTTCGATGCCGAGGAATACGACGTGAGCCGGACGTAGCCGCCCTTCTGAGGCGTCTTCCGCATCGGAGGCCCCTTGAAGCTGTTCGGGACTGGCACCACGTACTCTGCCGGGGGCTCTCCGCGCACGGTCTTGCCGCCGATCTCTCGCATCTCGATCTGCTTGCCGACGACCTTCGTGACCTGGAACCAGTCGACGTTGGTTTGTTCATACCCCCAGCTGGACACGAGGATGTCGCCGACCTTGTAGTCGTGCTGGAACTCCTTGCGCTCCTTCATGCGCTGGAGCTTCGTCTCGATGGTCCTGCGACGCGCCTCCGCCGTCTCCTTGATCTTCCGGTCGCGCTGCGGCTCTCCCAGGAACCTGTGGTGCCACAGGGGCTTGTTGGACTTGCCGGCGAACGCGATCCCGTAGACCTTGTCCCCCTCCTCCCACGTCCAGACCTGCAGGTCCGTTCCCTCCGGGACCAGGGGCTCCTTGTCCCGCACCGCGGGAGGCAGGTAGTGCCTGCGCTCCATCGGCACCAGCCTCAGCGCCTCCTTCTCGGTCCCGGCGTACCGGGGACGGTAGTCGCCCTTGTACCTCTCGATGTCGCGGGCGAGCACCTCCATGCTGTTCGCTACGTTCCCGATCACATGGTCGAGCTCGTAGGTGGCATCCCTCACCTCGCGGATCTTCTTCCCGAACTCGGTGGGGACGTCCGACACGCCCAGGGCGTATGTGTCGAGCCAGTCCTGCAGCATGTCCTGGTAGAGCCTGATGCCGTCTCTGTGGCCACGCACGTTGTAGAGGATCTCGGCGGCCGCCCTCGACCTGTCGACGATCTCCTTCTTCATCGGCACCCGGCTCGCCTTCACGGCGCGGACGTTGAGTGGTCCGGCCGTCCGAACCATCTCGCGCAGGGCCTCGCGAAACTCGGGCCTGGTTCGGACGAGGTTAAGGGCCGCGCGACGGATCGTGCTCATCCTGCCTGCGGGGAGCCCATAGGCCCGCTACCGCCCGCCTGTCTCATCCAGGCCCCGAGCCAGTCGAGCACCTCGTGAGGGTAGGCGAGGCTGACCGCCTGGGCCGCCACCGGATCTCCCGTCCGCAGCGCTCGGCACTCGTAGATCGCGAGCTTCCCCCGCCACCGGACCTCAAGCGTCCAGGCTCCGCGCGAGGCCGTCCAGATCTCGTCGATGTCGCCAGCCCGCATCTCCGGGAGACCTCGCGGATCGGCCAGCCAGCCCTGAGGAACGACGACCTGGACGGTCGCAGGCAGGCGTGTCCAGCACTCCGAGCACGTCTCCCCGCGGAACATGTCGACCGGCCGATCTCTCCTGCACGCGGGGCATCTCTGCACGCCCCACGTTACCGGAAGACGTCCGTCACTTCAGGTACTCGGACGCCTCGCGCGCCCTCTCCGGGCTCGACCCGATCCTCGCGTAGAGCGCCTCGGGCGTGTACTCGTACTCGTGGTCCTCGGGATGGGCGGGCAGTCCTACGCCCGGCGTCCACCCCTGCGAGATGCGGAGGAGGACCTGCTCGGCCCTGTAGTGGCAGCCACGGACGAGCGGGCGGTTCTGCTTCGCCGCGTCGCACAGGGTCGGCAACCGTTGGGCCGAAACCTACGTAAACTTACACATTCCTAGGCAAATCATCCCCTCCTCCTCGTGCTAAACTCGGGCTCCAACGTGAAGAAGTCGCGGCACCTCTACCTCCACCCGGAGA
>Ga0187894_10001579_pt1 | contig 28974 bp, 28 predicted proteins | sample GBC1701081metaG_FD_136650 | JGI IMG/M metagenome (GOLD analysis project Ga0187894, IMG submission 136650) | White microbial mat communities from a lava cave in the Kipuka Kanohina Cave System on the Island of Hawaii, USA - GBC170108-1 metaG ...
ATCCCAGCGACTTCCCTTGCCCTTGATCTTTGGATCCATGACCTGGGACAAGGCGAGAAAGCCCAATTCGGCATTGCCGGACTCGATGAACCCGATGGTCTGACCCAGACTCTCTCCTAGTACAAGCCGAGGCTGTACATTCTCCCATACGCCCAGATTCTGCATGGCCTGTTTGGCCGCCACTCCATAGGGGGCGGTCTTGGGATCCGCAATGGCAAGATGCTTGAACCTCTCGGAGCGTAGCGTATCTTCCCCCTTAACCAGGTTGGGATCGGGACTCCAGAGCACGAGACGCCCGATAGCATAGGTGAAGCGGCTGCCCATGACTCCCAACCCTTCCTCCTCCAAAAGCTTTGGTCTTTCATTATCGGCGGAAAAGAACACGTCGTAAGGCGCGCCATTCTTAATCTGAGTAAAGAAATTCCCACTTGAGCCCGAGGCAACTTGAACGTTATGACCTGTCGCCTTTTCAAATTCTATCGCCACCTCACGGAACGGCGGAACAAAATTGGCAGCCACCGCCACCAACACCTGCTCAGCCAGAGCAGGCGTCACGGCCAAGGCACACAGCACCAAGGACAGCAAGAGCCTTTTCATTTCAGACCTCCAGAAATTTCCGCTGCATGGCGAGCTCTACATTGTTAAAGCCATCACTCCTACAACCTGACTCTCACCGAAGCATAAAAATAATCCGAATCTATGTTTCCACCGGCGGGCATTTGGGTGATGATGGCCGGGCTGTCGAAATAAGATCCCTTGAACCAATGAACGTACCCGAAGTCAAAGTCCATATTTTGTCTCATGGCCCATAGCGGAGCCCATTGTGCGCGGAGTTCCACATCATGTCCTAAATAGTTTCCTGACCCTCCAGTGGTATCTTGTACGAGACCACCCGTATACGCCCCGCGCGCTTCCGCCAAATACCAGAACCGTTGCTTAACTGTTAGTATCAAATTTTCCTGAGGTTTGAGGATCAGCCTCCAACCGGGAGAACTGATGTTGGACCGGAAAAATGGTCCCCAAATTCCCGTGGGATTCAAATCAAATCGACGGGCGCCGAAGAGGGGATCGAAGTTTCCGTCCTGGCTCCCTCCCGGGGTGCGGGTACCACTGGCGTAGGTATATTGCACCAAAAACCGAGGAGTCCAGGGCAGATTAAACGTATACCCGGCTTCAGCGTTTGGGTTATAGGCAAAATGCTCGACGTTGCCCAAGTGTCCCTGTTGAACGGCCCCCTCGAATTCATAATCGAATTCGTTGATCGCAGGAGACTTAAATAGGCGAAGGCCATACGTGCCATACGTGCGCTGAAGTCTTTTGTCTGGGAGCTGTTGATCGTTTAACCCGAAATAAAAAAGATTCACGTTGAACCAGGGAAAGTGCTGGCTCTCTAAATAGGTCCCCCAGAACACGCTATTTGATCTTTCCTCGTCGAGCCTCACCTGATCTCGAATCACCGGTTCTACCAAAAAGGCCCTGAACCGCCAGGTTTGGCCTTCGCCGATTTGCCAATGGACTCCGTCGAAGGCATTCGTCGTATTTCGAAAATCATTTCTGGCAACGTACCGACGCATTCCGAAATCCATAGTCATACGACCGAAATGCAAATCCGTTCGCAATCCGCTCCCCCCGACATTGTTTACAGTCAACGACCCGAACAACTGCACGATGTCAAATTGGTCGACCGTCGTGACATTTTTGAAATCCCCCGGCTCATCGTTCGACAAGGCTCGCGAATCCTGTCCTTCGAAGAGGAATCGGAAGGGACCATTGCCCAATCCAACACGCACTCTGGATCGGAGGGCTAACTGGGCATCGGTTCCCCCGCCCCCAATGCGTTGATTACTTCGCCAGGGATGGTCGTACGATTCAAACCTGGTCCGGTTTTCGAGACCCAGGTCAATCCAATCTGGTAAGTGCGTCGCGGTTTTCACATATCGAGTCCATTCGAGTTCTCTCCGTAGATTGAGGACCGCGTCGGCTGGTTCGATCCAGTTCTTTCCCTTTTGTGCTGACACTTCGTTGTATCTCTCGTTCGTAATCACACCCTTGTCACGCATGAGTTTGAGCACGGGATCTTCCGTGCTCCGAAACACCCACTCTCCGTTTTGCTGGACCATTTCACCATACTCGATGGCCCTCACCGAGCCCGCTCCCACAACGAGGAAAAAGATCATCAAGAAAGCGCACCACCAACTTCTCCAGGCCATGGATCCTCCTTATCATCTGAAACCGCAATTCGGGAATCATTTATGTATCCGTAAGTTTGTCAGCCGACACGCAGCGCATGGAGCTTTCCTGTTTCACTGGTGTCATATCCGCCCAGCGCTTCAATCTCATTTCGAAACGGACGGCTGACAAGCGTCTCGAACAAATGGGCTAACGTCGGATGGGACTTCAGATAGGCTTTGGGCACGACAAGGTCGTAGCGTGCGGATTGAAGCGGGACGAAGTTGAGTTCAAAGAGTTGCGCCGCGGATCGAATGCCAACCCCGACATCGGCCTGACGGTTTGCAATCGCGCGCGCAACTTCGAAATGCGAAGCGGCGATCGTGCCGTAGCCCTTCACGTGATCTGAATTGATTCCCGCCGCGCGCAGCCGCTGATCCAGCAATAGTCTGGCCCCGGCTCCCTCTTCCCGGTTCACGAGAGTCACTTGGGGATCGACGATGTCTCCGATTTCACGGATCGATTTCGGATTACCTGCTCGAATGAGCAAGCCTTCTTCCCACGTCGCAAATGTGACGATCTCATAGTTCGAACCTTTCAGCGCTCTCCGGAGAAACGGCAGGTTCGACTCCCCTGTCGCCGGATCTAAGAGATGCAGTCCCGCAACATGCACTTCACCACGTTGTAAGGCCTGGAGTGCGGCCATACTTCCCATTGTCCAGCCGACCAAGGAAGTCTGGTCCTTTCGACGTCGCATATGTTCACCCGCAAGGAAAATCGCCGGGTCACAGCCAGCCACTGAGATGGCTTGTTCAATCGCCTGACGATCGCGCGAGAGTTTCACACGCACCGTCGCACCCGATGTCTGGCCCTGCGCCTCGACGACATAGCCATCGGTAGGAACGGTGAAGGAAAGAACCTCACCTAATGCGGTTATCGGTCGCACGACTGTCTTTGAACCCACCGTCGACACTTTGACTCGAATGGGAGAAGACTCCACGTCACGTTGCGGAAGATGACCGATTAGCTTGCCTTCAACGATGTCCTCGGCTGCCTTGAGATTGAAAAGATCTTCAACGCGACAAGCCAGGGCCGCAGCCAAATGAAGGGCAACGCCTGTCGTCGGTAGATACAGGTTCGACTCAATAGAAGACACCGCCTGCCGCGTGATCCCTGCACGAACAGCCAGCTCGCCTTGCGAGAAGCCTTTCTGCGTACGCAGCGATTTGAGATGATTGGAAAACTTTGAGGTCGTTTCGGCCGGCCTCTTCGAAATTTTCATGCTCCCTGAATAGCAATATTATTTGCTATATGTCAAGTATTATGTCTCACATTGTTTCAATTATTGAACAAATTGTATCGTTTATAGATTTTTATATATGCTCATCAATACTTTTGTGGGTATTAATGTTATATTGTTGACAAAGTTGATTCACTTATATTATAACGCTAATACTTAATTGCGATCGGAACAGTCGAGTATTAAATTCTCTCTCCAGAAGCAGCGAGGGAATAAGAAATGAGCACTCCTCTGCAACAGGCCAACGGGCTCATAGACGAGACGTACCGTCAATTGACACAGCAGATCCTTCTCGCCCTTCAAGAGATCCGCTACGGCTCAGTGGAAATCGTCATCCACGATTCAAAAGTGGTCCAGATCGAACGCAAAGAGAAGATCCGCATCGACAAGGACTCTTCACGGAGCACTACATGAACGAGATGAATGTGACCGCACCATACTGTTGTCGGAACTAACGGAGGACATACCGCCATCCAGACAACTGGAGGCAACCGTCGCACATATTAATCACTCAATTTAATTGGTCACTGACCGGACAACCGGAGGTTCCATGCAAAGAAAGAAGGTCGCGCATGAGACATCTCCGGTTTATTCTCGTCAGCATGGTATTGACAGGCTTGGTCTTCGGGCTCGCCTCAAAAGGATGGGCGGTGGAAGAAGGCCAGCTTCAGAAGAAGGACGGAAAATGGGAGTATCTGCCCAGTGAAGACCCCGGCCTCAAGTATCTATTCCTCAAGGGGATCATTACCCAAGATGAGTACGACAAGGGGCTTAAGACCTTGGAAACCAGGGAACGGATCGTGAAACCGAACTTCAATATCGACGTCAACAACGGGTTGAACATCCGAGTCGGTTCGAAATTCCTACTCAAGCTGCGGCTGCTCACCCAGACACGCTACACCTACAGTACCTATAATGAGACCTGGGGAACCGTCGGAGACTCGAGGAATGAAGAAATTCTGGGAGGCCAGGTCGAATTTCGAGCCTTTAAACGCCAGGCCGATTCGAGTCAGTTTACGATTCCGCGGGTCCAACTCCAGTTTCTGGGATTCGCCTTCGACCCCGATCTTCGATACAACGTGTCGTTGGCGATGGATTCAACGCCATATAATCAAGAAGGCGGGAACGGAAGAGCCACGCTCCAAGATGCGTTCATATCTTCCTGGCATATCCCATGGTTGACCGTCCAGGCCGGCCAGCAACGGGTCTGGTTCAATCGTGCCTTGATCAGTTCTGCGGCCACGTCAACCTTCGCGGACAACATGATGGTCCAGAATGTGTTCGCCTCGAACCTTCAAAGCAGTCGCGATGTCGGGATCAACATCCTGAGCGATGAGGATCAATACGCATTCAACTACGCCGTTGGTATCTGGGGAGGCGTCGGGCCGAATCTCGCACGGGACGGTACCTCTGTCAGCCAGAACGTGCTGCCCGCTAGCGGGCCGCCGACAAATGGCCCGCCGTCTACGACGACTCGTACTTACAACTACGACACCCGCTTCATGAGCGGCGAATTAATGTATACGGCCCGGGTGCTGTACAAAATTGCCGGCAATCCGGGGTATGGGCAGGGGGACATTCTCAATTCGCGCACGCCACAGGCGGCCATTGCCTTTGGGTACGCATACGACCCGGGGCAAAACTATTTGAGCTCTATACGCTCCGATATTGTCGATCGCTCCTACCGCCAGGCAGTGGCCAGAGCCATGAACGGCCGCCTCCTTGGCGGAGGCATCTACGATTTCCAGACCTATGAAACAGATTTCATCGCCAAGTACCAAGGCTGGTCTCTCCAGTCAGAAGGGTACTATCGGCATCAGCGGGTGCGGAACAAGGATGCCGGAACCGAACCGTTCGACAACAATACGATCCCGGCAGCACAGTTCACAGGCCCGCCGGTGGATCTCGGCCAGGCTTGGGGCTGGTACGTCCAAGTCGGCAAGTACATCATTCCCAGAAAGCTCGAGCTTGCCGTTCGATATGGGGTGTTGGATCCGTCCACGAAACAAAAAGACGATCTGACCAAAGAGTTCGGCTTCGCGATCAACTATAGCTTCGACGGCACCTACAATAATCGGCTTGTCATCGACTACTCCAACTTCACCATGGGGAGCGGCGGGCGCGCACCGGACCGGTTCCCGTTCGAGAATCAGCCGGGGTTCGGCCGCGATCTCGTCGAAAACAGAATCAATGTGCAATACCAATTCTATTTCTAAACGCATGATGAACTTCATTATGATGACCAGGAGGTACGCCATGACACGCCAAAGTGTTCTAGTGAGAAGTCTGTTGTTCCTCGGTGTATTGACCACGACCGTTTGGACCGCTCCGCCTGTGCAGGCGGCGCCTGAGACCGTGACAATCGCGGCTGCCAACAGCCTGAAAGATGCATTTCGAAAAATACTCCCGCTTTTCGAAGCACAGGACAAGGACATCAATGTGCGAGTCATCTACGGGCCGTCTCAAACCCTCAGTAAGCAAATCGAAGAAGGTGCACCGATCGATGTGTTCCTGCCTTCACAGGTTGAGGAAATCGACCAACTTGAGAAGAAAGGGCTCGTCATTCAAGGCACCAAACGTATCTATGCCAGCACCTCCCTGGTCCTGATCGCCGGCACGGAACTTCCGGCGCCGATCGCATCGGTCCAGGATCTTCGTACCACCCTGATTCGGTATATCGCCATCGGCGACCCGAAAACCTCGTCGGTTGGTAAAGTGGCGGCGCAGTATCTCAAGTACAGCAAGCTCGATACCCAACTGAAATCGCAACTTGTCTATGGCGAGCATTCGCGAGCCGTCCTGGACCTGGTCGCCAAGGGCGAAGCCGACCTCGGCGTCGTCTACCGCACAGACGCCGTCTCGAATAAGAAGATCCGCATTCTCGACGAGGCCCCGGTGGACTCGCATACGCCGGTCCATTATGGAGTCGCCGCCGTCTGGACCGCCAAGAACATCTCGGGCGCAGGGGATTTCATCAATTTTCTGGGGAGGCCCCAGATCCAAGCGCTCTTGCAAGACCACGGCTTCGATCGCATCGCCAAGCCGGTCGGCGTCGCTCAACGACAGGAGGGACGATAATGAATCGCGACCAGAACAAGTTGACACAATGGTCGGCATGGCTCATGCGCGCGCTGTTTTTTATGATCGGCCTATCCATCGCCACCGGTTGCGCGAGTCAGCCCGTCTCGTCGGGAAGGACAATCCTTGACGCAGGATTGAATACGGTTCGCTTGGAACAGGACCCCGACTCCACATCCAATGCGCATCCTGCCAACCTAACGGCAGCGGAGGTCGGCACGTTGCTCCGGGGGGTCCGCGCATCAGAACGGCGGAACATCGTTCACCGCCTGATTTTCGGTCAAGCCGATCATACGAGGGCATTCCGGAAAGAAGAGATCGCCCAGTTGGCATTGCCTCTTTCAACAGCGCTCTCGCTGGCGGAACCGACAGAACGTGTGTACTTCAACTTGAGTCATGCCACGGACCAGGGAGATCAGGAAACCACCACGGGCTGGATCTTCATCCAAGGGCCGACTCTGCACCTGATCATCAGCGCCGTGCACGCCCGGCATAGCCCCGGTCCCGATATCAGTAAGTACGAACGGCAACTGCCGAACATTCCGGAAGCCTCGGCATTGTATGACGTGACGTTCGAGCCGGAGTATTACCTGGCCAAGGCGAGTTCGTCTCCTCGTTTCTGGGCGCCAGATCAGCGGGAAGAGTTGCAGATTCTGTATCAGGATGCGCTTGCCGGGCTGACCGTTCAGCCAGGTCCTGAGCGTGATGGAAAGAAACCACTTCCGTAACCTTGACGACATATACTGAAAGGAACATCCCATGATGCTGAAGCCGTTCGTTCTCACACTCGCGCTCCTGACAGGAGCCTTGGGATTTACTTCGCCTATCCAGGCGGCAGAATCCGTCTCAATCCTGAACGTCTCATACGATCCGACACGCGAACTCTACCAGGAGTTCAATGTGGCGTTCGCCAAACACTGGCAGGCCAAGACGGGCCAGACCGTCAAAATCTTGCAATCCCACGGAGGATCGAGCAAGCAGGCGCGAGCCGTCATCGATGGCTTGGAAGCCGACGTCGTCACATTGGCCCTGGCCTACGATATCGACGCCATCTCCGAGAAAGCCGGGCTGCTTTCGGCAAACTGGCAAAACCGTCTACCCAACAACAGCGCGCCCTACAGCTCGACGATCACGTTTCTGGTACGCAAGGGCAATCCCAAGGGCATCAAAGACTGGGACGACCTGGTCAAACCCGGAGTCTCCGTCATCACACCAAATCCCAAAACCTCTGGTGTTGCCCGCTGGAACTACTTGGCCGCGTGGGGCCATGCGCTGAAACAGTCCGGCGGCGATGAAGCCAAAGCAAAGGATTATGTCTTGCGCCTCTTTAAGAACGTGCCGGTGCTCGACTCAGGCGCTCGCGGCGCCACGACCACCTTTGTGGAACGAGGCATCGGCGACGTCCTGATCAACTGGGAAAATGAAATCTTGCTGAGCACCAAAGGCTCGGGCAAAGACAAGTTCGAAATCGTCGTGCCGCCCATCAGCATCCTGGCGGAGCCGACGGTCAGCGTCGTAGACAAGATCGTGGACAAGCGAGGCACAAGGCAAGTCGCTCAAGCCTACCTGGAATATCTCTACTCTGAAGAAGGCCAGGAGATTGCCGGAAAAAACAACTACCGCCCGCAGCTTCCATCGGTCGCCGCCAAGTACGCCGTGAATTTCCCGACTGTGGAGCGATTCACCCTGCAGGAATTCTTCGGCAACTGGCAGAAAGCGCACAAGGCGCACTTTGCCGATGGGGGCAGCTTCGATCAAATCTATTTACCGGGCGCGAAGTAGCAACGATGAGACTTCCTTCGTCGAGGGGGAACGTGTGGTCAGATATCCCAGCCGATCACCCAGCTACCGAACTAATCGGACTCTCTAATTGGAGGCGGTGAGATATTCATGGCCATGGTGTTGAAACAACCCAGCGTCCTTCCAGGATTCGGTCTGACTCTGGGATTTGCGTTGTTCTATTTCAGTCTGATCGTCTTGATCCCCCTTAGCGGTCTCTTCGTCAAGACGACCACGCTGAGCTGGGAACAATTCTGGCACACGGTGACGGAGCCGCGTGCGATGGCTTCCTACCAGCTCACATTCGGCGCCTCATTTCTGGGGGCCTTGATTAATGGATTCTTCGGGTCGGTGGTGGCCTGGGTTCTTGTGCGATACCGCTTTCCGGGGCGCTCGATCGTTGACGCGCTCGTGGATCTGCCCTTTGCCCTGCCGACCGCCGTCGCCGGAATCGCCTTGACTGCCATCTATTCCTCGAATGGATGGATCGGACGCTACCTCGAACCGCTGGGTCTCAAAGTCGCCTTTACGCCGCTGGGTGTCCTGGTCGCACTGACCTTCATTGGATTGCCGTTCGTGGTGCGCACTGTTCAACCAGTACTCCAAGATTTGGACATGGAGGTGGAGGAGGCCGCCACCACGCTGGGAGCCAATCGGTGGCAAACATTCAGGGCGGTGATCGTGCCTGAACTATGGCCTGCCCTGCTGACCGGCATGGCGATGGCATTCGCGCGCTCCGTCGGGGAATACGGCTCGGTCATTTTCATCGCGGGCAATATGCCGCTCAAATCGGAGATCACTCCCCTTCTGATCATGACAAAGCTGGAACAGTACGACTATGCCGGAGCCACGGCCCTGGGAGTCGTCATGCTCGTAGTGTCGTTTATCCTCGCCCTGATGATTAATCTCATACAATGGTGGAGCGGCAAGCGCCACACCACTACTTAGAAAGAGAAGAGCATGTCGACAGAGATCGCCGCCAGAGTAAAAAATGAGGAGTGGAAAGCTTCACTGACCAGCGAAAGCGCCTTGGTTCGCTGGGCACTTATTGTTGCGGCGCTCGGTTATTTGACGCTCTTCCTATTCATCCCGCTCGCAGCCGTCTTTACCGAAGCGCTGAAGAACGGAGTTGAAAGCTACTTCGCCTCATTTACGGACCCGGATGCCCTGTCGGCGATTCGCCTGACTTTCCTTGCCGCATCACTGGCCGTTCCACTTAACCTGGTATTCGGCGTTGCCGCAGCCTGGGCCATCGCCAAATTCGAGTTCGTCGGGAAACAGATTCTTACCACGCTTATCGACATCCCGTTGGCGGTGTCCCCCGTCATCTCGGGATTGATTTACGTGCTGCTCTTCGGGGCGCAGGGCTGGATCGGCCCCTGGCTGGCCGAGCACGATATCAAGATCATCTTCGCCCTGCCGGGCATTGTGCTCGCCACCACCTTTGTCACCGTTCCGTTTATCGCGCGCGAATTGATCCCGTTGATGCAATCGCAGGGACGAGAGGAAGAGGAGGCGGCGCTCACGTTGGGCGCGTCGGGATGGCAGACGTTTACGCGGGTGACCCTCCCGAATATCAAATGGAGCCTGCTCTACGGCGTGATTCTCTGCAATGCGCGGGCGATGGGAGAATTCGGAGCGGTCTCCGTCGTATCAGGCCATATTCGAGGGCTCACCAATACGCTGCCGCTGCATGTCGAGATCCTCTATAACGAATATAATGCCGTCGGGGCCTTCGCGGTGGCCTCACTCCTCACCTTATTAGCCATTGTGACGCTCATCGCGAAAACGATGATCGAGCGGAAAACGGCTTCATCACGAACGGCGCATGACCCTGTATGGAGCACGCAACCAGGGAACCCGTTATGAGTATCCAGGTCGATCATGTCACCAAACGATTCGGCAACTTCACCGTCCTGAATGACGTGAGCCTGCATGCAAAGGCGGGAGAACTCATTGCGCTCCTCGGTCCCTCTGGTTGCGGCAAGACCACCCTGCTGAGAATCCTGGCTGGACTGGAGAGGCCCGACCAAGGACGTATTCTCCTTCATGATGTCGAGGTGACGGATCAGCGCATCACCGACCGGCGAGTGGGATTCGTGTTCCAGCACTATGCGTTGTTTCGCCATATGACCGTTACAGAGAATGTCGCGTTCGGGCTGAGCGTGCTTCCCAAAGCCCAACGGCCTTCTCCCGACAAGATCCAGAAGAAGGTCGATGAGTTGCTCTCATTGGTCCAGATGCGGGCGATGGCCGACCGTTATCCGAACCAGCTTTCCGGAGGGCAACGTCAACGCGTGGCCTTGGCCAGAGCGCTGGCCGTGGAACCGAAACTGCTCCTGCTTGATGAACCCTTCGGGGCATTGGATGCCAAAGTCCGAAAGGAGCTGAGACGCTGGCTTCGGCGGCTTCATGACGAACTGCATATTACGAGCATCCTGGTGACGCATGACCAGGAAGAGGCCTTAGAAGCGGCAGACCGTATCGTGGTGTTGAACCAAGGGCATATCGAGCAGATCGGCACGCCGGACGAGGTCTATGAAAGTCCGGCAACACCGTTCGTCTACCATTTTCTCGGCGATGTCAACGTGTTCCATGGCCGCATGTCTCAAGACGAGACCGTGCATGAAGAGGCGATCAGGCAACTTCCCGCAGAGGTGGACGCTTCGGGCGAACACGAAGTCACGTTTGTCCGCCCCCATGACTTGGAACTCAGCCTGAGCCGAACCACGCCGACCCAGCTCGAAGCTACCGTGCGATTTGTCATCACCGCCGGATCGCGAGTGCGGCTCGAACTGGCATCGAAGGACTCGCCTCAGATTATTTCGGTCGAACTCACCAGAGAGCGCTATCGCGAACTGAAGCTTGGCCAAGGCGATATGGTCTTCGTGCACCCGAAACAACTACAAGTATTCAAAATGCCAGGCCCTAGGTCCTAAGAATAGGCCGTTAACTGACCCACTTTACTTCCCAATAAACGAGGCATACACTTTTGCCTCCGTTCCATCATCCAGCCCGTACAAACCGGGGGCTGTTTCCGATGGAAATCCTACCTGTCGGCGCCAAAAAGAGTGTGCTAGCCACCGCCCTCAGTGGGTTCTCGACACCACAGCACGAGAAATCATCTGCCTGCAACAGCTGGCGCATCGAAGCAATTGTCAATTCCCTTGTCTGTCCTCATTGGGTTTACTATGATGCCAGGAATACAAATCAGTATCCTATATGAACAAACCTCCTCCACAAACACGACGGATCATCGAGCGCCGCAAGCATCCTAGGATTTTCGCTCCCTCGGGCGCGCTGTTTTCTTTCAAACGCCTGATCGAGCCTGTCGAAATCGAAGAACACACAGAAGGCGAAGGGGCGCTCGTCGATCTTTCCCTCGGAGGATGCCGGCTACTCAGCGACATTCCTCTCAAAATCGGTGAGCGGTATCATCTGATCCTGCAAGTCTCCAAGAAAAGCCGCCCCATCCTTGTTGAAGCAGCCGTCGTGCGATGGACGCAGGAGAGTGCCTACGGGCTCAAGTTTGCTTCCGTACAATCAATCCATGAATCGCACCTTCGAGAACTGCTTCTCGAGATACGCCGTCCTGCGCCTTAAACACACCTCACGCATATCCCATTAAGTTCTGAAAATCTTTCGGCGAGACACAAACGATGAGGATAGAACGTGATGGCCGGCGGGCGGGGTTGAGGCCCTCTGAATAAGTAGCCTGTCCCCTTTTCTAGTTCCAATTACTTCCGTTGCCCTAACTCACCAATCTCCTCACCTTCATCCACTTAACCAACTGTTCTCACTGGCCATTTTAAGCGAGCCTCATGCCAAGAGCTCTATCCATTATATGTAGGGTGACGCACCCCTCCATTCCTTGATCGAAGGCAGTCCAGGCTGGCGCGAACTGCTGTGCCAGGCACTGAGGCAAACCTGGCGGCGAGGACAAAATGCTATTGGAAGGTTGTCGTGGTGACGATCGCCTACCAGTAGTAAGGAGCAAGCCAGGATGGAACAACGGAACAAGCATTACGGAATTCACACTTTACTTCTTGTTTGTCCGGCGATACCCTTCGGCCTCAAGATTCATGTTCCCGTGGCTCGGCTCCTTGATCGCCACGGATTCAGACGACTGACAACACTGGAGTCAACACCAAATGTATCGGAAGGAGTTTGCTATGCCACGCTTCATTGTTCCGTTGATCGCGTTCGCGATGCTGTTGGCCTGGTTGCCCGTGGACGCCGCTCAACCGAGCCGACCGCAAGTCGAGTATTCAGCGGATTCGACGATTCAAAATGAAGAAGGCACCATCCAGCAGCATGTCTATGTGACTCCAACCAAGGAGCGCAAGGAGATGCTGACCGGTGAAGGCGATGGAGGGATTCAGATTTTCCGATACGACACGAAAGTCATGTGGATCCTCATGCCGTCCGAGAAAATGTATATGGAAAATTCGATAATGGGAAAAACCAAGGGCAACGATACTTCGCAGTGGACGTATGAAGACACGGTGATGGGCGAAGAGACACTGAACGGCATGAAAGTGACGAAGTACAAGACCATCGCGACCAGTACAGATGGAAAAAAATACGGCGGCTTCTCCTGGCGAACAAAAGAGGGAATTTCCATCAAGCAAGATCTGCTGTACAAAGAAGGCAATGAGAAGAAGCGGATGCTGACGGAACTCAAGAACCTGATGATCGGCAGGCAGGACCCCAGCCTGTTCGAGATCCCGGAGGGATTCACGAAATTCGATATGGGCGGCATGATGAGCGGGGCGATGGGCAGGCCGGACATGAGCGGGATGCCTCCGCCCAGTACGCGAAAATCTGGCGCGAGGCCTCAGGTCGTGACACCGCAAGAGACTCCGCCGGTCCAGGAAATGGAACCGCCCGCCGACGATAAGTCCGATATCGAGAAGGCCGGCGGCATGCTGAAAAAATTGTTTGGAAACTAGGCGATTACATGAGCCGAAGCGGGTGCGGGAGATCGCTTCTCGTCGGCATGGCCGTGACGGTGATGCTGAGCGGCGTCGACGTTCGTGCTCAGGATACACCGGCCAAACCGTCGATCAAGGCTTCAGCACTGTATCTGGTTGAATTGAAGTCCGGTCGCGTGCTGCTGGAAAAAGACGCGACACGCCGGCTCCCCCCCGCCAGCCTCACAAAAATCATGACCGCGTTGGTCGCGTTGGAATCTGCCCCTCTTCAAGACGTGGTGAAGATCGACCACCGCGCGCTCGTTCATCAGTCGTCTCTGAAGTTTCAACCAGGGGAAGAATTCCTCCTGCGCGATCTAGTAACAGCCATGCTGGTAGCGAGCGCGAATGATGCCTGCGAGGCGGTTGCCTGGCATATCGGAGGTGATACCAAGCATTTCGTCGCGATGATGAATGAGCGGGCGCGCGAATTGGGATTAACGAATACACATTTCGCCAACCCTTGCGGATTCGATGCGCCCGGTCATTATTCAACAGCGGCGGATCTCGCCAAGTTGACTGAGCAGGCGCTGCAACAGCCGATTTTTGCGATGATGGTCCGCACCATCGTGCGTGACATCGCCAGCGTGGACGGCAAGCGCCAGGTATCGCTCCATAGCACCAACGAACTCCTGGTCGACCCGGATGTGAACGGCGTGAAAACCGGCTACACGAGTAAAGCTGGGCGGTGCCTGATCGCCAGCATGTTCAAGGACGGTCATCGTCTGCTGCTCGTGGGACTGAATGTGATGGATCAATGGGAACAGGCCTCCAGGTTACTGCGCTATGGGCAGGCAGTATTGCAAGGAACCAGCAGCTGAATACGGAACTTAAGCGAGAGTTACTGGCGCCCAACGTGATGAAGATACGCAAGACGGAGGTTCTGCTGAGCGAGGAGATAGTCCGGATCGAGCCTCACGGCAGCGCGAAACTCTTCGATGGCCCGGTCCCAGTCGCCCCGGATGGCGTAGGCATAGCCAAAATTGTTGTGCGGCCTCGCTTTGGCCGGAGATTTGAAAACGGCATCGGACCAGAGCGAGAGTCCGTCCTGATAGAGCTGATTTCGCTGATACGTGAAGAAGCAGAGCACAATGACTACCATGGCTGCGAGGCCCATTGAGGCGAACCGGAATATACCCGGTCGAGGCAGGACCGTCGAAAACCGTTGTGAAGCGAGCGCGCCAAGCGCGACGATCGCCAGGAACAGTCCGATCGATGGCAGATACAGATTCCGTTCGCTCAACAGATCGTTTCGGGGGATAAGACTGATCGGCAGGAGTTGAAGGAAGAACCAACCCAGACCGAACGCGACCAGTGGGTGCCGTCGCCATGAGATCAACGCTGCTCCCGCTGTTGTAGAGAGGAGCAGCAAGTCGAGTGGCAGAGGCCATTGCGTCAGCGAATGAAATTCCAGGAGGTCGTGATCGAAGTTCTGGTTCCAGGGAGTGAAAAACAGAAGCAGGGCATAGGCCATGGCATGGAGTTCGCTCAGCGCATTGTCCCAGAAGGGACGCAGAGTGAAACTGAACTGCGCAAGAGCGGTATAGCGCGGGTGGGCGACGGCCCATATGGCGGCAAGGAGCAGAACAATCCAGAACGGCAGATGCCCTGATAGGATCGCGGAGCGGAGGGAAGGCCCTTTCAGCCGGCGCATCAACAGATCCCAGAGTAGTAGCGCAAGTGGAAACGTCACGGCCGTTTCTTTCGAGCCGAGCGACAAGATGAGCATCAAGACCGACCCGGATAGATACAGCCGGCGAAGCTTCATGGAGTCCTGGTGCTCCGAAGCCTTGATATACAAAAAGAACGCAAAGAAGTACAAGAAGGTCATCAGGCCCGACGCCCGCCCGGAAATGTAGGTCACTGTTTCGGTTGCCATCGGATGGATCAGAAATAGCAACGCCGTCCATATCGGTACGTGCCTGGTTTCTTCCGTCACGGCGCGGGTGAGAATGAGATAGATAAAGAGCCCAGATCCTAGATGGAGCAGCAGATTCAGCAGATGGTAGCCGGCGGGGTTCGTGCCGTAAAGTGAGCGATCAAACAGGAATGTGGTATACAGCACCGGCCGGACCATGTGATCGAGATGGCCGATGAAGGTTTGCCAGCGCTCGAGATGCGGATTCTCAAGAATGGTTGAAATGTCGTCATAGTGAAATCCGCCGCTGAAGGTTCCGGTAAAGGCGGCCGCTGTGACCACGCAAAGCAGTATTAACGGAGTGAATGGGCTGGTTCTAGGGCTCACGACCGTGGTTATACTGCATCACACCGGGAGGGTATAGGGGGGACTATGACTATTTCACGAACGGCTGTGGGGGGACTGTTGCTGGGATTACTCTGGCTCTGGCTTCCATCGGGCGTTGGGGCGCAAGGAAACATTGATTGCAGGGAGGCTGTGGATAATTTGTTTAAGAAAGCAGCGGATCTGTCGATTGATTTCAAGACAATCAATGATGGACTAACATCGCTTCCTGCGAAGTGCAAGGTGAAAGAGTCCGATAGTATCCTGCGGCTTCCAAGGTACAGGGAGCAAGTCAAGGCGGAACAAGAAGAGACGGCTGAATCCGAGTGGCGCTACGATATATACGGAAAGCGTGTGGAGAAGAATAAGAAGAATGAGAAGAATTTTTAGAGTCAGAGCTCTGTCTATGATCCTGGTGGTTCGCCAGGCGGAGGGGGGCCTAACACTAATTAGGGCAACAGCACAGGAGGATGTTCGATGAGCGCACGTCTCGCACAACGTTCGAAAATAGCATCTGGCTTGTTTGCGCTTTTGCTCAGTTCCTCGGCTCTTTCCTGGGCAGCACCCCCCCCTGATAGCGGCACGTCACCGGCAAAGGCACCAGGTCAGGCTCCGAAATCTCAAATCGTCGAGAAGTTTGTTCAAAACTGTGTCGATAAGTCTGCAAAAGATGCCAATTGCGAGAAGCTGAGGAAGGAGTCCGTCGACATCCTCAAGGAAGACGTGTTGCGCTTAGGCTCAAAAGCAAATCGAAAATATATGCCTGGCATGCTGAGGATGTTCTGGAGCGATGAGGTAGAGTTGCGCATCGCAGCAGCCGACGCAATCGGCATGATCGGGCCCCAAGATCAAGACCTTGACGTGCTGGCGCCACTGACCAACGATCTGGTGCCGGATGTGAGGCACGCTGTTTCGAATATGCTCCGTCAGGGGAAGGGAAAGGATCTGACCTTATTGAAAGAACGTACCATCCCGATGCGCATGGGGGGTGTACCGGAAAAACCGGCCGATGCGACGAAGTTCGGGCTGCCAGTGATGCCGAATAGCGTGTTTTTATTCGATTCGAGCGATGTCGCCGTCGGTCGCCTGTCCTATGTGACCAAGAACATGAACGAGGTCACGGCCTTCTATAAGGGAAAGGCGAAGAAAGGGCCGTTCCCGCTGCAAGAATTCAAAGACAAGTATCGGTATCAATTCCAGGACGAAGACGAGGCGATGCGGCAGGCGCAAGAGGCTGCGGGTAAAGAAATAGAAAACACACAGCCGCCGGATCCGACAAACGTGCAGGCCTATGCGGAGTTTATGCAGAAGATTGCATCAGTGGGAGCCAGACAGGGCAGCAGGATCTATCTCGATGCCTATCAACCCAATCTCTTCGGCTCCCCGACTGTCTATGTCCTGGAGGAACGGCAGATCGGTCAACGGAGCTATCCCACCCGTTACGTCGTGCTCTATCAGGAGCAGGCTTTCAAACGGCCCGGTTACCGATTATCCTGGATGACGGTGCCTGACGACGCAGTCAAAACGGTGCAAGCCGCCTCGCTGGCTGAAGAGAAGGAGGAGCTCGCTCGTAACAAAGAGGATGCGGCTCTCAAAAAACGAGGAGAGGCGCTAGAGGACTTGGTAAAGAAAAAAGACGAACAAGAGAAAAAGAATTTTAAAAAGGGGCAGGCGGATCTAGAGAAGGAACTAGGGTTCTAAGGATCGAGCCCGCTCTTGGCACAGGACAAAAGGAGTGAAAAGGCAACCCGCGTGGCTTGCTACTTCTTCTGCTTGGCGCGCGCAAGCGCCAGTGCCATGGCCATCGTGCCGGTTGGCTGCGGCTGACGCTCCGGAGCACGATGTGGCGGTGGAGGACGGCGATCACGCGGCTCGCCTGCCGCCTCTGCAGAAATCTCGATGGGTGGACGGACTGAGGTGGAACCGCTGCTCGGGGCCTCGTCAAGACGCATGGTCAAAGAGATGCGCTGACGCTTCACATCGATGTCCAGCACCTTGACCTTCACAATCTGGCCGGGCCTCACGACCTCATGCGGGTCTTTGATGAACTTGCTCGCCAACGCAGACACATGGACAAGACCATCCTGATGCACGCCGATATCGACGAAGGCGCCGAAGGCTGCCACATTCGTCACCACGCCTTCGAGAATCATGCCTCCTTTTAGATCGGCCAGAGACTCGACGCCTTCTTGGAACGTGGCCGTCTTGAATTCCGGGCGGGGATCGCGGCCGGGCTTTTCCAACTCAGTCAGAATATCGCGCACTGTCGGCACGCCGAACTTTTCATCCGTAAAATCGGCGGGAGATAATCCTTTGAGAACAGCCGGCTGACCCATGACGTCCACGATGCCTTTGCCGATGTGCGCGAGAATGCGTTCGGCCACCGGATAGGCTTCCGGATGGACTGAGGAGCGATCCAGCGGATTATCGCCATCATTGATCCGTAGAAATCCGGCAGCCTGCTCGAAGGTCTTGTCGCCCAGACGCGGCACCTTGCGTATCGTGGTGCGATTTTGAAAAGGGCCGTTTGTATCGCGATACTCGACGATGCTCTTTGCCAGCGCCTTGTTGAGACCCGACACCCGTTCAAGCAGCGGGGCCGATGCCCTGTTGACGTCCACACCCACGGCATTGACGCAGTCTTCGACCGTTGCATCGAGCGAACGCGCCAACGCCCGTTGATTCACATCGTGCTGATATTGGCCGACACCGATCGCTTTGGGATCGATCTTCACCAGCTCCGCCAGTGGATCTTGTAGCCGCCGGGCGATAGAGACGGCGCCGCGCAGGCTGACATCCAACTCGGGAAACTCGGCCGCAGCGAAGGCCGATGCCGAATAGACCGATGCGCCGGCTTCGCTGACCACGATCTTGACCACTTTCTGCTCCGGCTTCTGAGCGGCAACCAATTTGATTACCTCACTGGCGAGCCTTTCAGTCTCCCGACTGCCGGTCCCATTGCCGACTGAGATGAGTTCGACGCCGTGCTGTAGAACCAGCAGCGCCAGTGTCGTCAGCGATCCCTCCCAGTCGTTCCGCGGTTGGAGCGGGTAGATCGTCGTGGTGTCCAGCAACTTGCCGGTCGCATCCACCACCGCCACCTTGCAGCCCGTGCGGATTCCGGGGTCGAGACCAAGTACAGCCTTCGGGCCTACCGGCGCCGCCAGCAACAGCTCGTGCAGATTGCGGCCGAAAATCTTGATCGCCTCTGCTTCCGCTGCTTCGCGCAACTGCACCAGCAGTTCCACCGTGAGATGCAGGTGCATCTTGGTGCGCCAGGCCCAATCGCAGACCCCCATAAGCCACGTATCCGCTCGGCGGCCTCGGCCTTCGATGCCGACATGAGACGCGATCGTCGAGACACAGGGATGCGGAGTCACCGCTTCGAGTGCTTCACCGAGAACCAATTCAATCTTCAATACACCCAGCGAGCGGCCACGAAATAACGCGAGTGCGCGATGCGACGGAATGGTGCGGATGGTTTCCGAGTAGGCATAGTAATCGCGGAACTTTTCTTCCTGGGCCGTTTCCTTGCCCTTCACCACAGTGGACATCAGAACACCCTCGTCCCAGAGGCGCGTGCGCAGCTTCACGAGAAGTTCGGCGGTTTCAGCAAAGCGCTCAGCCAGAATATCCCGCGCGCCATCGAGCGCGGACTTCGCATCCGGCACGTTGATCGCTTCAACGCCCTCGCCAGCAGGCTTCACAATCAGATACTTCGAGGCTTCTTCCTCGGGGTCGAGCATCGGATCGGCGAGGAGAGCGTGAGCCAGCGGTTCTAATCCAGCCTCGCGCGCAATCTGTGCTCGTGTGCGGCGCTTGGGCTTATAGGGCAGATAGAAGTCTTCCAACGTCTGTTTGGTCGCGGCAGCTTCGATGCTCACGCGCAGTGCAACGGTGAGCTTTCCCTGCTCTTCGATCGACGCCAGAATCGCCGTGCGACGAAGCTCCAGTTCCCGCAGATACAAGAGGCGCTCCTCCAACGTGCGCAAGTGGGTATCGTCCAGATTGCCGGTGGCCTCTTTGCGATAGCGCGCGATAAAGGGCACGGTCGACCCTTCGTCGAGCAGAGCGACCGCGGCCTTAACCTGATTGGGTCCCACACCGAGTTCCTTGGCGATGAGTGGAATGATCTTCAACTGCGCTGTATCTGAAACTGTCTGTGTCGTGGGAGAAACCATCTGTATCCGTTACCGATCTTTCCAAAAGCGGCGCTGCCACGAGTGCCGGCCACTCAGAGTCATGCGTGATTTCTTGTGTTGTATCGTGCTGCGATGAGAATTCTGGTCCGTGGAGTCAATGCGTACGCTGCGGCATCAGGAAGCTCCTCGAGAGTGTACTGCAAAATTCTCTGCGTATCCACCCCATCAAATGAACCACGGACCTTCTGCTAGATCTCAGCCCAAGACTCCGCTACACTTCTTCCTCTTGTACCGGAATACTCCATGCGCGACGGACAGACAACCAACTATTACACGCTCCTCGAACTCTTACCCTCCGCAACGGACGCTGAGCTAAAAAAGGCGTGGCATGAACAGATTCAAGTCTGGCATCCGGATCGCTTTACCCATGCGCCGGTGCTCCATCAGAAAGCGGAAGCTCGCACCAAACTGATCAATCAGGCCTATCAAACGCTGAGCGACCCGGCTGCGCGCACACGCTACGACGCAACGGTGCAACCGTCATCGGCCCCCAAGGCGACGACACGCCCTTCGTCATCCCCATCAGCGTACACCTCCACCCCACCGCGCCGGGAGACCCTACGATCACGCGACGCGCGCGGGGCACAATCTCTCATCATGCTCTCGCAGCAGGGGAAGCCAAAGGTCATGGCGCCGGCGATTCATCTCTATGTCGATCCCCGCGAACAGGCTCCGTACAACTTCGATGGATTCGCGCGGATCGCAGGGGTGATCCGTGAGACGTTGCCGACCAGTGGCTATGCCATTGCCGAAGCCCCTGAACTCTTGTGTATCAAGCCCCTCAACGTGGAAGAATTGTATCGGATCTTCTCGAACCCTTCCGACAATCGCCCGCCGTTTCTCGATGAAATGGAACAACTCCTGCCTTTCCCTTCCCGCTTTCTCCTCATCGAAGGGACCCTCCAGCACCGCAAAGCCGGCGGACGCCTCAATCAATACCACAAGATTGGATTGATGGATTTTCTCGATGCCCTTACGGCGCGCTATGGTATTCAGATCATCTATACCGATTCGCGCGATGAGGCGGAAGAACGGATCGCCAATCTCGCCGCCCTACACTACGCCTACTATTTCGCCGAACAGCAGGGACTCGGCCGCTGGCTCACGGAGAACGATTTGTAGCGATGCCCGTCCTTCAAGTCCTCATTCCAAACTCGGTCTGCCGCCAGGCTTCGTAGATCACCACCGCAACGGCATTGGAAAGATTGAGGCTCCGGTTTCCAGGGACCATGGGGACACGGATACATTGTTGCGTGGCAACGCTTCCCAGAATCTCAGCCGGTAGCCCACGGCTTTCCGGACCGAACACAAAAACATCATCGGAGGTATAACCAACCTGATCGTACCGTTGCGTGCCTTTGGTCGAAACCGCAAACAGGCGGCGGCCCTTGAACCGTTCCTCGCACTTTGCCCAGCTCTCGTGGACCGTGATCGTGGCAAATTCGTGATAGTCCAGTCCCGCCCGCAACAATTGCTTATCCTCCAGCGTGAAGCCCAGAGGTTTCACGAGATGCAGCCTGACACCCGTGTTGGCGCAGAGCCGGATGATGTTGCCGGTGTTCGGAGGAATTTCCGGTTGATAGAGAATCACGTCGAACATGGGGAGGGGAATTGTATCACGATAGGGTGTGTTTTCATGGGCTCCCTTCACCATCACATGGCTTCTTGGTATAGTGAGCCTTAGTCAAAAAGCTCCCTTGCTCATGTATAGATCGTTGCCGCTGCATAGACAACGCCCTGCCGGTTGGCCATGGCATGGATTTGTCATGTTGGTCAGTGTGCCGATCTTTCTGATGATGGGTCTCTCCGCGCGTGCTGAAGGTCCACCGTTACAGTCCGAGGCGCAAGTCGTCGAACAGGCGAAAGCGGCATGGGAAAGCGGCGCGATCACTCCTGCGATCGAAATCCTCGACCAAGGAATTCTCGACCTTCCTCAGGCGCTCACGCTCCAGAAATTACGCGCCGACATTCTCGCCACATCCCGAGGCCCTCACGAAGCGGTTGCAGCCTATGAGGCGGTCCTCGCCAGGACACCGAACGCGTTGGATGTCCGATGGGCCAAGTGGGCGGTGTTGACTCGGTCTGGGCAAGGGAAGGAATCCGTCGCCGAGTTAGAACGCATCGCAGGGGTCGATGTTCGAAATCCCTTGGTCCGTCTGCGTCTGGCGCAAGAACTCAGAAAACTCGATCGCCTTGAGGAGTCTGTCGCGTCGTATCAGACAGCTGTGGAACTCGTTCCCAATCTGTTCGCTTGGCGATTAGCGTTGGCCCGGGCTCGATTTGATGTCCTGGATTATCAAGGAGCAGAGAGCGACGTGCAGTACGTGTTGGAAAAGATGCCTCCCGGTTCTCCGTTAGAACTCCCTGCCAAAAATCTCCTCGCGCAGGTGCATGGAAACTCCATTGATCGAGGCCGGCGCTTCGACCCTGTTCTGACCAAAGACATGACAGGCGCCCAGCGCAAGGAGTGGGCCTCGATTCGCGCAGAGGCATGGCAACTCTTCTCGATGGGTCGATATCGGGAGGCCGAGCCGATCTACCAACGGATGCTGGCGCTCAATCCCAACGATGCCCTCGCCAATTATCAATTAGGGCTGACCCTCATGCAGCTGGGGCGGTGCAAAGACGCGCTGACCGTGTTTGGGAAGGTATCCAACCTCGACCCCAACGACGAGGACTACGCAGACACGGTGTACCGGATGGGCCAATGTCTTGTGGAGCTGGAACAGTGGGAAGACGCGTTCGTCCATTTTCACATTCTCTACGATGCCGCAGTCGAATCTGAAAAACACAATAAGAACGTTCGACTCCCGCCCGACTCCCGTGTGCTCGACAAGAATAAAATTGCGCGATGGATCGAGAAGGTGCGCCCCCATGTTCCCGAATTGGCACAACTGAAAGTCGATGAGGCTACGAGCCGCACTCCCCCGGACAATTCGTCCCCTGCGTCAGTCTCTCCGGAAGAAGAAATATACGCACGGGCCGCCGAGCGATTTACGCCCCAAAAAACGCTGGACCAGCGGGTATCGCTCATGGGGAGAGACGCCGACTTCAGTTGGTTTCGGTTTGTCATCCCGGCAGGCAGGGTCGTGCGCGACGATTTCCCCACCGGCGCCCATGAATTTATCCCCTTGAACCCGGGAGACAGCTTTCCGCCTGCACAGGCAGAGATTTACCTGGTCTTCGGACTGGTGTCCGCCTCATTCGATGCCGTACCCCTCACCGCACGCTGTTTTTTGGAAACGCCTGAGATGACCGGAACGCAACCCGTCATGACACAGGACCGTGTCATGACAACCATGAACGACCAGTCCGGCTATTTTATGTTAACCCCTCCAAAAACTGGATGGACCATTGGCCTCTACCACTGTGGGCTGTTCGCGGGAGAACGGATATCTGCCGATACACTCGTGGACGAAGTCAGGTTCCGCATCGTTGAGCCGCCGCAATCCTCATAAATACGTGATTCATGAACCGACATGGCGAATGAGATGCGGCGCCTAGCCCACATTATTCATGACGGTTCGTCGTGAAATCGCTGAGCCGCGTTGTGAGACCTGCGCGCGGAGCCGTGAGGACCCGAGGCGTACTCGTGCAGTACGTTGAGGGTCCGAGGGGCGAGCCCGCAGGCCGAAGGCTTGTCGCAACAGCGGATCGGCGATTGCAACAGAAGCGCTCGTGAATAATGCGGGCTAAGAAGGAGAGACCGCTGATTTGGCTGACCACAACCGCTGGGCGACACGAAACACCAAGAACGCCACACCGGACGGCAGCCAGATCCATAGCGCTTCGCTGGCGAGAATCCGAACGCCCTGCGCGCTGAAAAATTCGCTGACGCCGATTGGAGACACAATGACCGGTCGCACAGGGAAGAAATATCTCGTTGTGTCAAATGGAGAGAAAAACGCTACGCCTAACCCTCCATTTGTCATGGCATCGAGCACGCCATGTGATGCGGTGCAGAGAAAGAAATAGAGAAAAAGCCCTGCCATCGCTATCGCCGGCTTGCCTCGATACCACAGCATCACAAGACTCCCGGCCAATAACGCCGCAAAGACCACTGAGTGCGTCATTCCGCGATGGCCCCACAGATCGCCGTATTCAATGCCAAAGTACAACCCAATCACATCCAGATCCGGCAAGGCCGAACAGAACGCGCCCAAGGATAATTCGCGCCAACTCAGTTCCTTGTTTTGACACGCCTTCCCCATCGCCAACGCGACAATGGCATGAGAAAATGCGGACGCCATTCGACACCTCTTACTGCGATCCGGACATTGCGGACCCTACGTCGGAAAAACAGGCGCGTCAAGAATGGCAGCCCTCGTGAAACGTGAAACGTTTCTGACGTTTGAGCGAACGTTACGCAAGATGCGGTGGGCGGCGGGCTGAAATGCCGTGCATGAACGTGCTCAGCTCTCTCGATTGAGCAATTCCGGCGATTTCCTTCTGTTCGAACGGGTCTTCAGCAATTCAATGAGTTCCATTCGGAGAGTGCTATTCAGACGTTCCCGTGCGTCAAGCGGCAGGCGAAGAAACTCCACCCCAAACTCATGACCTTGAACCCATTTGATCGTGCCAAGCTCAATTGACAGCGCCGGCTTCTGACTTGGCAGCAACAGGCTCATGCGCACGTCGCTGCCGCAGAGAACCTCTCGATCGCTCATGATGGAGCAGCCCATCAGCGACAGGTTGGTCAGAATGCCCTCGCCGACAAATGGAGCGCCCCCGAAAATAACAGGATAGAAAAGTGGGAACCGATGGTAGGTCCGAGAATACTGACGGGTCGGCATCATGGCCTCCATGATGCCGGATTGTAGCGAGGGAGGCACTGTGAACGGTATCCTACCTTGGGAGGGGGAGTCCGATGCAGCTTGCCCTGCTATGAAGCTCGTCCTATAACTCGTAATTCTCTTTCGAGGAACCGAGTCATGTCCTACACTGGCAGGCGAAAGAACAACGTGTCATTGAAGGAAGAACCATGGTGAGCCAAGGGAAGCAAGCCGATGCCGTGAAAATATTGGTCCTGTGCGCCTTGAGCCTATGGCCCTTCGTACCGGCAAAGCTCGCTGCCCCCCCACAGGCTCTTGCAGCAGAATATGAGCCTCCGACGTTTGTCGCGTGGCCCGATAAGGGCTTGGGCCTATCGATCGACTTAACCGGTTTCAAGAAAGAGATCGACCAGGTCAAACCAGACGGTCGCCGCTATCTTATGGCCTCCCATCCCAAGACAAAACTCGACGTGTCTATCACCCTTGAGAAAGTCCCGACGAAGGCCTCTGCAAAAGGATGCCTGGAACAGCTCAGACTGATACAGAATGACTCGTCTGTCACCCGTGGGCAGGATATCGCACTTCACACCACCGGTGAAATACCGACCCTTGAGTATACGATTCAGAAATTCCGAGGAGTCCGGGTGGATCAAAAGAATGTGTATGCATGCATCGCACAAGACAACGTGTATGCCGACATCCATCTTTCGAAGGCACAATACACCACGGCCGATGCACAGTTCTTTCAATCTATTCTTAAGACCCTTCGCTTACAGCCACCCCCCTCAGAGATAGTGCCTCCCCCAGCTCCGGCTCCGCCCAAAGAGATGGTGCGCCTCCCCGCTCCGGTTCCACCTAAAGAAATTGTACGGCTTTCGCCGCCCGCACCACCTAATAGCAAGGAATTGCTCAATATGGGAAACGCTCTTTCCCGGCAGTACAAATACACCCAAGCTCTTGCACCCTATCAAAAAGCGTTCGATCTAGAAAAAACTGAGCCACAACTCGACCGGACTCTTTGGCGCGTCCTGATCGAGAATCTAGGCATGGCCTATGGAATGACCGGACGTCTCAAGGACGCACGCGTCACGTTTGAACAGGGAATACAGGCCGACCCCACTTATCCTATGTTCCACTACAATTTGGCCCGCACGTTTGCAGAAATGAAGGACCTCGATCGTGCGATGCAGTCCCTCAGGACAGCGTTTCGCCATCGCAAGAATCAGAATCCTGGTGAAAAGGGCATGCCCGATCCTTACCAAGATGTGTCATTTCAGCACTTCATGAAAAATGAGACCTTCCGCAACTTGGTCAATGACCTGACCGCCACAAAGAGCTAGCGGTGACTCGATGAAATTTATGATCAGGCTCTCGACTTACATATCGATGTTCAACCTGCCATTCCCTCGATCAGGCGACCGAGTCATGTCTTGGGAGATGCGCCCGTGAGCGCAAGGTATGCCGCCTCAATTGGTTGATGAGGTAGAGCACAATGATCAGATTCAACAGCAGCACGCCGACCCGAAGAATCGACACCTGTTCAAAGACTTCGTAGAGTTCGAACGGAAGCAGCAGGCTCGTCGAGACCACCGTCAGATACGCGGCCCAGGTGAACTCCAACCACAGCCCGATGCCCTCCACCAACAACATCCCCGCATAGCCCAGACTGACGAGCCCCGCAAGCAGCACAGTATGAGGTTGCAGCGCATCCACCTTCAGAACCAGAGCATGGATGAAGCGCGAGTCGGCATTTAAATGAAGGGCCTCGATCAGCAGTGAGAACAGCGTGGCAATCTCGGCATGCACCAATTTGAGGAGACCCAACCCGAGAAAAAGTAACAGCAAACCCTTCACCACCTTGAACACGGCAATCACGGCCAAGCCGGTATGGTGTGAGCGTGCCGCCATTAATTTGAGAGACTATCACAAATGGCGAGGGGGGACGCAGTCGGCGGCTCGCGGGGATGAGGCGACGGTTCAGACCGTACTGGTTCCTGACACCATTTTCCACCATTCATTCCCGACCCCTTTGCGTTCACCTCTACAAGCCTAGAAAAGCGATCAGGCTTCCCTCACCTATTCTGCCAGTAGTGACCCGAGCCCGGAGTCTGTATAATCCGGCACCGACATCACAATGGACAGACCGCACGACTCAACTTTGTGAACACACTCACTTCTCGCCCTTCACGAATACGCTGGCTCATTCTCGCCCTGCTGTTTCTCATCAGCGTCGTCACCTATATCGACCGGGTCAACATTTCAGTGACCGCGCGTCAGATGATGCCGGCCTATGGAATGACCGACCAAGAGATGGGCTGGATCTTCTCGGCCTTCGTCGTCGGCTACGCGCTGTTTCAAATTCCCGGTGGATGGCTGGCAGACCGCTGGGGAGTCCGCGTGGTGCTGACCCTCGCGCTTCTCTGGTGGTCGATCTGTACGGCCTTCACCGCCATGGTGGCTGCCACGTCGCTCGCCAGCCTCGTCGGGGTTGTCGGCGCGCTGATGCTCGTGCGGTTTTCGCTGGGTATGGGAGAAGCTGTAGCGTTGCCTGCCTTCAATCGCGCCGTCACCAACTGGCTACCGACCGACAGGCGAGGCCTTGGCATCGGGATCGCGATCGGAGGCATCGGATTAGGTTCCGCCATAACGCCGCCCATTGCCGCATGGGTGATGGTGAACTGGGGATGGCCGACCGTGTTTTTTCTCGCAAGCTTGCTCGGAATCGGGATGGCAGTCCTCTGGTGGTTCCTGTCGCGCAACCATCCGCATGAGCATCCCTGGGTGAACGCCGGTGAACAGGCCCTGCTCAGACGTGAACCGACCACCACTATAGCCGTGCCCTGGCGCGCATTCAGCCGGACCCCCACCATCTGGTGGCTGGTGATCAGCTACAGTTGCCTCGGCTATGTCGCCTACGTCTATCTGTCCTGGTTTTACCTGTATCTCGTGAACGTTCGAGGATTTGACGTGCTCCGTGGAGGACTCTATGCCTCGGCTCCCTTTCTGGCCATGTTGGTCTTTTGTCCCCTCGGTGGCTGGGTGACCGATCGACTCGCAACCCGCTACGGTCTCACCACCGGACGATCAGTGGCAGGCATAACCGGCATGGTCCTGGCTGGACTCGCGATTGCGCTGGGTGGCGTCGTCGATTCTCCCTTTCTCGCAATCACCAGCCTGTCATTCGGCGCCGGCTGGCTCTACTTTACGGTCGGCGCCTACTGGTCCTCGACGACCGATCTGTCCAAATCCCATGCAGGAACCTTGTCAGGGCTCATGAATACCGGCGCCAATATCGGCGGAACCATCTCCCCGACCCTGACCCCATGGCTAGCCAATCAATGGGGCTGGCCTGTCTCGTTGGGCGTTGCCGCAGCGGTCGCTATCCTGGGCGGAATCCTCTGGCTCAAAATCGATCCAGGAAAAGGTTTGAATCGTGAACCGTAACGCATTAGGCAACTCCCGATCGACCCTCTTACTCCTTACATTCCCCATTGCCTCTTGATCGTTGTCCTTGCTAGTTTGATTGCATGACGATGCAATTTCAAAAAATCGATCCGCGCGTCACAATTACGACGCCGCTCGGCGAGATCAAGATCCGCTTCTACCCGGACGACGCGCCGCGCCACGTCGAGAACTTTCTCAAACTCGCCAAGATGGGGTTCTATGATGGAACCACCTTCCATCGGGTCGTTCCCGGATTCATTATTCAGGGCGGCGATCCGCTGAGCAAGAATCCAGACCGTTCCCTGCACGGCTCAGGCAGTCCCGGTTACTGGCTGAATCCTGAAACCAGCGATAGGCCGCATAAGCGGGGCGCAATCGGCATGGCCAAGGTCCCACGCGAGAGCAACAGCACGCGCGACCCCAATGATAATGGCTCGCAGTTCTATATCTGTGTCGATGACAGCAGCGGGCTGGACCGAACCTACACCGTCTTCGGCGAAGTCTTTCGAGGCATGGAGGTCGTCGACAAGATCGTCGCCGCCCCACGCGACGAATTCGACAATCCGCTGAAGCCGATTACAATAAAAATGACAGTCAAAGAGTAGAGAGGGAACAGGCAACCGTCCTTCTTGCTCGCAGAACACGCACGATGAAACAGTGCTCGTTCGATGCGCGCAGTGAAGGACAGTTTGCCTGTTCCCTATGGAGAAGATGAAGAACCAGAACGGGATTCGCTCTGCGACTGCATAGGACCAGTAGCCTTTACGAACCCTGAGATTTGAGTTTCCTAGGCTGCGACAAACGGTTTAGGAAAGCGTTGTCACCACCCTACTCCAGCTCACCCAGGCCCACTCAGGACAAGTCTAGCCAAGAGTTACGAAAAAATCGACTTTGATCTTTCCCCGGTTTAGTGGACACCGCTGGTTGACTGAGCGGCCCGCTGTTCGAACTCCACGGGGCTGAGATAGCCCAACGTGGAATGGCGGCGGGACCGATTATAAAATCCCTCCAGATA
>Ga0187894_10001580_pt1 | contig 28973 bp, 26 predicted proteins | sample GBC1701081metaG_FD_136650 | JGI IMG/M metagenome (GOLD analysis project Ga0187894, IMG submission 136650) | White microbial mat communities from a lava cave in the Kipuka Kanohina Cave System on the Island of Hawaii, USA - GBC170108-1 metaG ...
AGACCTTTCGCAAGGTGGCGATTCCATCAGCGGCGGCCCTTCTCGCGGCCTCGGTCGAACCGCCGACGATCCCCGCCACCTCGGCGTACGAGAAGCCGGCCAGGTAGTGATAGGCGACGGCCGCGCGTTGCTTGAACGGAAGCGCGTTCACGGCCGTCCACAGTTCCGACTCCCACCGTCCGGGAGCCGGCTGCGTGCTCGCCCTCTCCGGCAGGTCGTTGAGCGAGGTCCCGTGGCGCGACTCGGCGCGGAGCTGATCGATGGCTTTGCGATGCGCGATCGTGACGAGCCAGGCTCCGACATCGCTCTCCGGACGAAGGCGCGGATAGGCGCGCAGCGCGGAGAGGAAGGTTTCCGACCAGGCATCGTCGGCCGAGGTGGGTCCCAGGATCGCGCGGCAGACGCGCAGGACGGTCGGTCCGTACTTCGTGATGACCGTCTCGAACGGTGGTTGGCTCATTCTCACGTCAGGCGGACGCGCCGGGCGAGAGAGGCGTGACGTCGGTAGCCGGTCCGATTTCTTCTCTGGTCTCGGAATGTTCACTCGAATCCAGTCGCGATGTTGCTATTGTCCTTTTTCGCTTTTGGTTTTCGTCGGCAGGTACGCTCGGGGTGCCGCCAAACTCGCTTTGGGTGCTCCCAGCAGCTTTCGACCGAGAAGGTGGCGGTGAAGGAACTCGATCTCGTCGGCGGCGAACGCCTCGTGCGTGGGTCCGTCGTAGATGTCGAAATGGTCGGTCTCGGGGTAGATGCGGAGCTCGCCTTTCGGCGCTCTGAGTGCCGCGTCGATCGCCGGCCCGGGCAGGGCGATTCGGTCGTCCGCGGCCACGCAGACGAGCCATGGACAGTGGAGCGTGGCGGCGTATTGGCCTGGACTGTACCCGTTCAGCAGCCAGGCAGCTGACATGCGATTCCGCCAGCGTGATTTGTCGCCCATCGCAACGATCCGACGCCAGCCAACCTCGCCCCCGGGCTGATTGATCATCGCCGGCTCGTGGGGTTGCCCGACGACGGGCAGATGGCCGCCCTTGGCGGCTACGGCCAGCATTTTCTCGAGGATCTCCTTCGAATGGGGTGCCTGGCTCATGTCCACGAAGGGAGTCTGGCTGATGGCGGCGGCCACCCGCGGATCGTCCGCTGCGGCCCAGAGCGCGTTGCCCCCACCGAGGGAGGACCCGAACGTCGCCACGCGGTCTGGATCGACGTCGGGAAGAGAGCGGGCGAGCGCGATGGCAGCACGCCAGTCGTCCAGCTGTAGCTGCGGATCGAACAGATCTTTCTCGCCCTCGCTGTCCCCGAAGCCGCGGTGGTCGAAGAGGAGTGCGGTGATCCCTGCGCCCGCGAAGCGATCGGCGAACGACCATAGCCCATCGCGGCGCGTACCCGACACACCGTGAGCCATGACGATGATCGGCCTCGGACCTTCATCGCTCGCGGCGGGATACAGCCAAGCGGCGCAGGTATCGCCGCCGGAAAGAAAGCTTACGTCGTCACGAATCATAGTCATGGTGCTGCTCCTTCGACACGGTGATCCTCCGAAGTCTTCTTGCGCCGTGTGTTTCGAGATCCGCGGCCGGCGCGTTTCCGCTGGATCTCGTTCCTGTCGCTTCCACCAGGTGAACGTGCGGGGCGGGCGAAACGTGAGATCGTTCGGCCGGCGTCGACCGGAATCCGCAATCGCCAGGAATCGAGGGCGGTCTATTGTCTCGTGCGGCGCACGCGGCTCGCGTACGCCCGGGGGCCAACGGGACACCCGGGTGGCCTCTAGACATGGCTACAAGCGAAGGCGGTACATGTTCCGCCGCGAGTTCAAGCGCGGCGTACAAGTCGAGGACGCCGGGCTGCCCTTCTTGCTGTCGGGCGACCAGTCGCGGCAACCAACCAGTCGGCCGGATAGCATATTCGGCGGTCGAGGACGTAGGGCCGTCAAACTGGGCTGTAGAGGGGTGGCCGGAACGTCCGGGATCGACCGTTATAATCGCCGGGCTTGAGGCTCGCGAGCGCATCGACAATTCGAGAGACCTCGCTTTGGATGCGGGGCCAGCTGATCGTCGTTAGAACCAGCACGGCGAGTCGCGACGCACGCAGGTCACGTTGGTATCGTAGACTCTGGTCTGTGGTGACCAGCACCTCTTTTGGTGCTGGCTAACGCCTCCGCGCACCGCGAGCGGCCAGAATGTGTCCCTTCAGGTTCAGTAGAAGCCCAACGTGGCCGCGATGCGGTGGCGCGATGGGTTAGCTGGCAAATACAGCGACTCTCCTTTTTCCTCGTCCTTCCTTAGCCTCCCTCGTGAGTACTCACGAGGGAGGCTCGGCTTCTTCCGCTAGAAGACGCAGTAGACGCGCCGTGGGGTAACACTCAACGCCGAGCCCTCGTAAATCCCGATCGTTTGACCAGAGCGGTAAGATCAATGAGCGAGCCAAAGCTAGAGCATGCGCGTCTTCAGGGTCTCGGTCTTTGAGGTCGGCAAGCGCTTGCGGTAACTGACTATGATATTCATCCATTCGGTGAATCTGCAGCGGAAGCAGTTTCCACTGCACTTCCACGACTTCAACCGGCAACTCATACTTGTTTGCCATATATGGGAGATACTCCGCCACCTCGTCTGCATTAAACTGAGCTACGTGAACCATAACCGCAAACTTGGTAAACACCCGCAGCGTCGCTTTGCCTACCACCGCCGAGAGCAGCACATTGGCGTCAGCGACGACGCTGGCGATAGGCATGGAAATCCTCTGCGATCTCTCGCTCCGTGACCCCTTTGCGCTCTAGCACTTTGGCGAGGTGCCTACCCAGGACCGTCACGAGTTCACGCCGTAGGTCGTCTGGAAGACGATCCGGCTCGTCCAGAGGGACATACACTCCGGACACCTTCCCGTGACGAGTGACGAGTACAGGCTCACCACTCCCGAATAAGGCAGCGCTTTTCGCTCGCAGTTCTCGTATTCCTGCTACTCTCATAATCTGGCTCCTCTTACCTGAGAGTATTCGTGAGCCAATGCTGTGTCAACAGTTGTGTACACATCATAGAGGAGTGACCTGCTAACTACTAATAGGCCGCGTATATAGCCTCTACTAATATATAGCCCCATCTACGAATAGATGCTTCTATATACCTGTAGATGCCTCCCCTCCTATCTATTAGTAGATGGTCACTCATGGTCAGCTCCATCTATTAGTAGATGGATGTTCTGCTTGGCGATGTCTCCCTTGGAAACGACTCGCTCCGTCAGCCCTAAGGCTACAACTCGTCCATACGGGAGTTCCCAAACCACTTCCTTGGGATTCCACTTCCCACCCGCAGCCTTCACGCGCTGCCTTAACTCTCGCTCTTGCGCCGCAACCTGTAGGGCGACGAGCGTGTCTGCTTGCCACTTGGGTTGTGATGGTTCCCACGCACTCTTTTCGATAATCAGTTCTACGGTCTTCCACCGCTCCTTCGTTGCCTCGTCGTACCGATACCGTACGCACACGAGCCGCTCCCCATATCGCTCTCGCAGTTGCTTAGCACCGTCTTGATCCGGGTGCAATGTTAAGCGTGTCCGCATAAGCCCTTCCTCCTTAAGGCACCCTTCGCCTTACAGCCGGTCTGCTGGACTGGTTACGCCCTTGCCGCCACGATTGAGCACATGAGTGTAGATCATGGTTGTGCTGACATCCTTGTGCCCCAACAATTCTTGAATTGTGCGGATGTCGTAGCCATCTTCTAGCAGATGGGTCGCAAACGAATGGCGCAACGTATGACAGCCCACCGGCTTAATAAGGCCGGCCCGCTGGGCAGCGCCACGAATCGCGCGTTGCAGGACGTTCTCGTGCAGGTGATGACGGCGTCGTTCTCTGGAGCGTGGATCGACAGAAATCTGGGGCGCGGGAAATACCCATTGCCATCCCCATGCAGGGGCGTATCGCCATACACTCCTATGATTTGACGAAACGTGAAACTAATATGCACTCAACCCGCCATCGACAGGGATAATCGCCCCGGTCATGAAGCTCGCCTCGTCGGACGCGAGATACAGCGCGAGATATACCACCTCCTGTGAGGTGCCGAACCGTTTAAGCAAATGCATATCGCCAAGCTGTTTCCAGATTCCCTCTTTATCAGGCATGTTGGCGATGTAATTGCGCGGCATGGGAGTATCAATCGCCCCCGGGCAAATCGCATTGACGCGGATGTTGTACGGGGCCAAATCGACAGCCATACAGCGAGTGAGGTTGACTAATCCTCCTTTCGCCGCGCCATAAGCAGCCATCGCCGGGTAACCAACAATGCCACCAACCGAGGAAATGTTAATAATCGAACCGCTTTGTTGTTTCATCATTTGTTGCACTGCCGCTTTGCTGACGAGAAACGGACCAGTCAGGTCCACCTGGAGAATCCGCTCCCACTCCTCAAGCGTCGTGTCTTGGAATGGCTTACCGAGAATAATGCCGGCGTTATTGTAGAGGACATCGATGCGGCCATAGGTAGAGAGACATTGCTCGACAATGCGTTTTGCCTCGGCTTCCTGTGAAACATCCGCCTGCAAGAAAGCCGCTTGTTTTCCTTGCGAGGCGATCCGAGCAGCTACCCGCTCGCCTTCAGGTAACACGTCGCTCAATAGCAAACGCGCGCCTTCTTTGGCAAAGGTTTCTGCCGCAACCTCGCCTTGTCCACGCGCGGCGCCAGTAATGATGACCACTTTTCCCTCGAGTCGGGCCATAGGGTTACTCCTTTCGTTGCCTGTAGGCTTTTAGCTCTTGGCTTTTAGCTGTTAGCAGGGATCAGGAAGTATCAAAAGAGCTTCTTCTTGCCAAATCGCCAACTTGAGGGTAGGAGAAGATTCCGGTCTTTTCTAGTTGCTGGCTAGGGGCTAATAGCTAACAGCTAAAGGCCAGAATGGAGGCTGTCTATGGCAACCGTAGACCCCATCACCCTCGCAGTCGTGCAGGGCGTGCTGGAATCGACCCAGCGGGAGATGACGCTGACCATCGAGAAGACCTCGCGCTCTTCCGTATTTAATATCGCGCGCGATTATTCGAATGCGCTGTTCAACGGCAAGGGTGAGATGATCCTGCAAGGACAGGATATTCCAATCCATCTAGGGTCGCTGATGCCGGCGCTGCGGACCGTGGCCGACTACTTTAAGGAGGACACCCATTCGGGTGACGTTTTCTATCATAACGACCCGGCCTGGAGCGGTTCGCACATCGTCGATTGCTGCATGTACAAGCCGGTCTTCTATAAAGATGAACTGGTCTTCTGGACGGTGAGCAAAGGACATGTCACCGATATCGGCGGTCCAGTGCCGGCCGGCTACAATCCTGAAGCCAAAGAAATCTACGCCGAAGGGCTGCGTATTCCGCCACTGAAGATTTGGGATCGCGCTAAGGAACGGCGCGACGTGGTGAACCTGCTACTCACTAATGTGCGTTCTCGCCGTCTCCAGGCGGGTGATATGCGGGCGCAGCTGGCAGCGGTCACTATTGGTGAGCGCAACCTCATCGCCTTATTGGAGAAGTATGGAAAAGAGACCGTGCAAGCCTGCATCGCCGAACTGTTGAATCTGGCCGAGCGGCAGATGCGCAAATTTATCGCGGATATTCCTGACGGCGTATATCATGGCGGTTCGGTGCTCGAAGATGCCGGGCATGGGTTTGGCGATATCGAGATTACAGCAGAGGTAACAGTGAAGGGTGATGCGATGCACGTCCGCCTCAATAGCCCACCGCAAATTCCCTACTTCATTAACTCGTATGCCGCTAACTCCTTGTCCGGGGTCTACCTCGGGGTGATGATGTTCGCCCAGTTGCCGCCCCCTTACAATGAGGGGCTTTACCGCCCGATCGCCGTCGATGTCGGTCCGGCTGGGACTCTGACCAATGCGAAAGAGCCGGCTCCGCATGTGAACTGCACCACTACTCCGTCAGAGACGATCACCGACGCCGTACGTATGGCGCTGGAACAGGCGCTGCCGCAGCGCGCAGTCGCTTCCTGGGGACATTCAAACGGCTTGAATATCGCCGGTCGCGATTTCCGTACCGGCGAAGACTATGTATCGATGATCCTGGCGACGATCATCAGCGGCGGCGGAGCCACTCATCAGGCCGATGGTTGGCCGGCGGTGGGACCGCAGTGCTGTTTCGGCGCACTCACCAGTGGTGACGTAGAGATCCTCGAATACCAATACCCGATTATCATTCATCAGTACGGTCTGATGACCGATTCCGGCGGCGCTGGCAAATTCCGCGGCGGCTCAGGGACGCACTGGGAAGTCGAGCCGCTGCGTGACCCCATGACCGTGGTGATGTTCGGCGAAGGGCGGCGCTATCCAGCTCCGGGTGCTTTAGGGGCGAAGTCGAGCGTGACGGAACCGAAGGTGGGCCGCGCGCTGTACTACAAGCAAGACGGCAGCGTAGAGGAAATCAAAAAGAATATCATTACCACAATTGCTCCAGGCGAACGGTTTGCCAACGAGAATCCTGGTGGCGGTGGAGTTGGAAACCCTAAGGAGCGTTCGGTGGAGCACGTGTTAGAAGACGTGAAGAACGGACTTGTCTCTGCGGCAGCGGCAAGCGAGGAGTACGGGGTGCAGATAGAAGAGCAGGTCCAGCGAAAGCTGGCGGTGGGGAGGTAGGGAGAAAAGGCAAAGTATTGTAGGGCGCGTTTCACGCGCCATTGGCCGGCGCGCAGTGCGCGCCCTACGACTGACTAAGAACTAAAAACTAAGAACTGAAACCCACTGACTACTGCTTATGCATTATCGTCTCGGTATCGATACTGGTGGCACGTTTACCGACTTTATCCTGGCCGCGCCTGGCGAGGGGATTCGGCTGTATAAAACCCCCTCCACTCCGAGTAACCCGCCCGCAGCAGTACAGGAGGGGCTACGGCAGATCGGCGCCGATTTGGGATGCTCGGTCGAAGCGTTTCTTGATGCCTGTGATCTGGTCATCTTAGGGACCACCGTCGGTGTGAACGCGTTGATCGAGAACAAAGGGGCCAAGACCGGCCTCTTTTGTACGCAAGGGCATGAAGACTCTCTCGAGATTCGCCTCGGACATAAAGAAGACGGCCACCGTTATGATGTGGATTTTCCCCAAGCCGTGATGTTAGTCCCGCGAGCGTTGCGGTTCCCGGTCAGAGAACGCGTGGTCAGTACCGGTGAGGTTCGCCTTCCGCTCACTGAAGACGATATTCATCAAGGCATTCGCCTGTTCAAAGACGAAGGGGTCGAGTCAGTTGCTGTGTCGTTCGTCTGGTCATTCCTCCATCCCGAACACGAACGCCGCGCCGCCGAGATTATTCGCGCGGAGTTTCCGCAGGCGTACCTGACCTTGTCGATAGACGTCTTGCCACAGATCCGCGAGTATACGCGCACCAGCACCACGGTAGTCAATGCCTACATTGGTCCGATCATCAAGCAGTACGTCGAGCGCATGGAAGGCTTTCTGCGTGGGCTCGGTTATCGTCATCAAGTCCGCTACATGCAGAGCAACGGTGGGTTAACCTCCGGCCGCTTCCTGATGGACAAAGGGATCTACGCGCTGAATTCCGGGCCGGCCGCCGGACCAAACGCAGGCTTGTTCTTTGGGGAGGCTTTTGGCTCGCGAGATATCATTACCGTCGATATGGGCGGAACCAGCTTCGATATCAGCCTGAGTAAGAATGGCAAGACCAATATTGCCAAGGACTTCGATTTTATTCGTTACCGTATTGGTATCCCGATGCTGCAAGTCGAGACGCTCGGGGCGGGCGGTGGCAGTATTGCCTTCGTCAATGCTATGGGTCTGCTACAAGTTGGACCGGAAAGTGCGGGAGCACAGCCTGGGCCAGCGGCATATGGTCGTGGCGGCAAACGCCCGACGGTGACCGATGCTTTAGTCGTGCTCGGTTATCTCAATCAGGAGACGCTTTTGGGTGGGCGGTTGCAGATCGACGCCGAAGCGGCACGACGAACCGTGACCGAAGGGGTAGCTGCACCGCTCCAGTTGAGTCTCGAACAGGCCGCTCTAGGCATCTTTCAGGTAGTCAACTCGAATATGGTCAGTGGTATTCGCCGCGTCTCGATCGAAAAAGGCTACGATCCGCGCGACTTCGCCCTGGTTGTGGGCGGAGGAGCCGGGCCGGCACACGCAGGTATGCTGGCCAGTGAGTTAGGAATTCGCACGATCTTGATTCCTAAAGTCTCTTCGGCTTTCTGCGCCTTCGGTGAAATCATTTCCGATATGAAGCATAACTATTTGTCTTCCTGCACCAGTCGGCTCGATCGTATGGACTACTCGCAGCTCAATCAGCTATTTGCCGAGATGGAGACACGGGGGCGACAGGAACTGGCAGAAGCCGGCGTCTCAGCCGAACACATGACCATCCACCGTTCCTTAGACATGCGTTATGTGGACCAGATTCACGAATGTCAGGTTGATATTCCCGCCGCCGACTTGAGCCCGCAAAACATCAATCAAATTGCCGAAGCCTTCCACCGCCGCCATGAAGAGCTTTTCACCTATAGCGAGAGAGATAATATGGTCGAGATTATCAACCTCGAATCCACTGTTGTCGGGAAGGTCGAACGGCCGCAGCTCCCGGCGCTCGCGCGCGGGACTCGGGATGCGAGTCAGGCGCGTGTCGGCGCGCGCCAAGCCTTTTTTGCCGAACAGGGAGGATTAGTCGCGACCCCGGTGTACGATGGCGCGAAATTCTTAGTCGGCAACGTCATACAAGGGCCGGCGATCGTGGAAGAAGTCACCACGACGATCGTGGTTTTCCCTGGCTGGCACATGCGTCTGGATGATCCGGGGATGTATGCGATGACGGCTTGATACTTACATTAGGAAATGGTCACCCGAGGTGTCTTCGCAGTTATGAGGCGATCGTCAACTTTTCCTGACGTGCCGCAGTGGTCAATCGTGCGTCATACGCTACGAACTGGACAGGATGGCCAAGCTCCTGTTGGAGATACAAGCAACTTGCCATCTGTACTGCGTCTCCAGCACGGAGGTGGTGGCGTACGAGAAGATCGACCGTCAGGGTGCTAATATTGGGGGAGAGTTCGACAACATAGAGGGTGCGAAAGTCAGCTTGTAACGCAGCCAGCGCGCGATCGCGTTCACTCACCGAAAATGCCTCTTCTCGACAACGTCGGACAATTGCTGAGGCAATCTCGGTTAATGAGAGGCGGCTGGTTGCAGGGGTGCTTTGGGAAAACAACCTTCGCACGGTGGTTGTGTCCTGCTCTCGCACGTAGCGCTTCACTAAAGCGCTCGCGTCGAAGTAGCGGATCAAAATCGATCCTCTCGCTCTTCGCTGATTGCTTCTGCAAGACTACGCCCCGCGCCCCGAATTGGTCGGAAAGAAATGGACGGCTCGTCCGATTGCCGGGTTAACACCCCTAGGGCAGTAAGCTCTGCAAGCCGCGCTTCTTCTCCTTTTGTTTCTCTATTGAGCGGTCGAAGTTCCGCGACTGGCTGTCCTCGGTCCGTCACAACAATCTCTACTCCACGCCGGACCTGCTGAAGGTAGGTCCCGAGTCTGGTTTTGAGTTCGCGTGACCCTACAGTTTTTCGCACAAGGTCCCCTTTTTGTGGTCATTGTGACTACATAGAAAAGCTTTGTCAAGAAAAGAGAATATGAGCCTTGGAGCTGAAAAGGCGGTTCGTTAGTGGTCCAACTTACTGTCCAAGTTCTCCAGCCAGATCAAAGATCCCCAATGCCAGTCGTACTTGCGCCAAACGGGCTTCCCGCGCGCGGCGCGCTTGCAGGGCTTCCTCGATGCCCACTGCACGGAAGCGCACCTTACTCCCAGGCGAGGCTTGCGCCACGCGATCGAGGTCAGCCTTAATCACCGTACCGATGGTGGTATAGCCACCACCGGTGACCGCATCGTTTAATAACAGGATGGCTTCGAGCCCACCAGGGATCTGAATCGACCCGACCGGGTACCCGAGATCCACCACGTTGGAGGGGTCAGCGCCGGCACCGAACGGCTGCTCGCCCGGTTTGAACTGGAACGTCGGTCCTTTGAGGCGATAGCCAATCCGGTCAGCTTCAGTTGACACTTCCCAGGTCGCGTCCAGAAAGTCCGCGAGGCTTTCATCCTTCACCCGATAATTGCACATGCCCATGACGATCCGTACTTCAAGATCCTTGCTCGGGACGGGAATGAGCGCACGGTCTACAGCTCTGCCCAGCAACGCTTCGCTCGACGGTGGACGTGGACCGAGCTGGAGGTGGTCCCCGCCTTGTAACTTTCTCCCTTCCAGTCCCCCAAAGCGGCCAAGCATATAGGTAGAACGGCTGCCCAGTAAGAGCGGGACGTTGAGTCCACCAGTGATGCAAAAGTATGCTCGTGCTCCGCGCGTGACACTGCCAAGGGAGATACGATCACCGAAAGTGACGCGATGGGCCTGCCATAGGAGGGCAGGTCGATTATTAATCTGCAGCGACAGGTCGCCGCCCGTAACCGCGATCAGCGCGTCTTGCTGAACTTCGAGCTTTGGCCCGACGTAAGTGATTTCTAAGCCCGCAGCGTTCTCGTCGTTGCCAACCAGCAAATTCCCCACCCGAAAAGCAAAATTATCCATCGCACCAGAAGGTGGCATGCCGATGTGATACCAGCCAAACCGGCCGAGGTCTTGCACTGTGGTGAGCAGCCCTGGCTCGATGACCTTAAGCATGTTTCGCCTCTTCCTGGAGCCGCTTCAGGTAACGGGCAGGATCTTCGAGATATGTATTCGGATGAAAGGCTTGTTCGATAATACGATAGCGGTACGTGCCGGCCTCAACTTGCGCACGAATATCGTTGTATTCGTTCATATCGATCGGACGGAACTGCCAACGGTCGCCGGCATCGGCCAGAATGTAGCGCCCCCGTAAGTCAGGAAGATGCTCTTCAGGATCATACACGGGGACTGCCGACATCCCGATCATCTGGTAGCCTCCTGGTCCGCGCACGGGATAAATGCAGAGAAAGACGCCACCATGGGCGACGGCGCGCTCGGGGGTGTCGGTGCGTGGGCGAATATATTTGGGCGCTTGGATGGCCCGATCGGGTGAGACCATACGATAGCACCAGGCGGTGCCAGGGACGAACCCGACCATCGACACCCAATACGGGGTGTCACAATAGGCAGTAATAAATTCCTCTTTAGAAGAGTATCCGTTAATTCGCATCAAGTATTCGAGGTTCGAGACCGAAGGGTCTTGATGGCGGTCGGCGAAACGTTGCGCGCACTCCTGGGTCCACGGGTCATCGAACAAGACGGGAATATCGACGAGACGGGAACGCAGCGAATCGGCGTGCTGTACCGCTTTTTCAATGTCTTTGAGTTCGTCGATAAGCTGGTTTGGATGAAGTACTTCCGGGCGAAAATGGACTAAGTAGGAGGCGTTGGCTGGACAGGTCTCAATGACACCAGCAACGTTTCGGTGTTTGATCTCTTGGCAAACCGCCTGAATTTTAAAGTTGGTCGCTAAATCCATCGCCTCGTCGAACATGACGAGGAGATACTCATCGCCTCCGTAATCGTAGCGTGTAGTTGACATAAATTCTTAGGATTTCTTCCCCTCGTGTGGGTGGAGCAACCCAAAGCCTCCGCGATCATCTCCTTGTCCGTATCTATGGCCTCCCGTTTTCTCCCCTCTCCCTTGATGGGAGAGGGCTAGGGTGAGGGTGTCAAGTAATCAATGATGCTGTACTCCCTCATCCTGACCTTCTCCCACGAGGGGAGAAGAGACCCATAGCTGTACCTGCACAAGAAGTGCCGAGCAGTATTGGGCCTTCCCCCGCTGAGGGGGGAAGGAATGAATGGATAAAGGTTTTATCTTCATGCACTCGCGCGCCGACGGAGCGGCAACTGTGCTTCCTGACCTGCATGGATGGCGCTACGCACCTCGATGCCTTCACGTTGTAACGCCGCATGTAAACCATCGAGGACTTCAGGCGCATTCACCACATCGCCATGTACGCATACACTCTCGCCCTGGACCTCAATTACCTTCCCCGTCGTGGTTGTGGTCTTGCCGTCGATAGCAAAACGCAGAACGAGCTCAACGATTTCTTCCACGCTCTCTGTTCCATAGGTGCGCTTGACCGTAATCGCCCCTTTGTCATCGTAACTGAGTCCCGGATAGAACTCTTTAATCACGCGTAAGCCCATCTTTTCTGCGGTCGCCACTAAAGGGAAATGGGGAAGGGCGGGGAGATATACCGTAATATTAGGATCAACCGCTTGAAATCCTTCGAGGACCGCGCGGGCATTCTCCTCGGAGAGAATCGACCAGGAATAAAAGGCGCCGTGGGGCTTCGCCGCCTGGAGTTTGAGGCCATTCATCTCGCAGAACGCTTTCAGCGCGCCAGCCTGGTAGACGACATAGTCCTTGGCTTCTTGCGTCGTAATGTTCATCAAGCGACGACCAAACCCCATCAGGTCAGGAAAGCCGGGGTGCGCACCAACCGTGACCCCATACTTTTTCGCCCATTCCACCGTCCGTCGCATCCAGGTCGGATCGCCGGCATGAAACCCACAGGCAATATTGGCGTGAGAGATCCGTTTCATCACTTCTTCCGGACGGCCAAGGATGAAGTTACCGAACGACTCACCCATATCGCTATTCAAGTCGATCCAGGTTCGCTGCATGGCTCAACTCCTTTTGAGTGATAAGTTGTGAGTAATGAGTACCGAGTAATAAGTAGGGAGAGCTATCCTTTGTGTAACGTTTTTACTCATCGCTCATGACTCGTCACTCATTACTGCTTGAAATGTGGCATGACCTCTTTGGCAAACAATCGCGTCGCTCGCAAACTCTTGTGGTGATCAGCGCCAGGATAGTGCATCCAACAGATTAAGTAATCCATATTCAATTCACGTTGGTAGCGCTCAATTTCACGAATGCAATGGTCGGGATCGCCAATGATGAACCGTTCGCGATGGGTGTCGAACGTCACCGTACTGGGGTTCTCGACCAACCGCCCCTGATCGTCTCGCAGCGGCCGGACATTGGACCATTTGCCGTACATGCCGCCGTGAATGTACATGATACCATCACGCGCTTCTTCTTCAGCCTTCGCAGTCGTCTCGGCAACGTACACTTCGCGGATCACCGGTGTTGCCGTCGCAGTTTTGTTGAAACGCTGTAATTGCTGTCGGTAGAGACGATAATGCTCTTTGAGTTCATTGATATGATGGCGTGGCGAGGCGACCAGTGCCGACGCCCACTGGGCGGCGCGGCGCACGCCACCCGGCGTCGAGGCGCCAATCCAGATCGGCGGATGGGGCTTCTGCTGCGGTTTCGGCGTCACTGACAGATCTTCGACGTGGTAATAGTGACCGGAAAAGGAGAACCGCTCGGTGGTCCAGCCTTTGGTGATAATCTCGAGCTCCTCCTCCATGCGTTTTTCCCGGCCGGTGCGCTGCTCCTGATGGCCAGCGTACTCTTCGGGGCGATACCCGGTCGCAACCCCAAAGATGAAGCGACCGCCGGCGATAGTGTCGAGAACAGCGACATCTTCAGCGGTCTGCACCGGGCGGTGCAACGGCAGCAGATACATGCTGGTACCGATAGTGAGCTTAGTGGTGCGTGCGGCCATCGCCGCGGCCGTGACCAGTAACGACGGGCACAGGCCGTCGTCCATAAAGTGATGTTCCACCAGCCAAGCTGAGTCGAAGCCGATCTCTTCGGCGACCTCGACTTGTTCGAGCATGTCGCGATATAGCTCGGCGTGGGTTTTGCCTGAGCCCGGTGGAGCCTGCATAGAGAACGGACCAAGCCCGAATTTCATAGCCAAAGGCCTCCTTCCCCACTGACAAGCTAGAGGGATTATCCTACTGGCGGAGAGAACTGTCAACGTTTTCCCATTACCGAGGAAAAAGCATTGACGAAGGAAAGACATGTTTGATGGAACTTCCTTTCATAAAGTGGAGAAGTCTATTCTTCAGCTCACCTATTTCCCTTTCTGCTCCACGAACGTTATGGTGTTGCGAAACTGCATCGGGGCCCTATATGAAAATCACAACGGGGGCAGGAGAACAAAGATTTGCCGTCCTTTTCCTCGCCTTGCTTGCTTTTTTCTCGGTCGCGCTCAATTTCCTCTTTCAAGGCAATATTGGGTTCAATCTCGCAGACGAGGGATTCCTGTGGTATGGAGCGATCCAGACGTCAATGGGGTATGTCCCCCTCAGAGATTTTCAATCGTACGATCCTGGCCGATATTACTGGGCTACTGCATGGACTCCCCTGTTCGGGAACGGGATCATCGGCTTGCGCCTTGCGCTTGCTGTGTTTCAAAGCGTAGGTTTGTTTTGCGGAATACTGGTGCTGCGAAAGGTGATGAGCGGCCGGTGGCTGCTCCTTTTCGCCAGCTTTCTCCTCTTGGCCTGGATGTTTCCCCGCCACAAGCTTTTCGAGCACAGCCTGACCATGGGTGCCGTCTATGTCGGAGTCTGCCTATTAGAATCGCCCTCGCTCGGACGATACTTCCTGGCCGGGGTATTCGTCGGTTTCGCCGCCTTCTTCGGCCGTAATCACGGCTTGTACAACGGTTTGGCTTTTTTGTTGCTGATATTGCTCAACCAGTACAAGTTCACTCACCACTTACTGGTCAAGCGCCTAGGTCTATGGCTGTTCGGCATCTTGGTCGGTTACGCCCCTATGTTGCTTATGTTTGCTGTGATCCCCGGCTTCTTCGACGCGTTTCTGGAAGGAATATATTTTCTCTTGAGGCAAGGGGCAACCAATCTTTTCCTCCCGATTCCCTGGCCGTGGGTAGGAGAAAACTCGACTCCCGATTGGTTCGCGCTCGCCGCGCACTTCTTTATCGGTTGCGAATTTCTACTGATATTGGTTTTTTATGCCGCCGCGTTTTTGCTCGTCCTTCTGTACAGAAAAGGTGAAGCGGAACAGCAAGCCGTATTGATCGCTAGCACGTGTGTCGGTATTTCTTATGCGCATTACGCCTTCTCTCGGGCCGATCTCAGCCATCTTGCACAGTCCATCCACCCCCTCCTCTTAGGGGCACTAGCCCTTCCTTCTTTTTTGGGTGTTCAGAGAAAAGAGTACTGGACGAAAATCACGCTCTGTTTTCTCTTGGCCTTCTCTGTTGTTCCCTTGTATCTTGGGACTCCCTTTTTTGCCACGTGTGGGCTATCAGGAAAGAACTGTGTGCGCTCTCCCGTCGCGAGTGATCATCTTTGGGTTCAAAACGAGCAGCGCCTCTTCCTCGAGAAGATCGAAACTGTTGTGGCGCAATGTGTAGGCCCAGAAGAGGGGCTCTTGCTTGCCCCGCATTGGCCCGGACTCTATTGCATCTTGCGGCGTCAATCCCCGGTGCGGCAGACGTACTTCCTTTTTCCAGAGACGACAAAGAATGAGCAAAAGATGATCGGCGACCTGATTGCCCACAACGTCCGGTGGGTGATCTTGGCTGATGTCGCGCTAGATGGACGTGACGAGCTGCGTTTCCGTTATACGCATAAACTCATGTGGCAATACCTTATGCGGGAGTTCGAACCGGTGGAAAATGGGGAGATCGCGCCCCAGTATCAACTGTTACGAAGAAGGCCATCTGCCAAAACGGCCTCTGATCAATAAATAAACCGCGACCATTGAGAAGAATACATGGGCTAGCCAGCTCCACCGAGCAAACGGGTAAAATCCCAAATCCACTGCCTCAACGTGGGGCGGTAAGACGACACCTAAGTAGAAGTCGTTAATCTGAACCATAGACAAGACCTTACTCCCCGTCGTCGCCCGCCAAGAGGGATGATATTGCTGGCTAACAAACAACAGTGTTTCTTGGTCAGCCGGAGTAACGCTGAATCGCATAAAATCATCGAAGGCGTCCAGTTTTTTCACCGGCAACTGTGGTTGGTCAGCAAGAGAACCGGCGAAGATTCTCTGACGCTTTTCTAGGGGGTAGACAGTATCCAACTGCGCCTCCAGCAATGGTGAGGTGAGGGGCGTATACAGCTTTACCCCGTCGATAGACGCGATCTGTCGGAGCTGTTCATTCTGTAACTGATCGCGGGAGACAAAGACATTCACACCCGTATAGGTAAAAACAGGATCGCCAAGCTTCTCCCCAGAGTCCAGCCGAGCAAAGTGACGTCCGTAGGTTGTAGTCCCAGTTGCACTCAATTGCCGCGCAATTTGTTGAAAGGAAGTTGAGGAGAGAGAATTGTAGGATTGGATGCTACGGAGATCCAGGAGGGCCTCTTGGTTGGCTGGGAGCAACAGACCAAGGTTCGAACCAACTAGAGCGTAGCGAAACCCGCCGTCGGTTGCCACTCGTATATTCTCAGTGAGAGGCGATACGGTCTGAATGCTCGCCAGGGGGCGTAGCAACATCACGCGAAAGCCATAGGCAACGGTGCTGATCCCGACGATGAAGAGCAGCAGGATAGGATGCCTGGTGATGATAAACCATGAAAGACATAGAGTGATGAGAATAGAGAGCATGACATAGGGAAAAGAGAAGTGATGGTGCTGTCGATAACTAACTCCGCTCTCCAAAAGTAATGGGGCAGCGAGAACGACAAAGGCGAGTAGGGAATGCGGAATACCTTTGCGCAAGATGTGGTCAACCGTGTAGCCTGCGACGACAAAGGCAGGAATAAGGCTTCCGCCGATAGGGGTAGAGCGGGAGAGATGGAACCCAAGATGATGAACCATAAAAAGATATAGGAGTGGCCAGAGCGTCGCCAGAAGGCAGACGCCAATAAACCCTTGCCAATACCAGAGGGTGCGCCATTGACCGGTGGTCGAAGACAGAAGCAAAAGGCTAAAGTACAGCGGGGTGAGCGTGACACCATTGAACGGAAAAGGATACTTTTCCTCAATAACATTCCCGTACCAAAAAGGATCAAAGAGCTGACTGAGAAAAGTCCCGAGGTCGGTAAAATTCTGCAATGGCGGTAGCGCCGCTAAGAAAAAGGTGTCGTTCACCTGCAACCGTGCGGAACGCTGTGCGGCAAGAACCAGATCAAGATAGACCGGTAGGGTGGTGAGGACGCCGATACTCACGCTCCCGACAAGCGCTAAGGCTGACGCGCATTTTTCCCGCGTCGGATGAGGAGACCGCCATAGGTTTAGAAGGGTAAAACTGAGGAGCAAATAAGCTTGCATGATAACATACTGCGGATACCCGGTCATAAGAAGACTATAAGTTGCAAAGGCAATTCCCGCCGCGACAATAAGTGACCGACGTTGCAAAAATTCTGCGATAAGCCAGAGCAGGGCGAGCGTCCAAGTGAGGGTAGCGAGAAACATGACAAAGGACTGCCAGTAGGCAAAAAAGGTGCCTAAAGACAACCCGACGGCACTCACGCAACCCGCGAGGGGGTGAAGGCGGAGGGTTCTGAGAAACAAGAAACAGAAAACGCCGGCCAGAAAATTCGTGAGCAAGGTCAGACTTGTGTAGAGAACAAACGGACTATTGGTAAAGAAAGAGAGCAAGTAGGTGATGAGATACGCCTTGCCAAACCCTGACAATTGAAACGTTGGCCGTCCGAATTCCACGTGCGGATTCCAGGTGGAGAGCCAGCCGCGGCTGTGGCCATTGAGGTGCTGGTTAATCTCCGGGATGTAAACACTGCTCTGATCGGAGAACTTTCTGTTAGTTAGAAAGTCGTCGTTTGGTTTCAAGACACCAAGTTCCAGGTCATTATTGTGGGGGAAAATGACAGCCCCGTGCCACAGCACATATGCGGCTAAAAGCAGGTGGATGAGCAACACCAGGAGAAAGGCCTGTTTGTAGGTCATGGGCCGCATGAGGGTGGGATCAGCAGTAACGGCGGTTCTTCCCAGTCGGGAAATAAGCAGAAAAAGAGGAAGGTCATTACAAGGGAGGGAAAATTTTTGTCGGCTTCATCAGGGAAAAACAGCGCAGCTCTTCACTACCTCAATAACAGCCTCAATTATCTGTTTGATCTGTTTGTCCTCCATTCCTACCCATAAGGGTAACCGTACCACTCCATCACCCGCGTACTGTGTATGGGACAAGTCGCCGTGCGCGCGACCGTATTTTTGCCCTGCGGTCGAGGAGTGCAGTGGCACGTAATGGAACACCGCGTTGATCCCAGCCTGGTTTAATTGCTCCAACACGAGCGAACGACGCTGAAGGCTGGGGAATAACAAATAATATAAGTGGCCATTGTGACGGCACTCGGGCGGCACGACCGGCCGGCGGAGAAAACCCTGTCGCTCCAGTTCGGCAAACGCGTCATGGTATTGCTGCCAAACGGCAATGCGTTGCCGGGTGAGCGATTCCGCTGCTTCAAATTGTGCCCATAAAAAGGCCGCAGTGATCTCGCTCGGCAAGTATGATGATCCCACGTCAACCCAACTATACTTGTCAACCTGCCCGCGGAAAAATTGTTTCCGATTGGTGCCTTTCTCGCGAAGAATCTCGGCTCGCTCGACCCACACTGGATCGTTGATCAGCAACGCTCCACCTTCACCGGCAATGACATTCTTGGTCTCGTGAAAACTCACCGCCGCGAGGGCGCCGAAACTTCCCAGCGGGCGGCCTCGATAGTATGACAATAAGCCTTGGGCGGCATCTTCGATCACGAGTAACTTATGTCGCCGGGCCACGTCCAGTACCGTATCCATCGCGCAGCCTACACCGGCATAGTGGACCACCACGATCGCTTTGGTGCGTACCGTAATTGCCGCTTCGAGCTTGGTTTCGTCGATACAAAGAGTGTCGGGCCGGATATCGACAAACACCGGCACCCCACCGCGCAGGACGAAAGCATTGGCAGTAGAGACAAACGTATACGATGGCATGATGATCTCATCACCAGAATGGACCTCTGCCAATAGTGCCGCCATTTCCAATGCTCCGGTGCAGGAATGAGTCAGCAAGGCCTTGTGACAGCCAATCTGTTGCTCCAGCCAGGTATGACATTTTTGCGTGAAGGGGCCATCCCCGGAAAGCTGCATATTGCTCACTGCCTGTTGGATATATTCGAGTTCCTTCCCGACCATACAGGGGCGGTTGAAGGGGATATGTGAGCGTGAGACTGGCTGGGAAGAGAGAGAAGGACTAGCCGACGAGTACAGGTTTGCGGAAGAGTGTTTCACATCAGATTTCAATGCAGGCTCCGTTCTGTTGGCGGGTGCAAACAGAGGCGCTACAGTTCAACTTCATCACTGTTTTTGGGAAAGAGCATAGCTCCTTGTTTTGGCAGATAGACCCCTTTGGCAACGGAGTCTTTCATCATCACCGCCCCTGCGCCGATAAGGCAGCGTTCGGCGATGTGGATTGAGTTGTGTAAGGTGGCATTGACGCCAATAAATGAATACGCCCCGATCGTGCAGTGACCAGACACAACCACATGCGAACTGATAAAACAGTGATCTCCGATAGTGGAATCGTGGCCGATGTGGTTGCCACTCCATAAGGTCACATTACTGCCAATTTTCACAAAGGGCTGAACCGTATTGTCTTCGAGAATGAAGCAATTATCGCCGATCGGGTACTGCGTCAGAAAAGTTGCCCGGCTACTTATATAGTTGACCAATTCGTAGCCTAGGGCTTTGGCAGCGGTATATTTCGCTGCTCGCACTTGATTCATCTTGGTATAGCTCAGAGCGACAAACATACCGTGTGTGTCCGGCGGATAATGCTGAGTGACTTCTTCGAAGCTGATCAACGGCAGACCCAGGACTTCCGCAGCAGCGCGATATTCCTCGTCAACGCAGAAGGCCACCACTTCGTGAGAGCTATCCTGGGTAAAGTAATAATGGGCTAAGCGGGCGATGTCTCCCGCTCCGAACAGGACGAGCTTAGCCACGCTTTTTCTCCTTCTTTTCTTATCAGCACGGTGAACTCATACAGTCCGTAGTCGTGCAGCACGGCGACCCAGCGCGAGTAACGCCGTTGACAATAGTCGAACAGAAAACACGGATCGGCGTAATAGAGATCCGGCCGCATCCGCTCTGCATCCGAGTACGTGGTTAACGCGTTAAAAGCAAACCCTTGTCTGCTGTACGAAGCAAGCCAGTCAAGGGTTGCCAGCAGGTACGCTTGCCATTGCTCGTCGGCGGTATTGAGTCTGACGTTGAAGATGCCACTGGCCACAGTGTAATCCGCAGGCGACAGCGCCTCGCTGTCAGTCGAAAAACGGCAGTAGGGTAAATGACCATAGCGGGTCCGGGCCTGTTTGATCATTGCTGGTGAGAGATCGAACCCATGATACGAGAAGGCATAGCCTCGGGTGTGGAGATACTCCACCAGCGCTCCATAGCCGCAGCCGAAATCGTTGATCGAGAACGGCTGCGTTGCCCCTTCGGTCAGGCGTAGCAATTGGCGAAAGCGTAACTGTTGTGATTCGTCTGAGTTCCAGTCTACCCCTCTGGCCGTCGCGCCGTGCTCACGCACCTTAGCTGTATAGTAGGCTTCGGTTTGTCGAAGAATGGGTGCCCACTGCTCGTTCATCGACGACATGACGTTACCTGCGCCAACCTTACGCCGTTTCCTCGGCGCCGGGCACCTGGGTGCCCTCTCCTGCGAGAAGTGAGGGGGAAGACGTCCTCGGGGCAAACGACTTCATATACTGCCACGCATTCGGGCCTTCGTTCAGAATCAGGTCAATGATACTCACTGCGGGTTCAAACGGCGGAAAAAGTTGGTGATACTCAGGATAGCTGGAATACTCCATCCACTGCACGGCAATGCCCGCGCTAGCGAACTGTTCTTCGTCGAGATAATCTTTGGCCGCGGGACCGGACCGGTAATCCGTCGCGCCTGCCTGCTGGCACAGCGTCACCAGGCGCTCGGTTTTGCCAGGCGGGACTTCATACTGCGAGGACCAGGTCAGGCGCGTGGTGATACCGAGCACCTGGCAGAGGGCTGAGAGAAAGCGGTAGTTGATCTGACTCAGGTAGACGGAGTCGCAGCCAAGATAGAGTTCCGCCAACCAGTCCTTGTAGGTAGTGAAGTAGGGCGCTCGGGCATAAAAGGTCCGAATCGACTTCCAATGCTGCTCGCGCCACTGCGAGTTGTTCACCTGCGTCTCGCATATCTTCTGGTGAAATTTACCCTTGACTTGTACGGGGATGGTGAGCCATAAGCAGCCATGCGGCGTCTTAATGGCATTACGGTTACGCCAATCGCGCCGGGTGTACTGCATGTCATCGTAGAGAATGAACTCATCCACCGAGTTGATTAAGTCGAAATATCCCTTCCAGGGGATGTAGCTCGACTGCACGATCGCGACTGTTTTCTTCGGCATGGGAAAAAGAATCGTAGATGATCCAGAGAGGGCCGTCCACTGCGAGGGTGAGAAATCGTGCCCCTACAATTCGGTATTAACTGGAAAGATGGCTTGACTCCCCTGACGACATAACGCAGGATTTGGCTCTCGATGCGGTGGGGGATCTGGGAACATGACTGCCGCGCAGGACTCATCTCGCGCCCTTTCTAGACCCCAAGTGGAAAGACGTTCGATGTCGCATGCGCATATCCAGCTCTCGGTCGTCAGCCCAGTCTATCGTGCGGAGGCCTGCATAGACGAACTCTATTGCCAGCTTACCGCTGTGCTTCGCAAAATCACCAACGCCTACGAAATCGTACTGGTCGAAGACTGCGGTCCGGATCGCTCTTGGGAACGCATCAAGAATATTGCTGCGCAAGATCGCAACGTTATTGGGCTCCAACTCAGTCGTAATTTTGGCCAACAACTTGCCATTGCTGCTGGTTTATCCGTCAGTCGTGGCCAGTACGTTGTGGTTATAGATTGTGACCTGCAAGATCCGCCAGAGGTAATCCCGCAACTCGTCGAACAGGCCAAGGCGGGGTTTGATATCGTCTATACCCAGCGCCGGACCCGGGTGGGGTCTGCGTTCAAGCAGATGACTTCACGCCTGTTCTTCTTCATTATGAACAGTATTTCCCCTTTGTTCGCCAATCCAGGACAGGGGAGCTTCTCGCTGATCTCCCGGCGCGTTGTCAACGAATATCTTCGGGTGGCTGATATCCACAGTCACTATTTATCAGTTCTGCACTGGCTTGGCTTTCGCTCGACGCGGGTCGAGGTCGAGCAATCTCCTCGCTTTGCCGGCTCCAGTTCATACTCCCTAGGAAAACTCGTCTCTCACGCACTCAATGGTATTGCCTCGCAATCGACGCGGCTGTTGCATATCAGCACCGGGATGGGTTTGTTCTTCGCCGTCCTCGCCTGTGGGCAAGTTCTCTACCTCATCTATCGCAAGTTGTTTTTCTCGATCGGGGTCGAAGGCTGGGCCAGTCTCATGGCGGTGCTCTGGTTTGTCGGCGGTGCAATTTTATTCTCGTTGGGGGTGATTGGGCTCTACCTGGGGCGCATGTTTGAGCACACGCGCCCCCGGCCGCTCTTTGTCGTGCGCGAACGTACTGATGGAAAGGAATGATGGTGGCTTGGCAGAAGTTAGGGCAGATATTCTGTCCAGACGGCCAATACCAGTGGATGCAGAGCCATGCTGCTAATCCTTATGCCGAACGGCTGGAAGGTGATCGCTATCGTGTATATTTTAGCTGCCGCGATCAACAGAACCGGTCGAGTGTCGGCTTTGTTGATGTACAGCTCAGGGCGCGAAAAGTCCTCGCCATTTCTGCGCAGCCGGTAATCACCTATGGTGAAGTTGGTGCCTTCGACGACAGCGGGGCCTCGCTCGGCTGCATTGTGCGCAGTGGCAGGAGCCGCTATTTATACTACGTTGGATGGAACCTGGCCGTCACGGTGCCGTGGCGCAACAGTATCGGCCTAGCGATTAGTCGCAATGGTGGACCATTTATCAAATACACGCCCGCTCCAATTCTCGACCGTAACCGTTATGACCCATATTCGCTCTCGTATCCTTGGGTGCTCAAGGAATCGTCAGGCTGGAAGATGTGGTACGGTTCGCACCTCAATTGGGGAAGTGGTCAGCGCGACCTGGAGCATGTAATTAAGTATGCCGAGTCAAGCGATGGCATGCACTGGCAACCAACCGGAGCGATCTGTCTGCAGGTTGTGTCCGACGATTCCTATGCCTATGCGCGCCCCTGTGTGATCTATGAAGATGGCAGATATAAGATGTGGTTCTCGTATCGCGGTAAAGCCTATCGGATCGGCTATGCAGAGTCGCAGGATGGAATCCGTTGGAAACGCCTGGATGAGAAAGAGGGTATGGACCCATCGAGCGTGGGATGGGATGCCGACGCGGTTGCCTACGCTCATGTTTTCACCCACAACCGGCGACACTATGCTGTCTACTGTGGAAATGAGTATGGCCGCAGTGGATTTGGCCTGGCGGTGCAGCAGGGGAGCGATCAGGAGAGGAGAACCAACGTATGGCATACCAGTCCTATCAAGAAAGTGAAAAAAAGACACTGACGAGTGAGCTTGATCGCGTTTTGGAGGAGCTTGACATCCGTGGCTATGCGATCGTTGAACAGGTGTTACCGGAAGTGGAAGCTGAGGCACTGAGCCACACGCTTGATACCGTGTGGCAGCGACAGTGCGAAGAGTATGGCAGTGTAGCCTTACGAGAAGCAGGAGAGTGGGGAGTGTGCCGCGCGCTAGTCTCCTATGATATGGCCTTCGCCCAGCTTATTCGTCATCCTTTGACGTTGGCTTTGCTGGCACAGACGGTCGGCGAAACAGCGATTCTTCATCTTATCAATGGCATCATTGCGTTCCCCAACCAGCCGAGCAATCAGTTAGTGTTTCATCGTGACTTTGCCAAACCTTTTAGTAGCGACAAGCTCCTGTCCGTCAATACTTTCTGGTTACTCGACACCTTTACTCCCGAAACTGGCGCTACCTGGTTTTTGCCCCATACCCAGCGCATTTCTTATACCCCGAGTGACGACTATATAGAGCAACATGCCGAACAAGTGACGGCTCCGCGCGGGTCTGTGATAATCTTTGACTCTCGTGTATATCACCGTGGCGGTAACAACACGTCAGCCCAGCCACGACGTGTGATCAACCTCCAGTACACACGGCCGTTCATTAAGCAGCAGATTAATCTAGCGGAGCTGATGAAGGATCGTGTCGATCCGGACTCCCCGCTCGCACAGACGTTGGGCATGTGGGCAGTACCACCGCCGAGTCTCAAGGCTTTTCACGTCCCCCCAGAACAACGCACTTATCGCAGGGGACAGGGATAGGAATGCACTTGGCCTCCAGCCTCCTGTGGTCGGACGAACGAGGTAGAGCAAGCACAGCCTGCCCTATTAAGGTCGTAGGGCGTGCTGTGCGCGCCGATCAATGGCGCGTGAAACGCGCCCTACAAACCCCCCTTTATCATGTAAACCTCACAGTTTGCTGGAGAGCCGCCCCAGCAGGGCGGTTCTCCAAGGCATAGATCAGTGACCCTGATGAAATTCATTAGGCTCGAACCACCTGGAACCCTGTGCCACCATGCCGCGATTTTTGACATGCTCAAGGGCGTTGATGGGCGCTCCTTTGTCGAAGTCGGCTGTGGCGCCGGTGAGTTATCGTACAAGCTGTGCCAACGTGGTTATCGTGGCCTCGGCATCGACTTTTCTGCAGAAGCCCTGCGTCAGGCTGGGCAAAGACTCCAGGCCTATTGCCAGACTGGTCAGTTTCGTCTGTTGGCGGGGAATATTGTGGAGAGCGATCAGTTTGCGGCGTACACCGGTCAGTTCGATCTCGCCTTGAGTATGATGGTGCTGGAGCACGTCGAGGACGAGAAGGGGTTTTTGCGCAACCTTTCACAATTTGTTAAGAACGATGGTCTCGTGCTGGTAGCGGTGCCGGGTAGGCGCGATCGTTGGGGTATTGAAGATGAAACCGTTGGCCATCTCCGACGCTATGCGCGCGCAGGCTTGCAGCGCACTTTGCAGGATGCCGGACTGTCGGATGTCGTCGTCTGGTCGGTGGCCGTACCGGTCGCCAATGTTTTATTTCTCTTGGGTAATCACTTGCTCCGACAGAGCGCTGAGGTAAAGAAATTAACCTTGCGGCAAAAAGAACAAACCAAACAGAGCGGCATTCAGGACATTCCCTTTAAGACGGTTTTCCCAGCGTTCTTCAGCGTGATTTTGCATCCGGTGATGCTTTCACCTTTGTTTCTGCTCCAACGTTGTTTCTATCAAACGGACCGCGGCTTAATCCTTCTCGGCCGGGGAACAGTGAAGAGTGCTCGGGCGACAGTGGAATTGCCTGACCAATCTTCAGCGCTGGCTCGGGAACCGAGTCGTCCTTGACGCGCCGCACCTGCGAAAAGTGGACCGGCCCACTGTCAAAGACGGGAATGGCGGTCACCCGTACGCCATAGTGTTCGGCAATGTAGGTGGCGAGGTAGGTGGCAGCGTCCATATCGGGGCGAAAAGTGATAAAAACATCGTCGCGTTCGAACAAAGCGCGTGGGAGATCGGGAATACCCTGCGCTGCCAAGAGGCGTTGTTGCAAAGGTGATTGATTGGTGGCGCCGAGACCGATCAGCCTGAAATTTCGCAGATAGTCTTTGCTCTCTAACGGTAAAATTGCCTCATAAGAGAAAGCGCCACCCCAGCTGACAAAGGTTTGTGAGGATTGTGGTGTGAGTTGCACGAATGCGGCACGCAGGGCTCGGTTGGCAGAAGCGGTGAGGTAGCTAAAGGTCACAGCCTGTGCAAGAGGACTATTGAGGCATAAATGCAGAAGAATCGTGATGGCGATGAAGAACAGCCCGCAAGCATTGATGATCCTGGGGAACCTCTCTTGATTGTTCAGAGAACGATCGCCCGTGCTGAGTAGCAAAGCGTACCAACCCACAGCCATGACAATCGGTTGATAGATTCGTTCGGGAAGTTTCAAGAAAATCATCAATACAACCATGATCACGCCAGCAACCACGACGGTTGCGAATAGCACCAACACGAGGCCCTTGCTGCGCAGACCTAAGAGGGCGATGCCAAGGAGTAGCGGGATGGTCACCCATAAGACGCCATCAGTATGCAAACGGGAAAACAGTACTAAGAGTGCTTGCTGGACATGGGCGGGAGGCTTTGCCATTGCAGGGAAGTGGGCAATGATCGCGCGCAAGTGCTCGGGTGAATATCTCACCGGATCGACGTAGAACCACCGTATCAACATCTGGTAGTCGTTCTCACTCCATCCCACGGCGGTGAAATACGGCTGAGTTTCTGGGTTGTACTGAATGTTGTTGTAGTCAATAAATTGTGACTTTAAACGCAACAACTCATTGAAGCGTCGCCACTCGGGATCCTGGGCGTAGGCGCGCTGGTGACCGTAATCGAGGCCTGACAGTAGGAGACCGACTGCGAGCATAGTGATCAACAAAAGTGAGAAAGTTCTGGCTCGCCAAGTCTGCCAGGCGAGATACAACAGCAGTGGAATTGATAAGCTCACTACGAGGTAGAGGCTTTCCTTGCGGATGAGAAAAGAAAGGGTCAACAAAAGCACTACACCCAGTAACCGCGTCAGTGTCTTTGCCAACATGAGCCAGGGAGAGGGTTGTTGTAGCAAGGTTGCATACAGCAGAAAAATACCGCTCAAACCAACGAGAAAAGAGGTCTTAGTGAACTGCAAACGGATGAGTACGGGAAGAGCGAAACTTATCAGACAGAGTACGAATAAAAGCACCCGTTCGATTGAGACTCCTTGTATAATCAAGGCATACAGCATGACTTCCACGGCAATGATGATGCTGCTCACCTGCATGAGGCCATACCAGGACACGCTGTCGGCCGCGCTATACAGCCATGCTAATGCTTGGCAGAAGAAAAGGTTCATCCAAATAATGAATGCGGTTGGTTCCAGACTCGTGACTTGTCCGGACAGCGTCAGCATCATCCACACATCGTCGTTGGTCTCGAAATGAGGCGTCTCCCATACTACCGCGTACGTGAGCAACGGGAGGACGAATGCCTGTGAGACAAGAAAAGGGTGTCGTGCAAACCAAGAACGCAAGGGGTTTCTCAGCCGAGTAGGGCGAAGCATGTTACTACGTCGGCGAATAACTGTTTTTGTTCCTAAGAGAGATACTTCGCCTCTACTCAGTGTAGAGCGATCTAACGGTGAACCAGATCCTTCAATAAAGCTTCAATGGCGGAAAGTCGCTCTTGCAACTGGACATTCTCGGCTCTGAGGGCATGGTTCTGTTGCTGTAGAGTTGAGAACTTGTTGTCCTGCTCTATGGTATACAGGGTGAGCTCTTCCACCTTCTTGAGCAACTGCATCTGCAACTCACTCACATTTACGCCCTGTTCTTTGATCTCGCGCGCCGAGGGAATGTCGGGTAAATGCTTCTTCTCTTCGACGAAGGCGGCTAACTCTGGCAACGGCATCAACTGGTAGTCGGGCTCGAACACATAGTCCGGGACGTTCAGCGTGGTTCCGCCGGCGATAAAGCTGCCGCTGGCGCGGATATTGCCGCTGACGTCGAGTTGCTGAGTGGGCGAAGTCGTACCGATTCCGACGCGGCCGATATTGGTAATAACCACGCGTACGGCATTGACAGTGGCAAAGTAGAGCGCGGGATTGATACCAGTGGCAGACCCGTCAGGGCGGACGTTGAAGAAACCAGCACCCTCACCAAAGGAGGAGCCAGCATAGCCGAAATTGAGGGCAGGGCCGGTGCCGGGATCAGGGCCGATCCCGTTAAAGACGTCACTCCCCGCCGTGCCAAAGATATGCAGATCACCTTGGGGAGTAGCGGTGCCAAGACCAACTCTGCCGGAAGCCGCGAGATAAAAACTGTTTTCCGGGGCATTGGTCTCGATCGTGAAAGGAATCAGGTCGGCGGTGTGGTCGGCGATAACGAAGGAGATCTCATTGCCACTGACATCCCAGACCTGAGCGGGGAAGCCACCCGAGGCCGTTTGTTCAAACTGGAGCGTCGGTGTATCGTTGAACTTGATTTTGAGATCAGTGTCGGTGAAGTCCTCGCCGTCGGCACAATCCGTCCCTCCCACACATGCTTTTCCCTGCACGATCAGGTCGTCGTTAATAACATTGTCTGCATATCCTGTGGTGGAGAGGACTATCCCAACCAGGTAAGTGCTCAGCACTATCAAGTGAAGCCAATGGATAAACCGGATGCCGCTGTTCCGCATATCTCCTCCTCAACGTGGATCAATCTTACTTTTGACATTTGAGTTTTCCAAGGCAGCTACTCGGCCGATGAGTTCCGTTAGCGCCGCGGTGAGCACGGTAATCTTCTCTTGCTGTCCGTGCTGCGAGCGCCGGAGTGCGGCGATGGTTGTCGCCTGTTCTGTGAGTACTGAGCGCTGGCTCTTGATCGTTTGCTCTTGCTGTTGGAGGGTCTGTTCTTGAGCGATGGTGTAGAGCGTGAGTTCTTCGATCTTTTTGAGCAACTGCATCTGCAGCTCGCTCACGTTCACGCCCTGTGTCTTGATCTCTTGCGCCGAAGGAATCTCGGGCAGGTGTCGTTCTTTCCCGACGTATGACGCCAGCTCCGCGAGCGGCATGAGTTGGTAACCAGGCTCGAACACGTAATCGGGCACATTCAGGGTCGTGCCATTGGCAATGAAAGAGCCGCCTTCGACGCGAATGTCGCCTTTGACATGGAGGCGGGAAAGCGGGCTCTGACCTGGATTGCCCGGCGTGGCACCGAAATCCCCAATGCCGACGTTGCCGTTGCGGTCGATAATCATCCGTTGCAGATTTTGGGTAGCAAAGCGAACGGAGGGATTAGGGGCGACGGCCGAGGCATCCGGGCGAGCGTTAAAGAAACCTGAGCCGCGACCAAACGAGGAACCGGAATACCCGAAGTTCAGCGCGGGTCCGTTAACCGGATCCGGGCCGATACCGTTGAAGATATCTTGGGTCGCCTGCCCGGAGATATGCAGATTGCCTCCGGGATTGAAGGTGCCGAACCCGACTCTGCCATTGGAGGCGATGACCAGACTGTCGGTCGGCGCGCCGGGCCGGATACGGAAAGGATAGAGATTCCCCTGCGTGACATCGCGCACAAAGAAGATTCCCGAGCTTCCGCCGACGTCCCACGTTTGCGGACTAAAGCCGCTCGAATTAT
>Ga0187894_10001581_pt1 | contig 28966 bp, 18 predicted proteins | sample GBC1701081metaG_FD_136650 | JGI IMG/M metagenome (GOLD analysis project Ga0187894, IMG submission 136650) | White microbial mat communities from a lava cave in the Kipuka Kanohina Cave System on the Island of Hawaii, USA - GBC170108-1 metaG ...
CGCCGGCATTAAGCTGTCCATGGACGGCAAGGGTCGCTGCCTCGACAACGTCTTCGTCGAGCGACTGTGGCGCACGGTCAAACACGACGAGATCTACCTCAAGAGCTACCGCTCGCAGGTCGAAGCCGAGACCCACCTCGCGGCCTTCTTCCGCTTCTACAACGAGCAGTGCCCGCACAGCGCCCACGATCATGACGGCCGCCACTTCACGCCGATGGAAGTTTACCACCGCGACCTGCCGGTCGCCCTCAGCGCTTGAAACCCACGCGCTCATCCGCCAACAACCCATCCAGTGCGAGGGAGGAGCTTCGCCCCTCCCCCTGCGCCCCCTCCCAAATCTTAACTTAATTTACCCGATCCGCTGTCCAACGGATGGGGTCCACCTCAATATGAGCAATCAACCCCGGATTGCCCGGACCGGGTTTTCCTTTGCAACCAACCCGCCGGGAGGATGTCGTAGCCCCGGATACCCACCATGCATCGCGCGGGCATCATGCTTCTGTTTGCCGCTGCGGGCATGGCCGTCGGCCAGACCGGCGGTGATACGACGCCCACCAGAATGTCCGAGCGCCTCGCGCAGGAAATCCGCGCCACATTGCCTGATTTCGATCCGACCGTTAAGCGTGCCGAGCGTCTGGCTGACACGCCGCTCGAACCCGGTGTGATCCGGATGCCCGAGATGGTCGTGCAGGATCGCAATCTGGCCGTCCGGGCGATGGAAGAGCAGGAGCGGGACAAGGCGGAGTTCTTGCGGCTGAAGCGCAACTACCTCGCCTCGATGAACGGCGTCACGGCGCTGTTGAACAGTTGGGCTATACCGTATCTGTCCCTTTCGGTCGACGCCCAGTCTTCCGCCGATGCCCACCGAAAGATGATGAAGGCTCGGGCCGAAGGCTTCGAGACCGTGGCCAAGGCGGTCGCGACAACCGATCCGGAAGCGGGCGTCGCTATGCAACGGACGATCAACGCCTGGTCGAAAGGCACGCGTCCGGCCGGATGGCCGCCGATCCGGCTGTAGGCGTAGCCGATGGCGTCGACCGCGGCCGAATCTCCGATTCGGCGTCCGATATGTAGCGGCGGTCTATGACCGCCGACTCACGCCTACCGGCGCTCATAGAGCGCCGCTACACCCGGGGCCGTCACCGGGAGCTGCCCAACAACTCCCGCGCGATCTGCTCCCACTCCTCTGCCAAACTCGCCGTGCAGTGCGGCCGGCCCGCCCGCGAATACCAGTAACCGGCGTTGCCCTCGTCGCCCTCCTTGCGGTGCAGGTAGGCATGAACCCACGCGCCGTCGCGCCCGCCCGCCTCCTGCGCCAGCGTGTGCGCGCCTTCCCAGTCCCCGCGTGCGTCGAGCCAGAGCGCGCGCAGCGCGCCATCGAGAGCCGCCGGCGGCGCCGCATCGTCCGCCACGGACTTCCTGAAGTCTGCAAATGACATTTGCCCCGGCATCGTTTGCCGCTTTGCTTGCCGTTTTCCCCGCGCCGCCGCGACCCCAAAAAATGCCACAGACCGAAGTCACCATCCTGCGCGAATTGCTCGCCGCCGAGCCGGGCCATGTGTCGGGCGAGAAGCTGGCCAAGATGCTCGGCGTCTCGCGGGTGGCGGTGTGGATGCAGTTGCGCAAGCTCGCGCGCCAGGGCTTTGCCTTCGAGGCCGTCCGCAGCCGCGGTTACCGGCTCGCGGGCCGTCCGACCGGGCTGCATCACGCGTTCCTGCTCGCCCACCTGCGCAAGCGGCCGCGGCTGCCGGCCATCGTCTGCCTCGATTGCACCGACAGCACCAACAGCGAGGCCGAGCGCCGGCTCGCGGCCGGCGACCCCGTGCCGCTCGTCATCCTCGCCCGCGAGCAGACGCAGGGGCGCGGACGCCGCGGCCGCGTCTGGCACAGCCCGCCCAACGGCAATCTCTACGCCACCTTCGTCTTCCGCCCGCGGCTCGAGCCCGCCCGCCTGCAGGACTTCACCCTCTGGATGGGGCTCAACCTTTGCGAACTGGTCGCCAACTTCACCAAGCTCACGCCCGGCCTCAAATGGCCCAACGACCTCCACCTCGACGGCCGCAAGGCCGGCGGCCTGCTCACCGAGGCGCGAGTGGACGCCGACCAGGTGCGCGACCTCGTCTTCGGCGTCGGCCTCAATGTCAACGGTCGCAGCGCCGACCTGCCGCCCGGGCTCCAACGCACCGCCATCTCCCTCGCCGACGCCGTTGGCGCGCCGCTCGACCTCAACCGCCTCGCCGCCGCTCTCATCAGCCGCGTCCTCAGCGCCTATGCGGCCTTCGAGGACGGCTCCCACCGCGCCGACTTCGCCGGCCTCTGGCACCGCTTTGACGTGCTCCGCGGCCAGCCCGTCACCGTCACGCAGGGCACCCGCGCCGTCTCGGGCACCGCCGCCGGCATCGACGACGAGGGCTCGCTCCTCCTGCGCCTCCCCGGCGGCCGCACGGAGCGTTTCCGCGCCGGCGAGGTCACACTCAGCCGGGACGCCGCCCCCGCCGCGTGATGCACAGGCTTGCGCGCGGGGCCGGTTCCCGCGTTCAATCGCCCATCCGCGCCTCATGGCCGAACCTTCCGACATCACCATCGAGGTCGAGCACCTCGTCAAAAACTACGGCGACCTCGCCGCCGTCAACGACCTGAGCTTCACCGTCCGGCGCGGCGAGATCCTCGGCCTGCTCGGCCCCAACGGCGCGGGCAAGAGCACCACGATGCGCATCCTCACCGGCTACCTGCCCGCCACCTCGGGCGCCGTGCGCATCTGCGGCCTGCCCGTCGCCAGCCACCCGGAGCTGACCAAGCGCCATATCGGCTACATGCCGGAGAACAATCCGCTGCCCGAGGACATGCGCGTCTCCGAATACCTCTGGTTCCGCGGACGGCTCAAGGAGCTGCCCCGCGCCAGGCTCCGCTCGCGCATCGACGAGGTGCTCGAGCTTTGCGACCTCAAGCGCAACCGCCACCGCATCATCGGCCGCCTCTCCAAGGGCAACCGCCAGCGCGTCGGCATCGCCGAGTCCATCCTCGCCGAGCCCGACGTCATCATCATGGACGAGCCCACCATCGGGCTCGACCCGCACCAGATCCTCATCGTGCGCGACCTCATCGCCAGCCTGCGCGGGCGGATGAGCGTCATCATCTCCAGCCACATCCTGCCCGAGATCGAGGTCACCTGCGACCGCGTGCTCATCATCAACGGCGGCCGCATCGTCGCCGCCGGCTCCCCCGCCGAGCTGCGGCAGGAGATCTTCGGCCATTCCACCTACCGGATCGAGCTGGCGGGCGGCGATCCCGCCGCGCTGCCGGCCGTCCTGGCCGCCGTCGAGCCGACCCTGAAGCTGGTCGAGCACGGCCAGCCCGCCGGGGACGGTTTTCTCACCGGCACGCTCACCACCCAGTCGGACGCCGACCTCGGCGAGGCCCTGCTCCGCGCCCTGCCGGCCGCCGGTTGGCGCGTCCGCGCGCTGCACCGCGACCATCCCTCGCTCGAGGACGTGTTCCTCGCCGCCACGCGCCGCAGTTGGGACGCGCGCCTGCCCGACCCGAAAAGCAACAACGGCGACAGCCGCGCCCCGCTGCCGAAACTCTGAAGAGACGACATGACCAAGAGACAAAAAGGCGAAGAGACGAAAGACCGGGAGCGTGGCCCGGTCCTGAAGCCCGTTTGTCAGCCGGTCTTTTGGTCCCTTGGTGCCTTGGTCTCTTAGTCCCTTCTCCCATGCGCCACTTCTTCACCATCCTGTCTCACGAAGTCCGCACGCTGATCTTCGCCCCGAGCACCTACATTGCCGCCGTGCTCTTCCTCGTCATCATGGGCTTCTTTTTCGCCGGCATTCTCGACGACTACACGCGCGCGCCGCAGGAGACCGCCCCGGCGGTCGTGTTCTTCCGGTTCTTCATCGTGCCCGTCCTCTTCATGGTGCCGCTGCTCACCATGAAGTCGCTGGCCGAGGAGCGGCGGCTCGGCACGCTCGAGACGCTGCTGACCACCCCGGTCTCCACCGGCGAGGTCGTGCTCGGGAAGTTCGGCGCGGCCTACCTGCTCTATGTGTCCATGTGGGGCTCGACCTACGGGTTCCACGTCGTCCTCGAACGCCATGTGCAGGACCAGCGCTTCCTCGATCCCGGCCCGCTCGTCGGCGGCTATCTCTTCATCGCGGTCAGCGGCCTGCTCTTCATCGCCCTCGGCATCTTCGCCAGTTCGATCGCGCGGAGCCAGGCCGTCGCCGGCATCCTCAGCTTCACCCTGCTGCTGGGGCTGGTCGTCGGCTTCGGTTATCTCGGCGGGCTCTCCGCGTTGCAGGAGGGCATGTTCGAGCCCGTCAAGGCCACCGTGGACTCCATCCAGGTCTTCCGGCACCTCAACGACTTCACCAACGGTGTCGTGGACACCCGGCAGGTGTTCTTCTACCTCACGGGCGCGGCGCTCGCGCTCCTCTTCAGCGTCCTCGGTGTCGAGGCGAAGATCCTGCAAAGCTGAATGGCACGCTCGACCCCACTCCCTCACCCGCCGTGGCGCCGCCCGCACGCGGCTCCATCCACTGTCGCCGGATGAAATTCGCCGACAGCTTCCGCGCCGCCTACTGGGTCCGCCTGGCCAACCTGCTCCTGCAGGCGGTGCTCTTCCTCACGCTGTTCGCCGGGCTGAACTACGTGGCGCAGAACCATTCCTGGCGCTTCGATCTCACCGCCTACCGCAAGCAATCCCTCTCCGCCGAGACCCGGTCCTACCTCGAGCGCCTCGAGCGCGACGTGCAGGTCTATGTCACCTTCACCGACGACACCGATCAGCCCGCGATCTCGCAGGCCTGGCGCGACCTCGACGGCCTCCTGCGTGAATACGCCTACGCCACCCGCGCCAAGCCCGAGGGCCGGGGCCGCCTCACCGTGCGCTTCGTGGATGTGTTCGTCCAGCGTCGGGAAGCCGAGAGCCTCAACCTCGAGACGCCGAACGTCGTCGTCGTGGCCTGCGAGGGCCGCCGCCGTGTCGTCCCGCCGCACGAGCTCTACGACACCAAGCGGGAGGGCGGAAACTATCGCCGCGAGGCCTTCAAGGCCGAGTCGGCGCTCACCGCCGCCATCCTCGACGTCTCCAGCCCCGAGAAGAAGAAGATCTATTTCGTCCGCGGCCATGGCGAGACTGGCCCCGACGATCTCAGTCCCGCCGGCCTCTCCGTCCTGCGCGACGAGCTCGTGCAGCGCAATTTCGAGCTCGCGCCCCTCGAGCTGGCCGTTTCGCGCAAGGTGCCCGACGATGCCGCCCTGCTTCTCGTCGCCGGCCCGCAGGGCCCGTTCAAGCCCCACGAGGAGGAGCTGCTGCGCAATTACCTCCAGACCCGCGCCGGCCGCATCATCATGCTGCTCAATCCCGGCATCGCCCCGCTCGGCCTCGAGAACCTCTTCTTCGACTGGGGCCTGCTCGTCTACGACAACGTCATCTACGACACCAACCCGGACAACATCACCGAGACCGGCGAGTTCTACCTCAAGAATTTCCACCGGACCCACCCGCTCGTGCAAAACCACGTGAGCAACGGGCTCCCGCTCGTCATCGGCCCGGCCCGAGTCGTGAACGAGGATCTCGGCCGCACCGTGGACGACGGTCTCGACGTCACCACCCTCGTCGTCACGAGCCCCACCGCCTGGGGCGAGAGCAGCTACCGGTTGCGCGCCCTCCCGCAGTTCACTCCGGGGCAGGATCTGCAGGGCCAGCTTGGCGTCCTCGTCATCTCCGAGCGCGTCAAACCCGCCCCGCAGATCAGCTTCAGCGTCCGCGGCGGCCGGCTCGCGGTCTTCGGCGCCGCCGATCTCGTCTCGAACAACCGCATCTTCAACATCGGCAACCTCAACCTCTTCCTCTCCCTCACCAACTGGGCCGTGGACCGCGACACCCAGTTGAACATCCCCGCCCGGCCCGTCGAGCGCTTCCAGCTCGCCCTCTCGCAGGAGGAACTTCTGCGCCTCCGCCTCGGTCTCCTCCTCCTCCTGCCCGGCGCCGTCGCCGCCCTGGGTCTCGTCGTCTACTGGACCCGCCGGAATTGAACCAAACGAAAGGCTGAAAGACTGAAGAACTGATAAATCACGCAGACCGGATAACATCCATCCTGGACCGCCCGCCCTGGATTCTCCTGCGCCGACACGCGCTTCATCCCCCGACACCCTCCGCACTTTCAGCCCTTCAGCCTTTCAGTCCTTCAGCCCTTCTCCCGATGCGCACCAAAGTCACGCTCGTCCTGCTCTTCCTGAACGTCGTCCTCTTCGCCTACGTTTTCTACTACGAGCGGCCGCTCCGCACCCGGCTCGCCGCGCTTGAGGCGCGCCGCGCCGTCCTCCCGCCCGAGGTCGCCGGCATGACCGCCTTCACCCGCGCCACCCCCGCGGGCGACACCCTCGCCGCCGAAAAGCGCGCCGACGGCAGTTGGTGGCTCACCCGGCCCTACGAATGGCCCGCCAACCCCAACGCCATTTCGCGCATCCACAACGAACTCCAGTTCCTCCGCAACGAGACCAAGTTCAAGGTCGCCGACCTCGCCACCACCGGCCAGACGCTCGCCGACTACGGCTTGGCCAAACCCTCCCTCACCTTCGGCTTCACCGCCGCCGGCCGGACCTTCGACCTCCGCCTCGGCGACGACACCAAGGCCGGCAACCGCCTCTACCTGCTCTCACCCGACGGCGAGAACATCCACGTCGTCAACCGCGGGCTCGCCGACAGCCTCGGCCTCGGCCTCGCCGACCTGCGCTCGCCCTCCATCTTCACCATCCCCGTCTTCGAGGTCCGCAGTCTCGGCGTGCAGACCGCCACCCTGAAGACCCGCCTCCGCCGCGACGCCGCCCGCTGGTCCTTCGAGACGCCCATCAACGCCCGCGCCAACAAGGCCGACGTCGAGGTCACCGTCAATTCCCTCAACAGCCTCCACGCCCGCCAGTTTTTCGACCCGCGCGATCCCGCCCTCGAGCGCGCCGCGCTCGACCAGCCCGCTCTCCGCGTCACCCTCGAGGGCAACGCCCGCCGCGAAACCCTCCTCATCGGCGGCCTCGCGCCGGCGCCCGCCGACGCCGCCCCCGAGGAGGCCGGCACCGTCGAATACCGCTTCGCCCGCTTCGAGGACAAGGACGTCGTCTTCAGCACGGCCCTGCCCGCGCAGCCCTTCAACCTCCTCGACGTCCTTCGCAGCGCGCAGGAAAAACTCCGCGACCGGCATGTGCTGGAATTCGACCCGCGCAACATCAGCTCGCTCACCCTCGCCGCCCCGGGCCGGCCCGACCTCACCCTGCAACGGCTCGAAGCCGCCGGCGCAGCCGCCGACTCCTGGCAGCTCGTCCTGCGCGGCGCCGACGGCCAGGCCCCCAGCACCCGGCCCGCCGACACCGCCGTCGTGGACGGCCTGCTGGAAAGGCTGCAGGCGCTCGTCGCCACTCCGCGCGCGAGCGCGGCGGGCTCCTCCGGGTTCCTCACCGACGCCCCGGCCGCCGCCGACCTCGAGAGCTACGGGTTCAACCGGCCCGAACGCGAGATCACGCTCACCCTCGCCACCACCGCCCGCACCACCGACCCGTCCTCGCTCAAGCTCCTCGTCGGCACCTCGCCCGAGCGGCGCGACGCCGCCTTCGCCAAACTCGACAACGCACCCTCCATCTACCAGATCACGCCCGAGATCCTCCGCGACACCGCGCCGGACCCGCTCGCCTACCGTCAACGGCTCCTCCGCAAACTGCCGGCCGGCGCCCGCATCACCGGCATCAAGCTGGTCACCCTGCCCGCGGGCGAGATGATCTTCGATCTGTCCGTGCCACCGGATTCCGACCTCACGCCGGAGGCCGTCGCCACCGCCAGCGTGCCGGAGGCCCACAAGCCCGCCCTGGCCGTGCTGCTCGAACAGATGCGCACCCTGCGCGCCAAGCGCTTCAACTCCGACACCTTCAATCCCGAGCGCGCCGACCACGAGGGCGCGCCCCAGCCTTGGACCTTCCGGCTCGACGTAAATCTCGCCCTGCTCGGCGGCGACGGCGCCGCCCAGCCCGCCACCACCCCGCTGTTCCTCACCCGCCGCCTCGGCGGCAACACGATGCTGGCTGGCACCGCGGAGTTCGGCGGCGTGACCTTCGAGCTCACCCAGGAGCTGCTCGACGCTCTCTTCACGCTCACCTACGCCGACCGCGGGCCTCCGCCGGCGGCGACGGACGCACCGGCCGACAAACCCCAAACGACCGCTCCGGGCGGGTTGTAGCGGCGGTCTATGACCGCCGACCAGCACCGATGAGCAAGCCTCGCCTGCACCGACTGGAGGTTGTTTTCGAGAAATGCCCGTTGTATTTTCTCACCCTTTGCACCCATGAGCGCCGTGCCTTGCTGGCCACACCAGAAGCACATTCTGCCTTCGTGGAATTCTGCCGCGGTGGCACCGGACACGGTGCTTATGCCGGTCGCTACGTATTGATGCCTGACCACCTCCATCTCTTCGTGTGTTTCGACTCCAATAGCATCACTCTTTCGGACTGGGTGAAATCGCTCAAGAACACCCTGTCCCGGCATTGGCGCGAGCACGGTGTGCCGGCACCACACTGGCAGAAGGGTTTTTTCGATCATGTCATGCGCTCTGCCGAGTCCTACGATGAAAAGTGGGCCTATGTCGCGCAGAACCCCGCCCGGGCCGGGCTTGTTTCTTCCGGCGACAAATGGCCCTTTGAAGGCACAGTCCATGAGCTGTCACTTTGATTATTTTCGGCGGTCCTAGACCGCCGCGACACCGATGCACCGCGCCGCGCCACGCCGCCCGCACCCGCAGGTCAAATCCCCCCTGCGCTTCTGCCTGTCGTGCTGCGTCACGCTCTCGTGCTGGGCGGCATGGCTGGCGCTGGGCGCGACCCTGCTCTCCCTCGTCTACATCGCCGTGGTGCGCGAGTTTCCCCTGCCCGGTTTCGTCCTGCGGCGCATCGAGACCCGCCTCGCCGGCGCCAACCTCGCGCTGCACTTCGACCGGGTGCGCTTCGATCCCACCGGCAAGCTCCTGCTCGAGGGCGTGACCATGCGCTCGCCGCGCTTCGAGGAGCCCCTGTTGTCCAGCCGGCTGGTTTATGTCGAGGGCAGCCTGTGGGGGTTCTACATCGGCGAGCGCACGCCCGCGGAAATCCGCCTTGAAGGCGCCACGCTGCAGTTGCCGGCCATGCTTTCGCCCGGCGGCACCGCCGAACCCATCCTCCGCGATCTCGCCGCCACGCTGCGCCCCGGCCCGGAGGGTGTCTGGTCGGTCGAGCAGCTCGCCTTCCACGCCGGCCCGATGGCAGTCACCGCCCGCGGCAGCTTCCGCCTGCCCCGTCGCCCCGATACCGCCCCGCTCACCCTCGCCGATGCCGTGGCGCGCTACCTCCAAGCCGGCCGGGTGCTGGCGCAGCGGCTCCCGCAGCTCGGCGCCTGCGAGAGCCCGTCGCTCGCGGTCGAGCTGTCCGCCCAGCCCGGCATCGGCAACACCGCCAGCCTCCTCTTCACGGCCGACAGCGTGCGGCTTCCCGCCGGGCCGTTGCCCGCGCCCCTGCTCCTCGACCGGCTCGCCGCCATCACCACCTTGCGACTCGATGGCGGCGGCGCCCGTCCTGCCCGCCTCAACGTGGCGGTCCGGTCCTTGGGCGCGGAAGACCTTCTCGCCGCGCGTGATGTCCGCACCATCATGCTGGCCCGGCTCGACCCCGCCGGCCTCCGCTTCACCGCGCAGGAACTCTGGCTCACCGCGGCCGTGATGACCGCCTCGGGCGAAACCGTCCGCGCGCCGGTCCTGCAGGCGAACCTGGCCGGCTGGCCGCAAGTCCAGCTCGAAGCCTCGCTGTTGCTCGGCTCCGAAGCCATCGCCGCCGAGGTCGAGGCGCGCCTCCGCGAACAAAACGCGCTCCTGCATCTCTCCGGCCGCGCCGACCCGGGCTTCGTCAACGACCTGCTTACGCGCCGCGCTCCGCGCTTCGCGCCCTGGCTCGTCGTCGGCGACCCAATCTCGTTCGACGCCCGGGTCGCCTTTGCCCCCGGCTGGAAGTTCGAGAGGCTCGGCGCGCGCGTGGCCGCCGGGCGCATCGGCTCGCGCGGCGTGGCCATCACCGCCGCGGACGGCCGGCTGGAATTCGACGGCCGCGAGCTGCTCGCGCACGACGCCGTGCTGCGCGCCGGCAACAACATCGCCCGCGGCTCCTACTGGATGAACGTGCGCTCGCGCGACTACCGCATGCTGCTCCAGGGCCGGCTCCGCCCGGCCGACATCGGCGGCTGGTTCCGCGCGGGCTGGTGGCATGATTTCTGGGACGATTTCGATTTTGCGGCCGCCCCGCCCGCCGCCGACGTGGACGTGGCCGGCCGTTGGACCGACCCGCGGCTCTCGCGCAACTTCATCACCGCCGACGCTGACCGCCCCCGCGTGCGCGGAGCGGACTTCGACCGCGTGCGCACCACGCTCTTCGTGCGGCCGCAGTTCCTCGAGGTCCTGTCGCTCGACGCCACGCGCGCCGGCGGCGCCCAGACGCTGCGCGGCCGGTTCACCCGCGACTTCGACCTCGACGCGAGGGTGATGACCGGCGTCGGCTTCGATCTCGATTCGACGGTGGAGACGACCGTGATCGAGCAGCTCTCCAAGGGCGCCTTCACGCCGTTCCTCGATGAGTGGCGGTTCAACCAGCCGCCCCGCCTGCGTTTCACCGGCAACTGGAGCCGGCGCGAGCGCGGCGGCCACACGGAGATGACCTTCTCCGGCGAGGCCGGCGGCGGATTGCACTATTACGGTTTCCCGCTCGACACCGTGCGCGCCAGCGGCGGGCTGTCCGGCTCCGAGCTGAGGCTGGACGATATCCGGTTCACCGTGGCTGGCGGACAGGGCCGCGGCAAAGCCTCCCTGGGCGGGCCTCCCGACGCCCGGCGCCTCGGCTTCGATGTCTACGTGCAGGGCGCCGAGCTTGGCCCGACGGTTCGCGCGGTGCAGGAATACGAGGCCGCCCGCTCGGGCGCGCCGGCGAAACCCGGCGGCGAAAGCCGGTTCCTGCAGCGCGCCCACGCCGCCCGCCTCGACGTCGGCCTGTCGGCGCAGGGCGAGCCCGGCCTGTTCGACACGTTCCAAGGCAGCGGCAACGCGCGGCTCACCGGCGCCACCTTGAGCGAGATCCATCTGCTCGGCCTGCTCTCGCAGGTGCTCAGCGGACTCTCGCTCAACTTCAGCACCATGAAGCTCGATACGGTGCATAGCAGCTTCACCGTGGCCGGCGGCGGCCTGCATTTCCCCGACCTCAAGGTCACCGGCTCCAGCGGCGCCGTCATCGACGCGAAGGGCGACTACACGCTCGCGAGCAACAGCCTGAACTTCACGGCCCGCTTCAAGCCCTACGCCGAGAACCGCAACATCCTCACCGGCCCGCTCGGCCTCGTGCTCAATCCGCTCAGCAGCATCATCGAGCTGAAGCTCACCGGCCCGCTCGCCCAGCCCGTCTGGTCCTACGCCATCGGCCAGTCCGCGCCAGCCGCGCGTCCGGCCCAAAGCCAGCCGGCCAAGGACGCGGTTGAGCCCGGTTCCTCGCCCGCTTCACCGTCGCCCGGCGGACGCAAGTGAGCCGTCTGTCAATCTCGCCCTGGGCATAAACCCCCAAATCGGATTGCGCTGACCGGGGCCGAACCCAAGCTTCGCGCCACGCCCACGATGCCGTCTCCGGCCCGTATTCATCTGATTAAGCACGGCGCACTTGCTCCCTTCGCGCTCGTGGCGGTGTTCGGGCTGGTGACCCTGGCGGGCTGGTGGAGCGGCAGTCCCGGCATCGTCCAGCCCCGGCCCTTTGATGCCGCGCTGCCGGCCAACGCGGCCCTGTGCCTCCTCCTGCTCGGCCTTGTGCCCATCGCCGCCGCCATGGATTGGAAGCGCACCGGCGTCGGCCTGGCCGGCGCCGCCGCCTTGCTGGCCGGGCTGACCGCCGTGGAGGGGTTGTTCAACTTCAACCTCGGCATCGACGACCTGCTGGTCACGCACCACGAGGTGATCGACGGACCCGGCATCAGCCGCGCGTCCGCCGGGCTCGCCCTCGTCCTCCTGGCCGCCGCCGCGCTGCTCGGCTCCCTGTGCACCGGCCGCGCGGTGTATTACACCGGGCGCGCGCAGGTCTTCGCCCTCATCGGTTCCCTGTTCACGGCCTACGCCATCACCGCCGCCCTCGCCAACAAGACCGGGCTGAATTCCATCGCCACCTGGCAGGTTCATGCCCGGCTGGGCCTGCCGGTCGCCCTCGTCCTCCTCGCGCTCGCCGGGGGCTTTTTCCTCCTCGCCGCCCGCGAGAACCTCGAGCGCGGCACCGGTGCCCGCTGGCTGTGGCTGCCCGTCGTGGTCGGCGGCGCCACCCTGACGCTTTTCTTCTGGTTCGCCCTGCATGAGCGCGAGCTGGCCTTCATCAACAGCACCACCCGGCTCACGATCGACAACCTCGCCGCGCTCTACGCCGCGGAATGCCGCGCCAAGATCGACAGCCTGCGGCGCATGGGCGTGCGCTGGAACCAGCCCGGCGGCACCCCCCGCCAGGTCTGGGAGCGCGACGCCGTCGCCCAGTTCAACGATTTCGACGCCTTCCGCGCCTTCATGTGGCTGGACGGATCGCATCGGACGCAATGGCTCTATCCTCGCGCCGGCAACGAGGATTACATCGCCCTCGACCACCGCGAGGATCCCCTGCGCCAGGCTGCCATGGAGGAGGCCCGCCAAAGCGCCCATGCCGCCGTGGCCGGGCCGATCTCCTCCCCGCTGCGCTCGACCTTTTTCGTCACCTACGTCGCCGTCTCGCGCGACGGCGTGCCCGACGGCTACATCGCCAGCGAGATCTATTACGACCGCCTGCTCGACCTTATCATCTCGCGCATCAACCTCGCCTCGCAATACGCCATCAGCGTCAGCGTAAGCGGGGCGTCCCCGCCGGCGGATTCCCCCGCCCGGGCGTCCGATGCGGTCTATGAAACCGAGCCCGGGACTCTCGCCGCCGCCGGCCGCCAGCGGCAATCGGTGAGCTACAGCATCTTCGGCCAGCGCCTCGCCTTCACCCTCGCGCCCCGGCAGGATCCCCGCGGCTTCGCCCGCCGGTTCCTGCCCGAATTCGCCCTTGCTTCGGGTCTCGGCGTCAGCGCCCTGCTCGGCCTCATCGTCAACCTCGCCCAGACCGCTCATGCGCGCCGCCGGGCCGCCGAGCGCACCACCGCCCAGTTGAAGCTGGAAAACGAGGAGCGCCGCCGCGTCGAGACTCAGCTCAAGCTCGCCGACGAGCGCCTCAACCTCGCGCTCAACTCCACTCTCGTCGGCGTCTACGAGTGGGACGTCCCCACCGGCCGGACCTTCTACAGCCACAGCCTCTGGACCTCGCTCGGCCATGATCCCGCCGTCATGCCCGGCACCGCCCAGGCCTGGCTCGATCTCATCCACCCGGACGACATGGCGGCCTTCCGCCACGCCACCGAGTCGCACTTCCGCGGCGAGACCGCGTTCATGGAATCGGAATACCGCGTCCGCCACGCGGGCGGCGAATGGGCCTGGGTCTCCGCCCGCGCCAAGTGCGTCGCCTTCGACTCCGCCGGCCGGCCCCAGCGCGTCATCGGCACCTGCCAGAACGTCACCGCCCGCAAAAAGGCCGAGGAGGCCCTGCGCACCAGCCAGGCCGCCACCCGCCTCCTCTCCCACGTCGCCAGCCGCACCGAGAACCCCGTCGTCATCGCCTCGCCCGCCGGCACCATCGAGTGGGCCAACGAGAGCTTCTCCCGCCTCACCGGCTACGCCCTCGCCGACCTGCGCGGCGCCCTGCTCCTCGACCTGCTCGCCGGCACCGACGAGGATCCCCGGGCCATCGAGCGCGTCACCCAGGCCTTCCTGCGCGGCGAGACCATCACCACCGACGTCACCATCGTCGCCCGCGACACCGGCCGCCGCTACCACCTCGGCCTCGAGCTGCAGCCCGTGCGCAACGAGGAGGGCCTGCTCGAGAACTTCATCGCCCTCGCCACCGACATCACCGCCCGCGTCGAGACCGAGACCGAGCTGCGCCGCGCCAAGGCCGAGGCCGACGCCGCCTCGCACGCCAAGTCCGACTTCCTCGCCTCGATGTCGCACGAGATCCGCACGCCCATGAACGGCGTCATCGGCATGACCAGCCTCCTCCTCGAGACCGAACTGACGCCCGAACAGCGCGACTACGCCAGCACCATCCGCACCAGCGGCGACCAGCTCCTCGCCATCATCAACGAGATCCTCGACTTCTCCAAGATCGAGTCCGGCAAGATGGAGCTCGAGTCCCAGCCCTTCGAGCTCGCGCAATGCGTCGAGGAGACCCTCGACATGTTCGCCCTCCAGGCCGCCGCCAAGAACATCGAGCTGGCCTGCTACCTCGACGCCGCCGTGCCGCCGTGGATCGAGGGCGACATGACCCGCCTCCGCCAGGTGCTGGTCAACCTCGTCAACAACGCCGTCAAATTCACCCCGCAGGGCTCCATCACGGTCGAGGCGCATGTCGCCACCGTCGAGACCCAGCCGGGCTTCCACGTCGCGCACGAGGAAGGCGGCCAGATGCTGCTCGATTTCTTCATCACCGACACCGGCATCGGCATCCCGCCCGACCGCGTGCATCTGCTCTTCAAGCCCTTCAGCCAGGTGGATTCCTCCACCACGCGCAAATTCGGCGGCACCGGCCTCGGCCTCGCCATCTGCGACCGCCTCTGCCAGTTGATGGGCGGCTCCATCGACGTGAAGAGCAAGCCCGGCGAGGGCTCCACCTTCCGCTTCAGCATCCAGGTCCGCTCCGTCCCGCCCGTGGTGGACGAGGTGGTGCCCGGCATCCCCGGCGCGTTCCACGGCCGGCCCGTCCTCATCATGGACGACCATCCCATCAACCGGGCCATCATCTCCCGCGTGGTCTCCGGCCTGGGCTTCACCCCGCTCGACACGCACAATCTCTACAACGCCGCCGAGATCGCCGTGCAGAACAAGCTCGCCGGCGCCATCATCGACGACATCGGCGAATACGGCGAGAAAGGCGGCACCTTGGCCCTGCAGCTCAGGGAAAAACACCCGGACCTGCCCATCGTCCTCTATCTCAGCCCCATCGAGACCGCCCGGCGCATCGACAGCGCCGACCCGCTCCTCATCCGCCTGCCCAAGCCCGTCAAGCCCGCCCTCCTGCACCGGATGTTCGCCGGGCTCTTCAGCGGGGCCAAGCCGCCCGGCTCCTGGTCGCCGCTGCCCGAGGCGGCCGACAAGCCGCGCCTCTCCGCCTCCATCCCGCTCGACGTGCTCCTCGTCGAGGACAACCCCGTCAACCAGAAGGTCGCCCTCCGTTTCCTCGGCTTGCTCGGCTACCGCGCCGACGCCGTCGGCAACGGACTCGAGGCCGTCCACACCCTCGAACGGCGCGACTACGACCTCGTCTTCATGGACGTGCAGATGCCGGAGATGGACGGCTTCACCGCCACCCGCGAGATCCGCTCCAAGCTTCCCGCCGACCGCCAGCCGAAGATCGTCGCCCTCACCGCCAACGCCCTCCAGGGCGACCGCGAGCGCTGCCTCGAATCCGGCATGGACGACTACATCACCAAGCCCGTCCGCCGCGAATCGCTCGAGGAGGTCATCACGAAACACTTCGGCGCCGAGGCCTCCTGAACAGCGGCCCGATCCATCGCCCCCTCCGCACCAAGACACCCCGCGGTTTGTCACGTATTACGTGACATCCCGAGCGAAAACGCCCTGTTTTATTTGTCACGTAATACGTGACAAACGGTCCGGCGGGATCACGGCTTCTCGCCGGCGAATTTCCAGGAGCTGCGGTAATCGCGCGGGAGCTTCGCCCCGGTCAGCCGCGCGCGCACCATCTCGATCGGCATCACCCCGCCCTTGAGCACGCCGTCGTGGAATTCCTTCTCCGTCATCCGGCCGCTCTTCACGAGATCGCCATGCAGCGAACGGAGCTGGATCGCGCCCATCATGTAGGCGACCTGGTAGAGCGGCGAGTAATCCCCGTTGAACGAGCGGCGCACCTCGCCGGTCGCCGTGTGCCGGTCGTGGCCGACGCGCTCGACGAGGAAGTCGATGCACTGCTGCGGCGTCCACTCGCCGAGATGGAACTTCAGCGAGAAGATGATGCGCGCGCAGCGGTGCGTCCGCCAGAACAGCGCGCCCGCCCGCTCCTCCGGCGTCCGTTGGAAGCCGAGATCCCAGAGGTGGAATTCCCACCACAGCGCCCAGCCCTCGACCCAGAACGGCGTGGAGAAAAGCTCCCGCCGGTGCGGATTGTAGCGGTCCCAATACCAGCTCTGCAGGTGGTGCCCGGGGATCAGCTCGTGATGCACCGTGGCGTGGCAGAAATGGCGGTTGTTCGCCCGCAGGCTGCCCAGCTTGTCCTCGTGGTCCATCGTGTCCGTGGGGAACGAAACGAGGATCTGCTCCCCGCCGAGGAAGAACGGCGCCACCTTCTGCCGCTCGGGTGACATCATCCCCATCCGCCAGGTGTCGATCGCGTGCGGCGGCACCGTCAGCAGGTCGCGCTTCGTCACGAACTCGATGGCCTCGTAGGCCTGCTCCGCGATAAGCGCGGGCTGGTCGCCCGGCGCCACGTGGTCCTGCTTCACCTTCTCCAGCGCCGCCCGCCAGTCGTCGCCCAGCCCCATGTCGCGCGCGGCCTTTTTCCATTCCGCCTCGCACCACGCGAACTCCTTTTCCGCCACCGCGATCAGGTCCGCCGGCGTGTAGGGGATCATCTCGTGCTCGAGATCGAGCGCCAGTCCCTCCGCGCCGATGGGGTCGCCCACGATCGGCTCGTCCTCGCCTTCCTTGAAGCCGACGATCTTTTCCCGCAGGAACTTCGTGTAGTCCTTCAGCGCGGTCTCCAGCTTCTTCTGCGGCTCGCGCGTCCACCAACCGAACTCCGGGTCGTAGCCGTCGTGGAACTTGAACCAGTCGGCAAGGTTCTTGCCCAGCGCCTCCAGCCGGTTCGCCGCGCGCAGGGCCGTGATCCTGCCCGGCTTCGTGTCCGTCTTCTCGAGCTGCTTCTTCACGTCCTCGATGGTGGTCCGGATGCGCGCGAGCGTGCCCGCGGTCGCGGCGTGGTCCACCGGCTTGAACTCGCGCCGCGCCTCCGCCAGCGCCGCGATGTCCTCCGCGAACGGCAGCAACGGCGCCATCTCGGCGTTGTGCTTTTCCGCGCGGTCCAGCAGCGCAACCTCGTGGCGCATCTGCCGCCGCATCAAGTGCCAGTCGATCCGGCCGTCGGTGTCCAACCCGTCGTAGGGCATCTTTTCAATGAACATCTGCCATTGGGTGTGATAGTCCCGCAGCCGCTTCAGTTGCAGCGCCGAGTTGTCCACGAGGTAGAAGCGCTTCAGCGCGGCGCGGTCCTTCTGAAACCGCTCCACCAGCTCGCGCATCTGGCTCGATTGCGGCTTCGCAAACATCATCTCCCTCTCCGGCAGGTAGGCCAGCGCGTCGCGCTGCGTCTGCGCCGGCTGGCCGTGGCGGAAATCCTGCGCGGGGAGCGTCGCGATTGTCAGGACGAACAGGGCAGGAATGATGCGGGAGGGGTGGTGCCTTGTCATGCGCCGGAGCATCCCCGGCCGCGATAAAGCCGCAAGCGCGATTGCGCCCGCGGCTCGGTGCAGGTGGGGCGGATTATCCGTAATCCGCCGCTCCTCGATTGTTGGCGGCGCGCTAGGGATAGCGCGCCCTACCTCATCAAAACCGCCACTCGATGCCGGCGAAGGCGCCGACACCGGGCTGCGGGTAGCCGTGAACCTCCTCGTATTTCTCATCGAGGGCGTTCTCGACTCGCGCCTTCACCGTCAGCCGCTCGTTCACTTCCCATGCGGCATAGACGCGCGCGACGGTGTAATCCTCGCCGTCGATCGTCGCGAAGGTCGAGGCGTGGACATCGCGCCGGCCGGCGGCGAAGACGAAGCCCGCGCCGATATCCACCGCGCCGAAGTCGCGCCACACGTCGAGCGAGCCGCTGTTCCGCGGCCGGCGCAGCAGCCGGATGCGCTGCGTCTCGTTGTCGGCCTCCAGATGGGTGTAGGCGGCGCGGATCTCGACTTCGCCCGGCAACGGGAGTTTGCCGGCCAGCTCGAGCCCCTTCGCGCGCGCGCGCTCGACGTTGGCCGTCGTGCCCGGGAACACGCCGAAGTTGAACACGATCAGGTTCTCGAGCCGCGTGTCGAACCACGTGGCGCTGAGCGTGCCGCGGTTGCCGGGCAGGTAATAGTCAACGCCCGCATCCCACCCGCGCGCCTTCTCGGGTGAAAGGTTCGGGTTGCCGACATAGAACGAGCTGCGCCCGTAGAGATCGAGGAACGACGGCGCGCGGAACGCCGTGCCATAACTCGCCCGCAGCTTCAGGCGGTCCTGCGCGATGAGCGTGGCCGCCGTCACGCGCCCGGTCGTGGCGCGGCCGAACGTGTCGTGGTCGTCGCTCCGCAGCCCGGCGGTCAGGTAGACCTTCTCCGCCGGCGTCCACTCGTCCTGCACGAACACCGCGAACAACTGCTGGCTTTCGTCGATGTTGCCGAAACCGGTGTTGCGGGTGTGGTTCTTCTCTGCCGTGACGCCGCCGGTCACGCGGTGCCGCTCCACGCCGGTCCAGGTCGCCTGCCAGTCGAGCACGGCGCGGCGGTTCTTCACCACCGTCACGCTCGTGCCGGACGTGCCCGGGCTCTCGGCCACGTAGCGCCGGAACTGCCCGCCCAGCACCGCCCGGCTCGTCAGCTCCGGCGAGTGCGTGAACTCGGCGAAGACGGTCGCGAGCTGGTTGCTCTCGCGTTCCTCGTTGTCGGGATCGTTGGTGAACCGCGTGCCGGGCGAACCATAGACGCCGTTGAACCCGCGCCAGGTCGCTCCGACCGCGAGGGCATCGCTGACCTTCCGGTCGAGCCGCAGGGCATGGGTCGCGCTGGTGAACCCGTTGTTCGGGCGGTCGTTCTCGGTCGTGCCGCCGGCGGCGGAGAAGTTCCACGCCCAGTCGCCCGCCGCCGCCTGCGCGTTGACCGCCCCCTGCACGGTGCCGAACGAGCCGGCTTCCACCGCCACGCTGCCCCGCGCCGCGCCCGCGCCGCGCTGCGCGCGCAGCGCGATGACGCCGCCGACCGCTTCGCCGCCATAGAGCGTGCTCTGCGGGCCGTGCGACACCTCGATGCTGTCGCAGCCGGTCGTGCACGCGCCGCCCAGCCACACGAGGTAGTCGGTGTTCGGGTCGTTGAGCCGCACGCCGTCCACCAGGAACAGCGTCTGGTTCGAGTTCGCCCCGCGCAGGAACAACGAGGTCGTCGCCCCGGCCGCGCCGGAGGCGAACGCCGGCGCGCCCGGCACGCCGCCGAGCGCGCCGCGCAAGGAGCCGATCTGCCGGCGCGCGAGTTCCTCGGCGCTGATCAAATCGACGGCACTGCCGAGGGTGTTGACCGCCACCGGCGTGCGGGTGCCGGTCACGACGACGGCAGGCAGCTTTTCGGGGGCCGCGCCTTGGGCGCCGGCGATCGCCGGCCACACGCCGGCGAGGAGGATCGGGAAAAGACGTCGGACGGACGTCGGGAGGGATCTGACATTCATGTCTGCTTTCGGTGTGAAGAGCAGACGGATTGGCTGTAGGTCGGGCTTTACGCCCGACAGTCGGGGATAAACCCCGACCTACAATTCCGAGCTACTCTCACGCTTCATTTTGCGTTGAAGGTTTGTCGCCCGTTCCCGCCATGCGGGATCGGACGCGGTGAGGATGGGCAGCCAGATGTTCGGACTCCGCAGTGTGCGAAGCACACAAGTGCCAAGGTCCAAGGATCAAGTATCAGGAGTTCGACCTCTTGTTACTTGCCACTTGTCACTTGATACCTGCGCGCTTGCGCGCCTCTCCCCGCCTTCACCCCCGACCGAGTCGGGGATTGGCTTTGCTCCCCGGCTGACCGGGGATGGGGTTTCGTCATGCGTTACCGCAGCGCAACTGTGGCCGGTTCTCACGGCCTTCCCTGGGTCTGCCCGGTGGTATTAAAGAACTTCAGCCGCTCGACACATCCGCCTGTTTTGCCCGGCACGCAAGAGCAATCTCGTGCCTTAAACCGCTACCGGATTGGCGGTTCCGCCTCGGCATCGCTCTTGGAGTTCTGTGTCACAACCCGGTGTTGCATTTATCATATCAACGAATCTTGATGCATGGATACATGGCCAGTTGATGCCGGACCACCTCCACAGTCATACCGCCGCCGAAACCGACCTCCGCCGCACCCTCGCGGAGCGCGTCGCCATCCTCGATGGCGCGATGGGCACGACCATCCGCGGCTACGGCATCACCGAGGAGCAGGCGCGCGGCGGGCGCTTCAAGGACGCGCCCAAGGACCTCAAGAACAACGGCGACATCTACTCGCTCACCCGCCCCGACGAGATCGGCGACATCCACCGCCGCTTCCTCGAGGCGGGCGCGGACATCATCGAGACCAACACCTTTTCCGCCACCAGCATCGGCCAGAGCGAGTTCTTCCTCGAGGACCCGCGCGAGCAGGGCGGCCGCAAGGACCCGGCGTTCTACCAGGAGGTGCTCGAGAACAAATTCCTCCGCGAGCTGGCCCACGACATCAACTTCACCTCCGCCCGCCAGTGCCGCGAGTGGGCCGACCGCATCGCCACCGCCACCGGCCGCCGCCGCTGGGTCGCCGGAGCGCTCGGGCCCCTCACCGTCTCGCTCACCAACTCGCCCGACCACGACGACGCCGGCTTCCGCGTCGTCACCTTCGACCAGGTGAAGGAGGACTACCGCCGCGCCGCGCGCTCGCTCATCGCGGGCGGCGTGGACCTGCTCCTGGTCGAGACCATTTTCGACTCGCTCAACGCCAAGGCCGCGCTCGTCGCTATCGGGGAGGTTTTCGCCGAGGACAATATCCGCCTGCCGCTCATGATCTCCGCCGCCGTCGGCCGCGGCGGCGAGACGATGATCTCCGCGCAGACGGTCGAGGCGTTCTGGCACGCCGTCCGCCACCACCGCCCGCTCGCCGTCGGGCTCAACTGCTCCATCGGCCCCGACCTCATGCGGCCGTTCCTCGAGGAGCTGTCCACCAAGGCCGCCGGCACGTTCATCTCCTGCTATCCCAACGCCGGCCTGCCCAATCCGCTCACGCCGACCGGATTCGACCTCGGCCCGGAGGACATGGCGCGCCACCTCGGCGAGTTCGCCGACCACCAGCTTTGCAACATCGCCGGCGGCTGCTGCGGCAACACCCCCGAGCATATCGCCGCCATCGCCCGGGCCCTCACACCGAAACCGGCGCGCTCGCTCACGATCACCGTTCCGGAATCCTTTGGAGGGCCGGCGTCCCTGCCGGCCGCTTCTGCTGTAGCCGGTCTCGGTGAGGCCGACCCGGGGTCAGCGACCCCGGCTACAGCTTCGGACGCAGTCCGCCCTGAGCCTGTCGAAGGGCTGCCCTTCATCCCACTCAAGCTCTCCGGCTCCCTCCCCTTCACCCAGCAACAAGGCGCCTTCCTCATGGTCGGCGAGCGCACCAACGTCGCCGGCTCGCCCAAGTTCGCCAAGCTCATCAAGGCCGGCGCCTACGAGGAGGCCGTCACCGTCGCCCGCCAGCAGGTCGAAAACGGCGCCAACGTCATCGACGTGTGCATGGACGAGGGCCTGATCGACGGCGTCGCGGCCATGACGCGCTTCCTCCACCTCGTCGGCTCCGAGCCCGAGGTCGCCAAGGTCCCTGTGATGGTGGACTCCTCCAAGTGGGAGGTCATCGAGGCCGGCCTGCGCTGCCTCCAGGGCAAGGGCATCGTCAACTCCATCTCCCTCAAGGAGGGCGAGGAGAAGTTCCTCGGGCAGGCGCGCACCATCCTCCGCTACGGCGCCGCCGTGGTCGTGATGGCCTTCGACGAGCAGGGCCAAGCCGCCACCTACGATGACAAGATCCGCATCGCGGAGCGCGCCTACCGGTTGCTGGTGGACAGGGTCGGCTTTCCGCCCGAGGACATCATCTTCGACCCCAACATCCTCACCGTCGGCACCGGCATCGAGGAGCACGCCGACTACGCGGTCGATTTCTTCCGTGCCGCCAGGTGGATCAAGGCGAACCTCCCGCACGCCAAGGTCAGCGGCGGCGTCTCCAACGTCTCCTTCGCCTTCCGCGGCAACAACCCCGTGCGCGAGGCCATGCACGCGGCCTTCCTCTACCACGCCATCGCCGCCGGCATGGACATGGGCATCGTCAACCCCGGCATGCTCGAGGTCTATGAGGAGGTTCAGCCTGAGCTGCTCGTCCTCGTCGAGGACGTCCTCCTCAACCGCCGCCCCGACGCCACCGAACGCCTCGTCGACCACGGCGAAAAGCTCAAAGCTGGAGGGCCCGCGTCCCTGCGGGCCGATTCTTCCCCTGGAGGGTCGGGCTCCCGCCCGACCGCCTCTGACGAGTGGCGCTCGGGCACGGTCGAACAGCGTCTCTCTCACGCCCTCGTAAAGGGCATCGACACCTTCATCAATGACGACACCGAGGAGGCCCGCGCCAAGCTCGGCAAGCCGCTCCTCGTCATCGAGGGTCCGTTGATGGACGGCATGCGCGTGGTCGGCGATCTCTTCGGCGCCGGCAAGATGTTCCTCCCGCAGGTCGTCAAGTCCGCCCGCGTGATGAAGAAAGCCGTCGCCTACCTGCAGCCCTTCATGGAAGCGGAAAAGCGGCGCAACCAGCGTGCGAGCGAGCTGACTGCTCTGGCTGCGCAACTTCAAGGCGCCTCGATCACGCTGATCGAAGGCTTCACCTATGCTCCCTACCCCGGGCTTACCGCGGAGGAGCGCGCAATCGAACGAAAGTTCGCCGCCGAACTGGCGGCGGATCTCGATAGCGCTGCGGAAGAATACGAACGCCTTTTCCGCAACATTCTCGACCGGAACAACGCGCAGGAACTCAGTCCCGACTACTCCGCCAGCCGCGAGACCCGGCAGCGATGGAGCGTAGCCACGCTTGCTCCGGCCGGAGGTTTCATTGACTGGCTTTTTGCCCGACAAATCATGAGGCTCCCGCCTGAGAGTCTCATCGCCTTCAATGCCGGCGGCCAGGGCAGCGGCAAAACCACGGCGACCCTTGAAGCGGAGGTCCAACACAAGGCCGACCTGCTCATGGACGGGACTCTGCAAGATGAAACCCGAAGCCGGAAGCAGATCGAAGCCGCCCTGGCCAAGCGACACTTGGTCCAGATTCGCTTCGTCTATTGTCCTTGGGAAAAGGCGGTTACCAACATTCTGCGCCGCGCATCTGAGGAAACCGGCCGGATCGTGCCTTTGGCGAGGGCGGCTCGCGGTCATTATCAAGCCGCCCGCACTGTCCTTGCTCTCCCTCAAGCTCATATCGACAATCCCGATGACATTTTCGTCTTCGACAACTCCGATTTCAAAAACCCGACAAAGCGCAACTTGGCGTGGCTCCGGAAAAAGCAATATGAATCCATCGAAAAGCTCCTTGAAACCGGCCGGATTGTGGCCGAACAATACTTCCGTGAAAACGACGCTTCGCGAAACCTCGGCCTTCCAGCAGTTCGGAATGGATTCCTCCAAGCGCGCCCGGGCGCTGGAGCGATTTCGCCTGTTGAACGAGGCGACCTTGGCGGCTCTACAGAAAGCGGGCCGGGAGCGGGAAAAACGGGAAAAGCTGGCGGCCAGCTCTCGCTAGGCCAAGTTTCCAGCGCCACCACGTCGCACCGCGACTCCGCCGGACGGATTGTCTTGGCGACCGTCAAGGGCGACGTCCACGACATCGGCAAGAACATCGTCGGCGTGGTCCTCGCCTGCAACAACTACGAGGTCACCGACCTCGGCGTGATGGTGTCGTGCGACAAGATCCTCGCCGCGGCGAAGGAGAAGGGCGCCGACGTGATCGGCCTGTCCGGGCTCATCACGCCCTCGCTCGACGAGATGGTGCACAACGCGAAGGAGATGCAGCGGCTCGGGCTCAAGTATCCGCTGCTCATCGGCGGCGCCACCACCTCCGCCGCACACACCGCGGTAAAAATCGCGCCCCACTACGACGAGCCCGTCGTCCATGTGCTCGACGCCTCGCGCGTCATCGGCGTCGTCTCCCGGCTCCTCAGCCCCGACCACAAGGCCAGGTTCGTCGCCGAGACCAAGGCGAAGCAGGAGAAACAGCGCGCCGATTTCGCCGAGCGCCAGGGCGCGAGGAAGCTCCTCCCCATCGCCGAAGCGCGGAAGAGGGCGCAGCCGACCGACTGGAAGACCGTGGATATTCCGATACCCGAATTCCTCGGCACGCGGGTGTTTTCAACAGGTAGGGCGAGTCCTCCGGACGAGCCGCACGCACGCACCCCGCCGATCTCCGGCTCATCTGGAGGATTCGCCCTACCCCTCTCCCTCTCCCTCTCCGAAATCTCCGAGTTCATCGACTGGGGCCCCTTCTTCTCCGCCTGGGAGCTCCACGGCCGCTTCCCCGACATCCTCAAGGATCCCGTCGTCGGCGAGGAGGCCACCAAGCTCTACGCCGACGCGCAGGCGATGCTCAAAAAGATCATCGCCGAGAAACGCTACACCGCGAAGGCCGTCATCGGCTTCTGGCCCGCGAACTCCGTCGGGGATTCCGTCGAAGTTTACGACTCCGTCGGCGTCACCCTGAGCGAAGCGAACGGGTCCAGACCTCAGGGATTGAAGGTTCTGAAGGCCTTCCACTTTCTCCGTCAGCAGAACGAGAAAGCTTGGTCGCCTCCGGCGCCGACGAAGGCGGGCAACCCAACGGGCAAGAAGATTGAATACAACCACTGCCTCGCCGACTACATCGCGCCGCGCGACTCGGGCCGGCTCGACTACCTCGGTGGATTCGCCGTCACGGCCGGGCACGGGGTCGAGGACTTCGCGAAGGAATTCGAGGCGAAGCACGACGACTATTCCGCCATCATGGCCAAGGCGCTGGGCGACCGGCTGGCCGAGGCGCTCGCCGAGCTGATGCACAAGAAGGCGCGCGACTACTGCGGCTACGGTAAGACCGAGAACCTGGAGATGAAGGACATCATCCGGGAGAAATACCGCGGCATCCGCCCCGCCCCCGGTTACCCCGCCTGCCCGGATCACCAGGCCAAGCCGCCGCTGTTCGAACTCCTCGACGCGCAAGCCTCGACGGGAATCACCCTCACGGAGTCATTCGCCATGCACCCGGCCTCGAGCGTCAGCGGGTGGTATTTCAATCATCCCGAGTCCAAGTATTTCGCGACCGGGAAGCTGAACAAAGACCAGATCTCCGACTACGCCGGTCGGATGGGAATATCAGTCGCCGACGCCGAGAAGTGGCTCGCGCCGTATTTGGATTACTGACGCAGAGAAGGCTGATGGTTTGCACCGTATCCGGATTGCCAAGCCTGGCAGAGAGAGCGCGTTGGCCTTGAGTATTTCAGCCGCCCCGGACCCGGTTATTCCATCCGCAGACGGGCAAACGGTTTGAGCTTCAGCGCACGGTCGAAGTCCTTGTCGCAGTGCAGCAGCCGGCATTCGGTCGCCTCCGCCATCGTCAAACCAAAAGGTCGGGCATGCGCAGGACCACGCCCGCGGCGTGCAGAATGGCCGCGTTCTTTGCCGACCGATCCCACAGGTCGTCGGGTGGATCGATCCACCGCACGGCGGCCCGGATGTTCTGCAGGTGCTCCTGCTCCTCCCGGCTGCGAAACCCGACCACCAATTCCAGCCAGATCATCGGCGCGAGCGCCGCCAGGTCATCCTGCATCGCACTGCTCAGGCGCTGAAGCAGGGCGGGTTGCAGCCGGCTGCGGTAGTGATCGATCCAGACCGAGCTATCGACGAGGAGGATTGAGGACATGGTTCTTCTCGTAGCTGCCCTCCAGCTCCTCGTTGGTCGGCAGCTTGGGGAGCTTGCCCATGCCGGCCATGACCCGTCCCACCGCCTTCTTCCGCAGCAGCTCCGTCAAGGCCAGATCGATGACCTCGGTCTTGGTCGCCACCCCATACTCGGCCATGGCCTCCTCGACCTTCCGGGCATCAATATCCAGCGTCATTTTCATGCCATACGGATTAGCCTCCTTCATCTGGCTGGCAAGCCCGGTTATGTCTGGGTGTCCCCGGACCACGAGGGATGATACCCCGCGGCTCCGCCCTGCCCCGGCTATTCCGCCTGCCCGGAGTGCACCAGGAGTTCTTGCGGCCCAAGTATCCGGTTGCGTCATCCCTGCCCATCGGCTTCCTTGCCCGCATGGCGCGAAAGTTCAGCGCAATCCCCGAGGAGGCCCGCGCGCTGCCCTACGGCGAGCGCACGGAACTGATCGAGCGCCTGATCGCCGACTCCGCCAAGGACATCGATCCGGAGATTGAAAAAGCCTGGGGAGACGAAGCTCTCCGTCGCCTCAAGGAAATCGAGGCGGGCAAGGCCGGGGGTGTTCCGCTCGATGAGGCGCTGGCCCGCATGCGCAAGACGGTAGGACTGTGAAGCCGGTAGTTCTCCACCGCGAAGCGTTGGAGGAATTCGACGCCGCCGCGGCTCATTACGCAGAGATCGATCCGGCGCCGGGACGCCGCTTCTACGATGTCATCGACCGGCTGATCGCCGAGGCGCGGGCCGCACCCGCCACCTTTCGCTTCATCCGCGAGCCGGTGCGGCGGCATTTCTCGCGCGAGTTTCCCTACGGCATCATCTACGTCGAGCGACCCGCGGACATCTGGATCATCGCCGTCATGCCCTTGCGCCGCAAACCGGGCTACTGGACCCACCGGATAACCTAGCCCGGATATTTCACACGGGAGGTGAAGACCGGGCGTGATTCCTGCTGAAGTTGTTGGTGTGAAACAATCCAACCCGACAGAAGCCAGCGCCCGGTCCTCGACAGACTGTCAGCAGGACTCGTTCCAGTTTCAAGCCCTCGGTGCGCGCCAGGTGGTGGCCGATTTTTCCGGGGGCCAATTGAGCAGCGACGGTGGGGTGCTGCTCTTGCGGGAGCTGGACCGCTCCCTCGGGCTGACGCGGAGCGTGGCGGCGTGTTTTCAGGACCGGCGCAACCCGGACTTGATCACGCACACGGTGCCGGAGCTGATCGCGCAACGGATCTTCGGGTTGGCGCTGGGCTACGAGGATCTCAACGACCACCAGACGCTGCGGCACGACCCGCTCCTGAGTGCCGCCGCGGGCAAGCTCTCGGGCGAGGAGGCGCTGGCCTCGGCCCCGACGTTGAACCGGCTGGAGATCACGGCGGACCGGCCGGCGAGCCGTTACCACAAGATCGCGCCGGAGCCGGCGCGGCGGGAGGGTTTGCTGCTCCAGCTCGGCGTGCGCCCGCTGCGCCGGCGCCAGCGCGAGGTCATCCTCGACTTCGACGCCACGCACGATCCGTTGCACGGCCGGCAGGAGGGGAGGTTCTTCCACGGCTACTACGACTGCCCTTGCCATCTGCCGTTGTATGCGTTCATCGGCGACGCGCTGGTCTGGGCGCAACTGCGCACGGCCGACCGCGACGCCAGCGACGGCACGGTCGCGGCCCTCGAAAAGATCATCCCCGCGATCCGGCGGCGCTGTCCGAAGGCGCGGATCGTCGTGCGCGGCGACAGCGGGTTCTGCCGGGAGGCGATCCTCGTCTGGTGCGAGGCGCGCGGCGTGGACTACGTGATCGGCCTGGCGCGCAACGCGCGGTTGCTGGAGGAACTGACCCCCGCCCTGATCCGGGCCCGCGAGCAGGCGGTGCTCTGCGGCGGCACCGCGCGGGTGTTCGCCGAGTTCCCTTACCGCCCGCGGGAGACCTGGAGCCGCACCCGCCGGGTGATCGGCAAAGCCGAGCGGCTCGGGGACAAGGACAACCCCCGCTTCATCGTGACCAGCCTCGCCCGGCGGGGGGACGAGCTCTACGGAAAGGTTTACTGCGCCCGCGGCGAGATGGAGAACCGGATCAAGGAGCAGCAAGGCGACCTCTTTGGCGAACGCCTCTCCAGTCACGGCTTCGCGGCCAACCAGCTGCGCCTGTGGCTGTCGGCCTTCGCCTACGTGTTGATGGAGCGATTGCGCGCGGTGGCGCTCAAGGGCACGGCGCTGGCGCAGGCCACCGCCGGCACGATCCGGCTGCGGTTGTGCAAGCTGGCCGCCCGCGTGGAGGTCTCGGTCCGTCGCCTCCGCGTGCGCCTGGCGGAGTGCGCGCCCGTGCCGGCGCTCTTCGCCCACGCCTGGCGACGGCTGCGGCCAGCCCCGGGCTGACGTTTTTGCCCGATCCCGCCCAAACCCGGCGCCCGCCACGGTGCCCGGCACGCGGGAGCGTGGCCCCGCACGCTGAAAAAGCGGCCGCGGGCCCGCCGTTCCCCTGCCGTGGCCCTCCGGGCCATCGAACCGCGCCGGCGGTGCGCAAAAAATCATTCCAAGCTGCCCGTTGCCCGCTCCATCCATCCCCGTGTGAAATATCCGGGCTAGACCGCCCCGCCCCGGGCTATCCCGCCTGCCCGGATCATCAGGCCAAGCCGCCGCTGTTCGACCTGCTCGACGCCACCGAAACAACCGGCATCACGCGAACCGACGGAGCGCGGCCCTGTCGTCCGAAGCCTTGGCGAAGGATGAAGCGCGGAGATGGTCAAACCGCAGGTTTGGCCCCGAAGGGGTGACTCGCCGCGGGTGCCCTCCGGGCAGCGTGAGTCACAAACTGCGCCATGCACCCGCCGAGCAGCGTCAGCGGTCACTACTTCAACCATCCCGAGTCAAAATACTTCGCCGTCGGCAAACTCGCGAAGGATCAGATCGAAGATCACTCGGCACGAAAGGGTCAGCCCGTTTCCGATTCGGAAAAATGGCTGGCACCCTATCTCGACTACTGAGGTGGGGGCGGTTGCTCCCAACCGCCTTTACTTGCAACTTGAGTGCCCCAAGCCCCATGGGCCTGTTGCCCAAATCGGCACCGTGATTGAACACGAAGGCCGCGGCTGCGTCTGACTTGGGCAATATGATGGGAACACAGGCGGGGCAGAAGGAGATGTTCAGTTATCAGGTCGATCTGGA
>Ga0187894_10001582_pt1 | contig 28943 bp, 27 predicted proteins | sample GBC1701081metaG_FD_136650 | JGI IMG/M metagenome (GOLD analysis project Ga0187894, IMG submission 136650) | White microbial mat communities from a lava cave in the Kipuka Kanohina Cave System on the Island of Hawaii, USA - GBC170108-1 metaG ...
GCGCGGCGCACGGCGATCACCTCGACCTTCGGCTACTACGCCTTCGACGGCGTCGAGGTCGGGCACACGTATGTTCTCGAGATCGCCTCGAAACGCTACACGTTCTTGAACCCAACGCGCGTCTTCAGCGTGCAAGACACCGTGACGGATATGGACTTTACAGCCGAACCGCAGTAAGAGTTTAGTTGCAGAAGGCGCGCACGAAGTAAGGGCTCCCGTGATCGCTGAGGATGCCCTTACTTCGTGCGCGCCTTCTGCAACGTGGTCTCTGCAATCTGGTTTCTGTGACTAGCGGTGAAATGTGCAAAATTCTTTTGGCTCGCTGCCTTGCACATGGGAACGTGCCTCTTTGTCGGGGCAGTTGACGGTCGCGCGCATTCCGGTGACGGGGCAGATCATTATCGTGACTGACTTGGCGGGAGCGCGTGGTTTTTCGTTGCGGGATTCGCCAGAAGCGGCGTCATCTCCGTCGGTCCAAGTGCCGTTGACCGGCGGCGGCGTGAGCGTGGGCTTTGGGTTTGGCTCGCCTTCGGCGGGAATTTCGCCGACTTCGTTAAGATCGAGAAACGCGCGGTTCGGCACCGTGCCCGCGACAAAGACTTCGACGCGGCGGAATTCGGCCGGAACATTCGTGACAAAAACTTCTTGCGGCTCGGGCGGCGGCTCTTCCTGATATTGGGCGATATCAGGGTCGCTCGAACGCATCGGCGTCGGCGTTGGCGTCGGAGTCACGCCGGCGAGAGCGTCGAGTTCGCGGATGAGCGAACCGTTGCGAATGTCGATCTCGGCTTTGCGAATGCCGGCGGGCATCGCCCAATCGCCGTTCCACTCGGGGTGAAGTTCGAGCGCCTTCTGCATAAAATCTGCCCAGACGGGCATCGCCGAATCGCCGCCTTTCATTCCGAGATCGTCGCCATTATCGAAACCAACGTAAACGACGCAGACGAGTTCGGGCGTAAATCCCGCGAACCAACCGTCGCGCGACGTACCGGTCTTGCCGGCGAAAGCAGTTTTCCCCGCAACATTGCGAAAGCCCCAGCCTCCGACTTGCGCAGCGGTGCCGCGATTGATCACGTCCTTCATAATGTCGTCCATCACGTATGCGACATCGGGGCGAATGACTTGTTTACGATCGGGCTGCGGCAGAACGGTAGTGTTGCCGTCGCCGGAAGTGACGCGGACGATCGGCGTCGGCAGAACGCGGTCGCCGAGATTTGCAAACGTCGTGTAAGCCGTCGCGACTTCGAGCGGCGTCGCTTCGGCTGTGCCGAGCGCCATTGACGGATATGCTTTCTCGACCTTTGGAAAGCCGGCTTTCGTCGCAAGATTCATCACCTTGCCGACGTTGAGCTGCATCGCGAGATCGACGGTGACGACGTTCTTGCTTTTTACAAGAGCATCACGCAGCGTGACGTCTTTGTTCGAGAACGTGTCGCCAAAATTATTCGGCGAGTAACTTTCGTTGCCGTATGTGAAAACTTTTTTCTCGTCTTTTAAAATGCTCGCCGCCGTAAATTGCCGTGTGCTCGAATCGTAGGCCGAGTTGATCGCAGTCGCATAAACAAAGGGCTTAAAGACCGAACCTGGCTGGCGCTTCGCGTCCGTCGCGCGGTTGAACTGGTTCGTTAGATAATCGCGTCCGCCGACCATCGCGACGATCTCGCCAGTTCGCGGCCGGATCGCGACGAGTGCAGCATTCAAGCTGCCCTTCTCCTTTTTAGGGAAAAACTTGTCGAGCTTTTCGAGGCGCTTGGCGACCATTTCGTAAGCGAGCTTTTGCAGATCGGGATCGATCGAAGTGTAAACGCGAAGGTGCTGCATCGCGTCGGGGTTGCCGACGAGCTTTGGTAATTCTTCGATCGCGTATTGCGAAAAGTACGGCATACCTTGCAGATCTTTTGCGGTCGAAACTTGTTTGAGTTCGATGGCGATGTTGCGACTCGTCGCGAGTTGGTCGGGCGCGATCTCGCCGGCTTCGAGCATTGATTCGAGCACCTGATTGCGCCGCTCTTTTACGCGGTCGGAATTTTTGAAAGGGTTGTAGCGGTTCGGACTGCGAATGATGCCGGCAATGAACGCCGCTTCTGGCAGCGTGAGTTGCGACACGTCTTTGCCAAAGTACGCGTTCGAAGCTTCGCCGACGCCGTAGATCGAGACGCCCGACTGCTGGCCGAGATAGATCTGATTCGCGTAGAGCGTGAAGATCTCTTGCTTCGTCAAACGCGTTTCGAGAATGACGGACATATACGCCTCGGTGATCTTGCGCTGCCACGTCTGCTCGCGCGTGAGGAAAAGATTTTTCACAAGCTGCTGCGTGATCGACGAACCGCCTTGATTTGCGATCGGCGAATCTTCATCGCCGTCGTAGCGTCGCCAAAGCGCACGTGCAATGCCGCGAAAGTTCACGCCGTAATGCTCAAAGAACGCGCGATCCTCGGTGACGGTGATCGCCTTTATCAAGTGTGGCGGCAGATCGTTGAACGTCACGGTCTTGCGTCGGCCATCGCCCTCGGCGGCGACAGAGCTTAAGATTTTTGGTTCGAGTTTAGCTTCGCGTGACTCGGTGTTTGTATCGCGGTCTCCGATCGCCGAGACAGACTTTGTATCTTTTGCAAACTTGACGGACAGTGAATGAAATTCTTTTTTACCATCGATCATGCCGGTCATTCCGGGCTCGATGCCGAGCACGTCACCATCGACGGCGTAACGACTTCGCGAAGCGTCGGCTTGATTGTTTCGCTCGATATAACCCGCGCTCTTTAGATATTCGATCAGTTCGAGCATCGTGATCTGCTCGCCGACTTTCAAAGTTTTCGGTGCCGAATAAATTCCCGCCGACGCCGTAAAAACATCGCCACTCAACAATCTTCTGTCGATACGATCAGAAAACTCGAACCAAAAATAAGTGAGCGTCAAAAAAGCAACGAGCGCTATCAGCGAAGCGATCGAGAGCGTCCATGCATTGAACACACGGCGTTTAAAACGCTGGAACCGCGACGGCGGCGGCGCTTGGAACGAACTCGCACGACGCGACTTTTGCCAGCCACGCGGCGGCATCTTCGATCTCGTGGTTTTGACTGTCGGCTGGTCAGACATTGTGCTTGCGGAAGGTTTGGGTGGAACGCGTCTCCAGTAAAATTCTATAAACTAGACCGCTTGCTGTCTAGCAATTTATCGCCTTTAATTAAACTGATGAAAGTTCTTGTCACCGGCGGCAGCGGTTATCTCGGCACGCATGTGCGGCGTTTTTTTAATGCCGACGATCTGTCGCGTCGCAGCGGCCGCGACATTTTAAATCCCGAAGACGCGAAGATCGTGAGCGAATACGATGTCGTCATCCATCTCGCCGCACGTCTGGACAAATCGAGCGAGGGCGAAAGCGAAACTTTTAGAACCAACGTTGAAGGCACTATAAATCTTCTTCGCGAGATGCGCGAAGACTCGATTGTTATTTTCGCATCGACGAAGGATGTGTATGGACGCTTTGCAGATAACTTTGCAGAGGTTGATGAAAACTGTCCGACTTTGTATGCCGACCAATCGCCGCTCGAATGGTCTAAGCTCATCGCCGAGCGTTACGTCGAGTATTACGCGCACGCGCGCAATTTTCGCTCGTGCATCTTTCGGCTCTCGACCGTTTACGCGCCAATGAGCGATGGCAATACGCCGAATTTTGTTGGCCACTATGCAAACGCAATAAACTTTGGCGAGCGTCTGCAACTCACCGGCGACGGCAACGCGCGCCGCGATCTGCTGCACGTCGATGACTTTTCGCGGGCGTGCTCTTTATTTTCGGAATCGATAATTCGTCACGGACTCTACAATCTCGGCGGCGGTGCGACAAACGCGCTAACTTTGCGCGAACTCGTAACAAAGCTCGAAGAAGTTTCGGGTCTGCAAGCTGTCATCGATGAAGAAAATCCGTTGCCTGTACCGGTTCCGCTGAATTACGTCAGCAACCTCAGTCTTGTCAATCAAGAACTTGGTTGGCAACCCGAGATCAAACTCGACGACGGCTTAAAGAGTTTGTTTTAACGCAAAGTCGCAAAGAGGCAAAGACGCAAAGGGGAGATTTAAAAATAGTTTATGGATGAAAATGCTCTGAGCAAGATCATCGTTGATGCCGCGATAGAAGTACATCGCAGTCTTGGTGGTCCTGGACTTCTCGAAAGCGTCTACGAAGAAGCGTTGGTTTGGGAGTTAACTTCCCGAGGGCTTTTTGTTGAACGCCAAAAGGAAGTCGTTATCTCATATAAGGGGAATACACTTGCTTCGCCGCTGAAGCTTGATTTGTTAATCAATGGCAAAGTTATCATCGAGGTCAAATCGGTTTCGATGTATAACAAGATCTTCGAGGCACAAGCTCTTACTTACCTAAGGTTACTGAATCTGAAACTTGCTCTGGTGATTAATTTTGGCGAGACAAAAGTAGGCCACGCAATTCACAGAGTAGTCAACGGCCTTTGATTTTCTTTGCGTCTTTGCTCCTTTGCGTCTTTGCGTTGAAAATGATGAAAATACTTGTTCGTGGCACAAATTGGATCGGTGATGCGGTGATGTCGATACCGGCATTGCGTGAGCTGCGGCGCATTTTTCCGGATGCCTCGATCACGCTGCTTACGCGTGAGTGGGCGGACGGTTTGTTTCGTGATGCGGAGTTTATCGACGAGATCGTGACGTTCGAAAAAAATCGTTGGGTGGCGAAAGATGTTTACGACAACTCGCAGTTTTTGCGCGACGACAAGTTTGATCTCGCCGTTTTGCTGCCTAATTCGTTCGAGTCGGCGCTTACGACTTTTCTGACGCGCATACCGCGACGTTTTGGATATAACAAAGATGTTCGCGGACTTTTGTTGACAGATCCGATTCCGGTGCCTGAGTGGAAGAATCGCCGTCACGAAGTTTTTTATTATCTGAATCTCGTCGCTGAGATCGAACGCAGAATGTTGGACCGCGAAACGGTTTTGCAAAACGAACCTGATGTTTCGCTTGGCATTTCGGATGAGCGACGAGACGCGGCGCGTGAGTTGTTGCAAAACTACGGCGTCGATCTAAAGAAAAAGATCGTCGCTCTCGGCGCCGGTTCGACAAACTCGCTTGCAAAACGTTGGCCCGCCGAAAACTTTGCGCAGCTCGCCGATCTGATCGCTGAAGAGTTCGGAGCGAATGTAATTCTGCTCGGCTCGCCTGAGGAAACAAAAATCGCGAACTCGGTTGCGAGCGCCGCAAGATCAACCGTCATCGATCTCACCGGAAAGACGCAGCTCGACGAAGCAGTCGGCGTTCTGAGCGTCGTCGATTCCGTGATCTCGAACGATATGGGCCTCGCGCACGTCGCACCTGCTGTCGGCACGCCGACGGTTGCGGTCTTTGGGCCGACGAATCCCGAGACGACGCGGCCTTTTAGCGCGAACGCGGTTGTCGTTAGATCAACTGCCGGCGACTGGCCGTCGATCGAAGAGGTATCAAGCGTAATGAAAGAGTTTTTAACGCAAAGACGCGAAGACGCAAAGGAAGAAATTGCTGGTTAAATTTCGGTCAAGTTTTTTTAGTTTTCTTTGCGTCTTTGCGTCTTTGCGTTGAAGATATTTTTTTCGTATGAAACGACCTGCAATTTTTCTTGATCGCGACGGCACGCTCATCGAAGAAGTGAATTATCTTCACCGCGTCGAGGATCTGCGCCTTTTTCCGACGACAAACGATGCGCTCGCAGGGCTAAAGACAGCCGGTTATCTGCTCATTGTCGTGACAAATCAGTCGGGGATCGGACGCGAGGTTTACACCGAAGACGATATGCACGCGATTCACGAAGCGATGCAAGAGCAGCTCGGCGGCGTGATCGACGCGTTCTATTTTTGTCCGCATCTGCCGTGCGACGGCTGCAAATGTCGCAAGCCTGAAGTTGGAATGATCGAGTCGGCGATGGCCGATCTTGAGATCGATCTCGAAAATTCGTGGATGGTGGGCGACAAGAACATCGATGTGCTCGTCGGGCAGGCCGCACGGCTAAAAACTGCCCTCGTTCTCACCGGCTACGGCCGCGCACACCGCGAAACCCTGCAAATTCAGCCCGAAATCGTCGCAGCTGATCTAGCCGACGTTGCGAGAGAGATTGTGAGTCATAACTAGAATCCCGGCCGAGTAAATGTGGTAACATTGGCCGCTAACCATTTGATGAGAACATTTGCAGAATATTATGCCGAGCTTCTCCGACGCGAAGGCCAAAAACATCTGGACTTGATCTCGACATGGGATCGAAATTTGATTGGAAAGATAAAAAAGGATTTCAAGGCTGCGGCACAACTTACTACTGTTAAGGGTTTGAAATTCGAGGTCAGGAAAGACAGTTCGAATCAATCGATCGGCAATCAAATTGCGGATCACATAGCCCCTGCTCTTAACATCGGTCTGCGTGTCTTTACCATCGAAAATTGTCCGGGTTCAGGTTATCCCGATAGGTTTTTGGCCCGTGGAAATATAAAGAATATTGCATTGGAGATGAAAGCCACGAGTAATTGGAAGGGTAAGTCAAATAGAACAGTGCTCACATCCTCGTCAGTCAAGCTACGGAAAAAATTTGAGCCTCCGATATACCATCTTCTATGTACGGTTATTTACTCGATCAGCGAGTGGACGGTGACAGTGGGATCTCTACGGCTAGACTTTCTTGAACCAACCTCGAATGTAAACATTCGCTTTGAGGCATCGGTTGACCAACAAATCCTCATCAATTCCGCTCATGAATCCATTCTTATCTAACTTGTGGGTCGCTCGTTAAACTAAAATTATTTCTTTTGGAATACAACAATCCGATTTGAATTTGTTCCTTTCGTATTGTTACTGACTCCCCAAATATTCGCAGTCTTAGTAAAAACCTGTTCGTTAATCATTACGCAATCGCAGTAAAAGCCATTCATTTCGCCAAGCGGAATCACAGCCTCTTCTAACCTGACTTTTCCTGACCGAACCTCCCCGACTTCAAAAACCACCCAACCTTTCGGTTTAGTGATACGGTAAAGTTCCTCGAAGACCGACCCCATAACTTGCGACCATGCAGGAACGGTTTTGGCCATCGTGATACCTGCTTCAATTTCTTTTGCGTCCAGACCGTTGAACCAACATCGGAGCCAATTATCTTGAGCGTATTGAACAATGTCCAAAAATGGCGGAGATGTAACTGTTAAGCTAACTGACTCGTCGTTAATTACAGTTGTTTCTCTTGCGTCGCCCGTCAAAAACACTGCACGTGTGTCTCGGATATTTTTGATTTGCTCAGCAGTGAGACCACCCAACAGGCTTTTGCTCTTCTTGTAAATAATTTCCTTTGTGTTTCTATAGGTCGGAGCCTGTTGGTATTTCTCATTGATCGTAACTTGGCGTGCCGAGGAGACGGCTTGATTCGGTGGCAAGGTATAAACACTGAAGTAGCCTTTTGAGTGTCCGGTAAGTCGGTTGGTCGCAACCATCCGAATCCATTTATCAACATCATCGAGAGTTCCTTCTGAGTCACGCCTCAAGAAATAATTTTTTAGCGAAACTATCTCACCCAGAGTTTCTGATTGATAGAACATTGAAAGGTCTATCTCTGAGACAAGAGATTTATTTAGGTCAATTTCGGCTAGTCTATCTTTGATGTCTGAAATATTCGGAACAGTTAGTCGCCCTTCAGAAAGGATTCGACTGATCGGGCTAATGTCGTTGGCAATTCCATTTCTGCCTAACAATGCAGCTTCTATAACCGTTGTTCCCCTGCCACTGAACGGATCGTAAACAACGTCGCCTTTCTCGGTCAGTTTGGAGATAAAAAAGTTCGGCAACTGCGCCTTAAAGCATGCACGATATGCAACTTCATGAATAGAGGAAGCTTGTCTCTGTTTCGCCGTCCAGAATTCGCCCACCACGCGCGCGTAGGTCCCGGCATCTATTCTAAATTCTTGTGCCGGAGCGTGGCCGCCACTGAAGAGTGAAGCTTGTGTAGTCGAGTGATCCAGACTTGTGAGTATCGAAAGCACTACATTATTTTATCAAAGCCGGTTATCTCGGCAAAAAGTGTTAGAACTATGATTATGCCCGTCCGAAGTCGTCCTCGAGACGTTCGATGTCGTCTTCGCCGAAGTATGTGCCGGTTTGGGTTTCGATAAAGACAAGTAGCACGTTGTCAGACGGATTTTCCACACGATGTGCGTCGCCGACGGCGATGTCCACGGTTTCAAAGGTATTGACTAATATTTGAACGCCGTTTAATGTAACTTTAGCGGTGCCTGACACGATAAACCAATGCTCGGAGCGACGCGTGTGCCGCTGATAGCTCAAACGTTTTCCAGGTAAAACCTCGATCCTTTTTACTTTGTAATCGTCGCCCTCGTCGAGGACGGTGAAACTGCCCCAAGGTCTCTGGTCGAAGGTTTTTGTGATGTCGTTTTCTGTCGAAGACTTCATTTGTTCGCTTTTGTCGCGCCGGTTATGCCAAGTTTAGACGAAAAAGCCGCCGCCGCCAATTCTGTGCTGGTGCAAAGAATACAGACGCTCATTATCGGGCGGCTCGTGGCGATATTTTTGCTGCTCGCGACGATGTGGTTTTGGTCGAGCGGCACTTTTCGCCTGTCGTTCGAAAACTTTCCGCAATGGATGCTGCCGGTCTTTGTCATCGCCGTCGGGTTGACGATCATCTATTTCTTTCTGTTGCGGCTAAGCGGAAATTTTGGCTGGCAAGTAAGGCTGCAATTCTTTATCGACGCGCTGCTTATAACGTGGCTCGTCTGGCGAACGGGCGATCTGACATCGCCGTATGTGACGCTGTTTATCGTGCTGATCAGCGTCGCGAGTTTTTTCCTGCGACCGATGGCGACGCTCTTTATCGGCGGCGTCTGCACGTTGATGCTGGTCGCTCTCTCGATGCTGACGCACAACGGATTTATTAACAGCTTTGGGCAAGAGCAGACATACGATAAGGCCGTGCAGATCGTCGGATTTAATGTAGTTGCGTTGCTCGTCGTCGGGTTGCTCGCTTCGCGTTTGTCCGATCGTCACGCGTCGGGCGCGCAGCTTGAAGAAACGGTCAAGAGCCTCGCTTCCTTACGCGCGCTGCACGAACGCATCGTCGAATCTATCCGCTCAGGCGTCGTGACGACCGATCTCGACGACAGAATTTACACGTTCAATGCTGCGGCGACCGAGATCACGGGTTTGCGGCTCGATCAGGTGCAAGGGCGGCCGATCTCTGAGATCTTTGGTGATATTCGCGAGCAGATCGATCTTTCGCTAAATGCCGCCGGCGAAGGCGAACAGCCGCCGCGATTCGAGGCCGATCTGATAACGCCGGACGGTTTTGCCGTGCGCATCGGCTTTAGCGTTGCGTTGCTTTTCTCCGAAGCAAATGAAGCGACGGGGTTGATCATCACGTTTCAGGATCTGACCGAGATTCGCTCGATGGAGGAAAGTGTTCGTCGAAAAGATCGTCTCGCTGCCGTCGGACGCGTTGCGGCGGGCTTGGCGCACGAAATTCGCAATCCGCTCGGTGCGATGCGCGGAGCAATTCAAGTGCTCGACTCGAACACGCAGGCGAATTCGACGCAGGCAAACTTGATGGACATTATTCTCAAAGAATCCGACCGCCTGAACACGATCATCACCAATTTTCTTAGCTACGCGCGTCCCGCAGCCGCTGAATTTGCAGACACCGATGTCGAGCAAGCGGTGCGCGAAACGTTCACGCTGCTCAAGCACAGTCCCGACGTTCGCGAGAATCACGTTTTCAAGGCCGATCTCATCCCGACGGTCATTTCCGCCGACGCGACGCAGCTCAAACAGATATTTTGGAACCTCGCGCGCAATGCCCTTCAAGCGATGCCGAGCGGCGGAACATTGCGCGTCGCTCTGCAAAATGTTCCGAATAATCGCATCAGAATTACGTTCGAAGACACCGGCGCGGGAATGTCACAGGATCAGGTCGAGCAGCTTTTCGAGCCGTTCTCAAACTCGACTTCGGGCGGCACCGGGCTTGGCCTTTCGATCGTTTATCAGATCGTCAAAGATCACAACGGCGTCATAAATGTTCGCAGCATCGAGGGCAAAGGCACGACTATCACCGTCGATCTGCCAAAAGAACATCGTCGTCAGGTTCCAGAGCCGCAATCGATCCACGAGTCTGCGTCGCCGACAAGATTGAAGGAATTTTTGAACGTCGGAACAGAGTAATATCTTCTTTGCGTTCTTTTCGGCTTTGCGTGAAAAATCTTATCTCACGCAAAGACGCGAAGAACGCAAAGACAAAGCTAAGGAAAATTTCGCTTGTAATTAGTGAGTTACATTTGGGACAATTAAAAAGCGTTGTTCATACGACGCGGTCTATCCTACAATCAGTTTTTTCATCGAATTAAATGGCAAATATCTTAATTGTCGATGACGAGCAGAGCTATCGCCAGCTTTTGAGCCTTGTTTTTCAGGAAGAAGGCCACGAGTTGCGCACGGCGATGAACGGTCGGCAGGCGCTTGAAGAATTGCAAAAAGAGCCGGCCGACGTGATCGTCTCGGACGTGAAGATGCCCGATATGGATGGCATCGAGCTGCTCCGCGCTGTGCGTGAGACTTTGCCCGATCTCGGAGTGATCTTGATGACGGCGTTTGCGAGCGTAGATACGGCGCGAGAGGCGTTCAAGCTCGGTGCGGACGACTTTATACAGAAGCCTTTCGACGTTGAGGAACTTAAACTCATTGTCCGCAAAACGCTGGAAAAACAAGCTCTCATCGACGAGAACCGCGCCTTCAAACGTGCTCAGCGTGAACGCGGCTCGGTCAAAAACATCGTCGGTACTTCGGCGAAGATGAACGCCATTTATCAAATGATCGAGACGGTTGCCGAGGTTCAATCGACGGTTTTGGTTTACGGCGAGAGTGGCACGGGAAAGGAGCTTGTTGCACGTGCGATCCACGATCTCAGCCCGCGAGCGGAAAAGCCGTTCATCTCGGTGAATTGTGGAGCGTTTACCGAAACACTGCTCGAAAGCGAGCTGTTTGGCTATGTAAAAGGTTCGTTCACCGGTGCAAACTCAAACCGCAAAGGCCTTTTCGAAGCCGCGAACGGCGGCACGATCTTTCTCGACGAGATCGGCGAAATGTCGCCGGCGATGCAGGTCAAATTGTTGCGAGTTTTGCAGGAGCGGCGTGTTCGCCCGGTCGGTGCACACGACGAGATCGCGATCGACGCCCGCGTTATCGCTGCGACGAACCGCGATCTAAAGCAAATGAGCACCGACGGCACGTTTCGCGAGGACCTTTTCTATCGAATCTCTGTCATCCCGATCGATCTGCCGCCGCTTCGCGAGCGTGCAGAAGACATTCCCGATCTGATCGAGCACTTTGTCAAAAAATTCTGCGACCAATCGGCAAAGACATTGACCATATCGCCTAAGACCACGCAGCTTCTCGAAAACTACGCTTGGCACGGCAACGTCCGCGAGCTCGAGCATACGATCGAGCGTGCAGTCGCGCTCGAGCGTTCGACTGAGATTCAGCCCGAGCAGCTTCCGGCTCACATAACGAATTACAATCCGCAGCGGATCAGCGCGGAGTTCGACCTTCCCGAAACCGGGCTGAATCTTGTCAGCCACATCGAAAACCTCGAAAAAACCTACGTTGTCGAGGCCTTGCGAAAAACCGGCGGCAATCAAACTCGCGCCGCCGAACTCCTGCAAATGCCGGTGCGCAGCCTGCGGCATCTCCTCGATAAACACAGCATTCGCAGCCTCTCGGCTCAGATGCGAAGCGGTGACTGACAACCTCGGTCGGCGATTGTAAACGGCCGACAATCTTTCACCACGAACAGCCATGAAAAATAAAACAGGCGGTTTTTCGCTTATCGAATTACTCGTCGTCGTCGTCGTCGTCGGCATCATTTCGGCCATTGCTATTCCGAACATGATCTCCTCGAGGCGAAATGCCAACGAGAGCTCGACGGTCTCGTCCATGCGCAGCCTTCACAGCTCGCAGGTTACTTATTCATCGAGTCATGGCGGCGGGGAATTTGCCGGCAATATTGGCGGCGGAACTCTCGCCGGGCTCGCCGTTTTGAATGCAGTCGAGTTGATCGACGCATCTCTGGCGAGCGGCACTAAAGCAGGCTATGACATCGTCGGCGGGCGCGAAGCTTCGTCACCCACAAGTCCGCCGGCGTTTTTCTTTTCGGCGATTCCTATCGCTCCAAACCCGATCTTCGGAACCGGCTCATATCGATTTGGCATCTCGACCGACGGAGTTCTCAAACGCGACGGCACGCTAACCGCCCAATACGCCGACACAGCCGAGGCCGCCGCCGCACCTAATATACCGTAGCCTCGTGTCCGTCGCCGGTGCCCCGTACCGGGCGAGAGACCTCGTCTTTTACGGACGTTCTGTCGCACCTTCAGTGCGGGCTCGATCACGCTGCTTTTCCAGACGTTTCACGTCTGGTTATTTTCTTCTGGTCGCTTCACGGCCCAATGAGACTTTTCAGACAGCCTCCTTGTCTATGTCCCTATAATCCCGACGCATCGGAATGTGGGCTATGGACACGTGCGAGCTTCTGACACCATTTACTGACACTTATTGTCAGACCCGCGTTACCAAAAACTGTGATTTTAGCCTCCTAAATCATATATTCACCAACTCAGCCAACTCCTGCCCAACCCCTAAACCTTGCTTTTACTACCTTTAGCCGGACACGCCGCTCTTCACAGCCCAATGGCACGATAGTTGAAATAGTGTTCGCGGCCTGGGACAGGTACATAAAAATTAATCTTCAGGAGATTGTGAATAAAATGAAAAATCAGAAAGGCTTCTCGCTTATCGAACTCTTAATCGTTGTTGTGATCATCGGCATTATCGCCGCGATCGCTATCCCGAACCTGCTTGCTGCACGTCGCAGCGCTAACGAAGGTTCGGCTATCTCGGCTCTGCGCACGCTTCACGGTGCTCAGATGACGTATGCTTCAACCAGTGGTAATGGTAACTTCGGTTCCAACCAAGCTCTTCAGCTTGGTAATCTTATCGATTCAGTTCTGTCAGGCGCCTTCAGCAACACAGAAGGCTCATTCGGTACGGTTGCTAAGAGCGGTTATATCTTCGCATGGGCCACAAACGACTTTAACACTGGTGTTCCTTCGTCCTTTAGTTTTGCTGGCCAACCGCAATCGCCAACTGGCGTAACGGCAACAGGAACACGTTCGTTTGGTATCGCGACCGACGGTGTCATGTACACGGGTACTGCGCAAGCCCTTACTGTTGATGCAGGTTCTGCTGCTCTTCAAGGGGCCAGTACGGTTCTCAATAACTAATAGAACATTGTTCTCTAGTTTAGATCGAAGGGTCGCTCCTGCGGCCCTTCTTTTTTTGGCGCAAAAGAGGTTGGGAGGGTTTAAAATGAATGAATGAAGAAGAAAGGGAAAGTGGTATTCAAGAGTATGTGCAGGAGCAGATGATGTTGTTGCCGCCGAGTTATGAGGAGATGGTGCCGTTGAATCATCCGGTGCGGGTGGTGAACGAGGTGGTGGAGCGGATAGATATTACGAAGCCGGGTTACAATGTTCAGGCATCGACCGAAAAACAGTACATAGTCAACTACACACGCTTGAGCAAAGTTCAACCGACACGCGGGCACTCAAAGGACACATCGAAGAACACATCGCTTCATACGGAACCGCACCGCAAGCCCTGACTGCGGACGCCGGATACGGGAGCGAAGAAAACTACGCATATCTCGAAGAAAGAGACATCACGCCGTATGTGAAATATAACTACTTCGGACAAAGACATCACTGACAAGAAGCCTAACTCCTTTCACGCCGACAATCTCGCTTACAATCCGGCAACCGATACCTACACCTGTCCTGCAGGACAGTCAATGAGATACGTCGGCGACACGCATTAGGAAAAAAATAGCCACGAATGCACGAATTTTACAAACACAAATTACGCAAACTCAAATAAGCCCAGATTAAGCATTAGAAAAGAGTAATGATTTCTCTTTTGGCTTCTTCTTTGTGATTTCTTAGCGTTCTTTGCGTCTTTGCGTGAGATAAAAGAATTTTTTTCACGCAAAGCCGCAAAGGACGAAATATAGGATGAAAACTCCTATTGCGTAATCTGGGATAATAAACTTTTTACGTCAGGATTATTCGTGCATTTGTGGCAAATCTTCTAACGCTTAATCCGGGTTAAAAAAAGAAGCTGCCCCGAATTCTAGTTTCAGGGCAGCCTCTTTTGTTCTTGCTCTCCTCCTTACGAAGGAGGAGTAACGGCGGTAGCCGGGAGGTGGTTTTTTGGTCAGCAAAGATTCATGTTGGTTAACGAAAGAACCACCCCGTCACCGAAGCGGTGCCACCCCTCCTTGGTAAGGAGGGGAGCTTGGGATTATTTCTTTCCGACCACATTCATTTCATCGACGACCCATTTGGCACTGCCGAATTTTTCGGTGACGAAGAGGACGTAGCGGATATCGACCGAGATGGTGCGGTTCTTTTCGGTGTCAAAGTAGAAGTCGTTGCCGAGGCCCTCGAAGTTGCCGTCGAAGCAGATGCCGACCTGTTCGCCTTTGGCGTTGAGGATCGGCGAGCCGCTGTTGCCGCCGATGATGTCGGTCGTCGAGAGGAAGTTGACGACGACGCTGTCGCCGTTGCCGTAGCGTCCGAAGTCGCGTGCGTTCTGTAGGTCTTTGAGTCGCGACGGCAGATCGAACGGCTTTGAACCAGTTTCTTTTTCGATCATCCCGCGCATCGTCGTGAACGGCGTGCGAAATTCGGACTCGCGCGATTGATAGCCTTTGACATAGCCGTATGAGAATCGCAGCGACGAGTTTGCGTCCGGGTAAACCGGTGAGATGCCCTTCATCTCGGTGAACGCCTGCATATATGCGAGGCGAAGGCGGTCGATGTTTGCACCGAACTTTGCCGTGCGAGCGCCGAGCGCCGCGCGTTCGTCAACGACGCCCGCGATGAAAGGATGCTTTGCCTGAATCTCGTTCCAAGACATCGAGCTGATCGAGTTGATCTCGGCGTCGGTGGCGTCGGCGATCTTTGTTGCGAATGCAGCCTCGGCTTCGCGACGAGCCTTGCCGGTTTTGTTCTCGAACTTTGCATCAGCGGCAGCAAAACGCTGTCCGGCGGGCAGATTGTCAAACTCCTTTAAAAAGAACTTGAGCAGATCGCGTTCGAACGCAGGCTCACGATCCTTGAGAGTCTGGGCAATTGCAGCTTTTTGCTGAGCAGGCATAGGACGGCCCGTCTTGACGGCGGTCGCATACGCAACCATCGCCCCGAGAACCGCGCCGGAGATCGGATCGGGGAATCGGCGCATAATTACGTCGCGTTGCTGTGCGGCGTTCGCTTCTTCGGAAAGAGATTTGAGCTCGGCGAGAAGATTGCCGTACTTCTTTTGACGATCAGGATTTGCCGCGATCCACGTCGCCATTCGAGCTTCGTCGTCCTGACGTTGCTGCACCGCCTGAACACGTTTAAGTTGAAGATGCCCGCCGCCGAACGCCTTGCGCGAGTTGTCGTAGTTCGCGATGTCGCTCTGAAACGCGATGCGCTTTTCTTCGTCAGTCGCGCCGATCGCACGCATGCTGTCTGCCTCCGCCGTCAGCCATCTTTCGAGAAACGGGAAGTTCGCATCGCGTGCGTAAATCACCGACCAGCTTTCGCGATAACGTGTAGTGCCGCCAGGATAGCCGAGCACAAAGACGAAATCGTTCTCGCTAAGGCCGTCGATATTTGCGGTGAGAAATTTTTTTGATTTATAAGGAACATTATTCGGCGAGAAGTCGGCCGACGAACCGTCAGGTGCGACATACGCGCGAAGGAACGTGAAATCGCCCGTGTGACGCGTCCATTCAAAGTTGTCCGGGTCGCCGCCAAAGACGCCGATATTGCGCGGCGGAGCGTAAACGACACGGATGTCCTTGATTTCCTGCGTCTCGTAAAGATAGTAAAAATAACCGCTGTTGAGCATCTGAATACGCACGATCGCACCGGCTTTTGCCTTTGCCTGTTCGGCCGCCTGTAGTGCGTCGGTGTTGGATTTGATCTTTGTTGCGAGCGCATCGCCGGTTAGATTTTCAGTGCCGGCTTTTATTTTCGCGGTCACGTCTTCGACGCGATTTGTGAGAAAGATCGAGTAATCTTTCGCCGAGATCTCACCGGCTCGGTTGTCGGTCTTGAAGCCGGTCTCGACGAGGTCTTTCTCCGGCGTCGATGCCTGCACCAGCGCGTCAAAGCCGCAGTGGTGATTCGTCAGTATCAAACCATCCGGCGAGACAAACTCCGCCGTGCAGCCGATGCTCAGACGAATCACCGCGTCGGTCAAGCCGCCGCCATTCGGGTTGTAAACTTCTTCGGGCTTGATCTTCAGGCCTTTCTTTTTCAGCGGCAGAGAAGCGATCTGACCTGGTGCATACATTCCTTCGTCAATGGCGAAGGTGAACGGCACGGACGTAAACAAAATCGCGAAAAGAAACGCGAGCGCGGACAAACGGTTATTTTTGAATTTCATAGAGATTTAGATTCCTTATATCGTTTTAAGATGTTGGAAGTATAACAAAAAAGCCGTCCTTTCAGACGGCTGGCTTATAACTTTAGAAACAGTTTACTTTTTGACGATCGTTGTCAGATCGGTCGGCTCGGGCGGCAGGAAGTGGCGCGGGTTGATCGGTCGTTCGTTCAGGCGAAGTTCGTAATGCAGGTGCGGTCCCGTAGAGCGTCCGGTCGAACCGACGTAACCAAGAAGCTGGCCGCGACTGATCGTGTCGCCGACGGTTACTTCTAGTTTCGACATGTGGCCGTAACGTGTGGTCAGGCCGTTGCCGTGATCGATCTCGACCATATTGCCATAGCCGCCAGCCCAGCCTGCTTTGACAACAGTGCCGTTGGCCGGCGCGACAACCAGGTCGCCGCGTTCGCCGTCGATGTCCATGCCCGGATGAAACTCATACGAGCGTCCGCCGAACGGATTGCGGCGAAAACCGAATTCGTTGTTGATCTTGCCAAGATGAGCCCACATCGTCGGCAGATTTGCCGGATCGCTGGTTTTCTGGATCTCGCCAAGCTCACCATCGAGTTGCTTCGTCTCGCCATTGAGTCCGTTGTCTTCCTCAGGACCGCCGCTATTAAATGCAAACTCCTCCGCAGCAGGTTGCTGTTGAGGTTGCTGTTCAGTTTCGGTGGCAAGAGTCGGTTCTGCGGAAAGTTTTGTGAGGATCGAGGCGTTGGAAACAGTTTCTATAAAAGCAGGGTTGTTAAAAAGTTCGGAGGCGCCGAGTGAAATTCCCGTAACTCCGAAGCACAAAAATATGCTCACGATGCCGAAATGCACTATGCGTTTCGAAACCGCGACTCGCCGAATATAAATTCCAGATTTTGATGTATGCGATAAAAGAAAAGCGTACGCCTTGTCGTTTTTCTGCATTATTTGCTTTTAAGCTCCTTTTAATGATTTCGTACTGAAATTCCAGCATTTCAGCACACGGAATCACGCAAGAATAGCCGCTAGCGACTAACGCGAAACCTTGAACAAGAGTCAGGGATTTAGATTATATAAAACTCTCGTATAAAACGGGCACAACCTCGAAGACGCGCTGAGGCTTCCCACCTTGAAGGCCCAAATATCGATTACGATACTTGGGCATATATAACATCACACGCCTGTGGAAAACGCAAACTCGCAAGTTTAAAACCTGCGAGTTGGTTATCGGGGTAATAAAATTACGTTATTGATCCTAGACGGCACGCTGCCGGTCCTGCCACGCGCGAAAAGCCATGAAGGCAACGCTGGCAAAGACGCCGATGAAGACGATGACGATCAATATTTTAATCGCGAGGGCGAGAAAACCGACGAAGCTGATCAGAGCCTTGAGCAACGCGATTGCCAATGCGATGACCACCAAAATACTGCTGACGATGCCTGCTCCTTTTATAAAGCCCATAACAAACTCCTTCGAAATTATATATCTTTCCAACTTCCGCTGCGCGAGCGGTCGGCGAAGTCGCTGACGTTGTAATCCGCGGGCGGATAATTTGTTCGGCTCAGCGCAAAACTCGCCGACGGAGACGAACCGCTCCAACTCGAACCTTCCTGCTTCTTAAATATGTAACCGCGAAGCACATAAACGCCCAACGCGATCAGCCCAACCGGCAAAAGCGCACGCAGGAGAAAACCGAGACTCAACACTTTTTGCAGAATGAACGCGACGCCGAGCAACGCAAGCACGACACCCCAAAGTTTCGGGTTACCCGAAAATCGTTTGACGAGAATATCGTCGGCAACGTCGGGCGTCACACCCGAGCGTATCATCTGCGCCGTTCGCCACGCGTCGAGCGCCGCAAAAAACCACATGCCGATCGAGCCGAGCACAAAGAAAGGCATCTTCATCATCACGGCAAGTTGAAACAGCCCGACGAACACGCCGAAATAGACAAGAGCTTTGACCGTCTGTCCGTTATATGCAGCTCCGAGTCCGGGGCAAAGCATCGACAGAACCGTCGCGATAAATGGCGACGTGCGACGTTGGACAAAATTTACGTTATTCGTGCGGCTCTGCTGACGAAGCAGATCGACGCCCATCACGATGCAATCCTGACAGTAGGGAAAGCCCTTGATGCGATGATCGCACGACGGGCACAGCGGGCGACCGCAGCCATTACAACTGACAACCGCGGCGTTTGTGTTGTGATAGGCACAATTCATTATTTCTGTTCCTCGCCTTCGACAAAGGTCGTGCCTGTGATCGGTTCTTGATTGGTCTGTTCGGTCGCGGTTGACGTGCCGTTCAGAGCGTCGGCACTTTGCTGATAGGTCGATTCGGCAAGTTCGTAACTTTGCTTATAAAAGCCCGCGAGCGAACCGTCCGCCGAAACCGTCTGACTGAATACGAGGAACGCAACCATCAACATCATCGCGACCGGTGCAAGCTGCGGAATGCCGATCGGGAATCTAAGCCCGCGAATCCATTCGCCAACTTGAGCGGCGAGCGACGCCTTTACTTTCTTCGCTTGCTCGGTACCGAGCGTCAGATTCAAAATGCGTTCATGCAAACCCGAAGGCACGGCGAGCTCGTCCATCTTGTATGTGTAACAAGCCGCGATCGAGCGAACGACCATGCCGGGCAGGTCTTCACACGACGTGCAAAGCGCGGCGTGACGTTCCCAACGGTGAAACATCTGCGCCGGCAAAAACCCGTCGAGATAATCTGTCAGGTAAGTTTCAAAATCTTCGCAAGGCATCGCAGTCTCGGGCGTCGTCATCGACAGGACGCGTGCTTCAAGCCGCGTCATCTGCGAAGCCGGTGCCGACATCTGACGACAAATACGAAGCGATTCTTTTACGTCGTTTAGGAGCGAATGGCAGAGTGGGCAGGCAAGAGCATGTTCGGCGACCGACTTATAAGCCAAAGCGTCAAGCGACTTGTCGAGATAATCGGTCAGCCTCTCTTCAAACGCCGTGCAGTCAATAATAAATTTGTCGCTCTTTTTCACCGGAAATTACCCCTTTAAATTAAATGCCGTCAGCAAGTCCTCCGATCAGTTCGCCCGCAGCACCGAGAACGGTTTCTCCAACGTCAAGTGCAGCGTCACCGACGGTTTCGATTATGCTTTCACCCGCAACCTCACCGCCTTCTTCGGCCGCAACACCAATTACATCGCTCGCGGTCTGCCCTATGGCCGATTGCTGTTTTTGAGCTTCGTTCGCGATCTGTTCGTTTATAATTGGTTCATTCATAATTTTAGATAGTTACCACTCTCATTCTTCTTAAAATTTTTGCCAACTCGATTCGTCCGCGATTTATACGCGATTTAACCGTGCCCTCGGGAATTTTCAAAACATCGACGATCTCCTGATAAGTCAGCTCCTCAATGTCGCGTAAGATCACGCAAGTTCGCAGATCTTGCGGCAGTTTGTCGATGCCTTCCTGCACTTGCGACGCGAGTTCTTTCCGTTCGAGATCCTTGTGAGCCGAAGTTCCCGCCGCTCGCAGGTGATATTGGTGATCGTCAACCGCGTCGGCCATCGAGTTCTGCGGGTTACGCTGCCGGTGACGGTAATCGTCGATTATCAAATTGCGTGCGAGCCGCATCAACCAATTCGCGAGATCGCCTTGCTTCGGGTCGTATTGATCGAGCGAGCGATAGACGCGAATAAAAACGTCCTGCGTCAGGTCTTCGGCGGCATCGACGCTCGATGTAAAGCGATATGCGAGGTTGAATATCCGCCGCGAATAGGCCGACACAATGTCTTCCCAAGCCGCGCCGTCGCCCACGCGGGCACGCCTGACGAGTTCGGCACCATCAATTTCGGTCACAGCCTTTATCGCTTCCAAAAAGTTATTCTCCCGAAACTTCTATCGGCTGCGGCGAAAAGAAAGCACGTCGCTCGCGCCTTGTCAGTTCTGGTTACGAGACCAATATTAACAAAGTTCCCGCTAATTAAGCCGCATTACTCAAAGAACCACATTTAGAATTTCCTCTAAAATACGCTATCTTTTGTCTTTATTGCTTTGCGTAAATACTTAAAGTTCACAATTTTGTTGGGCGTGACGGTCTTTATCTTCTGGTTCTTTGGCCGGAATCTGGATTGGCCGAAGGTAGCTGCGAGTTTGAAAACGGCGAATCCGATTTATCTCGGGCTCGCGGTCGCAAGCATTTCGCTCGGCTACTTTCTGCGGGCCGTCAGGTGGAAGGTTTTGCTCGCGCCGATAACCGAGACACATCTGCGCGAATTGTTTGCGACGACGACGGTCGGGTTTACTGCGGTGTTTTTGGTTGGACGCGCGGGCGAGATCGTTCGTCCCATGTGGCTGCCGATGCGCGACCGTCGCGTGCGACCCTCGGCGGCGCTTGTGACGATACTGTTGGAACGCGTATTCGACATCGCGTCGCTGTTTTGTTTTTTTTCGATCAGTCTGATCTGGTTCACGCCGCCGCCGGGCCGCGAATCCGAATTCGCATCGATCAAATTTGCGGGCAATGCCATGCTCGCCGCCGTCATCGTCGGTATCGTCGCGCTTATTATTTATCACCGCACTGCGCCGAAGATTATTCCATGGTTTGAGAAACACACTGATCGCAGGTTTGTGCCGCAGCGTCTGCGTGCAATTTTCATCAGCCTTTTAAAGCAGTTAGCCTCAGCGCTCGACATCTTTCGCAACGCGCGTCAGCTCTTGCTCGCCGCGTTTTGGACGACGGCGTTGTGGCTGTCGATCGCGTTGCCGACATGGCTGGTGATACAGGCGTTCGGCGTTGACATGAAACCGGTCGATTCACTTTTTGTAATGGGCGTGGCGTCGCTCGGCTCGCTTATCCCGACGCCGGGCGGTGCGGCCGGAGCGTTTCACGCTGCAACAGCGGGAAGTTTGCTGCTGCTCGGCCTCGGCCAAGATCAGGCCGTCGCCATTTCGATAATAATGCACCTCGTCTATTTTGCTCCGGCGGTCATTTTCGGTTTATATTATTTCTTTCACGGTGACATTAGCGTTGAACGATTTCGCAGCCTGCTCTCGAGCGAGAACGCCGAGCGCGAGATCGAATCAGATTCGCCGGATTTTGAAAAAGCTGAAACTTGATAACCGAAAGTGGAACGTGGAACTAATTTTTCCCAACTGACCACCGACCACTGTCAACCGACCACTGATTATGCGTTGCCCTTTTTGTTCACATCTCGAAGACAAAGTCGTCGATTCGCGCGAGGCGAAGGACGGCGATGCGATCCGCCGCCGTCGCGAGTGCCTCGAATGTGGTCGCCGCTTTACGTCGTATGAACGCATCGATCAGATTCCTTACATGGTCGTCAAAAAAGACGGCAAGCGCGAGCACTTCGACCGCGACAAAGTGATGGGCGGTCTTCTCAAAGCCGCCGAAAAACGTCCTATCTCGACAACCCAACTTGAAAAGATAGCCGACGAAGTAGAAAAAAATGTTCAGGATGCTCTCGATCGCGAACTGCCCGGCAGCGACATCGGCAAAACCATAATGCGTCGCCTAAAAGCTCTCGACAAAGTCGCCTACGTTCGATTTGCATCGGTCTATCTCGAATTCGCTGACATCAGCGAATTTATGAGCGAACTAAAAGGCCTCGTCGGTTCAAAAAAAGCAGCCACTTCCGCAAAAAAGAAAAAGAAGAAATAAGAATTTCAACGCAAAGTCGCAAAGACGCAAAGAAACATAATCTTTTTCCTTTGCGACTTAGCATCTTTGCGACTTTGCGTTAAAAAATCTTTCTTTTGCCCTTTAGCGGCGTTTTTCCTAACATAAATGTTTATGGTTGATCTCGACGAATTTCCTGTCGCGCTTTCCGAGGCTGAGGCGATCGAACCGATGATGCAGATACCGCCGGAGTTGCCGGTGCTGCCGCTTCGCGACATCGTTATTTATCCGTTTATGATCGTGCCGCTGTTTGTTTCGCGTGACCGATCGATCCGCGCGGTCGAGGAAGCTCTCAATAAAGATCGCATGATCTTGCTCGTCTCGCAAAAGGATGTGAATAAAGAAGAGCCCGAGCAAGACGATCTCTACACGGTCGGGACGGTCGCGATCATTATGCGAATGCTCAAGCTGCCCGACGGCCGCATACGCATTCTGACGCAGGGGCTTTCGCGTTGTCGTGTAGATAAAATTTCGGGCAGCGGACAATACGTCACATCGAGCGTTACGCCGATCACCGAGCCGCTTGGCGGTGAGAATTCGCTCGAGGTCGAGGCGTTGCTCCGCAACGTGCGCGGCTCGATGGATCGCGCCGCTTCGCTTGGGAAAAACATTTCGCCCGAGGTGCTCGCGATCATCGCAAACCTCGACGACGCCGGACGCCTAGCGGATCTTGCCGCGTCAAATCTCGAACTCAAGGTCGAAGATGCGCAAAGCGTGCTCGACATCGAAGAACCGAACGCGCGTCTGCGCAGAATTAACGATCTTCTCAGCAAAGAGATCGACGTTCTCACCGTGCAGCAAGAGATCAATTCGCAGGCACGCGCCGACATCGACCGTTCGCAGCGTGAGTATTTTCTGCGGCAGCAGTTGAAGGCGATTCAAGGCGAGTTGGGCGAAGGGAACGAGCTTTACGAAGAGATCGAGCAGTATCGCGACAAAATTTTAAAAGCGAAAATGCCCGAAAATGCAGAGGAAGAATCGCTTCGGCAACTCAAAAAACTCGAACGAATGCATCCCGACACGGCCGAGACGGCGACGTTGCGAAACTGGCTTGACATCATGACCGAGCTACCGTGGTCAAAGGCTTCGAAAGATAATCTAAATCTGCAAAAGGCCGAGCGGATACTCAACGAAGATCATTACGGGCTGGAGCGCGTAAAGGAGCGAATGATCGAGTCGCTCGCCGTTCGCAAACTAAAAGAAAAACCGAAAGGCTCGATACTTTGTCTCGTTGGTCCGCCCGGCGTCGGAAAAACTTCGCTCGGTCGTTCGGTCGCACGCGCGTTGAATCGCAAGTTCGTGCGATTGAGTCTCGGCGGTTTGCACGACGAAGCGGAGATCCGTGGGCATCGCCGCACATACGTCGGTGCGATGCCGGGCCGGATCATTCAGGCGATTCAACAGGCCGGGACGAACAATCCGCTCATCATGCTCGACGAGATAGACAAGGTCGGAGCCGATTTTCGCGGCGACCCGTCGAGCGCGCTTTTGGAAGTTCTCGACCCCGAACAGAACGCAACTTTTCGCGACAATTATCTCGGCGTTACATTCGATCTGTCGAATGTGATGTTCATGACGACGGCGAATATTCTCGACACGGTGCAAGCCGCGCTTCGCGATCGAATGGAGACGATCTCGCTGTCTGGTTACACCGAGGAAGAGAAACTTGAGATCGCAAAACGCCACCTGATTCCGAAACAGATCGAAGAAAACGGCCTTGAGAAAACGGATGTTAAGTTCGACCGCAAGGCGCTCGCAAAGATGATCGGCGAATACACGCAGGAAGCCGGACTTCGCCAACTTGAGCGCGAGATCGGTAAGGTTTGCCGCAAGGTCGCGCGGGCGAAGGCTGAGAAGAACGGTGATTTTGCAGCGATGCGCGTTACGATTGAGAACCTGAAAGACTATCTTCGAGTTCCGAAAATCTTTAACGAAGGCGCTCTCAAAAAAGACCAGATCGGCACCGTTACCGGCTTGGCTTGGACTGCGGTCGGCGGCGACATTTTGTTTATCGAAGCGCTAAAAACAAAAGGCAAAGGTAAACTTTTGCTTACCGGTCAACTCGGCGAAGTGATGCAGGAATCGGCGCAGGCGGCCTTTTCATACGCAAAGGCGCGAGCGAAAGATCTCGGCATCGACGAGTCTGTGCTCGAGAATTTCGACATTCACATCCACTTGCCTGAAGGAGCGATTCCCAAAGACGGCCCGAGCGCCGGCATCACGATGGCGACGGCGCTCGTTTCCGTTCTTTCGCAGCGTGCCGTGAGAAAGGACGTGGCGATGACCGGCGAGATCACTTTGCGCGGCAACGTACTTCCGGTCGGCGGCGTCAAAGAAAAGCTTCTCGCAGCTCGGCGTGCAAAGATAAAAACGGTCATTTTGCCCGAACCGAACGAGCGCGATCTTGAGGATTTGCCGCAGGAAGTTCGCGACGATTTGACGTTTATATTTGTGGAAAACGTGCGTCAGGTGTTCGATGTGGCGTTGCGTGAGGCAAAGAAGGTCGTTGAAAAGCCGAAAGCACGAGCCTTGAAAGCGGTCTGAGCGGCAACATCTCCTTATTTTACTTGGACTTTCGGCGTTGACGTGGCCCTACTCGTGGGTTATCCTTAATAAGTTCGCCTTTTGACGCGGAACTTTTAAATTAAGCTCGCGTTAAAAAATAGTGAGAACAAACGATTTAGGCTCTCGCATACACGGCCCAAATCGATAGATTTTTATAATGAAGCTATTTATATCAAAGTTTTTTTGCCTTACGGCGACAGCATTTTTATTTTTGAATTCGACCGTGAGCGCACAGGTTACGAGTTCGCGATCGAGCAACGATACCAGCACGCCGGAAGTTTCGAGGGCGAATGACGCAGTGAACGGCGTTCTGAACGAATCGGGACGCGCCTTTAACGAGGGCTTGCTCGCCTACGACGACAACAAACTGTCCGAAGCCGGTGCGAAATTTAACAAGGCGGTCGAGGTGTTTCTATATTCGACGCTCAACATTCAACGCGAACAAAAACTGCAAAATTGCTACAACCAACTGATCGAGACGGTTTATCGCATCGAGTTTCCATCGGACACGCATCTGCCGAAGGTTCGAGAGCTCGCGCAGACTTGCGCTTGGAGTAATATCGACGCCGCGCTAGCCGACAAAGTTGCGACATCGGTTAAATCCTCAATGAACAAATCGAGCGTCGCCGTCGTCGGCAGCAATGTCGCAGCAATCGGTCCGGCCCAAACCGGCGGGCCGAAGAGCGGCTTTAACACGCAGGAATTCGAACCGTCGCCGCTCGATGAGCTTTCGCGGCTTGAGCTTACCGTTGACGAACAGCAGATCGATAACAACCCGGTTGCTCAGCAACAATATCAATACATTCAATACGCCGTCGCAAACAAGTCGTTGGGTTTTTCGTTTCAGGTTCACCCGATGATTCAGCAATACATCAACTACTATCGCGGTCGCGGTCGCACGACGATGGAGATCGGTCTTTATCGTTCGGGAATGTTTATGCGGATGGCGCGGCGAATTTTTAAAGAGGAAGGTTTGCCGGAAAATATCACTTGGCTTGGCCAGGTCGAGAGCGCCTGGAAGCCTTCGGCTTTGTCACACATGGCCGCATCGGGTTTGTGGCAGTTTATACCGGGAACCGGCGCACGATACGGACTGCGTAGAAACGCATACGTGGATGAGCGAAACAGTTTTGAGGAAGCGACGCGTGCATCGGCTCGTTATTTAAAGTTTCTTGCAAACCGCTACAACGGCAACTGGGAACTCGCACTTGCCGGTTACAATTCGGGTGAAGGAAACGTCGATCGAGCGATTCGGCGTGCGGGCGTTTCAAACTTTTGGGCGGCCTATCAATATCTGCCGCGTGAGACGCGAAATTATGTGCCGAATATTCTCGCGACGATCCTGATCGCAAACAATCCCGGCGAGTACGGCTTTGGACACATTCGCCCCGCTCAACCGCTGCAATATGACCGGATTCGCGTGCCGGCGCTGACGAATTTGAGCATCATCGCTCAGGCTTCGGACACGAGCATTCAGTATATTCGCTATCTCAACCCGCATCTGCGCAGCAACACCACGCCGCCCGAACCATACATAATCAGTGTTCCGGCGGGCAAGGGAAACGAAATCGTCGCTGTTTTTAAACGCATACCTGCGACTAAGATCAACACGACGAATCTTGCTAACTCGATGTCGGGCGAGACGTGGCAGACGGTTTCAAACCGAACCGGAGTTAGCGTCACCGATCTGATCGCCGCAAATCCCGGCATGCAGGCGCCGCGTGGCAAGGTCATCATTCCGATAAAAGGCAACGGCGTGCAAACGGTCGTTTATTCGCGACCGACGAATGCGTCGATCCCGAGTAATGTGAAAATCGTCAAAGCGAAGGCCGGTGACACCGTGCAAAAACTCGCCGAGCGTGAAAAAGCCGACCCTGTCGAAGTTGCAAAATACAACGGACTGCTCCCGACATCGGTTCTCGGTGCGGGACGTGAGATCAAATTGCCGCCGCGTGGAGGCGAGTAAGAAATTAGTTGCGATTGTTGCCGCAAGCCCGCACGAAGTAAGGGCGCCCGTTAAAGTTGCGGGTGCCCTTATTTCGTGCGGGCTTGCGGCAACGAGCGGTTGTTGGTTCCCGACGAAATGAAGGTTTTCGAGATAACCGAATTCGGCATCGATAAGCTGACGCTAGCTCGGCGCGATGTGCCGCGGCCTGCGGAAAACGAAATTCTTGTAAAGCTGCAGGCGGCTTCGCTGAATTTTCGCGATGTGATGGTCGTTAGCGGCACATACAATCCGCGTATGAAGTTGCCCGCCGTGCCATTTTCGGACGGAGCAGGCGAAGTCGTTGAAGTCGGTAAAAAAGTTACGAAGTGGAAAGTCGGCGACAAAGTTTGCTCGACCGTTATTCCGGCCTGGATCGATGGCGGACCAACTGGCGAAAACGCAAAGTCGGCGATCGGCGCGGGCAAATTCGACGGCGTTCTTCGCGAGTTCGCGGCTTTTAGCGAAAACGCGGTCGTCGCGATGCCCGAGCATTTGTCGTATGAAGAAGGCTCGACGCTGCCGTGTGCGGCCGTGACGGCGTGGCACGCGTTGGTTGTTTCGGGACAAATAAAAGCCGGCGACACGGTTTTGACGCTTGGCACCGGCGGCGTTTCGATCTTTGCAATTCAGCTTGCGCGAGTTTTTGGTGCGAAAGTGATTGCGACATCGAGCAGCGACGAAAAACTCGCTAAAGTAAAAGAGCTTGGTGCAGATGAGACGATCAATTACAGAACGCATGAAGATTGGGACAAAGTCGTGCTCGATCTCACCGACGGAATCGGCGTCGATCACGTGATCGAAGTCGGCGGCGTCGGCACTCTTGCGAGATCGGTGAAAGCGACGCGAGTCGGCGGCCACATCGCTCTTATCGGTGCGTTAGAAACGAGTGGCGAGTTCAACCCGATTCCGGTGTTTATGAAAGCGATCAAGATGCAGGGAATTTTTGTCGGCTCGCGTGCGATGTTTGAAGCGATGAATGCGAAGATCGCCGAAAATAATTTAAAGCCGGTGATAGAGCGCACATTTGAGTTTGACCAAGCTCGTGAGGCGCTCGAATATATGACGAGCGGTTCGCACTTTGGCAAGATCGTCGTGAAATTTTAGTTTATGAAGATCGGGATTTTAGGTTCGGGCAACGTCGCGCAGGTTTTGGGCAGCGGCTGTCTCGCGAAAGGCCATGAGGTTATGCTCGGCACGCGTGACGCGTCGAAACTCGCGGAATGGCTTACGAACGCGAATAAAAGAGCATCGGTCGGCAGCTTTGAGGATGCGGCGAAGTTTGGCGAGATCGTTTTTTTGAGCGTTCATGCGACGGCGATCGATGCGGTGATCAAACTTGCCGGTAAAGAAAATTTTAACGGCAAGACGGTGATCGATCTGTCGAACCCGATGGATTTTAGCGACGGTGTGCCGCCGAAATTCACGGCTACTGTCGGCCATTCGCTCGGTGAGAAAGTTCAGCATGCTTTACCCGACGCAAACGTCGTCAAGGCGTTCAACTCGATCGGCGTGGCCGTGATGACCGAACCTAAATTCGGCAGCGAAACGGCGACGCACTTTATCGCCGGCGACAACGATGTCGCGAAAGCACAAGCGACCAAACTGATCGAGGAATTTGGTTGGGACGTCGTCGATCTCGGCGGCATCGAGCAGTCGTTCTTTCTCGAAGCGCTCGCGTCGCTGTGGGTGAATTACGCATTCAAGACGAACAGTTGGAATCAAGCGTTCAAGCTTTTGAAAAGATAAGCTCGATAGAGCATCATTAATATTTAGGAGAAAATAATGTCACATTTTGCAAAGGAAATTACTGATACGAATTTTGAGACGGATGTTTTGGGGTCGGACAAACCGACCTTGGTGGATTTTTGGGCGGAATGGTGCGGCCCGTGTCGCATGATCGCACCGACGGTCGAAGCTGTTGCCGAAGAGTATCAGGACAAGGCCGGCGTTTATAAAATGAATGTCGATGAAAATATGAACGTGCCGCAGCAATACGGCATTCGCGGCATCCCGACGCTGATCTTGTTCAAAGGCGGCCAGGAGCAGGAACGCATCGTCGGCGCCGTAACGCGCGAAGCGATCACAAAGGTGATCGACAAATACCTTTAATTTTTCTTAAACCCAGATTAAGCATTAGAAAGAGTTAATGATTTCTCTTTTGCTTTCTTCTTTTGATTTCTTTGCGTTCTTTGCGTCTTTGCGTGAGATAAAAGAATTTTTTTTTTCAC
>Ga0187894_10001583_pt1 | contig 28931 bp, 26 predicted proteins | sample GBC1701081metaG_FD_136650 | JGI IMG/M metagenome (GOLD analysis project Ga0187894, IMG submission 136650) | White microbial mat communities from a lava cave in the Kipuka Kanohina Cave System on the Island of Hawaii, USA - GBC170108-1 metaG ...
ACGGTGCCGCGGCGGGCCATCACGGCGTTCACCGGTGTGTCGGGCTCCGGCAAGACGTCACTCGTGTTCGACACCATCGCTACCGAGGCGCAGCGGCAGTTGAACGAGACCTTCACCTCGTTCGTCCGCAACCGGCTGCCCAGCTACGGACGGCCGGACGTCGACGCCATCGAAGACCTGTCGCCCGTCGTCATCATCGACCAGCATCGCCTGGGCGGCAACGCGCGTTCGACCGTCGGCACGATCACCGATATCTACGCGCTGCTGCGCCTGCTCTTCTCGCGCGCCGGCGAGCCGCAGATCGGCGAATCCAACCTCTTCTCGTTCAACGACCCCGCCGGCATGTGCCTGCGCTGCAGCGGCATCGGCCGGGTCGTCACCCCGGACGTCAGCACGTTCCTCGATCTGGATCGCTCGCTGGAGGACGGCGGCATCCGCCTCCCGGGAAGCTGGAGGTGAGCGGCGCCCAGGTCGTCACCACGCACGGCATGCCGCGCATCGAGATCTACGATGCCTACAGCGGAACCATTCTCGCGACGACGACCGCGACGGCAGTCGGGCCGAAGGCGTCGTGGCTGCAGGCGCCGATGCCGAACCTGTCGGCGCTGCGAACGGGCATGTACTACGTGCTCGTCAGGAACCTCACCGCCACGGGCGGATCCGAACCGGCCGGTATCACCACGCTCCGCGCCTGGGGCCGCGACGTGGTCTACGATCCGCCGCCGCCATGCGGCTTCAGGCGGCGTCCGATGGACGAGCCGCCCTGCTCGTAGGGCTCGTCTGCTCAGTGGCTGGAATGATCCAGTGCGGCGTGCGTTCTGGACGTACGTCGCGTCCATGTGTCCCATTGCGCGACGATGATGAGGAGGATGGTGGTGACGATCCCCATCATCAGCAGATCGGTGTGATGTGCAAACGGGATGAGGATGGCGAGCGCGGCGAGGCCGGCGAGGTGTGACATTGTTAGTCGGCCGTAGACCACCTTCTTATAGAGCGCGTTGCCGAACAGATAGATGGCGGGACCGGCGAGCAGGACGGCGATGTCCTTCCCGGTCATGTGGCCGTGGGGGTGTGCGATCACCAATTCATTGCCGACGGCGGAGACGATGATGCCGGCGACGAGGATGGCGTGGATGTAGACGAAATACATGCCGATGCGGCCGGGGTCGTCGGAATGGGTGATGACTTCGGTGCCGTCCCTGCTGCTCGTGTCGAAATAGATCCACCACATCGCCAGCGTGCCGATGAACGCGGCGAGGAACGCCCACACGATCGCGCCGTCCCAGTGGGCGACGCCGCTGAACGTCGCGCCGGTGACGAGGACGGACTCGCCGAGCGCGACGATCACGAACAACTGCCAGCGTTCGGCGAGATGGCCGCCTTCGATCGTCCAGTCCGCCGTTTCCGATCGGCCGAGGCCGGGGAACCAGAAGCGGATCATCAGACAGAAATACTCGCACGCGATGGCCAGCATCCAGAGCGCCACGCGCGTGGGTCCGTCCGCGAACGCGCCCGCGATCCACAGCGCGCCGCTGACCGTGAACCACGCCAGGATGCGCTGGAAGTTCGGCGTCAGCGGATGCTGGCGGCCGAGAATCATCAGCATCGCCACGGAGCGGCCGACCTGGATCGTGACATACGCGCCCGCGAACACCAGGCCGCGCGATCCGAAGGCTTCGGGGATGGCGGACGCCATCACCAGCGCGACCAGCATGATCGCGAACAGCAGGCGGCGGACCGGCAGCGTCTCCGGATCGATCCAGTTGACGCACCAGGACGTGTACTGCCACGCCGTCCACACGGCGAGCCACAGCACCAGCGTCTCCACCGCGCCGGCGATCGTCAGGTGCGCCAGCAGGTGGTGCGACAACTGCGTCACCGAAAACACGTAGATCAGATCGAAGAACAGCTCGACGGCCGACACACGCGCTTCGTGTCCGTCCCGAACGCGGAGGAGATGACGATGCTCTGCCACTGAAGATCCTTTAGTTCCGATATGCGTGCACGGCGCGCGTGATTGGCGTGCGCCCGTCTACGATGGCGTTACGTGCCGATCACCACGCGACGCTTCAACAGCTCGTCGATCTTCTGACGCGTCCCGTCGCCGGATGGCAGCAGCGCCGCGAAGATCACCAGCGGCTCGTGCTGGGAGATCGTCGACGCGACATCGAACGCGAGCAGGCCGACGTCCGGCACGTCGAGCTCGAAATGCGGACTGCGCGCGCTGACCAGATCGACGTCGCCCTCGTTCCACATCCGGGTGAAGTCCGCGCTCTCCTGCAGGCGTCCGAGCATCTCCCGGAAGCCTGGCGAGCCGCCGTGCGGCAGGTTCAAATAGCGCAGCTCGCTCGTCGCGTAGCGGGCGACGCGCTCCCAGTCGCGCCACATCGCCCGATAGCTGTCCTGCAGGAACAGCCGCCACAGCTTGTTGCTCTGGATTCCGGCGGGGCGCGTGCTCTGCTCGAAGATGGCGTCGTAGGCCGCGTTGCAGTGGAGGACGTCGAAGATGGACGAATACACCACCGCGGGGACGGTGGTCAGTTCATCCGCCAGCCTCCGCAGGATCTCCGGCGTGGGCGCGACGTTGTCGTCTTCGTGCGTGTCCGTGAATCCGAGCAGGCTGAACAGGTGATGACGCTCGACGCGATTGAGCTGCAGGACGCGCGAGATGTTGTCCAGGAACTTGCGCGACACGCCCGCCGCCGCGCCGGACTCGAACAGCGCGTACCACTTCAGCGACACGCCGGCAAGCTGCGCGACGTCCTCCCGCGTCAGGCCGCGCGTGCGCCGCCGGCCGGCAGCAATCAAGCCCACGTCTCGTGGCGAAATCCGCTCTCGCCGCGTCGTGAGGAACCGCTTGAGTTCCTCGCGGCGCATCTGGCCGTCGAGCCCGTTGAGCTCATCTGTCATCACTCCCCCCGAATGGCCGCTGATTTTTTCACAGTTGCCGAGGCAAAGACAGCCGCGTCTCGCTGACGCTGCGCGCATTCAGCACACGATCGGTCTGAAGCGAGCAGTAAAACTTCATGAACAACGCGGGGCCTTGTGCCTGCGGCGATCGGGCGGCGATACTCCGGCTGTTCCCACTGGATGCCCGCGAGACCACGCCCATGATCACGCTCACCATCAACGGCAAGACCCATCAGGTCGACGCGCCGGAGGACAAGCCGCTCCTCTGGGTCCTGCGCGACGATCTCCGCCTGACCGGCACCAAGTTCGGCTGCGGAGCCGCGCTCTGCGGCGCGTGTACCGTCCACGTCGACGGGAATCCAGTGCGCTCCTGTGTCCTGCCGGCCAGCGCCGTCGCCGGACGCACGATCACGACCGTCGAAGGCCTCGCCGCGACGCCGATCGGCAAGCGCGTCCAGGCCAAATGGGCCGAGTTGAGTGTCCCGCAATGCGGCTACTGCCAGTCAGGCCAGGTGATGGCCGCCGCCGCGCTGCTGACGCACGTACCGAAGCCGACCGACGCCGACATCGATCAGGCCATGTCCGGCAACATCTGCCGGTGCGGCATGTATCCACGCATCCGGCTCGCGCTGCACCAGCTCGCCGGTACCACGCCGTCCGCCACGGTGTCCGCCCCAGTGCCAGGTGTGGACGTGCCGCCGAACGAGTAGCGACGAGCCGAGCCGTGATCAGGAGCCACGTCATCATGCCGACACTCACCGCCCCTTCACGCCGTACGTTCCTCCAGATCGCCGCGGGCGCCGGAGGCGGACTCGTCGCCGCGTTCTACCTGCCGCCGACGCCGCGTTTCGCGCAGGCGGCCGCGACACAGGCCGCGTCCACGGGCACCGCTCTGCAGCCGAACGTCTTCGTCCGCGTCACGCCGGACAACTGGGTGACCGTCGTCATCGGCCACACGGAGATGGGCCAGGGCGCGTCCACCGTCCTGCCGATGATGGTGGCCGAAGAACTCGACGCCGACTGGCAGCGCGTCCGCTGGGAACAGGGTCCGACGGCGCCGGAGTTCGCGCATCCGATCCTCCACTCGCAGCTCACCGGCGGCAGCTTGACGACACCCGCGCAGTTCATGCCGCAACGACAGGCTGGTGCGGCCGTGCGCGCGGTGCTCGTCGCCGCGGCGGCGAAGCGCTGGAACGTCGACGCCGCAACGCTGCGCACGGAACGCAGCCGCGTCATCGACACGAAAGGCTCGCGCAGCGCCAGCTACGGCGAGCTGGCCGCGGAGGCCGTCGGCCTCCCCGTGCCGGAGAAGCCGGTCCTGAAGGACCCGAAGGACTTCACGATCATCGGCAAGCCGCTGCCCCGCCTCGACGGCCCCGCGAAGGCGGACGGCTCCGCGATCTTCGGCATCGACGTGTACGTCCCGAACATGCTGACCGCCGTCGTCGCGCACGCGCCCCTGTTCGGCGGCAAGGCCCGCGGCTTCGACGCGACGAAGACCAAGGCCGTGCCCGGTGTCGTCCAGGTCGTCGAGATCCCCACCGGCATCGCCGTCGTCGCGAAGGACTTCTGGGCCGCGAAGAAGGGCCGCGACGTCCTCACCGTCGATTGGGATCCGGTGCTCGGCGAGCGCCTGTCCTCGGATGATCAACGTATCGCGTACCAGAAATTGCTCGACGTCCCCGGCATGCCCGCGAAGTCGGTCGGCGACGTGTCCGCCGCCACGAAGACCGCCGCACGCACCATCACCGGCGATTACTTCCTCCCCTATCTCGCGCACGCGCCGATGGAGCCGCTCGGCGCCGTCGTGGACATCCGCCCGGATCGCGCGGAGCTGTGGATCAGCACGCAGTGGCCCGGCGGCAATCAGGACGTCGCCGCGGAGATGCTCGGCTTGAAGAAGGAACAGGTCACCGTCCACACGACGCTGACCGGCGGCGGGTTTGGCCGACGCTCCTTCCCCGGCCACGACTTCGTCCGCGAAGCGATCCAGATCGGTCAGGCCACGAAGGCGCCCGTCAAGTTGATCTGGACGCGTGAGGACGACATCAAGGGCGGCGCGTACCGTCCCGCCGCGGCCGCCCGCATGACCGCGACGCTGGACGCGAAGGGCACCGTGACGTCGATCGCCAACCGCATCGTCGTCCAGTCGATCATCATCACGACGCCGTTCGCGAAGCTGATGATCAAGGACGGCATCGACCCGGTGTCCGTCGAAGGATCGGCCTTCGATATGCCCTACGCCATCCCCAACAGCGCCACGGATCTGCACACGCCCGACTACCAGGTCCCGGTCACCTGGATGCGATCCGTCGGACACTCGTTCAACGCCTTCATCAAGGAGACGTTCATCGACGACCTCGCGCACGCCGCACGCCAGGATCCGGTCGCATTCCGGCGCGGACTGCTCACCGGCAAACCGCGGTTCCTCACCGTGCTCGACGCCGCCGCAAAGGCGGCCGGCTGGTCGACGCCGCCCGAGAAAGGCGTGGCCCGCGGCCTCGCGCTGCACGAGTCCTACGGCGCCGTCGTTGCCAACATCGTCGAAGCCAGCGTCAGCGCGACGCGGCAGCTCACGATCCACCGCGTCGTCTGCGCGATCGATTGCGGGCTCGTGATCAACCCGGATCTCGTCAAGGCGCAGATGGAATCCGGCATCGTGTTCAGCCTGTCGAGCGCGCTGTTCGGCGAGATCACGCTGCGGAAGGGTGTCGTCGATCAAGGCAACTTCGACGATTACCCGCTGGTGCGCATGCACCAGACGCCGAAGATCGACGTCGTGCTGATCGACAGCCGCGAGCCGCCCGCCGGCGCCGGCGAGCCTGGCGCCGCGTGCATCGCGCCCGCGCTCGGCAACGCCATCTTCGCCGCGACGGGCGAGCGCATCCGCACGCTGCCGCTGAAGCACCATCTGCAGATCGCTTGAGGAGCCGCCAGCATGAGACGTGCACACGAGTCGACCGCTTCGCATTCGCCATCGGCGACACGGCTCCCGGCGCTGATCGGCCTCATCGCCCTCGCGGCCCTGATCGCGTCCACCGTGGCGCGATCGGCGTCGCAACAGCCGGCCGCCGCACCCGCGCCGGCCGCGGCGCAGGCCCAGGCGGCGGACCCGGCGCTGTTCGATCCGATCGCCAGCGTCGTCACGCATCCGCGCTGCCTGAATTGTCATCAGGAAGACTTCCCACGCCAGACCGACGCGCGCATCCGCCACACACAGATGGTCGTCCGCGGCAAGGACGGCCACGGTGCGCCGACGCTGCAGTGCCAGTCGTGTCATCAGGCCGCCAACAGCGCGGACGGCAAGGTCCCCGGCGTGGCAACGTGGCACCTCGCGCCGCTGTCGATGAAGTGGGAAGGCCTGTCGAAGACGCAGATCTGCGAACAGCTCAAGGATCCACGCCGCAACGGCAATCGCCGCACCGCGCACGAGGTGATCGAGCACATGCGCGTCGATCCGCTGGTCATCTGGGCGTGGAATCCGGGCGCGGGACGATCGACGCCGGTCATCTCGCACGAACGGTTCGTCAAGGCGCTGGAGGTGTGGGCGGACGCCGGGATGCCGTGTCCCAAGGATGCGCCGTCGTTCGCGTCACGCTAGCGGACGCGTCCGCGCGCCGGTCAGCATCGGCGTCAAGGACTGGTGTGATGCGGACCGGACGGCGTGCGTCCGCAGTACGGCGCGTGGAATCCGGTGACCGTGTAGAGCGAGCGATCCGCGGCCTGCACCACGGGTTCCAGCGTGAACACGGATCGCGCGAACGCTTCGGCGGCGCGTGTCGCGGCCGTGGGCGCGGGCACGACGACGTAGCGGACGGCACAGGCGAGGCTGTCGTCCGGCGATCGCAGCGCGTCCGGGGCGGGCGGCGGCTCGCCGGCTGACAGCGCCATCAGCGGCGCGAGCACGGCGTCGTTCTCATGCTGACGTCGCACGCGGTCGGACAGGCGCGCCACGAATCCGCCGACGAGTGGATGCTCGTGGACGGTCTGATGATAGAGGCTCGCGTGCGCGAGCCGGCCGCGCTCGCCGAAGCCGTCGCGAATCCCCAGTGGCAGTTCCAGCACCGCGCCATCCGGCAGCGATCGCAACGTCACGTCCATCGCGGACGCCGTCAGCGTCGTCGTTGGATACGGCGCGGGCCAGAAATCCAGCAACGTCAGGGCCGCGAGCACATAGACGGACACGCGCCTGCGTGCGACGACGATGGGCCGCGCGGCGACGGTCATCGCGGCGATCATCGCCACGGCGAGCACGACGAGCGTGAATGCGCGTCCTGGCATCCGCGCGTTGTTGACGAGCGGAATGAACCGGACGAGCGTCTGCGGCAGCATGAAGCCGGTGTTCGCGCCGAGGAGTGTCAGATACGGACCGAGCGACCAGACGCCGAACACGATCAACACGAGCAGCCATCGGCTGACGAGGGCGACGTCGCGGAGACGCCAGATGGCGAGGACGAGCAGCGCGGACGGGACGATGCCGAGCCAGGCGACGCTCTCGACGTCGAGACCGGTCCACATGTCGTAGGCCGTGCGCGGCACGGCGCCAAACAGATAGCTCGTCGGATTCCCCAGCACGAGGGACGCGACGTCGATCCCCGACGGCGCGCTCCGCCAGCGGTACTGCATCGCGACGTAATCGCCGGACGTCCACAGGCGCCAGGCCTCGAGAGCCAGCGGCAGCACGAGGAGCAGCGCCGTTATCGACGCGATCGCGAGTGCGCGCGCGAGGGCGGCGTCCGATCCCGCGTGAACGGCGCCGGCCGTGGATACGCGTTCCAGACGGAAGCGTGGCTCGTACCACACGAGGAGCGCGACGATCGATAGCAGCCACGCGGCACCGCGCAGGTTGAACGTGCCGCGGACGCTGATCGCCTGGCCGGCGATCGTCAGCTCACGGCCGCCGGTCAGCCAGGCGGCGATGGCAATGACGACGGCGACAGCGGCGAGGCTGACGCACGCGAGCGCGATGCGGCGGCGCGCGGGTGTGATCGGTGTCCGGCGCGCGCGGATACGCAAGCGGGCCGACGCGGCGAGCAGCGCGAACAGCAGCCACCCGTAGATGAAATAGTAGTAATCGATGAACGCGATTGCCGCCAGCGTCACGCCGGTCGTGAGCGCGCGCGCGATGGTCGGACGAGCGTGCAGGCGTTCGACGGCGAGGACGAGCAGTGGGAGTGTCCAGGCGCAGAGGACGTTCAGGTGTCCGAGCACGCGGACGACGAGGAAGGGCGCGGCGGCGAAAATGGTGCCGCCGAGCAGCGCGGCGTCGCGGCGTCCGGTGTAGTGAGACGCGGCCGCGTACGCGCACAGTCCGTTCAGGAACAGCGCGAGGACGATCCAGATGTTGTAGGCGGCGACGGGTCCAATCGACGGGAATGCGATTGCGCTGAGGCTCGTGAGCAGTGGCGTCCCGGTGTGCAGGACGAGGCTGGTGCCGAGCGGTGCGAAGAGCGCGTCGGTGGCGAGCAGCGAACGATCGGGATGCGTCCGCGCGAGATCGGCCCACCAGAAATTCCAGACCACGGTGACGTTGTCGCCGAGGCCGCTGCCGAACAGCGTCGAGGCGGGCGCGATCCAGAGTCCGGCGGTCAGGCCGACCGCGATGGCCGCGAACCACACGATCGCGAATCCATGCGTCGACGCACCGGCCGAAACTCTGCCGGTGACACCGCTGCCCCCGCCGCGCCTCGCGTCTGCCTCGAAGAACTTCATGCGCCTGTGTTCCCTGTGTCAGACGACCGGCATGGCATTCGGGTTTGCCGCCTCATGCCTCTCGTGATTCCCGGCGTCCTTTCGTGTTGTCCTCCAGCACGATTGCTTTCCAGCCCGATTACCGTTCTCGTGACGGCGAACATCGATCGCCGCATGCGAACCTGACGACGATGGCACCCTACCATTTCGCGCAGGAGGGCCAACGTGAATATCATGCCGTTTCGTGTTGCAAAAAGACTGTTGCTGATGGGATTGCTCGCCGCGATGACCTCGGTGGTACCGTCACCGACCGTTGCGCAAGGCGCCTGTCCAGGCGGGAGCTGTGCGGCGTGCCGGGAAGAGTGCGTCAGGATCGAAGAGGGCTGCCGGGTGGGGTGCAACGGCGACCTTCCGTGCATCCGCTTCTGCGCCCGCGCCGCCAACAGGTGCGAGACGAACTGCGTCAACAACTGCGCGTGCTGACGGACATTTGACCGTTCTGAGTGAGGGCTGGTGGCGGCGGTAGGAGTCGTTCTGTGGGACCGGACGGTCCACTGAATCAGCATGAGCACCGGCGCCGATCAGTCCTCACGAAGTGAGGGCTGGTGGCGGCGGTGGGAGTCGAACCCACATGCCCGGTGAGGACGGCAGATTTTGAGTCTGCTGCGTATGCCAGTTTCGCCACGCCGCCAAGCGGGACGAGTGCGGAATCGCCAGTATATCATGCGCGCCGCGCCGGTCCGGACGCGCCGGACCGGCGTAGAATCAGCGCATGCAGGATACCTTGTCGACGTTATTTGAATACATGCAATGGGCAGACGGGCGCGTGTTCGACGCGTGCGCGGCGTTGAGCGCGATGCAGTACGCGGAGATCGTGGGCGGAAGCTTTCCGTCCGTGCAGGCCACCGTCGCGCACCTGACGGGCGCCGCGCTGGTGTGGCAGCAGCGGTTCGAGGGTGACGCGGAGGCGCGGTTCCCGGATGTCGCGCCATTCCAGCAGCTCGACGCCGCGCGGCGTCAGCTTGGCGAGGCGTATACGTTCTTCCTGAAGGAAGCCGCCAGGCCCGCGGACGTTCACGCGGCGCTGCTCACCTATCGCAATCTCGCCGGCCAGCAGATCATCCTCCCGCGCTGGCTCGCGCTGCGGCACATCGTCAATCACGCCACGTATCACCGCGGACAATTGACGAACATGCTGCGACAACTCGGCGCGACGCCGCCCGCGCTCGACATGACGCGGTGGTACTTCGACGTCCACATGCCGAAGGCGTAGCACGCAACACCGGCAGGCGCTTGCGCCAGCGCGTCTAGGCCTTCGGCGCCGCCTGCTTCTCGACCCTGGCCCACGTGTCCCGCAGCGTGACCGTCCGGTTGAAGACCGGCGCGCCCGGCGCGGATTCGTGGTCCACCGCGAAATAGCCGAGACGTTCGAACTGGAAGCGATCGCCCGGCGCCGCCACGGCCAGCCCCGGCTCCACCTTGCACCCGCTCACGACTTCGAGCGAGCTGGGGTTGATGTCCTCCAGGAACTCGCGATCGCCGTCGCCCGGCCGCTCCGCGACGAACAGGCGATCGTAGACGCGCACTTCCGCGTCGAGCGCGTGACGCGCCGAGACCCAGTGGATGGTCGCCTGCACGCGCTTGCGATCCTCCGGCCGCTCCGCGCCCGTGCGCGTCTCGGGATCGTACGTGCAGCGCAGCTCCACGACCTCGCCCGTCGCCGGATCCTTCACCACGCCGACGCATTTGATGATGTAGCCGTAGCGCAGCCGCACTTCCTTGCCCGGCGACAGGCGGAAGTACTTCTTCGGCGGATCCTCCCGGAAGTCGTCGCGCTCGATATACAACTCGCGCGAGAACGGCACGAGCCGCGTCCCCGCGGACGGGTCCTCCGGATTGTTGATGGCCTCGTTGTGCTCGACGAGATCCTCGGGGAAGTTCTCGATCACCACGCGGATCGGACGCAGCACCGCCAGGACGCGCGGCGCGCGGCGGTTCAGGTCCTCGCGGACGCAGTGCTCCAGCAGCGCGACGTCGATCAAACTCTCCTTCTTCGCCACGCCGACGCGCTCGCAGAAGTCGCGGATCGCTTCGGCCGTCACGCCGCGCCGCCGCAGCCCGCCCAGCGTCGGCATCCGCGGATCGTCCCAGCCGCGCACGTGGCCCTCTTCGACGAGCTGACGCAGCTTGCGCTTCGAGAGCACGGTGTAGGAGAGATTCAGCCGCGCGAACTCGATCTGCCGCGGCCGGTGTGGCACCGGCAACTGATCGAGGAACCAGTCGTAGAGCGGCCGGTGATCCTCGAACTCCAACGTGCAGAGCGAGTGCGTGATGTCTTCGAGCGCGTCGGAGATGCCGTGCGCGAAGTCATACATCGGATAGATCTTCCACTCGTCGCCCGTCCGGTGATGCGTCGCCCGGCGGATGCGATAGAGCGTCGGGTCGCGCATGTTGATGTTGGGCGACGCCATGTCGATCTTCGCGCGCAGGACGTGCGTGCCCTCCTCGAAGTCGCCCGCCTTCATGCGCGCGAACAGGTCGAGGTTCTCGTCGACGGACCGGCGGCGGTACGGGCTGTCGCGGCCCGGCTCGGTCAGCGTGCCGCGGTATTCGCGGATCTGGTCGGCCGTGAGCGAGTCGACGTACGCGCGATCGGCTTTGATCAGCGCCACGGCGTAGTCGTACAACTGCGCGAAGTAGTCGGACGCGTAGTAGAGACGATGGGCCCAGTCGAACCCGAGCCAGTGGACGTCGGCCTGAATCGCATCCACGTACTCGACGTCCTCCGTGACCGGATTCGTGTCGTCGAACCGCAGGTTGCAGATCCCACCAAATTCCTGGGCGGCCCCGAAGTTCAAGCAGATGGACTTCGCGTGCCCGATGTGCAGATAGCCGTTCGGCTCGGGCGGGAAGCGCGTCGCCACGCGGCCGCCGTGCTTCTGCGCCTGCACATCGTCCGTGATGATGGTGCGGATGAAATCCAGCGATTCCGTGGTATCGCTCGTCGCCACTGTGCAGCCTCACTCCGTGCGGTCCCGCCTGGACCGCCTCGACGGCATCCGCCGGCCCTCGATCGAACATCGAGAGGAGACAGATGCGAAATCCTGATGGTACTCGGCCCAGCGGACGGGTTTCAAGCGCCGTCACGTCACTGTAGCCGTCGCCGTTACCCGCGCCGGGGCCCACGCCATAGCCCGGGCCCCGGCTCTAGTCGCCGGCCGCATCCAGCCGCGCGACCGCGTCCTGGAACGTCCGCTCGGCGGTCTTCACCAGCTTCGTCAAACCGGCGACCTCGCCCGACGCCGCGTCCAGCGTCTCGTCCGCCTCGCGGGCGCGCTCGCGCGCCTGCTTGACCTGCTGCTCGGCCTCGGCCAGCGTCTCGGCGGCGGCCCGCTGCTCGCGGTCCGCCTTGGCGCGCGCGAATTCCGCCCGCTTCAGCGCCACGCGGGCCGCGTCGAGATCGCCCTTGGCGTCCGCGGCGGCGCGCTCCAGCTTTTCGATCTTTTCCTGCCGCTTGGGATCGACCGTGGGCGCCGGCGGCTCGTCGGCGCGGTACGCCTTGCCGCCGCCCTTGGCCGACTTCGCGGGCTTGGGCTTCGCCGGAAGGTCGGGCAACGGCCCGCCGGACGACAGGATCTCGAACCCGGGCGGCGACACGTCCTTGTCCAGCCGTCCGGCGCGCGGACGACCGTCCGCGCTGCCCCACGCCGCAAGCGCGTCGAGCGTGCGGCGCGTGCGGTCGCGCATGTCCGCGGACAGCGACGCCCCGTGGTCGCGCTCGATGAGCGGCAGGCGATCCAGCAGCGTCTTGACGGCCTGCTCCTTCGCTTCCAGCGCCTCGCGCAGGCCGGCGTCCGGCCGGCCAAGGAGTTGATCGTGCTGCACGCGCCGGACGCGATCCGCCGCCGTGATCGCGGCGGTGAATTCCTTGGGGAACCGCCAATACAACTGGTTCGCGGCCCACGCCGACAGCGACGGCTTCGGCAGCGCCTTGATCGCGGCGCCCGCCTCCTTCCCCTCGGCCTGCGCCACGCGCTTGGCCAGATCGTTCCGCGCGGTCAGGAACGCGTCGAAAGGGGCCTGGTAGATCCGATCGATCTCGTCTGTCATGACCAATCCGTCCGGAGAGTCACGCTGTCGGCGCCTCTGGCGCGCGTTTCGGGAAACGATGGACAACTGAGCGTCGCGAGTTGAGGCCGGAGGACCGGAAGCCCGCTAGAACTGTTGGCCGCAGGGCCAACTGAGCGTCGCGGGCTGAGGCCGTCAGGCCGGAAGCCCGCTAGAACTGTTGGCCCGCAGGGCCAACTGAGCGTCGCGGGCTGAGGCCGTCAGGCCGGAAGCCCGCTAGAATAGTAGACGACTGTCCGGCCGTTCACGCGCCCTGCGGATCCTCGCAAGACCTGGCGGCCGACGCCGCCCGGATTCATATCATTCTTGTCGCAGCCGGTTGACATGGCTCAGCACTCTTCGTCTTCACGCCCCATCCGCGTCTGCTTCGTCTGTCTCGGCAACATCTGCCGCTCGCCCACGGCCGAAGGCATCATGCGTCATCTGATCGACGCCGAGGGCCTGACGGAACAGGTCCACGTCGAAAGCGCCGGCACCGGCGCGTGGCATCTCGGCGAGCGTGCGGACCGGCGCGCGCGCGAGACGGCGTCCGCGCGCGGCATCACGCTGGACCGCTACGCGCAGCAGTTCACGGGCCCTGACTTCGACCGCTTCGATTATGTCATCGCGATGGACGATGACATCCGCGCGGCGCTGGTGCGGATGACGCGCGAGCGGGACGATGTGGCGAAGATCCACGCGTTTCGCAAGTTCGATCCGGACTCGCCGTCCGGCGCCGGCGTACCGGACCCGTACTATGGCGGTCCGGACGGCTTCTCCGACGTCTTCGACATCTGCACGGCCGGCTGTCAGGGCCTGCTCGATCACCTGCGGCAGACGCATCTCCTGCACCATGCCGGACGCGCTGACGACAGCCGTTAGCCACGCGCTGGGCACGACCGTGTCGTCCGCGCGACCGATCGCGGGCGGCGACATCAACGACACCTTTGCCGTGACGCTGGCGGACGGCCGCGGCGTCTTCGTCAAATCGAACGCGCGCGCCGATGCACGCTGGTTCCCGTGCGAGGCGCGCGGCCTCGCGTGGCTTGCCGCGGCGGATGCCGTCCGCCTGCCGCGTGTCCTGGCCGTCTCGGACGAAGTGGGACCACGTCCGTTCTTTCTCGTCCTGGAACGCATCGAACCGGCGCCGCGGCGCGCGGACTTCGACGAGCGCCTCGGCCGCGGACTCGCGGCGCTGCATGCGGCTGGCGCGGATGCGTTCGGCTTCCACGAATCCAACTTCATCGGCAGCCTGCCGCAAGCCAACGCGCCGCGCGACACGTGGGCCGCGTTCTACGGATCGCAGCGGCTCGAACCGCAGGTGCGCCGCGCGGTGGACGCCGGCCGCGCGCCGGCTGGCTGGACGCGGCTCTTCGGCCGGCTGATCGCCCGTCTGCCGGACCTCGCCGGACCGCCCGAACCGCCCGCGCGCCTGCACGGCGACCTCTGGGGCGGCAACGTCCTCGCGGACGAGCGCGGCGAGCCCTGCCTCATCGATCCGGCCGTCTACGGCGGGCATCGCGAGATGGACCTGGCGATGCTGCGGCTCTTCGGCGGCGTCGGCCCGAAGTGCGTCGCAGCCTACCACGAGGCCTTCCCGCTGGCCGCGGGACACGAGGCGCGCGTGCCGCTGTGCCAGCTCTATCCGCGGCTCGTCCACGTCAACCTGTTCGGCGGCGGCTACGTCCACGACGTCGAATCCGCGCTACGCTCGTATCTGTGAAGCCGGTCTTCAGCCTGAGCCTGCACGCCCGCTACCGCTGCGAAGACTCCGGCGTGTGCTGCTCGTCTGGCTGGGCCATCTCCATTGAGCCGTCGCGCGGCATCCCCCTGGAAGCCGACTGGCGCGCGGGACGCATCCAGTTCCCCCTCGTGCCGGTCCCGGCGGCGCCGCTCGTGCCGGTCCCGGCGCCGGATCTGGCGACCAGGCCATCGCTGTTCACGCGTCCACCCGGTCTGCCCGCGGACGAGTACGGCGTCCTGCCGCTGGCCGCGGACGGTGCCTGCGCCTTCCACGACGCCGTTCATCGGCGCTGCCACGTCCAGCGTCAGCGCGGACATGACGCCCTGCCCCGCGCGTGCCGCCTCTTCCCGCGCGTGTGCCTGATCGATCCGCGCGGCGTCTCCGTCTCGCTCTCGCACTACTGCCCCACCGCCGCGCGCACGCTCTTCACGGACGCGCCCGTCACGATCGTCCAGGATCCGCCCGCGTTCCCGCGGGACGCCGAGTACGAGGGCCTGGACGCGTCGGACGCCTACCCGCCGCTGCTGCGCCCCGGCGTCCTCCTCGACTGGGAGACGCTGTCCGCGCTCGAACGGCATCTCGTCCAGGTGCTGGATGAGGAACGGCACTCCGTCGACGCGGCGCTCAGGCGCGCGGACGCGCTGTGCGAGCACCTGCGCGCATGGACGCCGGACGGACCGCCTCTGCTGGAGCGGCTGCGCTCGTCTGTGTCGCTCGCGGCGACAGTCGACCCGGGCGGCGCGGCCGGGGATCAGTCGGCTGGGGATCAGTGGGAGGCGTCGCGGCGTCTTACAGGTGCCGACCTTCTCGCGCTGGACGCGGACGTGCGCGGCGCGATTCCCGCGGCGATCCTTCCCGCCAGCGCCCGTCCAGGCGATACACTGGCCCGTGAAACGCACAGGTTGGACGCCGCGCGCGACGCGCTGGATGCACGGTTCGTGCGTCCCGTCTGCCGGTACCTGGCTGCCCGGCTCTTCGGCAGTTGGTGCTGGTATCTGGGACACGGCCTGCGCACACTGATGCAGTCGCTGCGCGCGGCCTACGCCGTGCTGACCGTCGAAGCCGCGGCCGATGGCGCTGCCGTTGTCGATGGCGATGGCGCCGTCGATGGAGATGAGGCGTGGCTGCGCGAGGCCATCCGCCGCGCGGATCTCGTGCTGCTGCACCTCGCGTCACGCCAGGCGCTGGCGGCGCGGTGGAGCCGCGCGGAAACGCTCGCGGAAGAAGGCTGCCGCCCGTATTCGCATGAGGGGCGCTGGGCGAGGATCGCGTCAACCAGGAAAGATGTTTCCAACCAGGAGTGATGAGTCGTGAAGACCGAAGACGAATATCGCAAGACCCTGACGCCCGAGCAGTATCACGTCACGCGCGAGAAGGGCACCGAGCGCGCGTTCACCGGTGAGTACTGGAACACGAAGACGCCCGGCGTCTACAAATGCGTGTGCTGCGGCGAGGAATTGTTCTCGTCCGACACGAAGTTCGACTCCGGCAGCGGCTGGCCCAGCTTCTTTCAGCCGGCCGACCCGTCGCGCGTTCTGGAGGAGACCGACACGAGCCACGGCATGCGGCGCACGGAGGTGATGTGCCGGAAGTGCGGCGCGCATCTCGGTCACGTCTTCGAAGACGGACCGCGTCCGACGGGCCAGCGCTATTGCATCAACTCGGCGTCGCTCTCGCTGGATCCGCGCGAGAAGGAGAAGGACGCGAGCAAGGACAAGGACGCCGAGAGCCAGTCGTAGCGCACAGCGCGGACCAGCGACGCGATCCGCGCGTCGATGCGTTACCGCGCGCGCTGCAGCGGTACGAACCGCACTGCGGTGACGTTGCGATCGGTGTACGTGCCGTCCGCCTGCCGGACGATCACGCGGAGTTCCTGCGTCGCGCCAACCGGACCGACGGGGATGACCAGCCGCCCGCCCACCTTCAACTGCTCTCGCAGCGCGGGCGGCACCTCCTCGGGCGCGGCGGTGACGACAATGATGTCGAACGGCCCGTGCTCCGGCCATCCCTGATATCCATCCCCCTGCCTCGGCGTCACATTCGCGTACCGCGCGAGACGCCGCGCCGCCACGTCCGCCAGTTCCGGGACCAGTTCGATCGTGTAGACGTGCCGCACGAGCGGCGACAGGATCGCCGCCTGATAGCCGGAGCCGGTGCCGACTTCGAGCGCGACGTGATCGGGCTCCGGCCGCGCGAGCTGCGTCATGAGCGCAACGATGTAGGGCTGGGAGATAGTTTGACCGTAGCCGATGGGGAGCGGCGAGTCGGTGTAGGCTTCGTCCGCGACCTCGGCGGACACGAACTCATGGCGCGGGACGGTGGCCATCGCGTCGAGGACGCGGACATCGGTCACGCCGCGCGCCCGGACCTGCGATTCCACCATTGCCTGACGAGCCCGCGTCAGGGCGTCATCATCCATGCGTCCATCCTGATGGCGCCGCTCGCCAGGCACGCGCGCGTCGTGGCCCGTCCCGTTGGCGCCCGTCCCGCCGGCGCACGCCGTCAGCAGCAGGCAGGACGCGAGCCAGGCGGAGGCGATTCTCACGGCTATATCCGCGGCGGGCTGGAGCGCTTCGGCGGCTTGCACACCGTACACGGCCAGCGTCCGCGCACGGCATCGGCGTCCAGCACGACGCGGCGGGCGCCCGTGCCCAGCTCGCGGCAGTTGGCGCGATGATATTTGGTGCTGCTCTTCGACACGTACACGTAGACCGGGCCCCCGGCGTCCGCGGCGCCGGCGCGGGCGCGGGCGGGGTCGCACGCGGCGTGCTGTGTCAGGCCGCGGCCGGTGGCCTCACTGCGCTTCATCAGCGCGACGTCCTTCGCGTCCTTGAGGAGCGGACAGGACGGATCGTGAAACTCCTTCGACGCGGGCCAGGTGACCACGTAGGCGCTTGGGCGCGCCGACGGCGCCGGCGCCGGCGTGGCCGTCTGCGGCGATGCGGGTGACGCGGATGTCGATGGCGACGGAGGCGCGCTCGCGGGCGGTGTCTGTCCGGCGGCGGCGAGGGCCGATCCCGGATTGGCGCTCGACCCAAGGCTCAGGCTGAAGCCCAGCCCGAGGACGATGGCGAAGGTTCGCGGCCTGCGCATACGATCCACCATACACCCGGAGCGCGGCCCGAGGTACTCATCCCGGACGCGGTCCCGGATGATTTGTCTGTCGATCTTTCCCCTGATGCTTTGCATTGACGGGCTGGGTCCGCGATAATCGGATGCCCACGCTCCCTGGACCCTCGGTCATGAACCATCGCCGTCTTCGTGCCTGCACCGCGCTGCTGTGTCTCGCGGTCGCCCTGCCGTCCGGCTGCGTACGGCGTGAGCGTCCGGCGCCGCCGGAGGAACCGCGGCCAATCGCAGTGAGCCTGCCCGTGCCGCCCGCGCGCGGCATCCCGCCGGTGCAGCCCGGACTGGTGACGGAATTGGAGCGGCGCGGCCTCGAAGCGACGCAGGTCAAGGGCGGCGTCCTCGTGTATCTGCCGGCGGTGTATCAGTTCGCGTTCGACCGCAGCACGATCGAAGCAAAGACGCGCGCCGTCCTCCGCGATCTCGCGACGCTGCTCCTGGACGACCTCCACGCCGGCCGCCGCATCATCGTCGAGGGCCACGCGGACGCGATTGGCGACACGGACTACAACCGCGAGCTGTCGTCGCGACGCGCGGAAGCCGTGATCGTCGAGCTCGTCGCGGCCGGAGTCCCGCGCGCGCGGCTCGCGAAGCGCGCACTCGGCGAAGCAAACCCGGTCGCGCCCAACACCCACGCCGACGGCCGCGACAATCCCGAAGGCCGCGCGAAGAACCGGCGCGTCGCCCTGCTGATTCAAGATCCCTCGTAGCTCGTAGCCGCGGATCACACGATCGCGCGGACACGCACGCCTCGAACCGCGTACACACGACAGGCGCGCGAACGTCCGCGCGCCTGCCTCGATGCTGTCGACTCACACGTCCGGACGCGGATGTCCGCCGTCCCTCGTGCGTTCAGACCTTTGGTTCCCAGCCCTTTTCGTACTCGCGGCCCCACAGCGTCATCGCTTCGGTGTCGTTCAGGATGTGGCCGTTGGTGGGGTCGCAATTCATCGCGCGGCCGAAGCGCCAGGCGATGTTGCCGAGGTGACAGAGCGTCACGCTCTTGTGGCCTTCCTCGATGCCGCCGTTCGGCGCCGTGTTGTTCCGGATGCTGTCGACGAAGTTGCCGAGGTGATACGCGTCGAACTGATCGCCCGGTCCGAGGACGCTGCCGCCGGATTCATCCTTGGGCCCTTCTTCGACGGTCTTCACGACCTTGCCCTTCAGGTCGTACACGGTGTAGCCGTCGCCCTTCACCTGGACGGATCCGTTCTCGCCGTAGAACGCGACGCCGCGGTCCTGGCCTTCGGTCGAGCGTCCGTTGCAGCTCCGGCCTTCCCACATGATCGACTGGCGCGATTCGAAGTCGAAGGTGATCACCTGCGTGTCGGGGAATTCCCAGTCGTCCTGATAGTGATAGCGTCCGCCGGACGACTGCACGCGCTTCGGATAGTCGACGCCGAGGCCCCAGCGCATGACGTCGATCTCGTGGGTGCCGTTGTTGCACGCCTCGCCGGTGCCCCAGTGCCAGAACCAGTGCCAGTTGTAGTGAACGAGATTGTCCTTGTACGGCCGGCGCGGCGCCGGACCCTGCCACAACTCGAAATCGAGATTCGCGGGGACGGGCGCGGGCTTGCCGACGCCGATCGGCTGACGCGCGTTGTCGTACCAGCCCTTGGCGTAGTACACGCGGCCGATGACGGTGCCCGCCTGCAACTCCTTCAGCATCGTCATGAGGTTCGGCCAGGAGCGGCGCTGGTTCCCCATCTGGACGATGCGTTGATGCTTCTTCGCGGCGGCGACGAGCCATTCGCCTTCGCGCGGATTCTGGCTGCACGGCTTCTCGACGTAGACGTGCTTGCCGGCGGCTGTCGCGAGGATCGCGGCGGGCGCGTGCCAGTGATCGGGTGCGGCGATGACCAGCGCGTCGACGTCGTTCTCGTCCAGGACGCGGCGGAGGTCCTTCACGACCTTCACCTGCGGGTTGTTCGCGGCCTTGACGCCCTTCGCGGCGGCCCCTTCTTCCACGTCACAGATGTGCGTCACCTGGGCGTTGGGCAGGGAGGCGACGACCTTGGCGAGCTGCGCGCCGCGGGAGTTCGTGCCCATCACGGCCACGCGGACGCGATCGCTGGGCGCACCCGCGCCGGTCAGCGGCGCGGCCCACAGCGCATCGGCGCGTCCCGCGAGGCCCAGTCCGACGCCCGCCGCGGCGGCGGTGCGCAGGAACGTTCGACGCTCGACGACATCGCTCATGATCCCATCCTCCTCGAACGACAAGAGTCCATCGGCCGCTCCGGACCGGCGGAGCGGGCCGCGATGGCGACCACTCTACACGAAGACGGACCGGAAGCGGACGTCCGGAGGCGGGAGTGTTCAGACGGGGCGCGGAGGGGCGCGGAGGCGCGCGAACGGCGCGCGCCGCGCGCCAGCGGCCCGGAACGCTGGAGCAGAAACCGGGCCAGGAGATCGGGCCAGGAGATCGGAAGGGTAACGCTAGACCGTGGTGAAGAACGCGCTGCGATGCCACGACGCCGACGCGGGCCCTTCCCAGCGGCCGCCCCGCACATCGTCCACGCGTGTGAGCGTGTTGTCGAACACGACGGTGTCGGCCGATACGCGGCCGCATTGCACCAGCTCCGCGAACTCATCGCGCGAAACGCGCGTGATCGCGTCGCCAGATCGATAGAGGACGGGACCGTGATCGACGAGCACCACGCCCAGCACCGATTCCGCGCGCTTGATGTCACGCACCAGCGCGTCGATCGAACAGCCGGACGCATCGACGGCGGCTTCATCCACGGCCACGAACAGGAAACGATCGTGGCGGAATTCGCGGGCGCAGGTCAGTGCGCGACCGTGCGCCTGCCAATGATCCAGGAAGGCGTCAACTGTGCTCAACAGATAGTCACGTTCCCGTGACGTCAGGCCTCGTTCGGCCGCAAAGATCCACAGCCTCGCGGACCCGGGCAGCGAATCAAATATCACTCTCGGCATACCGGATATCATACCGCGTCCGCCGCGCCCGGAAGCGCGCGATGTCGTGGTCGGGAGACGTGTTTCGTGCCGCTGGACGTCGCGGGGATTCGGCCAATCGTCTGGTCATCCGGACGCCGTACTTTGACATCGCCGTTGACGTAGCCGCGCCGCAACGAAAGAATAGCGACATGCGCGTGCTCTCCTGTGCGGCCGGCTTTCTGGTCCTCGCCACGGCGTTGTTCCTGTTCACCATCGACGAGTCCCCGATGCGCGCCGACGGTCCCCACGCCAAAGCGCTCGTCGCGCACCGCGGCGCGTCGGCGTACGCGCCGGAGCACACGCTCGCCGCGTACCGCCTGGCGATCGCCCAGGGCGCGGACTATGTCGAGCAGGATCTCGCGCTGACCAGGGACGGCGTCCTGATCTGCCTGCACGATCCGTGGCTCGAACGGACGACGAACGTCGAGGAGGTCTTTCCGGATCGCTTCACCGAGGACCGGTCGAGCGGCACGCCGGTGAAGCACTGGGCGGCGAACGACTTCACGCTGGCGGAGATTCAGCGGCTGGACGCCGGCAGTTGGTTCGACCCGAAGTTCAAGGACGCGCGCATCCCGACGTGGCAGGAAGCGATTGCCCTGATCCGGGGCAAGGCAGGCCTGTATCCGGAGCTGAAGGCGCCGTCGCTGTACCGCGCCCGTGGCGTGTCGATGGAGCGGGAAGTGATTGCGTCGCTGCGGACGAACGGCCTCGACCGGCCGGAGAAGAGCGGCGTCCCCATCGTCCTGCAGTCCTTCGACGATGGGAGCCTGAAGGAACTGGCGAGCCAGCTGCCGGACGTGCCGCGCACGCTGCTGCTGGAGCCGGATGCCGCCGCGCGCTGGCTGACGTCGCCCGAGCGCGTGCGCGAGATTGCGACGTTCGCGACCGGCATCGGTCCGGCGAAGCGCGTGCTGGCGGAGCGGCCGGCCATCGTGCGCTGGGCGCATGAAGCGGGTTTGACGGTGACGCCGTATACCTTCAAGTCGAGCGATCGCGGACGATTTGGCGACGTCCGCGAAGAGATGGCCCACTTCCTCTACACGCTGGATGTCGACGCGCTCTTCACGGATAATCCGGATCAGTTTCCGAGATCCGAAAAGGGGGCCGGCGACGTCAAACCCTGACGTACGGCGCAGAAAAGCGTATAGTCTTCATCAGGATCGTCAATCACTCTCCCGCACACACATCGTTTCGTCATGGGGATTTCCATCAATACCGCTGAGGATGCACACGCGGACCGTCGCGCTTGCCGAACTGGCAGAGTTTGGTTAGCCTGTCCCCGGTTGGCCCCTGTCCGCAGGGGAACGGGAGCACCGAGAATGCATGCTTCAAGTAAAATTGGACACGGTCCAATTGGAGGAGAGTAGGCGCGTGGGAGTTCGGCTGTTCGTCGGGAATCTGGATTACAGCGTGAGCGAGACGGAGCTGCGGGACTACTTCAGCTCGGTCGGCGAGCCGTCGCAAGTGGCGCTGCCAGTGGATCGAGAGACCGGTCGCCCGCGAGGGTTCGCCTTCGTCGAGTTCACCGATCGCGCCGTGGCGGAAGAAGCCATTCGCCGCTTCAACGGGCAGCAGCTCAAAGGCCGCACCATTGCGGTCAGCGAAGCGCGCGCACGCGAAGAGCGTCCGTTCAGCCCGCGGCCTCCGGGTCCGCGTCCGCCCTACACGCCTGGCGGTCCGCCAGGAGGCGGCGGCATGGGCGGCGGTGGCGGTCTGGGCGGGCCTCGGCCGCCCATGCGCGGCCCCGACGGGCCACCGGGCGACTTTTCGTCCCGCGGCGGCGGCCCTCCAGGCGCACGCGAGCGCCGGCCGCCGGCCAATAAAGCGAAAGCCAAGCCGGAACGCGGCGGGCCGCGCGGCCCCATCCGTGAACGCGCCGGTGGACGCGTCCTCGACATCGACGGGGTGGACGAGGCCGACGTCGAAGTCGAATTCGACGATTTCGCCACCAGCGGGCCGCCCACCGAGCCGGAGGACGAGAACGAATAGCGCGGCACCCCGCGGATCCCAGGCCCACGGATTCAAACAGTGCAGGACCGCCCGGGCATCGCTCCGACGCAGACGACGGCAACGAGCAATCGTTGCCGTTCGTGCGTACAGGCGTCTCACTCCCGGTCCTCTGCCGGTCCTTCCGCCAGCCCCGTCACGGGCCCTGGTACCTGCCGGATTTGCGCATTGACGTTCGATCTGTCAGACTGAAGGGGTTGTTTACCGCCTGTTCGGTCCCGCCGCGCAACCCCGGACATTCCCCGCGTGCGCTTCGAACCGATTAATTTGAGACACCCTTGAGCGCTGATAGCACTACGCCTCGATCCACCCAGCCCGCGCGCCGTCGCCGCCCGGCCAATCGCCGCCGCCGAACGACACCGTCCGCCGCGCCCGCCGCGCCTCGTCAGACACCGGCCCTGCCAGCCTTTGAAGTAGTCGAAGCCGACCTCGAACCGGTCGCCTTCGATGATCTCGGGCTGCACCGTCAGGTGCTTGCCGGCGTGAAAGACCGCCGCTACGAGCGGACGACGCCCGTCCAGCGCGCAGCCTGGCCCATCATCCTGGAAGGCCACGACCTGGTCGCCTGCGCCCAGACCGGCACCGGCAAGACCGCCGCCTTCCTGCTGCCGCTGATGCAGCGGCTGCTCGCGGCCGGCATCCCGTCGACCGCCGACGGCGCCCCGCGCACGCGCGTCCTCATCCTCGCGCCGACGCGCGAGCTGGCCGTCCAGATTGAAGACGACTTCCAGGGCTTTGCCTATCACACCGGCCTGACCGGCATCGCCGTCTACGGTGGCGTGCCGATGCACCAGCAGGACGTGGCCCTCCGCTCCGGCGTCGACATCATCGTCGCCACGCCCGGCCGCCTGATGGATCACATGCGCTCCGGCGCGACGGACTTCAGCGGCATTCAGGCACTCGTCCTGGACGAAGCGGACCGCATGCTGGACATGGGCTTCTGGCCCGACGTCCGCCGCATCGTGTCCAGCCTGCCGGGCAGCGCCGCCGCCGACGGCGCGGACGCCGGCCGCCAGACACTGCTCTTCTCGGCGACGATGCCGGACGAAGTGATGACGCTGGCGCACGACATGATGCGCGAGCCGCGATACGTGCAGATCGGCCGCCGCGGCGGGCCGGCCACGACGATCACGCACCTCGTCGTCCGCGTCGCCGCGCAGAAGAAAGCCGACTGGCTGTGCCGCTTCCTGCGGCGCGCCTCCGGCCCGGTGCTCGTCTTCTCGCGGACGAAGCACGGGGCGGAGCGACTCGCCCGCCGTCTGAGCACCGCGAACATCCGCGCCGCCGCGCTGCACGCGGACCGGTCCCAGTCCCAGCGCTCGGCCGCAATGGAAGGCTTCCGCTCCGGCAAATTCAAGGTGCTCGTCGCGACGGATCTCGCCGCGCGCGGCCTGGACATCGACGGCATCGAGCACGTCATCAACGTCGAAGTGCCGACGACCCGTGAGACGTACGTGCATCGCGTCGGCCGCGCCGGACGCGCGTCCTCGACGGGCACGGCCATCACGCTGATGTCGCCGGAAGAATCGCGCGCCCTCGCCTCGCTGGAGCGGGCGTTCGAGCTGCGCATGGTGGACGAGAGCCAGTCGGACGTGAAGGACGACACCGTCCGCGTCGATGCGCCGACACGGCGCGAATCGTCCGTGGACGCCTCGACGCCGGCCGCATCCTAGCTTCCCCGCTCCCGTCTCCAGGCGCGTGTCTCGCCCCCGCGTGTCGGCCTCCCTCGGGAACGCTCTTCGTCAGACGCGCGGCCTCGGTCGGACGCGCGGCGCCTCCCGCGCCCCACGCGCGCGCGTCACCGCCGGGAACGCCGGCGGGCGAGTTCGTTGCGCCGCAGCCGGCGCAGCAAGAGACCGAACGCCCAGAACAGCACCAGGGTGGCTATCACCGCCAGCACCACGATCAACAACGCAAAACGGGCCATGCGGACTCTCGACCCTTCCCGCGCGTTTCACGCGCACGGACGAAGGATCGCCCTCGGGATGTACGCGTCGCGTGCGTTTCGCGGCGGCGCGGATAGAATGAGTCCGCGTCCGTCCCGCGCAGGAGGCGCCCGGGTCTGAAGGAGGCGAACCGTTCGTGGAATATCTGATCAAGCAGTATGCCCTGGAACAGGGCGCGCTCGAAATTCAGTACATCGAAGAATGCTTCGGCGAATTTCCCCGCCGCAAGACCGCGGCGGAGATCGTCCGGCGGCTGGAAGGCCGTCCGCACCTCATTCTGATGGCCGAAGCCCCGTTGCCGGACGACCCGGCGACGCTCGTGCCCGTGTCCTACAAAGTCTCCCACGCCCTCCTGCCCGACGAAACGGAGCCCAAGCTGAAAGACCTGGTCGAGCGGCTGAAAGAACACGTCGTCTTCGAAGAAGGCCGCCGCGTGCTCTATAGCTGGATCGGCGGCACGCGCCGCGACTGGCGCGGACAGGGACACTTTCGCGCGCTGACCGAGGAACAGGAAGCGTGGGCGATGGCCGACGGCTTCGACGAGGTCATCGTCAAGACCAAGAACAAGTTCTACGAGATGCGCGGCACGCTCGACAACCTGCAGTTCGAGGTGATCAAGTACGAGCGGAACAGCCGCGACAACAGCGAGTCCAAAGTCTACTTGAGCAAGCGTTTGGGCCCGCACGTGCTGGACGCGCACCGCAGCATCCGCACGGTGGTCTTCGCCAACTCGCGGCCGTAGCCGCGTTGCTTGACACGATCGGACCCGGCCCTTAACAATCGCAGAAGGGGGCCGCGGGAACGAAGGCGGAGGGTGGCCCTGGCGGCCGGGCCACGGACGGCATCATCACCAAAGTCATGTCTAGCGTGAAGCTGCATCGGACGATTGGCGTCAAAGTGGGCGTGCCCCAGGCGGGCGGCGTCCAGGTGGGCGGCGGCGCGCCGGTCGTCGTGCAGTCGATGACGAGCACGGACACGGCGGATGCGGCCGGCACCGCCGCGCAGTGCATCGCGCTCGCCGAGGCGGGATCCGAGATGGTCCGCATCACGGTGAACGTCCCCGACGCCGCGGCCGCGGTGCCCGAGATCAGGCAGCGCATGCGCGACGCCGGCTGCCGCGTGCCGCTGATCGGCGATTTCCACTACAACGGCCACCTGCTGCTGACGCGCGACCCCGCCTGCGCGGACGCGCTCGACAAGTACCGCATCAATCCCGGCAACGTCGGCACCGGCAAGCGCCGCGACGAGCAGTTCGCGACGATCTGCGGCGTCGCGCGCGACCGCGGCAAGCCCGTGCGCATCGGCGTGAACGGCGGCTCGCTCAACCAGGAACTGGTCATGCAGAAGATGCAGGAGAACACCGACCAGGACCTGGGCCAGTCGTCCGAGGACGTGCTGAACGAGTGCATGGTCATCTCCGCGCTGCAGTCGACGGAGCTCGCGCTCGAGTCCGGCCTGCGCGAGGATCAGATCATCATCTCGTGCAAGGTCTCGCGCCCGCGCGATCTCATCGCCGTCTACCGCGATCTGTCCCGCCGCACGCGGCAGCCGCTGCACCTCGGGCTGACCGAGGCCGGCATGGGGATCAAGGGCCTCGTGTGGTCCGCCTCCGCGATGGGCGTCCTGCTGAGCGACGGCATCGGCGACACGATCCGCGTCTCGCTGACGCCGCGTCCGGGCGGCGATCGCCGCGAGGAAGTCTACGCCGCGTGCGAGCTGCTGCAGGCGCTCGGCCTGCGCGCGTTCGCGCCCAGCGTCACCGCGTGCCCCGGCTGCGGGCGCACGACCAGCACGACGTTCCAGGAGCTGGCGGAGCGCGTCCAGGGCTACATCCGCGAGCAGATGCCGTCCTGGAAGACGCAGTACGACGGCGTCGAGACGATGACGCTGGCCGTGATGGGCTGCGTCGTCAACGGACCGGGCGAGTCGAAGGCCGCGAACATCGGCATCAGCCTGCCCGGCACGGGCGAGGCCCCCACCTGCCCCGTCTTCATCGACGGACGCCATCACACGACGCTGCGCGGCACGTACGACGAGCTCGCCGCGGCGTTCCGGTCGCTCATCGACGAATACGTCGCGACGAAGTACGCCCGCAAGGCCTCGTAGACAACAGGGACTGACCTCGTAGACAACCAGGCAGACCGCGTCACCGGACAGGCGGCGATCCGCGATCGGCCACGCACAGGAGCGCAGCACGCATGGCGAGCACCGCAATCACCTTCGGCACCCTCCTCATCCTGCTCGGCGTCGTCGGCTACGTCGCGACCGGCGCGGTGAGCATCACGGCGCTGATTCCGGCGTTCTTCGGGTTCGCGCTGGTGGTCCTGGGCGCGGTGGCGCGCGAGGAATCGCGCCGCAAGCATGCGATGCACGCCGCGGCGGCCGTGGGGCTGATCGGCTTCCTGGGGTCCGTGCGCGGGCTGACGAAGCTGCCCTCGCTGGTCATCGGCGACTTCGTCACGCGGCCCGCGGCCATCGTGTCGCAGTCGATCATGGCGCTGCTGATGCTGGTCTTCGTCGCGCTGTGCGTGAAGTCGTTCATCGCCGCACGCCGCAGCCGCGCGTCGTAGTTGTCAGTCGTCAGTCGTCAGTTATCAGTGATCAGTTATCAGGCTCTCTGGGACTGATCACTGACAACTGACAACTGACGACTACCTCAGCTTCGTGCCCGACGCGTTCGAGCCCGAGGCCCAGGTGATGCCGTTCGCGTCCGAATACATCGCGCGCTCGACGACGATCTGCGCGGGCGTGTCCCCCAGGCTTTCCACCACCACCGCGAAGCGGCGGCCCGCCGCGATGCTGAACGCGCCGTCGAACGGCACGTTGAAGCGGCTGCTGCCGCGCAGCGCGAAGCTGCGCGAGACTTCCTGGCCGTCCTCGAAGAGCAGCGTCACCTTCACCTGCCCCGCGTAGGTCGACGTGTTCGCCACGAGCACGTACGTCGCCGTCGCGTGCGCGCCGCCCAGCTCGCCTTCCGCCAGCGCCCACAGCGTCCCCGCGGACGTCGATCCGAAGCTGTTGTGCCCTTCCATCCACGGCGACGGCGCCGCGGGCCACCACATCGCGCGCTCGACGATGATCGGCACGCCGTTGGTGGAGACGAGGCGCGCGGCGAGCGCGGCGCTCTGCAGCCGCGGATCCTCCGCTTTGACGAAGATGCTGTAACGGCTCGTCGCGGGCACGCGATGACGCTTCTCGATCGGCGCGCCGTCGGGCAGCAGATAGGTGACGGTCACCTCGGCGTCCCGCGTGTCCGGGTTCGCCACGAGGATGAACATGTCGAAGAGCGTGCCGGTCGCGCCCTCGGCGAGCAGCCATTCGGTGGACGGCGAGGTCACGCCCGCGCTGACGTGTCCGCCGGCGTACGGGCCCCACTCGTTGCTCAAATACATCGCGCGCTCGGCGATGATCGGCTGTCCGTTCAGCGACGTAATCTGCGCGGAGACGTTCACGCGCTCCAGGCCCGGCTCGCGGTCGACGTAGATGTTCGTCCGGCTGCGCGGCTTCAGTTGATACGTCCGCGTGATCGGCGGGCGTCCTTCGCCGAGCAGATACTTGACCTCGACGTCGGCCGGCACCGCGTTCGGGTTCTGCAGCAGATAGAAGAGATCGAACCCGCCGTGCGTCGCGCCTTCGGCGAAGTACCACACCATCTGCGGATTCTCGATCGACGTCTCCGCGTGCGATCCGCGCGCATCGCGCTCCCATTCGACGAGGCGGTCCGCGACGATGACCTGGTCGGCTTCGATCTTCGTGGAGAACGACCGGCCGACCAGCGCCGGCAGCGAACCCGCGTCGAGCGACGCGCGCGACCGCGGCAGCAGCGTCATCGGATGATGCGTGATCTGTCCTTCGAGGTCGAGGAACTCCAGGACGATCGTCGCCGGCATGTTCTGCGGGTTCGCGAAGGCGAAGCGCGTCGCGAAGAACTGGTTGGCGACGCCTTCCGCGAAGTACCGCTTGTAGATGCCGTTCGGATGCGATCCGTCCTCTAACTCCTGGCTGTTGAGGACGCCGTCCCCGTCCGGATCGCCGTCGGGCCCATCGTCGCCCACGCCGGTATCCGGACTCAGCCCGTAGTCCGTTTCCCAATCGTCCGGCAAGCCGTCCGCGTCATGGTCGTCGGCCGTGCCGACGTACGCGAAGCCGCCGGTCAACGTCGACTGCACACCCGACGACTCGCGGACGGCGACGTCCACGACACCCGACGAGCCCGGCGGCGTGACGGCTTTCATCGACGTCGCGTTGATCCAGGTCTTGCTCGCGGCCGGACGGCCGCCAATCATGACCGTCATCGTGTCGGTGAACGCGGTGCCGGTCAGCGTCAGCTCGGTGCCGCCGGAGACGGGCCCGACGTTCGGCGACACGCCCGTCAGCCGTCCGCCGCCGCTGGTCTGCGTGTACGAGAACCCGTTCGTGAGCTGCGCGACCTGCGAGTTGGG
>Ga0187894_10001584_pt1 | contig 28930 bp, 18 predicted proteins | sample GBC1701081metaG_FD_136650 | JGI IMG/M metagenome (GOLD analysis project Ga0187894, IMG submission 136650) | White microbial mat communities from a lava cave in the Kipuka Kanohina Cave System on the Island of Hawaii, USA - GBC170108-1 metaG ...
CACGCCCACCGACTTCGCCGGGGGCGTGACCGTCAAGGTGTAAGCACCGCTCAGCTGTCCGTCGATGACCACGTAGTGTGCCTGACCGGCGGTCAGAGTGTCGTTCATGACTATCGGGAAGTTGGAATTGCCCATGCAGGCGCCGCCGCTCGTGCAGCTCGAATTCAGGAACATGTGAGCCGTCCCCAGCGCGGGCGCCACCAACGAGAACGTCCAGTTTCCGCTCAGGTGCGGAATGATCTTGTAGACGGCCTCGGATCCCGGTGCGGAAACCCCGCAACCCATCGCCCGGTTGTTGGGACCGCCGGCGGTGGTACCGGTGTAGATGCCCCCGACGGGATCGATGGTCGCGGCGGTGGTCGCGCAGCCGCTGCCCGCGGGGCCACCGTTCAGCGTCACCGTCGGAGGCGTGAAGGTCAGCGGGTTCCAGGTCTGCGAGCCGCTGGGCGCCGTTGGTCCCGATTCCACGAACAGGTAGTACGTCGTGCCGGCGCTGGCCGCGACCGCGATGCGCGAGCCTCGGTCGCTCGGAGCGCAGCCGGCCGTGTCGTTGTTGCAGGCGAGCTCGGTGGTGCAAGTGGTCCCCACGCAGATGGCCGGCCCGAGGCAGTCGGTTCCGGTCGAGCAAGCGGTCCGGCAAGCGCCGCCGCCGGCGTCGCACACGTACGGCCCGCACGACACCGGAGCGGCGGCACTGCAGACGCCGGCGCCGTCGCAGGCGCGCGCGGGTGTATACGTGGCGACCGAACACGTGGCCGCCGCACACTGCGTCCCGGCCGCCCAGCGCCGGCAGCCGCCGCCGCCGTCGCAGAAGCCGTCACGTCCACAGGTCGACACGGCCTCGGGGACGCATTCGGCGTCGGGATCGGTTCCGGCGGCGACGCCCCGACAAAGCCCGTCCGTCTGGCCGGTCTTCGCATTCGAGCAAGCCATGCAGGCGGCTGTGCATGACGTTTCACAGCACACCCCGTCCACACAGGAACCGGAGGCACACTCACCTCCGCCGCCGCAGACCGCGCCGTCAGGCTTCTTCGGCAGGCAGCTCCCGGCGGCGCAGTAGTGCGTGGTGGCGCTGACGCAGTCCACGTCGGTGGCGCACGCCGCCTTGCACGCCGTCGGGCCGCACGCGTAAGGCGTGCACGACGACGACATCACCGATTGGCAGATCCCGGATCCGTTACACGTGCGGGCGGGCGTCTGCATCCCGCTCGCGCAGGTCGGGGCGACGCACACGGTGCCCACCGCCCAGAGACGGCATGCGCCGCCGCCGTCGCAGAAGCCGTCACGCCCGCATGTGGACGCCGCCTGCGTGGAGCATTCGCTGTCGGGATCGGTCCCGGCCGTGACCGCGCGGCAGAGACCATTCGATTGACCGGTGCGCGCGCTGGAACACGCCATACAAGCGCCGGCGCAGTCGTTTTCGCAGCAGAATCCTTCGATGCAGAATCCGGTGCTGCATTCGGCGTTGTTCCCGCACGCCGTCCCTGTAGCTTTCTTGGGTACACATTGCGTGCCCGAACAGTAATGGGCTGGGTCACAGTGTGAGGTCATGCTGCACGTGATCCGGCAGGCGGTACCGCTGCACAGGTACGGAAAGCACGACGAAGTCGAGACGGTGTTGCAGACGCCGATGCCGTTGCAAGTGCGCGGCGGAGTGTAGGTCGCCGTCGCACAGGATTCCGCCACGCACTCCGTCCCCGATGGCCAGAGGCGGCACGCGCCGCTGCCGTTGCAGGTGCCGTCCTGCATGCAGGTCGACGCGGCCGCGCCGGCGCACTCGTCGTCGGGATCGGCGCCGGCCGCGACCGGGCGGCACAGGCCGCCGGCCTGGGCGGTCTTCGCGTTGGAGCAGGCCATGCAGAAGCCGCCGCACGCGGTTTCGCAGCACACCCCATCGACGCAGTGGCCGGACGTACACTCGGCGCCGGCGCCGCACGCCGCTCCGTTGGCCTTGGTCGTGCCGCACACGGTTCCCGAGCACAAGAAGGTGGCGGCGCAGTCTCCGCTGGTCGCGCACGACATCTTGCACGCCGTGGCGTCGCACGCATAAGGCGCGCATGACACCGTCGAAACCGTGTTGCAGGTGCCCGCGCCGTCACAGGTTCGCGGCGGAGTATACGTCGCCCCGGCGCACGACTCGGCCGCGCAGGCGGTGCCGGCCGCGTGCCGGCGGCAGGCGCCTGCGCCGTCGCACGTCCCGTCGCGCCCGCAGGTGGCGAGCGCCTCCGGCGTGCATTCGTCGTCGGGGTCGGTCCCGTCGACGACCGGCCGGCAGAGCCCGTTCGCCTGCGCCGTCCTGGCGAGCGAGCACGCGCTGCACAGGCCCGCGCACGCCGATTCGCAGCAGAAGCCGTCCACACAGTGTCCCAAGGCGCACTCGACCGCCGTCGAGCAGCCAGCCCCGTTGGCCTTCTTCGGCACGCACGCCATCGAAGCGCAATAGTTGCTGCCCGCACAGTCGGCGCTGTTCGTGCACGACGTGCGGCACGCGGCGTCGCCGCAGGCGAAAGGAAGGCACGACAACGTGGATACGGCGTTGCAGGCGCCGGCTCCATCGCAGGTGCGCGGCGGGGTCAGTGTCGACCCCGAGCATGACGGACCCGCGCACATGGTTCCCGCCACCCAGCGGCGGCAGTCGCCGCTGCCGTCGCACTGGCCGTCACGGCCGCAGGTGGCGGTCACCTCTTCGGCGCACTCAGCGTCGGGATCGGTCCCGGCGGTCACACCGCGGCACAGGCCGCTCGCCTGTCCGGTACGCGCCACGGCGCACGCCAAGCACGCGCCGGCGCACGCCGACTCGCAGCAAAAGCCATCCACGCAGAAGCCGGAGGCGCACTGCTGCGACGCCGGGCCGTCCGAACAGGAAGATCCGTTGGCCCTCCGCCCGACGCAGGCGGAGCCGGCGCAATAGAACCCGGACGCGCAGTCCATGTCCCCCGCGCAGGCGGCTTTGCAAGCGGTCGCGTCACAGGCGTAAGGCGCGCACGAGCTGGTCGTGACCGGGTTGCACGCGCCCGCGCCATCGCAGGCTCGCTCGGGAACGTAGGTAGTCCCGGAGCAGGACGGAACATCGCAGGCCGTGCCCGCGACCCACGATCGGCACGCCCCTGCGCCATTGCACGTTCCGTCGCGGTCGCACGTGGCCTGGGCTACCTGCTCGCATTCATCGTCGGGATCCGTCCCGGCGCGCACGGGACGGCACAGGCCGCTCTGCTGGCTGGTCCGCGCCACGGCACAGGCCAGGCAGGCGCCGTCGCAGACCGATTCACAGCAGACGCCGTCGGCGCAAAAGCCCGAGGCGCACGAGGCCGGTCCGGCGCACGCTGCCCCCGGCATGTCCTTACCCACGCACGCTGCGTCCCGGCAATACGAACGCGCGTCGCAGTCCGCGTCGGCGGCACAGGTCACCTTACACGCGGCGGCGCCGCACACGTACGGCCCGCACGACGCCGTGGGCGCCGGCTTGCACGTCCCGGTACCGTCGCAGCGAGACACGGCGGTGAATGTCTCGCCGGTGCACGACGCGTCCTTGCACACGGTGCCGGCCGGATGCTGGCGGCAGCTTCCCGCGCCGTCGCAGGTTCCGTCGAGGCCGCACGTGTCCGCTCCCACGGCGGCGCAATGGTCAAGCGGATCCTGGGAAGCCGGCACGGGAATGCATGCGCCCGCCGAGCCCGCGATGGCGCACGACCGACAGATCGACGCGCAGGCCGTGCTGCAGCAGGTTCCTTGCTCGCAGAGCCCCGATTCGCAGTCATCCGCCGCAGCGCACGCGGCGCCGAGGGGCTTCTTCCCGCAGCTTCCTGCCGCGCACATTCGTGGCGGCAGGCAGGCTCCGTCGTCGGCGCACGACGTCCGGCAATCGGTGGCGTCGCATAGGTACGGCGCGCAGCTCTGCGCCTCGCCTGGGACGCACGCGCCCGCCCCGTCGCAGCGCGAGGCCAACGTGCGCGTCGACCCCGTGCAGCTCGCCGCGGCGCAGAGGGTCCCCGCGGGATGTTTGCGGCAGCTTCCGGCGCCGTCGCACAGCCCATCCAGCCCGCAGCCAGCGACCCCTTCATCCGCGCAGTCCCCGTCGGGATCGGTGGCGGCAGGGACCGGCGCGCACACGCCGGCGAGCCCCGCCACGTTGCAGGCGGCGCACGGTTCCAGGCACGCGGTGTCGCAACAGACGCGGTCCACGCAGGATCCCGACACGCACCCGGCCGCGTCCGTGCAGGGCGCGCCGTTCGGACGCAGGGGCATGGGCGCGTCCACCGGCATCTCGCCGTCGCCCCCATCGGAGACGGTGTCACCGGCGTCGCCTTCAGGGCCTGCGTCGCTGCCGTCGCTGGGGGGCGGCACGTCGTGGCCGTCGTCGGCGTGGCTGTCGAGGGAGGGGCGGTCGCCGGCGGGCCCGTCCCCGGCATCCGACGCCGGCCCCGACGGATGGCACAGCCGGTCGCTGCCGCACGTGAACCCCGCCGCGCACGTCCCTCTGCGGCTGCAAGGCCGCAGCCCTCCCGGCCGAGTCAGGTCCACACACCCCGCCGCCGCCGCCCCAAGCGCTCCGAGCCAGAGCACGACGATCTGTACCGAAGGCGACCGAGCTGACATGAACAGCAACCGACATTACAGCACACCTCGGCGCGCCCTCTAAAGGCTTGAAGTCATGGTCCTTTCATGAAACGATCCGCCCGCGGAAAAGAGCAAAGAAGACCATCATCGACGGGCCCTTCGCCGAAGCCGCCCGATCCTGACTTGACGCTCACACCGGCGCCGGCGAGCTCCGCTGGCGCCGGGCGACGATCACGAACAGGATGCCGGAAATCAGGAACGCGGCCATGGCGGGCTGCAGGGCCAGGGCGACGGGATTGGGGGCTTCGTCCTTGAGGCGATCGGAGATCCAACCCGTGATCAACGGCGACGGTGTGTTGCCGAGAAGGTGGATGCCCAGCAGGAACCACGCCTGCAGCGTGGCGGCGTACCGGCGAGGACCGAGGTCGTCTACGACCGCCGCCACCGGACCGTTGTAGACCGAGAGCAGGAAGGCGGCCGCCGCCGTCAGGATGCAGAAGCTGACCACCCCCGGTGAGAAGAGCGCCGCCATACCCACGGGCACCGCAAGCAAGAACGAGATCCCTACCGCCAGCGCGTGGCCGCCGCGCGCTCGCCGCGACAGCGCGTCGCCCGCGTAACCGCCGGCGAGGACGCCACCGGCGCCGCACACGATGGCCACGGTCAGGATGTAGCCCGCGGCGAAGTTGGCGTTGATGCCGCGTTCCCGCGTCAGCAACGTCGGCATCCAGGTGATCATGGCGCCCGCGCCGAATGTCCCCAGGATGCCGCCCAGCAGGCAGATGACGTACGTCGGCGACAGCAGATAGGCGCGGGCCTTGAGCCGCGCGTCGCGGACCACGCGATCGGGCACGACCATGAACAGCGCCGCGACCGCGAACAGCAAGCCCGGCGCGCCCGCGATCATCAGCGCCCCGCGCCAGCTGACGTAAGGAGCCAGGGCGCCCCCCACCAGGATCCCCAGCGATCCCCCGGCGGCGCCGCCCAGCGCCATGCCCACGTTGTAGATGCCCATGGCCCGGCCGCGCTTCTCGGGCGGCGCGTCGGCGCACAGCAGCGCGTTGGCGCTGGGGCCGAACGCGCCCTCGCCGATGCCCACCAGCGCGCGCATGATCAGCAACACGGCGAAGTTGGGCGCCAGCGCCGATCCCACGGTGGCGAAGCTCCACACCACGACCCCGGTGAAGATCACCTTGCGGGGCCCGATCCGGTCGGTGACCGGACCGCTGATCAGCGACGACAGCGCGAACACCAGCAGATTGCCGAACCCCAGCGCGCCGAGCTGCGTGTCGGTCAGGACCATGTCCTTCCCGATCAGCGGAAACAGCCCGTACATGATCTGACGGTCCAGGTAATTGAGGAAGTTGATGATGGTCAGCAGCGGCAGGGCCGAGAAGGAGAGCCGGGCGCGCTTGCCGCCGGTCGCAGGCGGCGGAGGCGGCGGCGGATCGAGCGCCGCCTCGGTGGGGGTGGCGGCGATCAATGCAGGCTCTCCATGCAGAACACCGCCTCGGGGCGCCCCCATTCGCGCTTGTTGATGAACGCGTGCCGCACCTTTCCTTGCGCGTCGATCAGGAACGTCTCGGGATACTTCTCGGTGCCGTAGAGCTTGGGGACGTCCTTGTTGGAATCGAGGAGCACCGTCATGGGCGTCCCCTGGGGAAAGAACCGGCGCACCACGTCCCAGTTTTCGTCGACGCTGACCGACAGGACCACGGCGTCGCTGCCCGCCAGCCTGCGCGCCAGATCGTCCATGCCGGGCATCTCCTCGACGCAGGGCGGGCACCAAGTGGCCCAGAAGTTCAGAAGCACCGGCCGTCCCCGGAGGCCGCGCAGCGAAACCTTCTTACCGGACCAGTCGGCCAGCTCGAAGTCCGGCGCTTCGCGGTTTTGCAGGAGCGCGGGCACGGGATCGGCGGCCAGCGCCCGGCAGGCGTTGTTGCGCGATCGCTGGTTGGTCTCGCGGGCCGCGATCCCGAATCGGACGCACAGGAACAGCAACGCCCCTGCGGTCAACGCCGCCGCCACCGCGCGCCGTTTCGTCACGCCGCCCCCGGCGCCGGAGGAGCCGCGACGGCAGCCAGATACGACGCGAGCCCGGCGGCGTCGACCGCGTGCGTGAAGGCCACCACCCCGTCGATGGCCACCACCGGAACGTCGCGCCCGTAAGCGCCCTCGAGCGCGGCATCGCCCGACACGTCCACCTTCGCGACGTCGAACGCAGCGGCGGCGGTGGCCGGCATCGACCGGCGCACCCCTTGGATCACGTCCCAGGCGACGTCGCACAGGTGGCATCCCGGCCGCCCGTACACGACCACCCTGCGCATCCGGCGCTAGACCTCCAGGCCGACCACCGGAGCGATGGCGCGAACCGACGTCATCACCTGGGCGAAGACATCCGGGGTCAACGACTGCGGGCCGTCGGACAGCGCCGCCGAAGGATTGGGGTGCACCTCGATCATCAGCCCATCCGCGCCGACCGCGACGGCGGCGCGAGCCATGGCGGGAACCAGCCGATGGTCACCGGTGCCGTGCGACGGATCGACGATCACCGGCAGGTGCGTCAGGCGCTTGATCAGCGGAACGGAACCAAGATCCAGCGTATTGCGCGTCATGGGCTCGAAGGTCCGGATGCCGCGCTCGCACAGCATGACGTCGTACTTTCCCTGCTTGAGGATGTATTCGGCCGCCATCAGGAACTCCTGGATGGTGGCGGACAGCCCGCGCTTGAGCATGACGGCCTTGGGCTGCTGTCCCACCGCCTCCAGCAACGAGAAGTTCTGCATGTTGCGCGCGCCCACCTGCAGGACGTCGGCGTAGCGCGACACCAGATCCACGTCGCGGGTGTCCATCACCTCGGTCACGATGGGCAGCCCGGTGGCCTCGCGCGCCTCCGCCAGCAGCTTGAGCCCCTCCTCCTTCATTCCCTGAAACGCGTAGGGCGAGGTCCGCGGCTTGAAGGCCCCTCCCCGTAGAAATGCCGCCCCGGCGGCCTTCACAGCCCGCGCCGTGACGCCGACTTGTTCGCGGCTTTCCACGGCGCACGGTCCGGCGATGACGCCGAAACGACCGCCGCCGATCTGCCCCACGAAGCCCTGCTTGCCCTCGATGCGCAGCACGGTGTCGTCGGGCTTGACCTCGCGCGAGACCAGCTTCCACGGGCGCGACACCGCCACTGTCTCGGCTATGCCCGCCAGACGAGCGAAGAGGCCGGCATCAACCGGACCCTGGTTGCCCGTGATGCCGATGGCCACCCGCCCGGCGCCCGGAATTCGATTCGGAGTGAAGCCGAGCTCGCGAATGCGGGCTTCGACGGCCTCCAAGTCTTCCGCCCGGGCGTCGGGCTTCATCACAATGAGCATGGGTTGGGAGTTGGTTCGCTGATCCACCGACGGCCGACGATCCTGCCCGTTGGCTATGCCGGCGCTGCGCTCCGGTGCTCACATACCCTGTGTATGCTGCGCTCCGGTGCTCGCGCCGACTACGCCAGCGGACAGGCTTGTCGGCCGATGCTGGATGATGAAGGGGAACCTAGCTGGAATTCTTCGTGGTAGCTACCTGAGGGCTACTTCGCCGCGACTTTACCTCGGACCTTGGCCAGCTCCTCATCGGCGATCTTCTTGAAGGTCTCGTAGGGATACGCGCCCGCGATGCGCCGGCCGTTGATGAACACCGCCGGCGTGCCCTCGACGCCCACGGCCTGTCCTTCCTTGGTCTCGGCGTCTACCTGCGCCTTGTACTTCCCCGCGTCCATGTCGGCCTTGAACTTACCCATGCTCAGGCCCAGCTCGCCCGCGTACTTGTCCAGGCTGGCACGATCCAGCGCCTGCATGTTCGCGAACAGCTTGTCGTGCATCTCCCAGAACTTGCCTTGCGCGCCGGCCGCCAGCGCCGCCTCCGCCGCCGGCCCCGCATCCTTGTGGAAAGGCAGCGGGAAGTTCTTCCAGACCTTCCGGATTTTCCCCGGATACTCCTTCTCCAGCTGCGCCAGCGACGGCTCGACCCGTTTGCAGAACGGGCACTGGAAGTCCGAAAAGATGATCATGGTCAGCGGCGCGTTCTTGGGTCCGACCGACGGGGCGTTACCGGCACTGACCTTGTGGACCGTCTTGTCCTGCTCGGGACCCACCTCGGCCGCCGCCGCGGGAGCCGGCGCGGTCGGCACTTCGGTCTTCGCGTTCTTCATGATGGCGTCGTAGACCTTTGCGCGCGGCGTGCCCTTCGCGATCAGCGCTTCGGCGTTCTTGATCTCGTCGTCGATCTTGACCTTGAACTGCTCGAAGGGCTGAGCGCCCGAGAGGAACTTGCCGTTGACGAAGAACGCCGGCGTGCCACGCGCTCCGATCTTGGCGCCCGCCGCCACGTCGGCCTCGATGTCCTTCTTGTGCTTTTCACTGTCCATAGACGCCTTGAACTTACCCATGTTCAGCCCCAGCTCCTGCGCGTACTTGTCCAGGCTGGGACGGTCCAGGGCGGCCTGGTTGGCGAACAGCTTCCCGTGCATCTCCCAGAACTTGCCCTGCTCGCCGGCCGAGCGTGCCGCCATGGCGGCCGGCATCGCGTTGTTGTGGAACGGCAGCGGCAGGTCCTTCCATGCCACGCGGACCTTGCCCTTGTACTCGTCGAGGATCTTCGTGATGGTCGGTTCGACGCGCGTGCAGAACGGGCACTGATAGTCCGAGAACTGCACGATCGTCACCAGGGCGTCCTTGGCTCCTTTGACCGGCGCGCCGCCCACCTCGACCCGGTACGCACCCTGCTCGTCGGGACGCCCCGGTTGGGCCGGTGGCGTCGGAACCGCCGCCTTCTCGAGGCCGTTTTTGATGAAGTCAGCGTACAGCTGTCCGCGCACGACCCCCGCCTTCAGCTTCTCATCGGCCTTCTTCATCTCTTCGTCGATCACCTGCTTGAAGGCGTCGAACGGCTGGGCGCCACGCAGGGTGCGGCCGTTGATGAAGAACGTGGGCGTGCCACGCGCGCCGACCTGTCCCGCGAGCTGCTGGTCCATTTCGATCCGCTTCTTGATCCGATCCGAGGCGAACGCGTCCTTGAACTTGCCCATGTTCAGGCCCAGCTCCTGCGCGTACTTCTCCAGGTCGGGCTGGGTCAGCGCGCCCTGGTTGGCGAACAGCTTGTCGTGCATCTCCCAGAACTTGCCCTGTTCGCGCGCGGCCTCGGTCGCCTGGGCGGCGATGCCCGCGTTCTGGTGGAAGGAGAGCGGCAGGTGCTTGAACGCCACCTGAACGTCGTCGCCGTAGGTCTTGCTGACCTGATCCAGGGTGGGCAACACCCGACTGCAGAACGGGCACTGAAATTCCGAGAACGCGACGATCGTGACCTTCGGCTGCTTGCCGCCCTTGGTCGGCGAGTCACCGAGCGCGACCTTGTAGACCTCGGCGCCGGCCGCCGGAGCCTTCGGGGCCGGAGCCTGAGCCGGGGCCGGCGACGTGCGCGCGCCGGTCATCAGCTTGGCGTAGAGCTGGCCGATCGGCGTTCCCTGCGCCAGCAGCTTGTTGGCCCGCGCGAGCTCATCGTCCACGACCTTCTTGAACTCCTCGTAAGGCATGGCGCCCCGGATCGGGCGGCCGTTGATGAAGAAGTTCGGCGTCCCCTGCACGCCGAGCTGCCGCGCCAGCGCCATGTCGGACGTGATCTTGCTCTTGTGTGTGCCGTCATCCAGCGCGGCGTTGAACTTCGCCATGTCGAGCCCCAGCTCCTGGGCGTACTTCTCCAGATCAGGGCGCCCGATGGCGCGCTGGTTGGCAAACAGCTTGTCGTGCATCTCCCAGAACTTGCCCTGCGCCTCGGCGGCCAGCGTGGCTTCCGACGCGAGCGGCGCGTTCTTGTGGAAGTCCAGCGGGTTGTGACGGAAGAAAAGCCGCACTTGCCCCGGATGGTCTTTCAACAGGCGGTCCAGTGTCGGCGTGACGCGGCTGCAGAAGGGGCACTCGAAGTCGGAGAACTCGACGATGTTGACCTTCGCCGTCGCGATCGGCGCGCCCTTCGCGCTGCCCTCCAGGGGAACGCGATAGCGCTCGATGCCGTCGTCGGCCGGCTTGCCGGCGCCGGGCTTGTCCGCGGCGGCCATCTCGCCGGTGTTCTTCGCGGCATCGCCGCCGCGCCCCTTGTTTGCGAAGCCGCCGAGGAAGTAACCCCCGACGAACGTGACGAGCATCAAAATAAACGCAGTTCCTTTGTGCATGACGTGACTCCTTGACGAACGTTGGACGTGAAAAATCGACTTGGTGTGAGTGGAAGACCGAACCCAGACCTGATTCGCGTTGCTGACGGCTCTCGAACCGTCAGGCGCGGGGCGGTCGTTCCAGGCGTCGAATGGGGGCTTCCGCGAAAGATGAGGCGCTGGCGTCGGCGCGCGCGGCGGCCAGCGGCGGTACGGCCGGCGCGGGCACCGCAAACAGCGCGGCGGGCGCGGTCGGCGTCGGCGGCGAAGGATGCCCGGCCTCCGAGGAACCCGAGCTCACCAGGCGCGACGGGCTGTGCCCGGTGGCACCTGCCGCCGCCCGCGGCCGAGAGCTGGCGGCCAGGACCGCGGGCGAGCGGGCACCGGCGGGGCGAGACGCGGACGACACCACCAGATATGAGGCGTCGCATTCTCCGATGAGGCTCTCCAGCACGGGAACCACCGGCGCGCTGCAGTCGATCACCGCCGGTGTGGCGGGCTCGACGGCGGGACAGCGCCGCTCGATTGCCGCGGCGGACCCTTGTGCGCCGTCGCACATGGCGCCGTCACGCACGCAGACCAGGTCGGCGTCGCCGGAAGCGGACGGGATGCACGCCGCCACCACGGAAATGACGCCCGTCAGCATGGTCCGGGGAAAGCTAGCGGACCGGAGCCGCCCTCGCAAGCTGCCCTCTTTCTTCTGGTGCCGCGAAGGCCGCAGGCGTGCACCGGCGTCGACATTGGCGCAGCCCTTCTTAGACTTCTTCCATGAGCGCCGAGCCTGCGGATGCTGCGTACCAAGGAACGCGGGGCGCCTTCAGCGAGGAGGCTGCCCGCACGCTGCTGGGCGGCGGCGCGAAGCTGCTGGCGTGCGCAACCTTTGCGGCGGCGTTCGAGGCGGTGAATGATCGGCGCGCACGATTTGCCGTGCTGCCCATCGAAAACACGCTGGCGGGATCGATCCACACGAACTACGACCTGCTCGCGTCCGGCACGCTCGAGATCGTCGGCGAGGCGGTCCTTCGCATTTCCCACGCCCTGATCGCGGCGCCCGGGGTCCAGATGGAGGACGTGCGGCGCGTGTTGTCGCATCCGGTGGCTCTCGCGCAGTGCGAAGGCTTCTTCCGTCGAAATCCCCACATCACGGCGGTGCCGGTGTACGACACGGCCGGCGCGGCCGAGCAAGTGGTAGACGACGGAGTGCCCGGCGCGGCGGCCATCGCAAGCGCGAATGCGGCCGAGGTTTATGGCGGCGTGATCCTGGAACGGGAGCTCGAAGATCACACGCAGAATTTCACACGGTTTTTGCTGCTCGGACCGGCAGGGGACAAGCAGACTGCGCCGCGGAACGCGGGGGTGGGGGGTGGGGGGAGCTCCCACAAGACGTCGCTGATGGTCAGGTTGGCGAACCGACCGGGGGCGCTTCACAGCTGCCTGGGAGCGTTCGCCAGCCGGCAGGTGGACCTGGTGAAGATAGAAAGCCGGCCTCTGCATGGGGCGCCTTTCGAGTATCTGTTTTATCTGGATGTCGCCGGACGGATCGAGGACGCCGTGGTGGCGGACGGCGTGGCGGCGGTGGCGCCGTACGCGCTGTCGCTGCGCGTGCTCGGCAGCTATCCGTGCGCGCCGGCTCCGCGGGAATAGGCGTCCCGCGGCGCGGGTATTCTGGTACCGACCACCATGCGCCGGGTCCTTACCTTGAAAGCTGCTGGTATCGCGACCGCGGCGATCGCGGCCGCGGCGGTCGCCCTGCCGGGGTCGCCCTGGGGTCGAACCGCGCCCGCCACGGGGGGGACGCGCAAGCTGGCGATCGTCTACACCGCCGAGATTCATGGCGCGGTCGAACCTTGTGGGTGCACCAGCGATCCCCTGGGAGACATCGCCCGCCTCGGTCACGTCGTGGAGCTGGCGCGCCGGGAGATGGACGCCGTCCTACTGGTCGACGCAGGCAGCCTGCTCTATCCGCCGACCTTCTCCGAAAAAGAACGCGACGCGCGCGATCTGCGCGGCGAGTTCTTGGCGGCCGAGCTCGTGCGGCTGGGGTCGGGGGGAATCGCGCTCGGGGAGACCGACCTGGCGCGCGGCCCCGACCGGGTCAGGCCGAAGCGGCTGGCCTCGAACCTCGCGGCGGCGGCGTTCGTCGAGGCACCGCGGGTGCGGGCGGTGGGCGGGATACGCGTCGGGATCTTGGGCGTCGCCGATCCGGGCGTGGCCCAGGCGGCGGGTCTCCGCGTCGACGACGCGGCCACGGCCGCGAAGCGGGATGCGGAGACCCTGCGGCGCGATGGGGCGGAGGTGGTGATCGCCCTGGCGCCCGTCGAGCGGGCGGTCGCTCGGCGGATCGCGCGGGAAGCACCGGTCGATTTCGTGGTGCTGGGCCGCGCCGTCGGGATGGGGATGCCGCGCGCCGAGGCGGTCGGTCAGGCGTTCGTGGTGGCGCCGGCTGATGAGATGCAGAAGGTGGGTCGGATCGATGTTGTCCTGCGCGGCGGCGGCCGGTCGGCGGAGGCGCCCGCGCGAATCTCGTGGGTCGACGCGGGCGGCCCCGAGTCGCGGCGCGCGCGGCTGGCCGAGCTGGACCGCGCGCTCGAGAGCCTGGACGCAGACCTCGCCCGCTGGAGCGCCGGGGGGGCCGCTCGGATGGGAGCGGACGCGGCCTTCATCGACCTCAAGAAGAGGGAACGGCAAGCGCTGGCAGCGGAGCGAGCCAGCCTCGAAGCAGCCGGACCGTGGTCACCACCGGCGCAAGCGCCCGCCTACTTCATCAATCAGCTCATCCCGCTGCGCCGCGCGCTGCCGCGCGACCGGACGCTGGCGGCCGCGGTCAAGCGTCTGGACGCCCGGATTGGCGCCGCCGGCCTGCGCGCCGCCCAGCCCCCGCCGCCGGCGGAGCCGGGTCGCGCCGCCTACGTAGGCGATGCGAAGTGTGCCGGGTGCCACAAGCCGGCCATGAAGTTATGGAAGAACACGGTGCACGCGCAGGCGTGGAAGACGCTGGTGGACGACGGCAAGGCAGCCCACCGCGACTGCGTGAAGTGCCACGTGACCGGCTTCGAGGAGGTGGGTGGATCCAGCCTCGGCTTTACCAAAGGCCTGCAGAACGTGCAGTGCGAGACCTGCCACGGACCGGCGTCCATCCACGTCGAGGAGCTTGGGACGGAGACGCCGCCCGCCGTGAGACGAGACGTGCCCGAGACCACGTGCACGGTGTGCCACAACGAAAAGCACTCGGACACCTTCGAATACCAGGCTTACCTGCGCGACATCCTGGGTCCGGGTCACGCTGAGGAAGCACGGAAGCGACTAGGACCCGGGCCCACCGGGAAAGAGCTGCGCGCGGCGGCGGTAAAAAAGGCGAAGGAGGCAGGCCAGGCCCAGGTCAAGCGAATGTAAAGGCCCGGCACCTTGTCCGGAGCCAAAGTCAGCTGGCGCCGGGGGGGCGGAACGTGTAAAAGCGCGGGCTTGCAGTGACCACATCTGCCAACGCCGGTGTAGCTCAGTGGTAGAGCATCGCTTTCGTAAAGCGAGGGTCCTCGGTTCAATCCCGAGCACCGGCTCTCGAAGACTAAGGACCTGCGCAGTGGCCGTGGCCGTCGCCGTCGCCGCCATCACGGTCGTGGGTGCTGGCGCGGGCGGTTGCCTTCACCCGCAGAACCCGCCGTCGGGACCCGGAACGCCCCCGCCGCTTGCGCGGCCGCCCGAGCCGGCAGCCGCCCCGGTGGCCATCGTCCACGCTACGATCTGGACCGGTGCGGGCAAGCGCCACGACGACGGCACCATCGTCCTGCGCCACGGATTGATCGAGGCGATCGGCGACCGGAGCGTGGTGGTTCCGTCGGACGCCACCGTGATCGACGCCGCGGGGCGCTGGGTCACGCCCGGAATCATCGATACCCATTCTCACCTGGGCGTCTATCCGACGCCGCGCATGAACGCGCACGACGATGGCAACGAGGCCACCGCCCCGAACACCGCCGAGGTGAACGCGGAGCACAGCTTCTGGCCGCAGGATCCGGGGCTGGTGCGGGCGGCGGCCGGCGGCGTCACGTCGATGCTGATCCTGCCGGGCTCCGCCAACCTCATCGGCGGCCGCGGCTTCGTCATCAAGAACCGCCTGGCGCGGTCGGCGTCGGCAATGCGCTTTCCGGGATCGCGCTACATGCTCAAGATGGCGTGCGGCGAAAACCCCAAGCGCGTGTACGGGCGCGACAAGAAGACGGCGCCCGCCACGCGCATGGCCAACGTCGCCGGATATCGCAGCGCGTTTGCGCAGGCACGCGACTATCTGCGGCGCTGGGAGCAGTGGGAAAAGAAGGGCCGCCCCAAGGACGACCCGCCCCCGGCGCGCGACTTGAAGCTCGAAACGCTGGCCGAGGTGTTGTCAGGCAACATCTGGGTGCAGAACCACTGCTACCGCGCCGACGAGATGCTGCTGATGCTCGACGTGGCGGATGAGTTCGGGTTCAAGATCCGTTCGTTTCATCACGCGCTCGAAGCCTACAAAATCCGCGACGTCCTGGCGAAGCGCGGCGTGTCCGCGTCGACCTGGGCCGACTGGTGGGGCTTCAAGATGGAGGCCTTCGACGGCATTCCGGAGAGCCTGGCGATGCTGCACGCGGCGGGCGCGCGCGCCGTCGTCCATTCGGACTCGGAATACGGAATCCAGCGCCTGAACCAGGAAGCGGCGAAGGGGCTGGCGGCCGGACGGGCGATGGGGCTGAACGTCGCCGACGACGATGCCCTGCGGTGGATCACCGCGAACCCGGCGTGGACCCTCGGTATAGACGACCGGACCGGGACGCTGGAGGCCGGCATGATGGCGGATGTAGTGCTGTGGTCGCGCATGCCGCTGTCCATCTATGCGCTGGCGGACAAAGTATTTGTCGACGGACACGTGGTCTTCGATCGGGATAAGCCCATGCCGCGGACCGACTTCGAGATCGGTATTCCGGGCGCGGCAGCCGACGGGGCGGGGGCGGCCCGATGACGATGGCCGGACGACAAGTCGGGGCCGTCGCGGCGGCGGCGACCGTGGCGATCGCCGCGTTCGCCTCGCCGGCGCGCTCGCGGGCGCAAGCGCCCCCCCCCGCGACCGTCGTCATCGAGAAGGCCCGCATTCATACTGGCGAGGGGCCCATGATCCCCTCGGGGTCGATCGTGTGGCGCGGGGACAAGATCGCGGCCGTGGGTGCGGCGGCGGACGTTAAAGCGCCGGAGGGCGCACGCCGCATCGACGGCTCCGGCCTGTGGATCACGGCGGGCCTCTTCGACGCAGAATCGCGAGTCGGGTTGGTAGAGGTATCGCTGGAAGAGTCCACGGTGGAGACCGGCCTCGACGCGCGCTACGACGCCGTGCGGGCCGCCTTCGCCGCCGTCGACGGTTTCAATCCCGCCTCCGTGGTCATCCCCGTCACGCGCATGGAAGGCATCACCACGATCGCCCTGGCGCCCGACCGTGGCCTGGTGGCGGGACGCGGCGCCGTGCTCGACCTGGTGGGGAGCGGCACCGACGAGATGATCGTCCGTACCCCGACCGCCGTCTACTTGGCTTGGGGGGACGCCGGCCGCAGCGTCGCCTTTGGGGCCCGGGGCGGCTTGGTGCTGCGGGTGCGCGAGTTGCTGGACGACGTGCGCCAGTACGCGCGCCGAAGGCAGGACTTCGAGCGCAATCAGATGCGCAAGGTGGCCGCCAGCCGGCTGGACCTGGAGGCGCTGGTGCCGGTTGTGGAAGGGAAGCTGCCGCTGGTGGTCGCCGTGCAGAGCGCCGCGGACATCCGGGCGGTGCTGCGGCTGGTGCGGGACGAAGGCGTCAAGATCATCCTCTCTGGATGCGCCGAGGGCTGGATGGTCGCCGGCGATATCGCCAAGGCGGGAGTACCGGTCATCCTCCACACCATGACCAACTTGCCCGAATCGTTCGAGTCGCTGGCCAGCCGCCTGGAGAACGCGCGGCTGCTGCACGCCGCCGGCGTCAAGGTCGCCATTTCGCCGCGCCTGACCGAGCCGCACAATTCGCGCGTGCTGCGCTTCGAGGCAGGCAATGCCGCTGCCAACGGCCTGCCCTGGGAAGAAGCCCTGCGCGCCATCACGCGCCACCCTGCCGAGATCTTCGGCGTGAGCGACCGCATGGGAACGCTGTCCGTAGGCAAGACCGCCAACGTGGTGGTGTGGTCCGGCGATCCGTTCGAGCCCGCCACGCGCGCGCGCCACGTGTTCATCCGCGGGCAAGAGATCCCGATGCGCTCTCGCCAGACCGAGCTGCGCGACAAATACCGGGAGCTGTCGGGAGCGGCGACTACCCCACCACGACGTTGACGATCTTGCCGGGGACGACGATCACCTTGCGTACGGTCTTGCCCTGCGTGTGCTTGGCGACGTTGGGCAGCGCCAGAGCCAGGTCCTGCAGGCGCGCTTCGGGGGCGTCGCGCTCGACATCGATGCTGCCGCGCAGCTTGCCGTTGACCTGCACGCCGATGGTGACGACCGCGTCCTTCGTGAGCGCGGGATCGTAGGCCGGCCAGGCGCTCTGCACGACGAAGCCCGACTCGCCGAGCTTCTCCCACGCCTCGTCGCCGAGGTGAGGAGCGAAGGGGGAGGCCAGCTTGACCAGTGTCGTGACGTCCTCGCGCGTGGCTCCGTGGGCCGCCAGCTCGTTCAGGTATTCCATCAGCGCGGACACGGCGGTGTTCAGCTTCAAGCGCTCGAGATCGTCGGTGACGCGCTTGACCGTGCGGTGCCGCAGCGATCGGTGCGGATCACCGGCGGGGGCGCGGGTCGCCTCCCAGTCCTCGACCAGACGCCACAGGCGCTTGACGAAGCGGTTCACGCCCTCGATGGCGCGCGTGTCCCACGGCTTCGGCAGCTCGAACTCGCCCATGAACATCTCGTACAGGCGCATGACGTCGGCGCCGTAGTCGCGGATGACGTCCTCCGGGTTGATGCCGTTCATCATCGTTTTGGCCATCTTCTCGACGGAGATTTCCAGCTTTTCGCCGGTGGTCTTCAGGAACGCGTCATCGCCCCGCAGGTCGACCTCGCCCACCGCGTGGTAGCGGCCCATGGCGTCCTTGTATGAGCGCGCCAGCACCGTTCCCTGATGGCGCAGCTTCTTGAACGGCTCCTTCGTGGACACGCGCCCCATGTCGTAGAGCACCTTGTGCCAGAAGCGGGCGTACAGCAGGTGCAGCACGGCGTGCTCGGCGCCCCCGACGTAAAGGTCCACCGGCATCCACCGTCGCTCTAGCTCCGCGGACCAGGGCTCGGCCTGGTTCGTCGGATCCAGATAGCGCAGGTAGTACCAGCACGAGCCCGCCCATTGCGGCATGGTGTTGGTCTCGCGCCGGGCCGCGCCGCCGCACGTAGGGCAGGTCGTCGCGACCCATGACTCGATGCCGGCCAGCGGCGACTCGCCGGTGCCCGTGGGGGCGTAGCGCTCGACGTCGGGCAGCTCGACGGGCAGCGCGGATTCCGGGACGGGGACCACGCCGTGGCTGGGACAGTGGACGATCGGGATGGGCTCGCCCCAGTAGCGTTGGCGCGAAAACACCCAGTCGCGCAGGCGATAGGTGACGGCGCGTTGACCCTGCCCGGTCGCTTCGAGCCGCGCGATCATCTTGGCCTTGGCCTCCGCCGTGGGCAATCCGTCGAGGTCACCCGATGCCATGGCCACGCCGTCGCCCGAAAACGCCTTCGCCACGATCGGCTCGGCGGTGGGCGCGCCGGCCGCCGGGCGCACCACCTGGACGATGGGCAGGCCCAGCTTGGTGGCCATGTCGTGATCGCGCTGGTCGTGGCCCGGCACCGCCATGATGGCGCCGGTGCCGTACGTGGCCAGGACGTAGTCCGCGACCCAGATGGGGATGGGTTGGCCGGAAGCCGGGTTGAGCGCGTGCCCTCCCGTGAAGGCGCCGGTCTTCTCTTTCGCCAGGTCCGTGCGGTCGAGGTCGCTCTTGCGGCGTGCCGCCGCCTGATAAGCGGACACCGCCGGGCGGTGGTCGGCGCTCGTGACCGCGTCCACCAGCGGATGCTCGGGCGCGAGCACCACGTACGTTGCGCCGTAAAGCGTGTCGGGCCGCGTGGTAAAGACGCGGATCTCGCCGCGGCCGGGGGCGCACACGCGGAAAACGACCTCGGCACCCTCCGAGCGGCCGATCCAGTTGCGCTGCATGGACAGCGTCGATTCCGGCCAGTCCACCTCGTCGAGATCCGCGAGCAGGCGGTCGGCGTACCGGGTGATGCGCAGCAGCCACTGGCGCAGATCCTTGCGCTCGACCATCGTCCCGCAGCGCTCGCAGCGACCTTGGCTCACTTCTTCGTTGGCGAGGCCGGTCTTGCACGACGGGCACCAGTTGATGGGCACCACGCCTTCGTAGGCCAGGCCGCGCCGCCAGAGCTGCAGGAAGATCCACTGCGTCCACCGCACGTAGGCGGGGTGGGTCGTGTTCACCTCTCGTTCCCAGTCGTAGGCGAAGCCGACGGCGTCGATCTGTCGCCGGAAGCTGGCGATGGCCTCGGCGGTGGTGACGCGAGGATGGATGCCGGTCTTTATGGCGTAGTTCTCGGCGGGCAGACCGAACGCGTCCCAGCCCATCGGGTGAAGGACCTCGTAGCCCTGCATCCGCTTCCAGCGCGTGACCACGTCGGTCGCGGCGTAGCCCTCGCAGTGGCCGACGTGCAAGCCCGCCCCCGACGGATACGGGAACATGTCCAGGGCGTAGAACTTCGGCTTCTCGGGGACGCGGCTCGTCTTGTGAAGACCTGCCTCCGCCCATCTCTTCTGCCACTTGGGCTCGACGACACGATGTTCGTACGGCATGAAGCGCGGGATTTTACATCGCAAGCCCGTCGCGGTGCTGCGCGCCGCGGCCCGCCAGCACCGCGCAGTGGTTCCATACGCAGACTCCGCTGACCAGGTTCGTCAGCTTGGACACGGATTTGAATCAGGCAGCGCGCGAGCTCGGTCTTCCCGTATAGAGTCCCCCCATGAGGCTGCTCCTCGGCGCCGCCCTGGCGCTTCTTCTCGGTTTGTTTCTGGGAGGCCTCGGCCCGCGAGCCGAGCTCCGCCGGGTAAAGACCGAGCTCTCCGAGGCGCGGGCAGCTGCGGATCGCGCACGTGGGCCGGCGGCGCTGCCCATGGCGCTGGGTATGGGCAGTCTGTTCGCGGCCCGTGATCGGGCGGCGGCGGCCCCGCTGGTCGGACGGCGGCCGGGCGGGCAAGCCACAGCCCCCGCGACCGCCGAGCAGCCGGCCGCGGAACGCGATGATGACGACGACGACGGACGCCGCGACGCGGGCGCTGACGGCGGGCGACGACGCCAGCGCCTGCGTGACTTCGGCGATCCGCAGGCGTTCGAAGCCATCAAGACCGCCGCCGACCTCCGCGCCAGCCAGTTCATGGATGCGTTCCTCGAGCAAGCGCGTCTGAACGCCGACGAGAAGGCGCGCCTCGACGACGCCATCAAGCAGATGAACGTCGAGTTCGCCGCCGAGGCGGACAAGATCGCGGCGCTGGTCGACGCCCGCGGAGACCAGCTCGCGCCGCGCGACATGGCGGACATCGGTGTACAGATGTTGCAGGTCTACCAGCGCGCCGACGACAAGCTGCGGCAGGTTCTGACCAGCGACCAGCTCGCCGCCGCCCGGAAGACAGAGTTCGATCTGCTCACCCAGGTCGACGTCGGATCATTCCGAAAGCTCGGCGAGGTGGCAGACCGCGTGGGACGCCTGCCCGGCACGCGGCGATGACGGCGGCGTTCGTCCCGGGCGGGCCCGCCGCCGTCCGTCCTCGGCCGCGGTTCTCGGCGCGTGACACGCTGCTGGTGGCGCGCTTCGAGCTGGGGGAGGCGCTGCGCACCCGGCTCTTGCTGGTGATGGTGCTGCTGTTCGTCGGTGGCGGCGGCTTTTCGGCTTGGGGATTCTCGAAATTCATCGCCCAGATGGAAAACGTGAGCGCCCAGGCGCTGGGCGCGCCCGGCAGCAAGCAAGCCGGCTCACAGCTCGGCCGCCTTCGCCACACGCCCATGTACCGGACGCTGATGCGCGCGGTTTCGGGCGACGAGCAGAAGGCCGCGTACATGGCGTCGTTGCCTCCCATGGTCCTTTTCTACGCGTGGATGACGCTGGCGTTCACGCCGTGGCTGGTCCTCCTGACGAGCGCCGACACCATCGCGGCCGAGGTCGCCTCCCGCAGCATTCGTTACACCGCCTTGCGCACGGGCCGGCTCGAGTACGCGGTCGGCAAGCTCATCGGCCAGACAGTGATCGTCGCGGCGGTCATCGGCCTCGCGGGTATCACGTTCTACGTCGTTTCCTGGATCTTCATGGCCGGCTTCGCCCACGGCGAAATGGCGCGCGGGATCCTGTCTTACGCGCCGTTGGTGCTGGCCCACGCGCTGCCGTTCGTCGGCTTCGCCCTCTTCGCCTCGATGGTGATGTCCAGCGCCAACGCCGCGCGAGCTCTCGCCCTTGGGGGCATGTCGATCCTCGGGATTCTGTATGGGCTCTCGCGCGCGGAAGAGCTGCGCACCGGGTCGGTCTCGAATGCTCTCTGGGACCTGGCCGCGTATCTCTCCCCGTTCGGGCACACCGACGGCCTCTTGTATCCGGGAGGGGCCGCGTTCTGGACCGACCTCACCATCTGCTTGGCCTTGACGGCGGTCTACTTCGGAGTCGGGTTCGCGTGGTTGAGGAAGCGCGACCTATGACGGCCGGAGCGATCCATGCGACGTCGTCGGCCCACGCGCTGCGGCTGACCGGCGTGACGAAGCGGTTCAAGCGGCGCGAAGCTCTGCGCGGCCTCAATCTGGAGGTTCCGGCGGGATCCATCTTCGGCCTGATAGGCCCCAACGGCGCCGGCAAGACCACGGCGTTCTCCGTCGCGTGCGGCTTCCTGCGCCCGGACACGGGCGAGGTCGCCATCCTCGGCGGCCCTGGGTTCGACCCGGCCCGACTGAAAGGCCGGCTGACGGCGCTGCCTCAGGACGCCGTGCTCGGGCGCGAGACCCGCTGCGTGGATCACTTGACGTACTTCGCGCGGTTGCAGGGCATGGACACCGCCGAGGCGGCCGCGGCGGCGGCGCAGGCGCTCGACGAAGTCGGCCTGGGTGACCGGGCGCGTGAACGCGCGAAGGCGCTGTCTCACGGCATGCTGCGCCGGTTGGGCGTCGCCCAAGCTCTCATGGGGCGCCCCGAGCTGGTGCTGCTCGACGAGCCCACCAGCGGCCTCGACCCGCGCCACGCGGCCGAGCTGCGCGACGTCCTGCGCCGCAAACGCGACGGACGAACCCTGCTGATATCGTCGCACAACCTGACGGAGCTCGAGTCGCTGTGCGATCACGTCGCGTTCATCGACCGCGGCGTGTTGGTCACATCGGGCGCCACCGACGTGGTGACAGGCAAAGGTCAGGAGATCGAGATCGCGCTCGGCCCCGGCCCGGAGCCCGTCGAAGTGGTCCGCGGCGCGCTCCCCGGCGACACCGTCGATTGGGAGCCCGACGCGCGCGTGGTCCGGATCCGCTTCGCCCCCACGGCCGGCCGCGCGGCGGAGGACGTGATCGGTGCCGCCCTGCGCGCGCTTCTCGACGGCGGCGGCCGAATCGCGGGCGTGCGGCGCGGCACCAGCCTGGAGAAAAAGTTCCTCGAGATGACGTAGCCCCAGCAGCCCGTGGGGCTCGCCGGCCCGTCAGGATCCGAGCCAGGTCTCGAGGAACGTGCGGCTGGCCTGCACCGCCGTGCGCTGCATGTAGAACGCGAGGCCGCGGCGCCCTCCCAGCTCTTCGCCGCCCCCTGCCCGGCCGGGCCCGCCGTGAACCAGCAGGGGCAAGACCATCCCCGGCTGGGTGGCGTGCTCGACCACGGCGTCGCCGGCGATGAAGACGCGCCCGTGATGCGGGGCCAAGCCCAGCAGCGTCTCCTCGGTGAAGGCGCGGTCGTTGGTGTAGAGCGACGAGACCAGGCCGCCTTCCCCCTGGCGGACCAGAGCGATCGCCGAGGCCGCGGTCCCATCGTAGGAAATGACCGTGGCGACGGGCCCAAAGACCTCGCGCGCATGAACGGCGGCGATCCCCGCGCGCTCTTCGGCGCGGAACAGTACGGGCGCCTGAAAGAATCCTTTGCCGGCGGGCGCCGCGACCGGAGCCGTGTGCACCGGCGCTCGCCACACCACGCGCGCGGCGGCAGTCAGCTGATCGATGCCCGACCGCACGTCCTTCCGCTGTGCGGCGGTAGCGAGAGGGCCCATCGTCACTTCCGCCGCCGCCGGGTTGCCCACCACCACGGCGTCGAGCGCGATCCCCAGGTCCTCCTCGACGGCGGCCAGCAGGTCCCGCGGCGCGAGAACGCGGCGTATGGCGGTGCACTTCTGCCCGGTCTTCTGCGTCATGTCGCGCACCACGTCGTTGATGAACAGGCGGTACGTGTCCGAGCCGCGCTCGACGTCTTTGCCGAGCACGGCCGCGTTCAGGCTGTCCGCCTCGACGTTGACGCGGACATTGCAGCGCACGACGCAGGGATGGCAGCGCAGGGCGGCTCCGGTTTCACCCGAGCCCGTGAAGGCCAGCACGTCCTGAGGTCCGAGATGATCGACCAGATCACCCACCGAGCCGGCTATGAACGACACGGCGCCCTCGGGAAACAGGGCGGCGTCCACCAGAAGCTCCATGATCCGATGCGCCAGCAGCGCCGTGCTGGCGGCCGGCTTGACGATGACCGGCATCCCGGCCAGCAGGGCGACGGCCGCCTTCTCGGCGAAGCCCCACGCCGGAAAATTGAAGGCGTTCACGTGAACCGCGACGCCCTCGCGCGGAGTCAGGATGTGCTGCCCGGCGAACCGCGGCGAGCGGGAGAGCTGGGTGAGCTCGCCGTCCGCCAACACGCGGCGGTCGCCCAGCGCTTGTCCAATCGCGGCGTAGGCGGCCAGTGTCCCGCTGCCGCCGTCGATGTCGAACTTGGCGTCGCCCCGCGTGCAGCCGCCGTTGGCGATGGCCAGGTCGATGAGCGCGTCGCGGTGAGCGAAGATGAGCTTGCCGAGCTTGCCGATGGCCGCGCCGCGCTGGGCGAAGGTCAGCGCCCGAAGCGCGGCCCCGCCGCGGTCACGAGCGAACCGCGCCGCCGCTCCGAAATCCACGCCCTCGCTCCCGGCTTCCGCCAGCGGCTCTTCCGTCGAGGGATTCACCAGCACGGCCGGCTTTCCTCGTCCGACGACCCAGGCTCCTGACACGTAGCTACGCAGCGTGATCATGTGGCTGGCTCCTGCGGCGCAAGATGTAGCACGGCGCTGCGCTCGCGCGTCGGCCCGCGCATAATGTCCCGCCATGACGCCTTCCGATCCCGCCCCGTCCGCTTCTTCGGCTCCCCCGCCTCACGTCTACGTCGAGGACCTGCACCGCCACGTTGGCGCAGCGGTGGTTCTCAAAGGATGGATCTACAACAAACGCTCGTCCGGGAAGGTGCACTTCCTGGAGGTGCGCGACGGCACCGGCGTCGTCCCATGCGTGGTGTTCGTCAAAGACGTCCCGCCCGCGTTGTTCGAAGCCGCCGGCAAGCTGGCGCAGGAGACGTCGCTCGTCGTCACGGGAATCGTGCGCGAGGACAAGCGCTCGCCGCTGGGTGTCGAGGTGGGCGTCACGGCGATCCAGGTGCTCGCCGCGCCGATCACGGAGTATCCCATCAGCCCCAAGGAGCACGGCGTCGCGTTCCTGATGGAGCATCGGCACCTGTGGCTTCGTTCCAAGCGGCAGGTCGCCATCCTGCGCACGCGCTCGGAGATCATTCGCGCCATCCGCGAGTTCTTCGACGGCCGTGGGTTCACGCTGTTGGATGCGCCCATCTTCACGCCCGCCGCCTGCGAAGGGACGTCCACGCTGTTCAAGGTGGACTACTTCGGCGAGCCTGCGTACCTCACCCAGTCGGGCCAGCTCTACGGCGAGGCCGGTGCCATGGCGCTCGGCAAGGTATACGTCTTTGGCCCCACGTTCCGCGCCGAGAAATCCAAGACCCGCCGCCACCTGACCGAGTTCTGGATGGTGGAGCCGGAGGTCGCCTTCCTCGACCTCGACGGCGACATGGACCTGGCTGAGGACCTGGTCTGCCATATCGTGCGGCGCGTGCTGGAACGGCGCCGGCCCGAGCTGGCTGTGCTGGAGCGCGACGTGGGCAGGCTGGAACGCGTGCGCAAGCCCTTTCCCCGCATCAGCTACGACGAGGCCGTGGCCAAGCTGGCGGCGGCCGGCAAGACCGTCGCGCCCGATGACGACTTCGGCGCCGACGAGGAGACCTCCCTCTCCGAGTCGTTCGACCGTCCGGTTTTGGTCCATCGCTACCCGACCAAGGTAAAGGCCTTCTACATGAAGCGGGATCCCGCCCGCGACGACCGCGTGCTGTGCGTCGACATGATCGCCCCCGAAGGCTACGGCGAGATCGTGGGCGGCTCGCAGCGCGAGGATGACCTGGCGGCGCTCGAAAAGCGCATCGCGGATCACGGTCTTCCGCAGACGTCGTTCGAATGGTTCTTGGACCTGCGCCGCTACGGCAGCGTCCCCCACGCGGGCTTCGGCCTGGGCGTCGAGCGCACGGTGGCGTGGATCTGCGGGCTGCACCACGTGCGCGAGACGATCCCGTTCGCTCGCATGCTCGAGAAGATCTGGCCGTAGCCGAGGAGTTTTACGCGGACGCCCGCAGAGCGGCTTCCGTCGCCCGCTTGAAGGACTGCCGCTCTTCGCGCGACAGGGCCAGAAAGGCGAACAGGATGTAGCCCATCATCCAGAAGAACAGGATGTCGAACGCGAAGCGCGGCGCGATCAGCAAAGCGCCGTAGTGTGTGACAAACGTGGCGCCGATAAGAAATCGCACGATCGGGAAGTGCTGCCGCTGCAGCCGATGGTTGGCGAACGGCCAGGTGGTTAGCGTTGCCACGCACAGGATCGGGATGACGACGACGCCCAGCCACAACCCTCCCGGCGCACGAGGCGCCAGCGTCGACAGCGCGTAACCGACCACCGCAAAGCCCAGCACCGTGCGCGGCAAGCCCACCCAGACGCCCGGATACTCCACGTGCACGACGGCGTTGCGGGCGTGGCGGATGGTCGGCAACAAAATCACGAGACTGGCCAGCGCCGCCGCCAGGGCCTGCCGCCCCCAAAGCGTGGGCAAAGGCGCCGCGCGCGCGTAGACCGAATACAGGATCGCGGCCGGCGCGACGACGTGTGAGACGTGGTCCGCGATGGCATCGAATTCGGAGCCGAACTTGTTAGACGATCCGAGCTTTCGGGCGACCCAGCCGTCGGGAACGTCTCCGAAGAGATATCCCAGCATCACCGCGACGCCCGCGGCAAACGGCCTGCCATCCACGCACAGGCACACCGCGACGGCACCCGCGAGCACGTTCAACGACGTGAACAGGTCCTTGATCCCAAACATGCGCCGCGCCATGGCCGCCGCCACCATAGCAAAAACCGCCGCTACCACCTCCGGCGGGCAGCGGCGCTGGCGACCGCGCAGCGCCGTGCCGTGCCGCTTTTCGGGAACCTTCGGCCTAGCGCGAGATGGTTTCCAGCGACGTCACCTTCTTACCGTTGCACGTCGCGGGATCCCCGACCGGGATGGGCGTGGGCGTCTTGCAGTCGATGTGGGCGCCGATCTTCCCGTCGCGGGGGATTGTGTAGAGATACATGATGTTCATCTCGTCGAGCGTGGTCTTGCCGAACCCGACGGGCGCTCCCGTGTTGTTCACATAGGTGACGTCCCACCTGACGACGTGGCCCGCGGGCACCTCCAGCGGAGGGTCGAACACCTTGAACTCGGGGTGCGCCCAGTCCAGCGCGCTGTAGATCGGCTCGAGAGCGCCGTCGGGCGATCCGGCCGGCTTGAATCCGATCTTGAACGACGTCGCAAGCTGGTGGGTGTGCGAGCTGATCGCGAAGATGCGCAGCGGATACGGCAACGTGGCGTGTGAGCGGACGGTGTACGCCTTGCCGTCGTTCGGCAACTTAGAGAAGTAATTCGGCGGGGATCCGGTACCGACCGACAGATTCCAGAAGTTCCCGATATCGACCAGCTTCTCCGCCGGTTCCTTTTTCCACCAGATATTGACCTTTATCTTGCCCTGGATGGGGCTGGTGCCGTTGTTGAAGTAGTGCGTCTCCAGCAGCACCCGATGGCCCGCGTCGAAGTCGTAGGCCATGGTGGGAGGCAGCTGGTGCAGACGGTACGACGCTCGCGCGCCGTAGATGTACTCGCCAGTACCATCGGTCTCCAGCTCGGCGGGCTTGCAGTCGAACATCGTCGTCCTCTCGGCCGGGCCATTGTCGTAGTACTTGTAGAGGATCACGTGGTGCGTGCCCTTGTTACCGGCGGACTCGAAGCGGAAGACCTCGCGCGGCTCGGTGGTGGGCAGGTTCAGCTCGATGCACTTCTGCGGCTCGGCTTTCCCCGGAGGCACGGTGAAAGGCCCGATCTCGATCTGAATTCCTTCGCCGTCCGGCGGAGGGGGCAAATCGTCCGCCGCCTTGATGGCGTCAGGGTCGCGCGAGAATCCGCCGGACCCGCCTGCCCCACCGGACCCGCCTGCCCCGCCGGTACCGCCTGCTCCGCCGCCGCCGGTGCCTCCCATCCCGCCCGCGGGATCGGACGCGGAACCGCAACCAAGGACGAGCAACAACAAAGTCCATCGGATGTGACGCATGACAACCTCCAGAAGAACGCGACGGAACCGATCGAACGCTTTCGTGAGAGGTGTTATGGCCCGCAAATGTTGCGGGTCTGTGTATGCCCACGCTTTTTCCTGTCAGGCGGGTGCGGCTTTCAGGGCACCGCCACCAGGCCCCTAACACCGGGCGAGGACCCTGCCCCACCACCGCGCGTCACGGCGTTTTGCCTGCGCCGCCGCAGCCTGAGCACCACCCACCCCAGACACGCCGCCATGAAAGCGGGGAACGAAACGAACGCCGCCACCACCCGCCACGTCGGTCGGTAGCGCAGATCCACCACATGCTTGCCCGCCGGCACCGCGATGGCGCGAAACGCCACGTCGGCCGGAAACAGGGGCGACGGCTGACCGTCGACGGTGGCCTGCCATCCCGAATAGTAGGTGTCGGTGACGACGAGATAGGACGCCGCGGGTGAATCCGTCTCGACGCGCTGGAAGTCGCTCGAGTCACGAACCATCGACGCCCGGCCTACCGACTCGGCGATTCCGTCGCCCACGATCTCCAGGTCGTCGCCGCCGGGCAGCTCCGCCAGCTCGCGGCGCGCGCCCGCCAGCGGCGGCGGTCGCAGCCCTCGGCCGGGGACCGGCTCCAGCACCGCCGTCGAGCGGACCGTATCCCGTCCATATCCGGGAGCCGCCAGGTTGACCAGGGCCCGCATCGCGCTTTCTGCATCATTCGCGACGCGGTAACTCTGCACAAGGAACGCCCGCGGCATGGCGCGCCGGTTCTCGTAGATACCCACGCCTTCGCCCGTGAACACCAGCGGGCGTTCGATGTCGGTCTCGAGCTGCGGCGGCGGATCTTTGGGGGGGGCTCCAAACCCGTTGCGCCAGCGCCAGTAACCCGCTCCGTCGCCACCCGGCCGTTCGCGCACGACGAATCGCACGCCGGCGAGATCCAGAAGCGGCGACCCATACCGCGTGGTGACCCGGAAGGTCGGAAAGTTGGTCTCGTTGAACGGGTCGAGCGCCTTCATGTACGCGCTGTAGCGCGCAATCTGCAACGCGTCGGTCTGGCGAAGATCGGTCAGCCCGAGGACCGACGCGCCGTTGATCAGCGGACTGCGCGCCTCGGTTCCGGTGAGGCGTCCAGATCCGGGGCCCCACCGCGCGTCTGCTTCCGCGGCGCGCTGGCGCAGAAAGTGGACGGCGGGAGACGGCGCGAAGTCGAAGGCCAACGCCGGCTCCCGCAAGAACCCGGTGTTCCATGTGATCTCCAGGAGCGCGGCGGCGGTGAGGGCCGCCCCCGCCGCTTTGTGCAGCGACGCCATGAAGGCCAGCACCAGCCCCGCCGCCACGAACACCAGCGCGTGCGAAAAATAGGTGCGCAGTCCCAGCGGCGTACGAATTTCCTGCGCAACGAAGGCCCGCCAGGCGGTGGTGTGCTTGGCGATCTGGACCAGGCCCAACCGCGACACGCCGAGCGCAAGCAGCGCGGCGGCGAGCAGCGCCACCACCAAAGCCGCGTGCCAGCCGCGCCGAGTGACCGC
>Ga0187894_10001585_pt1 | contig 28914 bp, 24 predicted proteins | sample GBC1701081metaG_FD_136650 | JGI IMG/M metagenome (GOLD analysis project Ga0187894, IMG submission 136650) | White microbial mat communities from a lava cave in the Kipuka Kanohina Cave System on the Island of Hawaii, USA - GBC170108-1 metaG ...
AATTTTGTCAGACCGTCTGCGAATGCATGATCTTGATGAATACAATGAAATCCTGGGCATTTGTGCGGGGCTTTGGAATTTCTACCTAACCTGTTGATTCCAAACTCCGCAACAACCCTATTACACACAAGGAGCCGGACAGCCGTTTCTGCAGCTCATTACCAGTCCGCCATTCGGACTGGGGCGCACAGTGTCGGCCGCGGCTAATAGCAGCGCGAGCTTCGCTAGACCGTTTGGACCCGATATTGCTTTGCCACAGTTCGTGCCTTACTCGCCGGCTACAGCGCTGAGTTTCCAGTATGTGGCGCCTGATTATCGTCCGCCCGTAACGCAGCAATATGGCCTGAACCTGCAGACGGATCTTGGACACAACCTCTTGTTGGAAGTGGGATACGTTGGAACGCGCGGCACACACCAGATCCTCGGCTTCAGTCCCAACCAGGCGCGACTGGCAAGCTCATCAAATCCAATTCGCGGAGAGACGCGCAATACGCTTGCCAATATTTCGAGGCGGGCTCCGCTGCTTGGATTTGCGACCACGCAGAATGAAATCTCATCGTCGGCATCGTCGTGGTACGACGGCATGGAAGTCAGCCTGACCAAGAGACTGAGCAAAGGTTTGCAGTTGCTGACCGCTTACACTTTCGCGCACGCCTACAGCAATGGCGCGACAAACACTAATGCATTCGGAAATGGTGTCTCTGGAAATCAGCTCGACCGCCGAGCCAACTATGGTCGAACCGATTTCAACCGCGAGCACCGCCTGGTTCTAAGTTATCTGTATCAACTGCCAGGCCCGACCAAGCCGGGTGGGCTTCTCAATACTCTGCTCGCGGGATGGGCAATTTCAGGTGTCACGGTAATTCAATCCGGCCTGCCACGGAGCTTCACCGGCACGAACGCGAACAATGTCTTCGGAATCCCCGGAGACCGCGCTCAGTTGGCGCCCGGCTGCACACACGCCGATCTGACCACGCGTGGCTCGGTTCAGAGCAATCTGAACGGCTACTTCAACCGGGCCTGTTTCAGCGGGCTCACTGCAACCGGTGGCGCGCCGCTTTGGCCGGTGATCGGAGATGACGGAGTGGCCACCGGATTTGGCAATAGCGGAGTGGGGATCGTCCTTGGACCGGGTCAGAACAACACCGATCTGGCCGTCATCAAACGCACACCGCTCAAATTGTTGGGAGAGACGGGAACCATTGAGTTCCGGTCGGAGTTATTCAATGCGTTCAACCATGCGCAATTCGCCAATCCAGTCAGCAATGTTTCGTCTCCAACGTTTGGCGTGATCAGCTCGACATTGGTAAATCCCCGGGTTATACAGTTCGCGCTGAAACTGAGTTTTTAAATCGAAACAACCGAGATTGGGACAGTAGCAACCACGGATTTACACGGATGCGACGGATTGTCACGGATAATCCGCGTTGATCTGTCGCATCTGTGTAAATCCGTGGTTGCTACTGTCCCAATGAGGCCTGCTCTGATTTAAATCAGAATAGGCGAGATCGGTAGAGTACTGATCTCCCAAAATTGTGTTAGTCGAGTGAGGAAATCTCCCTATGAAAAGAATTGTGGCGTTCCTCTTACTGCTGATGTTGGTGGTTGCGGCGGTCGTGGCCCAACCTCGAAGCGAGAGCCCTGTCAACCAAGCCAGGCAGGCCGGGAGCGCGCCGGTTCAAGGCTCGCGCGACAGCCGGGGTGAAGACGACCGGTTCGAAGGCGTGCGGGATTTCATCCGCAAGCAAATGGTCGAGCGGCAAGTCCCCTCCATCGCGGTCGCCGTCGCGCGCCAGGGACAGATCATCTGGGAAGAAGGTTTCGGATGGGCCAACCGCGAAGACCGCATCCCTGCCACTCCTCACACCATTTACTCTCTGGCCTCCATCTCGAAGCCGATTACCGCAACCGGGCTGATGATCCTCAAGGAGCGCGGAAAGGTCGCCCTGGACCGCCCGGTCAATGACTACCTCGGAGAGAGCAAGTTGAAGGTCCGGATTGGCAATCCCGCCGACGCCACGCTCGGGAGAGTGCTGAATCACACTTCGGGGTTGCCGTTGCATTATCAGTTTTTTTACGAGGACGAACCTTATCGGCGCCCGTCAATGGATGAGACCATACTCCGCTACGGCCACGCGGTGACTGCCCCGGGAGAGCGTTACCAGTACTCGAACCTGGGTTACGGTCTCATTGACTATGCGATCTCGCGAGTGAGCGGGAAGAGCTACGCGGATTTCATGAAGACAGAGGTGTTTCTGCCGCTGGGCCTGACACGCATGTCAGTGGATATAGAGCCGGCGTTGGAGAAGTATCAAGCGATCCGCTACGGAACTGACGGGCGGCCGATTCCATTTTATACATTCGATCACGCGGGAGGATCGGCAATCTATGCGAGCGCCCACGATCTGGTCAGGTTCGGGATGTTTCATCTGAAAGCGCGCTTGCCGGATCAAAAGGCGATCCTGAAAGACGAGACTCTCGATGAGATGCAGAGGCCGACGGCGGACATGGGAAGTGGACAGGGATACGGTATCGGTTGGATTACTGAAAACCGGGGCCGGCGCCGTCTCGTCCAGCATACCGGCGGGATGGGCGGAGTCGCCACCATACTGGCCATGCTCCCCGAAGAAAGGATCGTCATCGCGGCGTTGGCTAATTCAAGCTCCGGGCTGCCCCGGCAGTTGGCGGAAGAGATCATAGCAGTGTTAGTTCCTGACGCTGCGCCGCCTGCGCCAAATCCGCAAGCTCTGAATCCGACAGAACCCTTTATGGCGCCCAGTCAATTGAAAGGGACATGGAAAGGGACGATTCACACCTACAAAGGAGATGTGGCGTTGACATTGGAGTTCAAGGAGTCGGGCGACGCGCACGCCCAACTCGGCAGCCAATTGAAGACTCTGGTCAATAATATGAGCTTGAAAGACGGCTATCTGACAGGGCGGATGATGGGAGATATTGGTACCGAGGACGCGGATCGCATGCCTTACACGCTGGTCCTATCATTGAAGCTACGGGGCGATGCGCTTAATGGCGCGATAACCGCTCTCTCGCTGCCGGCGAAACGGGTGGGCAATGCGCTCTCTCACTGGGTAGAGTTGAAAAAGCAGTGACCACGTGTTCCCGATCGCTCCATTACAGCTTCTTCTCATACTCCACTTTGTCCATTTTTGATTTGGCTGTTGATTTCATTGGGTTTGGCCGGCCCGCGGCGGGCCGGCCAAACCCAATGAAATCAACAGCCAAATCAAAAATGGACAAAGTGGAGTCATAGATCAGTAGTGGAAGGGGAGATGCCAGCATCATCAAAGGCTCTAACGAGCAGATCAGCGATCCCCAGTTCCGTGGCCCACTGATTCAGGTAATCGTAATCGAGAGCATTGGCTTGCACTTTCAGTACGCCTAAAAGATCGTTCCATTGTCTTTCAGAAACGCCGGATCCTTTACGAAACCAGAGCAATTTCTGCAACACGACATCTTCCGCGCTGCAAAAGTAAGCGGTGCCGAGCTTCTCCAGGGTTTGGGCTATGGTTTGAGCTACCATAATGGCGTCTGACATTTCAATAGCCCTCCTTCTCCGGATCCCAGCCAAAAGCCTTACGCATCAACTCGGGCTCGAGCCAGCGTGAGGCCAGGCGTAACTTCACCTCACGTTCATTCGCCTGAGGATAACGCCGGCGAACGTCGTTCATGGCCAATTGGTAAACAAGCTGAGTCAATTCTCGCACCTGCTGAAGTTTTTTCCACACAGGCATCTTGCGATAGCCCTCGATCAGTATCTTCTCGATTTCAGGCGATGTGTCAGGCGATAGCGTCTTCATGGGCTGAAGTATAAAACACAGAAGCCGAAACGATGAACGGCAATTCTCCGCTCATCGTTTCGGCCTCCGCGCTTATGAAGCGATGTTAGAAACTCAACCGAACTCCGAACTGCGCCGCGCGCGGCAATCCGGTTCCCGTCGGAATCGAGGGCCGCACGGCGGTAGCGCTGCCGAATCCATTCGAGATCAGGGCGCCGCTCGGTAATCTCGAAACTCCGGCCACCACACGGCTCCCGCTCGCGTCGCGTATACCGCCGTCCTGGCCAACGGTGAAACCAGTTGGTAACGAAGCCAGTGTCGTCAACACGCCATTGAAGGGGGTTGATGGCAAGCCGTTCGGGCCAACTAGGTTCGAGACGTTGAAGGCGTTGAAAACCTGCGCGGTGGCTTCGATCTTCAAGCGCTCTTTGATCTTCAGCGTGTAAGAGAGCTGAAAATCCTGCGAGATGAACGAATCGCCGAAGAGGATGTTATCGGGCAGTTCTGGCACGAACGGCCTGGTCTGGTTGCGCGGCGTAAGTTTGCCCGCGAAGGCCAGATTGTAAGCGCGGATCGCGTCGTTGAGCTTTCTTACGCTATCAATCTCGCGGTCAATCGAGCCGCGTCGCGTCGAGGGGAGCAGGTCGATGTTGATGCCATCGCCGTTCAAATCAGCGGACCCGACAGTAGCTGTAACCGGCGTCGAACTGTTGAAGGTCGAGATCGTCGAAAACCTGAATCCCCAGGGCAGATCCACAATGCCATTAACCGTCAGGCGATGCGTGCGGTCGAGCGGCCCGACGCCGAAATTGGCCTTCGGATCGCGATTGACAAGCGCGTTGGCGCCCAAGCCAAGCCCGTCCGCAGTCGAAGTCTCAAGCCGCGACAGGGCGTAGCTGGCGGTGAACTGGTAACGGTTCGAGAATCGTTTGTCCAGCTTCACCGTCAAAGCGCGGTAACGCGAAAAACCGGTGGAATTGATAACCGTGATGGCGTTGGTCGGCGCGCGTCCGTCGCCCAGGATGATCGCCGCGCCGTTGCCGGGGAAGAAATTGGCCGCGTCGACGTCGCGCATGAATTCGTGCGCCGTGCGGCTGTATATCAGGTTCACGTCCAGCACTGAGTTGAACGGCATCTCGCGCTGCACGCCGAAGTTGATCTGCTGTGAATAAGGAGTGGGCAATTCGTTGCTGATCAGCGTGCCGGTGCGCGTGATGTCCAAGGTCGGCGTTGAGCTGGCCGGCGCGGCGATGTAGACCTGCTGTCCGGCGAGGATGACCGGTATCGCGTCGCGCAGCTTGGCGCCGGAAGAGGTTAATAGGATTGGGGTGAAGTCGAAGTCAACCACCCCGTCCCGATTGAAATCCAGCCTGCCCGCAGTACTATTGGCGGGCAAGCCGTAGTTCAGCGTGATCGTGTCGTTGCCCGAATTGAACGGCGCGATCGTCGCGCGTTCGTTGGTCACCAGATTGCTGATGCCGAGCGCGTAATAGATTCCGCCGCCCAACCGGATCGAAGTCTTGCCATCCCCCCTTGGGTCCCACGCCAAGCCGAAGCTCGGCGCGATGTTGTTCTTGTCAATCGGCGTTGGCTCCACGCCGCGCGGCAGGATCGTGTTCGCCAAATCAGGTTTGCCGAGATCGTTGTTGAGCGGATGCGAATCAATCTGGTATCGCAGACCATAGGTAAGAGTCAGGTTCGGCAGGACGCGCCAGGTGTCTTCGCCGTAAAACGATGTGCGGGTGTTGCGGTGCGAATTGTCGTCAGTGCCCGGAATGCGGATGCCTTTCTTGTTGCCGACTGTGACACTGGTAAAAGACTGATTGATCAGGTCGGCCGGGTTGCGCGAGGCGGGCCCGACGACGTTGAACGAGGGGAAGCCAGAGACGAAGTTGGTGACGGTGACGCGGTAGCGCACCACGTCCAGCCCGCCGCGCAGCGTATGGGCGCCGCCCGAGTAAGTCACGTCGTCGCGGAACTGGTAGAACCGCTCGAAGGTGGATTGCGGCGTGATGTTGTCGGGACCGGAGTTGAGCAGGCCGTCGTCGGTGATGACACGGACGTTCTCCAGGCCCGGCACGACCACGGCTTGAGCCTCTGTCGGTGGTCGCAATACGCGGTTTTTGAAATCGGTCGCGGCGAGCCGGAAGCTGTTGGTCAGCTTCGTCGAGAGCACTGAATCAAGCCCTGTCACGAATTGATGTGTGGTGTTGGTGTTGATGTTCCCGGCCGAAGGGAGCCTATTGCCGCCGAATCCGCCCAGGTTGGAATTTTCGTTGCGGCTCCAGCGGAAGAAGAAGTCGTGGTTCTGAGACACACGCCAATCGGTTCTGACGTTACTCGAATTTTCATCGAACGGCGCTTTGAACGACGTCAGGCTCGAAAAGTACGGCGTGTTAACGCTGATGGCCGAATTCTCTTCGGTCTTCTCGTAATTGCCGAACCAGAAGAGACGGTCCTTGATCGCGGGGCCGCCGATACTGAAGCCGTACTGCTTGCGGTCGAATTCCGGCTTGGCCGGCGAGAAGTTCGGGCGCGCGGCGTAATTGGCGCCTCGGCCGAAGAGGAAACCGCCACCGTGAAATTGGTTGCTGCCGCGCTTGGTGACGACGTTGACCGCGCCCGTCGCGCTGATGCCCGCCGACGGATCGGAGGATGAGGTCGAAATCTGAAACTCCTGAATGCCCTCCTGCGAGAAGTTGATCGTCGTCGTGCCCACGTGTTCATCAACCGCGTCAACACCATCAATCGTGATGCGCGCTTCGCGTCCGTTTCGGCTGCCAAGCGAGATGCCGGTGTAGCGGCTCTTGGTCGGGTCGAACGAGCGGCCTTCCTGAATCTCGACGCCAGGCTGCAATCGCGCGAGTTCGAGGTAGTTGCGCCCGTTCAGCGGCAACTGTTCGATCTGCCGCGTGTTGACGACGCCGCCGACGGTGGCCTGTTGCGTGTCAACGGTGGCGGTTTCGGCGCCGCTGATCTGCACGCTTTCAGTCGTGCCGGTAATTTTCATCGAAGCGTCAACTCTTGCCGTCTGGCCGACCTCGACAACCACACGCTCGATCGTGAAGTTGGCGAAGCCTCTGTATTCAATCGTCAGCTTGTAATCACCGGCTTGCAGCGTGGGGATCAGGAAGAACCCTTGATCATTGGTCGTCGCGTTGCGCGAAGCTCCGGTGGCGAGCGAAACAGCGGTCACGGTTGCGCCCGTCACGACTGCGCCGTTCGGGTCGGTGACGACTCCTGAGATGTTGCCGAGCGGTTGTTGAGCCAGAGCGGCTCCGCTGAATGCGAACGTCAATACGGCGAGAATAAGCGTCAGCCGTATTGGGGAAGCGGTTTTCAACATTCTTGTCATGGTTTTCTCCATTGGGTTTGATCATTAATGACTTCCCAGCAGGCCCAGCTTAATGTGATTCTGTTGATCGGTGATGTGAATCTAAACAAACGGCGTGAGGCATTGTCAAGAAAGGGTTTCGCCCAGGCTGCTGTTTATCGCAGCAAAGTCTTACCCGAGTCCAATCGGTCAATTGAGGCTGTACGCTCCTCAATAATTCTGTAAAACGAATCACGGATGTGTTCAAGCCTGTATTCGCGTTTAATCATCTCCAGCCCCGCGGCTTCACGGCTTTTTTCGCGCGCGCCCGTCTGCCAAAGCTCAGGATCGAAGTCCACGTAAACCTTGCGGCCCGCGTAGAAAAAATCCTGTATCGCTTCGTCGAGCCTGTCGTCGGGCCAGGGCGCTCCGGGCGTTACAGCCAACCAGTAAGGCCGCGCCTCTACACCGGCCAGAAAATTGACCAGTGGCGTGCGCGCGCCGACGATGAATGCGGAATTCCAGGGGAGGTCCGCAATCTTTGCGACATAATCGCGCGCGGCCCTCGACGCCCACTGCTGGCCGTAAAGCTCTTTCGCCATGTGGTTGTACGAGCCTTTGGTCAAAACAATCAGGCCTATCAGCAAAGACGTCGCCCACACGCGGTAGCGCCTGATCAACTCGGCCAGACACCATCCGCAGGCGGCGGTCAATCCAATCAGGCCGGTTAAGAGGTATCGCGGATTGACTGATAAATCGTGATTGACCAGGAGCGACAGGTTGGCCGCGAGTCCGAAAAGGCCGAGCGCGAACAACACCCGCAGAGGCCGCTTCGACCATAACCAGACAAGAGCGAGTGGCGTGATGATCGCGACGACGGCCGAGCAGTTGAAAGCGTACTCGGCGAAGAAACGCAGATTGTCGCTCGTCACCGGGTTGACTTTCCGCTCGGCGGCGCTCAGCCGGTACCAGTCGACAACGGCAATCCAGTAAAGGTCGTCGTAAAACTTCCAGAAAATCATCCCGGCAAACGCGCTGACTATGCCAAGGATGAAGGCGATATAGCCGATCTTCCAGTTTCCCCGGTAAATTCGCGCCGCAATCGGGATGAAGGGAAGATAGAAGACCGCGAACTCACGAATGTTTGCGCTCAACCCCACCAGAGAGGCCGCCATTAGAAATCGTCCGGTTTTGCCAGTCCGCAGACTTCTAATCATCCACCACAACGACCAGCTCAGCATCAGCAACCCAGGAACCTCGCTCATCGCGCGGCCGCTGTAGATGATGTAATAGGGCGACGACGACACGATCAACGCGCCGAAAAACGCCGCGAGTTTGCTCGCCGTCAACTCCTTGCACAACGCGTAAACGCCGATGCTCGCGGGACCAGCCTGCGCGATCACGCCGTAGCGGATCGCCAGATATGCTTTTTCAGGCGGCAGATCCAACCAATGATGGGCCATCTCCCACAAGGCCGAGTTGTAACCAAGGAAGAGCGCGCGGCTCAACCCCAAAGCCGATGGGCGGTGTTGCACGGTGTAGACTGTATAGTCGAATCCGTCCCAATCGGAGATGAACTGATCCTGAAAGCGCCACGCCAGCCACCACGAAACGCAGGCCAGCGGCAGCCAGATGTAAAAATCTTTTTTCCAGCCGTGTGAATTTGCGCGGGAATGATTACTCTTTAGGCGCGTAATAGCCTCTGCGGTGTCGAATCTTCAAATCTTTGGGGTTTCGATCCACCAGCCGAATTTCCAGCTTGCGGAAGCCGCCGTCGGACGCTTCGTTCTTCGGTTCGAAGGCGAGCAGGTATTGTTGGCGCAGGTCCTGTTCCAACTGCGCGAACGCGCTGTCCAGATCGCGGTGGCCTTTCGGGATTACGGCTCGCCCGCCGGTCGCTTCAGCAAGTTTTTTCAGTCCGCCTTCGTTGACGCCGCCCATTCCGGGATCGCCGATGCCGATCGCGTAGATCACGACCTCGGCGCGCAACGCTTCGTTGATCGCCTCGTCCATCTTCATCCGACTGGTGGTGTCAACACCGTCGGTGAGCAGGATAATGGTTTTGCGCCCCGGCTCTTTGGCCAGCATATCGGCGGCGGTGGCAATGACCGAATCGTAAAGCGAAGTGCCGCCCTGTCGCGACCCACCATTGATCGGTGGGGTCGAGCCTCCGTAAATGCTGATCGGAGGCGGAGCGTTGAATGCTATATCCTCAAGCGCTTTACGGACGCGCTTCGGATTCGATGTCAGCTCCTGCATAACCGTCGCTTCGCCCTCGAATTTGATCACAGCGACTGTGTCTTTGCCGGTGCGGACGACCGATTCGACGAAACGCCCTCCGGAATCCTTCAACAGCGGCAATGTGAACTGCTCGCTACCGCTGGTATCAACCAGAATCGCCATGGTCAACGGCAGGTCGAGTTCGCGTTTGAAGGTGAAGATGTCTTGAGGCTGACCGTTTTCCAGGATTTGAACATCTTCCTGTTTCAGATCGTTAAGGTAGCGGTTTTGTTTGTCCTGAACGCTGAAGAGCACGTTGACGAGTTGGGTGCCGACTTTGATCGTGGGTACGTCGTCTTTTGGCTGCTGTGGCTGCTGCGGCTTCTGCTGCTGGGATTTTTTCTGATCCTGCTTCTTATCCTGTTGAGCGTTGGCGCGCGGTTGAGGCGCAAATGTGTACGAGAACGCCGACACCATCGTCGCGGCAATAGCGAAGCCCAGGACGCGAGACTTGATAATTGCTTTCATACTCCTTCTCCTTTCCGCGACAACCGCGATCGGCTACTGGCTCGCGCTCGTCGTGCGCGGTGGAACCGCCTTATAACCTGTTTTGGTTCGGACCCTCAGGCCTTTGTGGTTCGGAAGTTTCACTTCGATCCGGCGTTCTTTGCCGTCGTAATTGTCGTTGGTTGGCTGATAAGCGATCTGGTATTGGCTGCGCAACTCGCGCGCAATTGTCGTGAGGCTTTTTTCCAGCTCGATCACTTCGGCGGTGAAGAACGCGCGACCGCCGGTCTCTTCGGCCAACCGTTTGATCTCCTTGTCTTCCCTGCGATCGACCGTTCCAGCCTGCACGCCGAAGAAACCGCCTGCCTTGGTGCTGATCACGAAAATAGTGGTTTCAGAACGCTGCGCGATTTCAATCGCGTCTCTCAAATCGCGTTCGCTTTCGGTGTCCTCGCCGTCGGTGATGACGACCATCGCGCGGCGACGGCCTAGTGAAGTGGGCGCCAGCAGCTTCTGTTCGCAAACGCTGTGGATCGCGTCATACATCCTGGTCCCGCCCTGCGCCTTGACCTTGTCAATCGCCCTGGTCAGCAAGTCCAGGCGGTTGGTCAAATCCTGATGAAGCTCGACCTGCGAATCGAAGGTGGCGAACAGCGCGCGATCCTGACGCGATTTGAGCACTGTTTCGAGGAATGAATAGGCCGCGTCCTTCTCGAATTTCAGTTTCGGTTTGACGCTGTTCGATGTGTCCATCAACATCGCGACGTCGAGCGGCAGGTTGCTTTGGGGTTGAAACGAAATGATAGCCTGCGGAGTTTTATCTTCGATAATCTCGAAGTCAGCCTCCTTCAGGTCAACAACGAAACGGTTGTTCTTGTCTGTAACCGTAACCGGCAGACGCACGTTGGTGATGATATCTCTGATCTGCCCGGGATTGAGCGGGTCTTGCCCGGGGCCTGCGGGTTTGTTCTTGTCGCCCTGCTTCTGTTGAGGCTTTGGTTGTTGAGCGTCCACGACAACCAGCCCGAAGAGCAAGGCAAAGACGATGAGCGCGATTCCGTTGAGCCAGCGACACTTTTTCATATTTCGTAACTTCCTCCGATCAGCGACATATGATTTCGGCGCAGCGTAAAGTAATGAACGGTAAATGAAATCAACTTTGCGAGATTATAGTTTGCGCCGAAGCTGGCAGTAAAGCGGGCTTTTCGGCAGGAGGATGGAAAATCGCCGCGTTTTGACTTATCCTAACTCCGCGTTTGAGGCTGGTCTCATTCACTTCTTCCCAAATGCCCTGCGACGCAGCTTCGATGCCCCAAACTCTTCATAATCTTTGCGGAGAGAAGAGCAGAAATCTTTCGGAGGAAGTTTTTCCGTGCAATCAACCGTAAAAGCTAAACCTGCCAAACAATCCGGGCAAGGGCGGGCGGGAGCCGTAACGTCGAAACCGCGTGACGAAGCGGCCGATCTTGCGCTGACAGGCGCGCGCACGTGGTTGTTGCGCGCCGCGGTGCTGATCGGCGGCGCGTCGGTAATGGTCGTTGAAATTTTAGGTTCCCGCGTTCTCGCGCCGAGTTTCGGAACCACGCTCCACGTCTGGAGCGCGCTGATCACGGTAACTCTGGCGGCGCTGGCTGTCGGCTATGCGATTGGAGGGCGGGTGGCTGATCGCCGCCCCGGCCTGGGCGCGTTAATGACTGTGATGGCCTGCGCCGCGGGGACGCTGTTGCTTTCCGATTTAATCACGCGGCCCGTGCTGCGCGTGGCGTACGAAGCGGGGATGGTCAGCGGGACCTTTCTGGCTGCGACCCTGCTGTTTTCGCCCACGCTGTTTTTGCTCGGAATGCTTTCTCCGATGGCTGTGCGCGCGGCGGCCGACCATCGACATCTCGGCGCCAGCGTCGGAAATCTTTACGCGCTTTCGACGGTGGGCTCGGTCGCGGGCAGTCTTTCGGTTTCACTTCTGCTGATTCCGAATATGACGGTTCATGCCGCGCTCATTTCGACCGCCGTCGCTCTGGCGATAGTGCCTGTGTTTTACCTGCTTTTTGGGGCGAAGAAACAGGCGGCCTTGTTGCTTTTCGCGGGACTGGCCCTCGCCACGACGGGCGCGAAACTGGCGGGAGACGAGGCCGACCGCGAAGTGATGTACAAGAACGAGGCCTACCCGGTGACCGCGCGCATCCCGTCGGCCTATGGCGATCTGGTTGTGAGCGATTACCGAGGGGCGCGATATCTGTTTCTGAACGGCGTGCAGCAGGGTTCGATGATCGGCGACATCTCCCACGCCAAATACGCTTACGGGCTGGAACGGCTGGCGACCATCAAAGGCATTCCGAAAACGATTCTGATCTGGGGGTTGGGCGCGGGAGTTTATGCGCGCGCTATGGCCGAAGCCGGATCGCAGGTCACGGTCATCGAGATTGACCCGATGTCGGAAAAAGTGGCGCGCGAATATTTCGGATTGCCCGCCTCGGTCAAAGTGATCATCGGAGACGCCCGTACGGAGACTTTGCGGCTGACCGAAAAATACGATGTGATCGTGCTCGACGCGTTCAGCGGCGATTCGCCCCCGTTCCACCTGTTGACTCGCGAAGCTTTTACCGATCTGAAAGATCGGTTGGCAGCCAACGGATTGGTGGTGGCCAACATCGTAGGTGGCGTCTCCGGCGAAGCCTCTCGCATCGCCTCATCGGTCGTGGCGACGATGGAAAGCGTCTTTGGAAAAACGAGCGTCTTTTCGCCGAACTGGTTGCTGATGGGCAAGAAGCAGAATTACGTTTCGACGATGTTCCTGGCCACCGGAGATGTGCCGGAGAATTTGGCGGAAAACGCCGCGCCGTTCACAATGAAGACATCCGAAGAGATCAAGCGAACCGGTTACATCGAATCCGTCTTTGCGTCGCGCCTCGAATTGCCGCGCGACCGGGCCGTGATTTTGACTGACGATTACGCCCCACTCGAAGCCTGGTCTGACGCCGCCGTGGAGGCGATGCGTTATTGATTTGGGGAGTGGGGAGTGGGGAGTGGGGAATGGGGAGTTCGAACTCCCCATTCCCCACTCCCTACTCCCCACTCCCGCTCACACACTCCCGCCCCGACAAAATCCCAAGTCACTTACAAAGTGACGATGACGGAGAATTGTCATCATGAGAACCTCACGTTTTGCAACGTTGCTGCTAATCCTCATCGCAGTTGGCGTTCTGGTTGGCGGATTGGCCGCCAGCGCTAAATCAAAAAAAAGACCGCCAACGAAGCTTTCGCAAGAGCTTCAGCAGAAAGCCCTGAGGAAACTTTCGCCGTGGGTGCTACAACAAACAGGCGCCGGCGAGGAGACCGAATTTCTGGTCATGCTCCAAGACCAAGCCGACTTGAGCGAGGCTGATTCGCTTGAGACAAAAGAAGAGAAGGGCCGATATGTGTTCGAGACGCTGCTCGCTCGCGCCAGCGAGACGCAAGCCCCTCTGCTCGGATGGTTGGGTGAGCGTGGGATCAGACACCGGGCGTTTTACATAGTCAATGCGATTCTGGTCAAAGGTTCGCGCGAGATCGCGATCGAACTGGCCGCGAGAGATGACGTCGCGCGCATCGAAGGCAATCCGCAACTGCAGGGAATTCAACCTATCGGCGTTGACAATGACATTGCGGCGAACCTGGTTGAGTCACAGGAAATAATCGAACCCGGAGTCAATTACATACGCGCGCCTGAAGTCTGGGCGCTCGGATTCTCCGGGCAGGGCATAGTCATTGGCGGCCAGGACACCGGCGTAATGTGGGATCACCCGGCCTTGCGAAACCAATACCGCGGCTGGGACGGAGCCAACGCCAATCACGATTACAACTGGCACGATAGCGTTCACAGCCAGGGAGGCGCCTGCGGGTCCGATTCAAAAACGCCTTGCGATGACAATAACCACGGCACACATACTCTGGGATCGGCGGTGGGCGCCGAAGTCGCCGTCAACCAGATCGGCGTCGCGCCCGGCGCGAAATTTATCGCGTGCCGGAACATGGATCGCGGCAGGGGGACGCCCGCGAGTTATCTCGAATGCTTTGAATTTTTCCTCGCGCCATATCCCGTCGGCGGCGCGCCAACCCAGGGCGATCCGTCGAAAGCGCCCGACATCACCACAAATTCGTGGGATTGCCCGCCGTCCGAAGGCTGTTCACCCGACACTTTAAAATCGGCCGTCGAAGCGCAACGCGCCGCCGGCATCATGACCGTGGTCTCCGCCGGCAACAAAGGGGGGAGCGGATGTTCATCGGTGGTTGATCCGCCCGCTTTTTACGACTCCAGTTATAGCGTCGGCGCCTTCAGCGCGATCACAGGGGAGATCGCCGGTTTCAGCAGCCGCGGGCCTGTGATGATTGATGGCAGCAATCGCGTAAAGCCGGACATCGTTGCGCCCGGCGTCAGCGTGCGCTCGGCGTTACGTGGCGGCGGCTATTTCAGCCTGAGCGGGACCTCGATGGCGACTCCCCACGTCGCGGGCGCGATCGCATTGTTATGGTCCGCGCTCCCCGAACTTCGGGGCAAGGTTGACCTGACCGAAAACATACTCAACGAATCGGCTGTCCGCGTCGAAACGAGCGACTGCGGCGCCGGCAATCGGCAGAACAATGTTTATGGCTTCGGGCGGTTGGACATCAAAACGGCGGTTGACTTGGCCTCGACGTCCATCTCGCCTACCGAACAGCAATTCGGCATTCGCGGCGGGCCAGGCAAGGTCGAAGTTAAATCTTTAGATGGCGTGAAATGGCGCGCCGTCAGCAATGATCCCTGGATCGCCATCGTGTCTCCCACCGGCGGCGACGTGAACGGTGTGGGCGCGGGCGCGGTTGATTTCACTGTAGCCGAAAACAAAGCCCCCGAAGCGCGCAAGGGCACAATGATGATCGCCGGGCGCATCGTGACTATCACCCAGCCAGGCGCGGCTCCGCTTTACAATGTCTCCGGACGTGTAGCGAACAGCGCCGGCTCCGGGATCGACGGAGTAACGATCACTTTCACGCGTGTTTCCGGCGGAGGCGACATTCCCGACGCCGTTGAAACTGACGTGGCTGGCTCCTGGTCGCAGAAAGGGTTTGAGCCTGGCACGGTCTATCGCGTGAGCGCGACAAAGAGCCGCCAAACTTTCTCGCCGCCTTCGCTCGATTTCAGATCGGCGACGAGCGCCCTCAATTTCACCAGCGTCGGCCGCCGCGTCGTTCTGAGCGTTTTGCGGTAAATCCCGGCGAAGAGAGAGTACGGAACATTCCGTACTCTCTCTTCTTCCTTAACTCACAATCGTGAAAACCAAAATTACACAGTCTCCCTCAATTGCAGCCCGCTTCGTTCAGCACGGCGAAGTCGTCGCATTTCCGACAGAAACCGTTTACGGTTTGGGCGCGAACATTTTCAACGAAGAAGCCGTCAAGAAAATATTCTCTGCGAAAGACCGCCCTGCCGACAATCCGCTGATCGCGCACATCTATGACGGCTCTCAGTTGGAACAGATCACGAGCGGAATTCCCGCAAACGCCGCAAAACTGATCAGGGCTTTTTTCCCGGGGCCGCTAACACTGATCCTACCGAAAAATGAAAGGGCGCCGTCCGTGGCTACGGCGGGGTTGAAGACCATCGGCGTCCGCATGCCGAAAGATGCGGTTGCGCGACAGTTCCTGCGCGCCTGTGGCATGCCCGTTGTCGCCCCTTCGGCCAACCTTTCCGGCCGGTCAAGCCCCACAACGTGGCAGGCGGTCAGGGACGACCTGGATGGACGCATCAGTTGCATCCTCAAAGGCGATCAGACAAAGATCGGTCTGGAATCAACCGTGGTTGATTGCATGGGAGACAAGCCGGTTATTTTGCGCGCCGGCGCCGTCACACTCGAAGAGTTGTTGAAGGTGGTCCCGCAGACTGAAGTATCAAATGAGGCCGACAGCGCCAATCCGAAAAGCCCTGGGATGAAGCACCGTCATTACGCCCCCAAAGCGAAAGTCATGCTCACTCCGTTCCCTCAATACACGGTTCCCCTGAACTCGTCAGCCTACATCGGACTCGAATCGCCGCCGAACACCGCCGCGTTCAAACGAATCCTTATTTGCAAAGACTTTGAGGAATACGCGTATGAGCTATTCCATTTTTTCCGCGAATGCGATAAGGAAGAAGTCGAAACAATCTACTGTCAAACCATTAGTGAAGAAGGATTGGGGCTGGCGTTGATGGATCGCCTCAGACGAGCTGCTCACGGTTGACACCTCCATTAGACCTCAGAATTTTTGCGTCGGCGCTTAAAACTCCAGGAACCGTCGACTCACCCAACCTTCCTGCTGGCCTTGATCGGTCTCCACAAGAACTCTGGCCCAGACCTCGCCATCGTTATCTGTCTGGTCATCTCCTACAAGCAAGACCTCCCAATTTTCAGGCAAAAGGTAAGTGGCCACATACTCTACTCCGGGGCCTTCCCTCATATACAGGCTATCAACAGCAACCCTGGCCGAGGTTACGGCCTGGGTTAAACCCGGGGGCTGTAGTTGATCTTCGCTCGCGCGTCTGTAAATCTGCTGGCCCAAGATGGCGCGCTTGAAACTCAGTTGCCTGATGTCTATTCCATTCTCCTTCAGGTAAAGAATCCCCCCGCCTAACACCAACACGATGATCAAGGCGAGAACCAGGAAATTGACACCTTGATTGCTCTTGGGCTTCTCCTTCGCCTTCTCTCCCCCCTGTTCAGGCGGGAACTGATACACCATGGGGCCATAGACATAGGCCGGACTATTGAAGCGCTTCGACTGGTTCGAATCACCAGCGCCTGCGTCTTGCGACATATTCACTCTCCTGTTTGGAATGAAACCTGCGTCGGGAATGGTGTTTCCGTCTTTGGGGAGAGACAATTCTTCCGCGTATGTGAAACCGGCGGATCACACGGGAGTAGTTTTAAGATCAGATTGTTGTCAGGTTGACGTGATATTACCACACGGCTGAGAGATTTTTCCGCTATATCTACAAATGAAGTAAAAAAATGCGCGCCGCAAAGGCGCGCATTTCCGGTTCAGGACCGCAAGCTTCAGCATTATCATTTCGGCGGATTGAGCTTGACGTCAGCGATGATTTCAATTGCTTCATCTTTCGCGCCAACGCGCACGTTGGAGAGCGTGTAGCCGAGGTTCCGCCTTTCGGTTATGTGGAGATTGCCGCCGGCGTCAATCTCCATTTTGCGCGGCAATGAAATTTCGCGGTCGAAAAACGATGGCAGATCAATCCGGTTCAGCCACTTATCGGCTTGCGCGACCGATTGGCGGCTGAACCCAAAATCCCGCCCCGCGACTTTCAAGCTGAACCGGACATTGATCGGCAATGTGGAACCCGGCACGGCGCGCAAGAAAATCTTTTTCTCTTCGGCGCCGAATTCCAGCGGCAAAGGCTGGTCCTGGATCGAGAAAGTCATGCGCGGCGAGACGGTGTAAGGAATGCCGTATTCACGTCCACTCACTCGCGCGTCCACCTCACCCTGCCCGCTCAACCTCACATCAACCCTGCCATCGGCGATCCGTTCGATGTTGAGTTGAGTCATATCCGCCCGGCCTTCGCCACTCTCGACATCAGTGTAATTCGTGACATTAACGATCACATTGACCTCTTCCGTGCGGATGCGCCCACGTTTGAGACGGATGTTGAAATCGGCGTTATGCGCCGCAGCCATTTGCGCGAGCAGCGCGTTGATCACGCGGCGATTCAGCGTCGCGCGCAGGTCGCCTCCTGAATTCAACCCTTCGCTCATTCGCGCGATCTCATCCTCTAACACCGAGGGCAGCGCCATCGGATCATTGTCGCTCGCGCTCGCGAATGAGGTTTGAATCGCGGGCGCCGCGGGCGCGCCTTGATCGAGTCGCAGCGCGATCACAAAGCGTTTATCGAGCGCGAGCAGAGAAGTGATGGCGAATTTCAATGGCGCCTGGTAATCGGGTGTGGAGATCTCCATCGGCATTTCACCCGCGACATCGAAACGGCCAGCCGGAACCCGCATCATTTCCGAAAACTCCGTTGGGATTTCAATCGCTGGCAATTCATCGCTCCAGGTTTCCGGTTTAAGCCATTCGCCGAAGAACGTTTTCAGAAACAACGATGAAAAGCGTCCGTTCATCAACTTCACTTCGGTAACCCGCAACGGCAATCGCAGCGCGCCTTTTTCAAGCTCGCCGCTTTTGATCCGTCCGATCAGTTGCAGATTGACCGTCACTGACGATTTCGCCTGCAAGCCGATTTTGACGATTGCGGCGGCGGGTTTCAGCTCGCTCTCAACCGAAGTCAACTTCAGCGCGCTGCCGTTCGACAGCAGAAATTCAAGCCCTACGAGCTGCTGCGCGGCTTCAGAGAGCGCTCGTTCGCTCAAGACCACGACGACGTCGGAGTCGCGCAACGAGTCGGTCAACTGGAGCTGGTCACGCAGACTTCTGAGCTCGTTCAATCGTTCGGCCTGGCCGATCTGCTGGCCGAACGCGAATTGCGCCCCGGCGAAACAGAAGATCGCCGCAAAGAGGGCAATCGCCAGCCGTATTCTTTTCGAAGTTCCATCGCGCATAAATGTTCTCGGGGTTAACCGGAGGAGGCGTACGTATTATACCCGCACGGGCTACTCAGCCGCGACAGAGTTGTGTTACAGTTCGCGCGCTTTCCCAATATGTAATCTTCACTGAAAAAATAACGAGAACCGGCTGTCATTTGCATATCTCGCCGGAATCATTGCGCAATGAAGATTAAAGGCAAGAGCGGTACGGACGATAAATCGGTGGAGTTGCACATCGCCAATGGGCGGATTACGGAATGGCGCGACGCCGATCCATCGCAAGCTTGCGATCTCGACGCCGAAGATTTGCGCATCGCGCCTGGGTTGATTGACATTCAAATCAACGGCTACGACGGTGTTGATTTCAACGACGCGAATACAACCACCGAACAGATCGTCACAGCCACAAGGAGCCTCTGGCGCACGGGCGTGACCGCGTTCTGTCCTACGATCATCACCGGATCTTTCGATCACATCGCCAACTGCATTTCCAACCTGGTTCGCGCCGCCGATGAATCGCCGGAATTCGCGCGCGCGATGATCGGCATTCACGTCGAAGGGCCGTTTATTTCGCCTGAAGATGGCCCGCGCGGCGCGCACCCGAAACAACACACGCGCCCGCCCGATTGGAGCGAATTTCAAAGATGGCAGGGCGCCGCGCGCGGCCTGATTCGCATCGTCACGCTCTCGCCCGAATGGCCCGATGCGGTTGATTTCATTGAGCGGGCGGCCACGGCAGGCGTCGTCGTAGCCATCGGTCACACCGCCGCGACTCCGGCGCGGATCACCGATGCGGCGCGAGCCGGGGCCAGGCTTTCGACTCATCTCGGCAACGGCTCTCACGCCAAAATTGATCGCCACCCGAATTACGTCTGGGAACAGTTGGCGAATGATGATCTGTGGGCGAGCTTCATCGTTGACGGCCATCACCTGCCGCCATCGGTCGTGAAATGTTTTATGCGATCGAAAGGCGTCGCGCGCAGCATTCTCGTCAGCGACGCGATTGCGGCGGCGGGCAACCCGGCGGGCCGCTACCGTTTGGGCGACGTCGAAGTCGAAGTCACATCCGCGCGCCGCGTCTGCCTGCCCGGCACACCTTATCTGGCCGGGTCGGTTTTGGAGATGCATGAGGCCGTTGCAAAGACGGTTCAGTATTCTGACGCGACGCCCAATGACGCGCTGCGGATGGCGAGCGCGAATCCGGCTGAACTGCTTGGCGTTGACGATGAATTCGGATCAATTGAAATCGGACGCAGAGCGGATTTGATCTTGTTCCGGTGGGACGACGAAAATTCGACGCTCGATCTGGCAGCGACGATCATCAATGGCGAAACTGTCTATAGGCAGCCGAATCAGTACCGCGAGCGATAGCGAGCGGGCCTCCCAAGCGAGCCGCTCATCGGAGCGCCGCTCGCTATCGCTCGCGGTACTGATTCAAGGAGAAAATATGAACAAACAGAACCTGAACGGGCGCGTTGCGATTATCACCGGCGCGAGCACAGGGATCGGGCGCTGGGCGGCCACTGCGCTGGCCGAATGCGGCGCGCGCGTAGCAGTCAACTACAACAAAAATCAGGCGGGGGCTGAAGAGACTAGCCGCATCATCGAATCGCAAGGCGGGCGCGCAATAATCGTTCAAGCCGATGTCTCGACAAAATCGGGCGCGCAATCGCTGGTTGAAACCGCGCGCGCGCAGCTTGGGCCGGTAGACATTCTGGTCAACAACGCCGGCGATTTGATCCAGCGCTGCTCGTTGCTCGAATTCAGCGAAGAGTTGTGGGATCGTGTGATGAACCTCAACTTCAAGAGCGTGCTGCTCTGTTCGCAGGCCGTGATGACTGAAATGATGGATCGCGGGCGCGGCGTGATCGTCAACGTCGGTTCAATTGCAGGGCATCACGGCGGTGGCCCTGGCGCGACTGTTTACGCGGCGGCCAAAGCGGGAGTGATGTGTCTGACGAAAGGGTTGGCCAAAGAGCTTGCGCCGTACGGCGTTCGCGTCAATGGCGTCGCGCCCGGAGTGATCGACACGCCCTTCCACGAACGGATGTCTACGCCGGAACTGTTGCAGCAATTCGTCACGACCATTCCGATGAGGCGCGTGGGAACGTCAGAAGAATGCGGCCGGGTGATCGCGTTTCTGGCTTCCGACGCCGCGAGCTACATTCACGGCGAGATGATTGAAATCAATGGCGGACAATTGATGGTTTGATCTACGTTAGCTTACCTAACGGGAGAGGTTGTATATGAAGAAAAGTATTCAATTTCACTGTCTTCTCAGTTTGCTGGCGCTCGCGGCGATGTTTTTCTCCGCGTGCTCGACGAACCCGACCGGCTCGAAGCCGGCCGCCGATGACGCCGAGACATTCATGACAAAAGCGGAGAAACGTTACCTGGCCGCGACCATCAAAGACGGCCGCGCGAGTTGGGTGCAGAGCAATTTCATCACCAACGACACGGAGTCCATCGCGGCGGACGCCAAGGAGAACCTGATCGCGACGATCAAAGAGCTGGCCGACGAGTCGCGCCGATTCAACGGACCCCAATTGTCGCCGGATGTGATTCGCAAGATAAAACTGTTGAAGTTGGCGGTTCCCTTGCCCGCGCCGGCAGACCCCGCCGAACGCGAAGAACTGACCAGGATCGCAGTCAGGATGGAGAGCGAATACGGCAAATTTGAATATTGCCCGGAACAACCCGCCACTGACGCCGCCGCGGCAAAACCGAGTCAGAAGAGCGGCGGCGGCGAAGCGAAGAAGAAATGCCTGAGCCTCGGCGACCTCGAAACGATTATGGCCGAGAGCCGCAACCCCGAAGAGCTGAAGAAAGCCTGGCTGGGTTGGCATAAGGTCTCGCCGCAATATCGCAAGGATTATGATCGTTTTGTCGAATTGGCCAACAAAGGCGCGAGCGAAATGGGGTTCAAGGACGTAAGCGCGATGTGGCGGTCGAATTACGATATGGAGCCTGACCAATTCGCCGCGGAGATGGAACGTCTGTGGCTGCAGGTCAAACCGCTTTACGATTCGCTGCACACTTACGTGCGCGCCAGGCTGCGGCAGAAATACGGCGATGTTGTGCCCGCCAGCGGCCCAATTCCCGCGCATCTGCTCGGCAATATGTGGAGCCAGAGCTGGGGCAACGTATACGACATCGTCAAACCCGCCACGGGCGCGCCGACCTATGATCTGACCAAAATTCTTGTGGCAAAGAAGACCGACGCCAAACAGATGGCGCGTTACGGCGAAGGTTTCTTCACTTCGATCGGGTTCGATCCGCTGCCGGAAACATTCTGGCAGCGCTCGCTCTTCACAAAGCCGCAAGACCGCGACGTCGTCTGCCACGCCAGCGCCTGGGACATTGACAACCAGAAAGACGTGCGGCTGAGGATGTGCATCAAGATCAACGACGAAGATTTTCAGACCATCCACCACGAGCTTGGGCACAACTATTACCAAATGGCCTACGCGCCACAACCGCCGCTCTATCAAAACAGCGCGAACGACGGCTTTCACGAAGCCATCGGCGACGCCATCGCGTTGTCGGTCACTCCCGAATACCTGAAGCAGATCGGATTGATCGCCGCCGCGCCGCCCGAAAGCGCCGACATCGGATTGTTGATGAAACTTGCGCTGGACAAAGTCGCGTTCCTCCCGTTCGGCTACCTGGTTGATCAGTGGAGATGGAAGGTTTTTTCAAGCGAAATCGGGCCTGACGATTACAACAGAGCCTGGTGGGAGTTGCGCGAAAAATATCAGAACATCGCGCCGCCCGCGCTACGCAGCGAGATTGACTTCGACGCCGGGGCGAAATACCACGTGGCGGCCAACGTGCCTTACGCGCGTTACTTCCTCGCGCACATCCTGCAATTCCAATTTCATCGTTCGATGTGCCGCGACGCCGGTTACACAGGCCCGCTCAACCGCTGCTCTATTTACGGCAACAAACAGGTGGGCGAAAAACTGAAGAAGATGCTCGAGATGGGACAGAGCCGCCCCTGGCCTGAAGCGCTGAAGGCTTTGACCGGCGAAGAGAAGATGGACGCGACGGCGATCCTGGATTACTTCGCGCCGCTCAAGACATGGCTCGATGAACAGAACAAGGCGCCAGCCAGGTGAAAATGGAGAATCAAAATGAGATTTTAACCCTTCCTGGGTCTCGACAATTTTGCAACTTATAGCGGTTTTCACTTGCATGAGCAGGAAGAATCAACCACGGGGATCACGGGGATCACGGGGATGAAAACTGTTAGTCATCCCCGTGATCCCCGTGTCCCCCGTGGTTGATTCTTCCTGCATACTCATTCGAAAACTGCTGTAGACCGGAGGCGGAGGCATGTTTCTTATCTTTGAAGACAGGCCATCGGACTCACCTTTCGTTGAAAGGATTTGGCGTTGTCACAGTGAGCGCGCCGGCGCTTTTCACTCGATTGCCGCGAGTCATTGGGAGATGGTGGTGACGCGGCACCGGGGCAAAACAACTCTCACTGTGCGCGGACCAGAGACGAAAGCGACGATGGCGGACTGTCCCGCGGAAGGCGCCTGGATCGGCATCCGCTTCAAGCTGGGTACTTTCATGCCACAACTGCCCGTAAGAGATATCCGCGATCGAAGAGATGTGAACTTGCCTGACGCGTCCGGTCATTCCTTCCGGCTGAATGGCTCGGCCTGGGAATATCCTGACTTTGAGAATGCGGAAACATTTGTGAGCCGGCTTGCGCATGATGGGCTGATTGCGCGTGACCTCACCGTAGCTGCGGCATTACAAGGTCAACTGAAAGACCTCTCCCTCCGATCCGCACAGCGTCATTTTCTACAAGCGGCGGGGATGACGCACAGCGCGTTTCGTCAAATCGAACGCGCTCGCCTTGCGACGAATCTGCTGAAGCAAGGCGTCTCGATTCTCGACACAGTTCACGAAGCTGGCTATTTCGATCAAGCGCATCTCACCCGATCGCTCAAATACTTGATCGGACGAACACCCGCAAAAATCGCTCGTGGAGATCAGCAGTTGTCGTTTTTATACAATACAACCCCCGGTTTAATAGGGTACGGTACGGGTGATGAACGGACCTGAGCGAATTACCGACTACATCGACAAACTTGCCGATTGGCGCGCTAAGACGATTGCGCGCCTGCGCAAGCTGATCAACGAAACCGCGCCTGGCCTCGTTGAAGAATGGAAATGGAACACGCCAGTGTGGTCGCACAACGGAAATATTGTGGCTGTCGGGGCTTTCCAAGATCATATCAAGATCAACTTTTTCAAGGGCGCACAGCTTCGCGATCCGCAAGGCCTCTTCAACGCCGGTCTTGACGCCAAGGCGACCCGCGCTATTGACATCTACGAAGGCGACGTCATCAATGAGGCTGCGCTAAAGGACCTCATCCGCGCCGCCATTGCTCTCAACGACGCCGGCCCACAGCCCAAAACACCAACGAGACAAAAGAAACCAACGGCGCCAAAAACACCCAAACAGTAGAAGAGGGGAGCGCAAATGAGAAAGGTAGTTGCGCATCTGATTATGACATTGGATGGAGTAGTGAAGTTCGATGTGGTCGCTGATACGATAGTGAAACAGCGAGATACTGAAGAAGTGCTGGCCGATTTCTTTGCAATAGTAGCAGAGGAGGATGCCATGCTTTTAGGGCGCGTCACCTATCAGGAGTGGGCGGACTATTGGCCGACTTCGACCGATGAGCCATTCGCCAACCACATTAACAACGTTCCAAAGTATGTGGTATCCAAAACCCTGGATTCCGCCCCGTGGGGAGCGCGGGACAACGCTACGCTGGTCAAAGGTAGCCTCGCTGACGCGATCACGACACTAAAGCAGCAGCCTGGAAAGAACATCGGCATCCACGGTAGCCCTACGTTAGTGGAAACCATGCTATATGCAGACCTGCTCGACGAACTACGACTGGAAATCTACCCGGTGGTTGCTGGCAGTGGCGCGCGTCTGTTTCAGGACGGGCGAGGAATCAAACAACTGCAACTTGCGGCTTCGAAGATAACCAGAAACGGGGTTGTGATCTTGACCTACCAGCTGGCGAACGATAGCAATGCCGCCTAACCGGAGCGTTATGCAAATGGATAGCCAAACTGCCGCCGACTCCAAGAGCCGGGTTCGAGCCGGTTACATCATCAGCGCCTTACCAGTACTTTTTCTGCTCTTCGACGGTGTAGCGAAATTGTTGAAACCGCCCTCTGTCCTGGAGGCGACAGTTCGGCTCGGGTATCCCGAGAGCGTCATTTTCAGCCTTGGGTTGATCCTGACCGCTTGCGCCGTCCTTTATGTAGTTCCGCGCACTTCTATTCTTGGGGCAATTCTGCTAACGGGCTATCTCGGCGGCGCAATTTCCGCCCAGGTACGCATCGGCGCTCCACTCTTTTCCGTCATCTTCCCGATCATTCTTGGCATACTGCTCTGGTTGGGGCTTTATACGCGCGATCAACGATTGCGCGCATTGATCCCGCTGCGAAGTTAACTTACCTTCAGCCCAGGATTTGATCCAGCTTCATCGCCACCATCATATTCCCTTCGAGCTTTATCTTGCCCGACATGAAGGCCATCATCCCGTTAGTCTCTTTGCGATAGAGTTTGTTCATCGTATCGAGGGACATCTTCAGCGTGGCATCCGCCGGGAGGTCTTCGTTGCTGACGACGTTCGGAACCGATTTGCCGTCAACGAAGATGACGCTGCCCTCGTCGAAAGCGAATTTGATCACCGCGTCGAGGCCGGAATTTTCGCCAACCCTCTCACGAATGCCTTCGGTGAATTCAGCCACACCCAAATCTTTATTCTCATCCGCCATTTATCTTTCTCCTGATGTTTTGAACAGTACCGCTTTAGTCTTGAGCGGCGACTACTTGTTTTCGAGCCTGAGCGCGCCAGAGCAGATAAACCGGGACGCCAGACAGGACAATCGCCAGGCCCGGCCACGTCGTGGCCGTCTGGTAAACAAAAAGCACAATCAGAATGACCGTCGCGCCGATGACATACAGGGCGGGCAACACCGGATAGCCGAACGCTTTGTAGGGGCGTTCGGCGTTTGGCCGCCTCACGCGTAAGACGTAAATTCCGGCGATTGTCAGAATGTAGAAGATCAGCGCAGCCGAAATCACGTAGACCAGCAGGTTGCTGTAAAGATTACCGTATGATCCATCGGGTCTGACCGTGCGCGGCAGAACCAGAATGGCCGCCCAGACGCCTTGAATCACTAATCCCCAGGCAGGAACGGCGTTGCGATTCAGCTCTCCCGCAGGACGGAAGAAGAGACCGTCCTTCGCCATCGCGTAGTAGGCCCGCGCGCCCGCGAGAATCAGCCCATTCGTGCAACCGAACGTCGAGATCATGATCGCCGCGGCCATGATCGCCGCGCCATAACCGGGAAAAATTACGTCCGCCGTCGCCGAAGCCACGCGGTCGCTCGGAGCTTGTTGAATCGCGCTGAGCGGCAACGTCATCAAATAAGCGATATTGGCCAGCAGATACAGGCCGATGACCAGCGTTGTGCCCAATGCGAGCGAGAGCGGAACGTTGCGGCGCGGATCTTTCACTTCGCCCGCGGTGAATGTGATGTTGTTCCAGGCGTCGGCTGAAAAGAGCGAATTGGTCTGCGCGACGCAGACCGCTATAAAAAGGCCGAACGCGGTTGTCGCCGTTAAGCCGGAACCCACGTCCTGCAATGCTCCTTCGATAGTCCAGAAGTTCGCCAAGTTAGCTCCGACTTTGCCAGCGTAATCGCTAAATTCGGAGGCCTTCACGCCAACCAACACGCCAGACCCTATTCCCCATCCAATTCCCAGCGCAATCAAAGCCACCAGCGCGCCTGTCTTCGTAACAGTAAAGATATTCTGCACCAGTTTGCCGACCTTCAACCCGCGCGTGTTCATCCAAGTCAGCAGCGCGATCATCAGCACGCCTATGAGTTGCGTCGTCGAAAGCGAGATCGCGTAACCGGGGCTTAACCGTGCTGGCGCGACGATGTAATTGCTCTCGGAGATTGCCGGCCACAACACTCCCAGATAACGCGCGAAGCCCACGGCGACCGCCGCGATCGTTCCGGTCTGAATCACCAGAAACAGCGTCCAGCCGTAGAGGAAGCCCCACATCGGCGAAAACGCTTCGCGCAGGTAGACGTATTGCCCGCCGGCCTTCGGCATCATTGCCGCAAGTTCCCCGTAACTGATCGCGCCGATCAGAGTCAGCAACCCCGTGATGAGCCAGACTACCAGCAACCACCCCGGGCTGCCGACCTGTCGCGAGATTTCAGCCGAGACGATGAAGATGCCTGACCCGATCATCGCCCCGGCGACGATCATCGTCGAATCGAATAGACCGAGGCCGCGAACGAACTTTTCTTCCTGCGCCATAGATTTTGAGGAGATGGGAGTTAGGTGAGATGTGGCCGGGCCGGGCTTTAATCACGCCGCCGCCCGCGGCCCAATAAAAACGGGCGATCCGTCAATCCGAACCGCCCGTGTTTTTCGGCCAACAGTTATTTCTTCTGTTGTTCCTGCGCCGGTGGTTTATCGAACCATCGTTCGACCAGCCTGGCGGAGTCGTTAATGATGACGAAGCCCATTAACAACAGCACCAGCACAAAACCCACCTGCTGGAACCGCTCGCGGAAGTTCATGGTCAAGGTCAACCCGATCAGGCCTAAAATCCATTCGATGAAGAGTAACAGGATCACGCCTCCGTCGAGCACCGGAATGGGTAATAAGTTTAAAACGCCAAGGTTCAGGCTGAGCAACCCCATAAGCTCAATGACTCCGGCCCATCCCGCTATTTCATAAGCGCTGACGGTATATTGCGCGATCCCGATTGGCCCGGCGAGAGACTCACGCGCGGAACGCTGGCCGCTGAAAATCTGTTGGAAGACTTCGCCCGTGAATTTAAGGACGCGAATGTTGGAATCCCATCCGTAGCGCAGCGCCGTCACGAGCGAATCCGTCTTCATCAGCGTCTTCTCGAATCTGCGGGTGAAGCCGAACAGGTAGTCCTCACCATGCTTTTGCGGCGCGCCTTTGATTGTCAAAGTCTCCTGCCCGCGCTGGACGCTCAGCGTGACTTCGCGGCCTTCTTGAATTACGCGGCGGAATTGATGCCAGCCTGTGACCGGCGCGCCATTGATCGTGGTGATCCTGTCGCCGGGTTTCAGTCCGGCGGTTTCCGCCGCTGAGTTCTTCTGCACCTGCGCCACACCGATGTAAGAAAGCGGCGGTTCAAGATCAACAACGCCGTACGGCTCTTTGCCGCGAGTTTCGATGCGCGGGCGGAGCTTCAGGTTAATGATCTGTCCGTTGCGGTCGACGCTCAGCGAAATATCTTCGCCGAGGTTGGTGATAACTCTATCTTGCCAATACGCCCACGTCGGATTTTGTTGATCGCCAAAAGCGACAATCCGGTCGCCTTTCTGCAACCCGGACTGTTCAGCGGTCGAACCCGGTGTGACCTCGCCGATCACAACCTGCTGCGAGTTATAGATGTCGTCCTGAAAGCCGATCAGGATCGCGGCTGTGGGAATTAAAAGCGCGGTGACGATATTGAAGACAGGTCCGGCGACGGCTACCAGGAATCGCTTCCATTTCGGCTGCGAGAGGAACTCGTCAACCGAGCCTTCGCTCTTCCCTTGCAGCAGCTCCATATTTTCGCCGCGGAATTTGACGTAACCGCCGAGCGGAATGGCGCTGAAACGATAATCGGTGTCGCCGATTCTGAAACCGAACAGGCGCGGGCCGAATCCAACGGAAAAAGTTTCAACCGCGATGCCGAGCATCTTGGCGACGATGAAGTGCCCGAATTCGTGGATGACCACCATCGCGCATAGAATGATAATAAAAGCTATGATCCCCACCTTAGACTCCTCGATTAGGCTTTTATCGGACTGACAGTAGGCCGACAAATTGCGCGCGCGCGCCGCCATGGCGGCTACTTCAGATCAACGGCTCAATTGTGAGTGTAATGGGAGCGATAGGATGTGTCAAAAGGGCGTTCTTGAGAGCGTTCTCAGGCGCGCTCTCAATGATTTACCGTTTGTACCGCAGCGCCGCTACTGATTCATCGAAGACAAAAACTCCGCATTGGTTTTCGTCTTATCCAGTCTTTCAAGCACAAGCTCCATCTGCTCGACCGGCGAAAGCGGGTTGAGCACGCGCCGCAAGACCCAGATCCGGTCGAGGTCTTTTTTCGGAATCAGCAACTCTTCCTTGCGCGTGCCTGATTTCTGCAGGTCAATCGCGGGAAAGACGCGTTTATCCGAAAGCTTGCGGTCAAGATGGATTTCCATGTTGCCGGTGCCTTTGAACTCCTCGAAGATCACGTCGTCCATTCTGCTTCCCGTTTCGACCAGCGCCGTGGCGATGATCGTCAGGCTTCCCCCCTCTTCGATGTTACGAGCCGCGCCAAAGAATCGCTTCGGACGCTGCAGCGCGTTCGAGTCAACACCGCCCGAAAGGATTTTGCCCGAAGGCGGCACGACCGCGTTGTGAGCGCGCGCCAGTCTCGTAATCGAATCGAGCAGG
>Ga0187894_10001586_pt1 | contig 28876 bp, 31 predicted proteins | sample GBC1701081metaG_FD_136650 | JGI IMG/M metagenome (GOLD analysis project Ga0187894, IMG submission 136650) | White microbial mat communities from a lava cave in the Kipuka Kanohina Cave System on the Island of Hawaii, USA - GBC170108-1 metaG ...
AAGGCGCGACGAGGTCGTCCTCGAACGCCAATTCCACCTGGGCTCCGCTCGCGGCGAGCGCGCGCGCGGCCTCTGCGGCCACCGCTGCGCCAGCGCTCTCCGCTTCGAGGTCGGCCGAGTCGGACGTCGTCACGAGCGCAGCCAGCAGCAAGAGCGGCTTTGCGTCCGGAGCCGCGGGCGCGACCGCTTCCAGGCCGGCGGCCCAGCGGCGCGCTGCGGCAAGCGCCGGGCTGCCGGGCGTGCGCGAGCCGAGCGCCACGAGCTCGCCGATGTGCGCGAGCGCGCGCCCGCGATCGAAACGCGTGGGATCGGATTCGGTCGCAGCCGCTGCTCGCGGAGCTGCGGGCGAGGGGATCGCCGCCGGAGCCTCGACGCAGCCGGCGCCAGCAAACGCCGCCAGTGTGGCCGAGCACAAGAGCTTCTCCGGGCGATGCAGGCAGCGACGCACGCGCGCAACCTAGGCATCGCCGCGCCCGGAATCATCAGGGTGTGTGCGCCAGTAGCGTCGCGAGCGCGAGGTCCCGAGAATCGACTTCGCCCTCGCAAGCAGCGCCGCGTGCAGATTCAGATTCCCCCAGAACGGGTGACACTTTCCGACGGAGCGGACCACCTACCGTGCAGATGCCCCATCCCTGGCGGGGCTTCTCAAGGGTGGAAGGCAGGGTTCGCGAAAGCGGGCCCTGCCTTCAACTTCTCCGGCCGCCTCACCCCGCAGTCCCGCAGGCGGCAGCTGGTGCCCAACTCGACGTCCCCGGACGATGCGCTGGATGAGCGCGAGCTCGCGATCGCGCTCGGAGAGGAAGACGCGGAGGACGACGCGAACGTGCGCGTGCCCCGCGTGCTGGGCGGAGCGCTCGTCGGCGTCGACGGGGTGCCGGTCGAAGTAGAAGTGCGAATCAGCTCTCAGCTCCCGCGCGTCGACATCGTCGGCCTGCCCGAAGCGGCGGTACGAGAGAGTGCGGCGCGCGTGCGGGCGGCGATCGCTGCAGTCGGCCAGCGCTTCCCGCGGCGCCGCATCACGGTGAACCTCGCGCCCGCTTCGCTGCGCAAGTCCGGCGCAGGGCTCGATCTCCCGATCGCGGTCGGAATTCTCGCCGCGGCGGGCGCGGTGCCGTGGGAATCGACCAGTGCTCTCGGCCTGATCGGCGAGCTCGCTCTCGACGGCCGGATCCGACCGGTGCGCGGCGCGCTCGCGCAGGTGCTCGCGCTCGCGCGCGCGGGCTGCACGCGCATCGCGGCGCCGGCAGAGAACGCGGCGGAGGTGGCGCTCGCGAGCGAAGCGAAGCCGCGCGTCGCGGAGTCTCTCGTCGACGTGCTCGCGTGGCTGCACGGCGCGCGCGAGCTTCGCGTCGCCGAGGCGCCTCCGGCACGCGACGACGCCGCCAGCTGCGAGCCCGATCTCGCATCGATTCGCGGGCAGGCGCACGCCAAGCGCGCGCTCGAGATCGCCGCGGCCGGCGCACACGGCTTGTTATTGCGCGGCGCACCGGGAGCGGGCAAGACGCTGCTCGCGCGCGCGCTGCCCGGAATCTTGCCTCCGCTGCGCCTCGACGAAGCGCTCGAGGTGGCACGCATTCGCAGCGCTGCCGGCACGCTCGAATTGGATGCGCCGCTCGCGTTCGCGCGTCCGTTTCGCGCGCCCCATCACTCTGCGAGCCGCGCCGGCCTGCTCGGGGGTGGCAGCCCACCGCAGCCAGGCGAAGCGACGCTCGCCCACCGGGGTGTGTTGTTCCTCGACGAGCTGCCCGAGTTCGAGCGGCGCTGTCTCGAATCGCTGCGTCAAGTCCTGGAGGAGGGCGTCGTGGTGCTGGCGCGCGCGCAGCTGCGGGTCGCGCTGCCGGCGAAGTTCTTGATGATCGCCGCCTGCAACCCATGCGAGTGCGGCTGGCACAAGAGCGGCGTGCGCGATTGCCGCTGCGACGACGGCCAGCTCGCGCGCTACGCAGCCCGCCTGTCGGGTCCGCTGCTCGATCGCATCGATCTTCACGTCCCGGTCCGTCCTGTGCCGTTTCGCGAGCTCGACTCGCCCGCGCGCGCCGAGGCGAGCGCCGCGGTGCGCGAGCGCGTGCTGCGGGCGCGCGAGCGGCAGGCGCGGCGGCTCGCGCCGCGCGGCGTCGCGACCAACAACGAGATCCCGCCGAGCGCGCTCCACGACGTCGCAGCCGCCACTCCGGACGCGCGCGCGCTGCTCGGCCGCGCGGTCGATCGCTTCGGGCTCTCCGCGCGAGCGGCTCACCGCGTGCTCCGCGTCGCGCGCACGATCGCCGACCTCGCAGGCGACGCGCGTGTCGATACGACCGCGATCGCGGAGGCGATCGGTCTGCGGGATTCGGCAGCGGGGGGCGCCGAAAACGGCGCCGGGTGACCGCCCGCCGTTCACGGCAATGTCGAAAATCGGGCGCACCGGCCGAAAAACGTCACCCGCCCGCGCGCGCACCGCGCCGCCCCAGAGCGAGAAACCTCTAGAAGGTCGGGGGGTTACAGGAGCTCAGCGGAGCGAGAGCTGGCCCGTGAACAGATGGCACGTGCGCTGCATCTCAATCGGCGCAAGGGGTCGAGAGGAGGAAGCCATGCGGACGTCAGCGGCTGCGGTGAGATTGCAGACAGCTCAGGAAGCGGACAGCGAGGCTGTCGTGGAGACCACCCTGCTCGAGCTCGTAACGACGCTGGGGGAGCTGACCGACGACGATCGCGAGGTCGTGAGCTCCGTGATCGAGCTGCTCCGCAGCGGTCGCGTTCGTCTGATCGGCAACTTCCGCGGACAAAAGCTCGCGCTCGCCTGACCTGCTTCCTCATGCGCGCGCGCGGTCGACCGCGCTTCAGCTGGGGATCGCGTCCAGTAACGCGCTTGCGCACCTGATCCCCGCGCGCGACTTCGCTGCGCGGCCTTGCTCCGCGGGGAGCGGCCAGCATCATCCGCCGCTCGGGGGGTCCGGAGATGAGCCGGCAGGGGAGCTTGTTCGCGCCGGGAGCGGCGGAAGCCGCGAGTGATCGCGAGCTGCTGGCTGCCAGCAGCGCGGAGGGCGGGCCACGCCATGCCGCGCGCGGTAAGCCGGAGCCTTCGGAGCCGGGGGCGGCCGAGCCGCCGGCCGACGAGGTCCGGCCGGAAAGCGACGACCGCGCCGGCCGACGGCGCGCGCCGAAGGTGCGCAGCTCCGCGACCGCCGCCGACATGGCGAAGAAGCAGCGCGACATCTCGGTGTCGGAGTTCTTCGCGAAGAACCGCCACCTGCTCGGCTTCGACAATCCTGCGAAAGCGCTGCTCACCACCGTCAAAGAAGCCGTCGACAACTCGCTCGATGCCTGTGAAGAGGCGGGGATCGTCCCCGACATCCGCGTCGAGATCGTGCAGCTCGAAGAGACGCGCTTCCGCGTCGCGGTCGAGGACAACGGCCCGGGGATCGTGAAGCAGCAGGTGCCGAAGATCTTCGGTCGCCTGCTCTACGGCTCGAAGTTCCACCGGCTGCGCCAGAGCCGCGGGCAGCAGGGCATCGGCATCAGCGCGGCCGGCATGTACGGGCTGCTGACGACCGGAAAGCCCGTTCGCATCGTCACGCGCACCGGCGACAAGAAGCCGGCGCACTTGTTCGAGCTCGTGATCGACACGAAGACGAACGAGCCGCGCGTCACGCGCGAAGAAACTGCCGACTGGCACCACGCGCACGGCACGCGCGTCGAGATCGAGCTCGAGGGCGCGTATCGCGGCGGCAAGCAGTCGGTCGACGCGTACGTGCGGCAGATCTCGCTCGCGAATCCGCACGCGAAGCTCGAGTACCTGCCGCCCAGCCCTGATAAGTCGAACGGCGCGATCCTGTTCGACCGCGTGACGAAGGAGCTGCCGCCCGAGACCGCCGAGATCAAGCCGCACCCGTACGGCGTCGAGCTCGGCGTCCTGATGCAGATGTTCCGCGACACGCAGGCGCGCAACCTGCGCAGCTGCCTGCAGCAGGATTTCTCGCGGCTCAGCGGCCGGCTCGCGGACGAGATCTGCGAGCGCGCGAACGTGAAGAGCAATCGGCGCCCGCATGAGATCACGCGCGAGGAGGCGGAGAGGATCCACCGCGCGATCCAGGCGACGAAGATCATGGCGCCGCCGACCGACTGCATCGCCCCGATCGGCGAGAGCCTGATCGAGCGCGCGCTGAAGCAGGAGGTGCAGGCGGACTTCTACGCCTCGGTGACGCGCAGGCCGACCGTTTACCGCGGCAACCCGTTCCTGATCGAAGCGGGTCTCGCTTACGGCGGCGCGCTCCCAGCCGAGGAGACGATCACGCTGTTCCGCTTCGCGAACCGAGTGCCGCTCCAGTACCAGCAGGGAGCCTGCGCGGCGACGCGCGCGGTGATGAGCACCGACTGGCGCTCGTATCAGCTGCAGCAGCCGAAGGGCGCGCTGCCGATCGGGCCGATGCTGGTGATGATCCACATCGCGAGCGTCTGGGTGCCGTTCACGTCCGAGAGCAAGGAGGCGATCGCGCACTACGACGAGATTGTTAAGGAGATGCGCCTCGCGCTGCAGGAGTGCGGGCGCCAGGTCGCGATGTTCATCCGCAAGCGCCGCCGCGAGGCCGACGAGGCGAAGAAGCGCTCGTACATCGACAAGTATCTGCCGCAGGTCGCGATCGGCTTGCAGGAGATCCTCGGCTTCGACGACAAGGAGCGCGACAAAGTGGTCGCCAACCTCACGCACATGCTCGAGAAGAGCCGGAGGGTGTGATGGCCGCGAAGAAGGCGAAGGCGCAGGCGGCGCCGAAGAAGAAGCCTGCGGCGAGCGGCAGCGACAAGGACGCGTCGAAGCGCGCGGAGGACGTGCGCCGCAAGAACTCCGCGCTCGACGACGTGACGGTCGCCGCGATCCGCGACAGCGCCTCGGGCGTGCACACGCAGGTGAACAAGCGCGGCAAGCCGGACCTCGCGTTCCCGATCCGCTCGCTCGCGAACGTCAAGTACGCCGAGAAGAAGGGCTACTTCGAGATCGGCGGGCAGAAGAAAACGCGCACGCTGACGGTGAACACCGTGAAGAGCTTCGCGCAGACGCTGCGCATGATGGGGCTCTCGAAGACGCTGGTGGAAACCAACGACTTCGCGACCAAGCGCGACGCTTATTATCAGTCCAAGAACTGGAGCGAGGCGCGCTTCGACGAGCAGACCGAGAGCGACGTGGTGATGGACGACATCGAGGCGATGTTCTCGGTGCGCGGGCTCTCGCGCGAGCAGCTGCGCTTCATTCCGGACGAGCATGGCGGCGCGGTCGCAGGCAACCTGATCGTGCTCGACCCCGACCGCGAAACTGGCGAGGTCGAGCGCATCGACTGCACGCGCTTCGGCAGCGGCGCCTACTCGATTCCGTCGACGGTCGAGCACCTCTCGTTCGAGACCGACGCGAAGTTCATCCTCGCGATCGAAACCGGCGGCGTGTTCCAGCGACTGCAGAGCCACAAGTTCTGGCAGACCGCGGACTGCATCCTCGTCTCGCTCGCCGGCGTACCGACGCGCGCGACGCGCCGCTTCATCCGCAAGCTCTCCGACGAAAGCAAGATCCCGGTCTACGCGTTCGTCGACTGCGATCCGTACGGCATCTCGAACATCTACCGCACGCTCAAGGTGGGCTCGGGCAACGCCGCGCATCTCTCGCAGTTCTTCTGTGTGCCGCAGGCGCGCTTCCTCGGCGTCACGCCGCAGGACATCCGCGACTACCAGCTGCCGACGCACCCGCTGCTCGACGTCGATGTGAAGCGCGCGCGCGACGCGCTCAAGAACGATCCATTCTTCAAGGCGCACAAGCCGTGGCAGAAGGCGATGAACGATCTCCTGCAAATGGGCGTGCGCGCCGAACAGCAGGCTCTCGCCAAGTGGGGGCTCAACTACGTGATCGACGAGTATCTGCCGCGCAAGCTCGCGAACGTCGCGCAGTTTCTCCCTTGATCGGAGCGCCGGGGGCGGCATGACCAGACGCGGAATCCTCTTGGCCGGCGGCACCGGCACTCGCCTGTACCCGATCACGCGCGGCGTCTCCAAGCAGCTGCTGCCCGTCTACGACAAGCCGATGATCTACTACCCGCTCTCGGTGCTGATGCTGGCCGGCCTGCGCGATCTGCTGGTGATCACGACCCCGGACGATCAGGCCGCCTTCCAGAGATTGTTAGGGGACGGCTCGCGCGTCGGACTCTCGATCTCTTACGCCGTCCAGCCGCGGCCCGAGGGCATCGCGCAGGCGTTCACGATCGGCCGCTCCTTCCTCGCAGGCGGCGCGGCGGCGCTGGTGCTGGGCGACAACCTGTTCTACGGGCACGGCCTGCCCGAGGCGCTGCGCGCCGCGGGCGCGCGCGAGCAAGGCGGCACCGTGTTCGGTTATTGGGTGCGCGACCCCGAGCGCTATGGCGTGGTCGAGCTCGACGCGCAGAACCGGGCGCTCACGATCGAGGAAAAGCCGCGGCAGCCGAAATCGAACTGGGCGGTGACGGGCCTCTACTTCTACGACCGCGACGTCTCCGACATGGCCGCCGCGCTGAAGCCCTCCGCGCGCGGCGAGCTCGAGATCACCGACCTGAACCTCGCGTATCTCGCGCGCCGGTCGCTGCACGTCGAGCTGCTGGGCCGCGGCTTCGCGTGGCTCGATACCGGCACGCACGAATCGCTGCTGCAAGCGGGGCAGTACATCCAGGCAGTGCAGGAGCGGCAGGGCCTGATGATCGCGTGCATCGAGGAGATCGCGTGGCGCATGGGCCTGATCGACACGGAGCAGTTGTTACGGCTCGGCGCCGAGATGAAGACCAACGGCTACGGCGCCTACCTGACGCGCATCGCGCTCGAGCCGCGCTGAAGCGATGAAGGTCCACGCGACGTCGCTGCCCGGCGTGCTGCTGATCGAGCCGTTCGTCCACCAGGACGAGCGGGGCTTCTTCCTCGAGACGTATCGCGCCGAGCGCTACGCAGAGCACGGCATGACCGCGCCGTTCGTTCAGGACAACCACTCGCGCTCGCGCCTCGGCACGCTGCGCGGCCTGCACGCGCAGCTCGACCCCGCGCAGGGCAAGTTGGTGCGCTGCATCGCCGGCGAGATCCTCGACGTCGCGGTCGACATCCGCGTCGGCTCGCCCAGCTTTGGCAAGCACTTCGCGACGCCGATCAGCGCGACGAACTTCCGCCAGCTCTGGATCCCGCCCAACTTCGCGCACGGCTTTCTCGTGACCAGCGAGAGCGCCGAGGTCGAGTACAAGGTGACTCAGCCCTACCGGCCACAAGGCGAAATCGCGATCGCGTGGAACGACCCGGAGCTCGCGATCGCCTGGCCCATGCGCGCGCCGACGCTCTCGGGCCGAGATGCCGCAGCGCCGCGGCTGGCGGAGCTGCGCGACAAGCTGCCGCGCGTCTGAGCGCGGCCTAGTACTCCTCGATCTCGACCGACTCGTCGTCCTTGACCTTCGCGATCACGATCGGCGCCCCGCAGTAGCCGCAGAAAACTTCCTCGCCGGGGCCCGCGCCATCCAGCGCGACGTCGGTATCGCAGATCGGGCATTCGATGAATTTGGCGCGCGCCATGCGCAGTGAATCGGCCGGCGCCGCGCGCGCTTGAGCGTTAGCGCCCCGCCCGCTCCCGCTTCTGGCACTCCGGGCAGTGCCCGTACAGCTCGTGGCGATGGCGCAGCAACCGGAAGCCGTAGCGCTTGCCGATCTCCTCCTGCGCCTGCTCGATCATCGCGCACTCGAACTCGACGATCTTTCCGCAGCGCGTGCAGACGAGATGATCGTGGTGCTCGTGCTCGATCTCGTAGCGCGCGACGCCGTCGTCGAAGTGGCGCTCGATCGCGAGCCCGGCGTCGCAGAGCAGCTTCATCGTGCGATACACGGTCGTGAAGCCGATGCTCGGGTGCTGCTCGCGCACGCGCTGAAAGATTGCCTCGGCGGTGATGTGTCCCTTCACCTCGAGGAATACGTCGAGGATCGCCTCGCGCTGCTTGGTGTGCTTGAGGTTGTGGTCCTCGAGGTAGCTCGCGAGCGCCTTCTGCTCGACTTCATTGGACATGGCGACACCCTAACCTCTGCGAACTCCGCTCGCCCTCGGCAAGTCTTTGCGAGCTCCGCTCGGCTTCGATGATTCCGCCTTCACAGGCTCGGCGGTTCTGTTTTCCGCGGCGGTTGCCCTAACGCCCCGGTACGCGCTCGCGGGCTCGCGCCAAGTTGCGCTGCGCCGCCTGATTGTCGCAGTCGATTTCGACGGCGCGCTCGAACTCCCGCAGCGCAGCTTCGGGGCGATCGGCGGCGGCGTAGGCGAGGCCCAGGTGATTGCGAACCGCGGAGGAATCGGGGAGCAAACGCGCGGCGGCCTCGAGATCGCGCACCGCGGCCGAGCTGTCACCGCGATCGAGCGCCGCGGTACCGGAGCGGAATAGGCGCGTCGCATCGAGCGTCGTGCAGGCGACGAACACGAACGCGGCGAGCAGCAGAGGCGAACGGCGCACGCCGCGACGATAACGCGCGCCACGAGCGGCCCGTCGATTCGGTCGGCTCTCGTCGCTGCGCGCTTCGCGTGGATGCCCGCGCCGCCGAAAAGCGGCGGCGTTCAGCCGAGCTTGACGCGCGCGGTCACCGGCAGGTGGTCGGAAGCCCGCTTCGCCGCCGGCGAGCTGTGCGCAGCGAGGGCGCTCAGGTTCGCGCCGCGCGCGTAGATGCGATCCAGCGCGAGCAGCGGGCGCGCAGCCGGGAACGTGCGCGGAAAGCGATGGCCGTCGCCGAGCTTCTCGTCGAGGTGGCGCGTCGCCTTGCAGCGCCGCCACGCGTTCATGTCGCCGAGCAGCACGACGGGGCCCTGCAGCTGCGGGTGCCCGAGCAGCTGCTCGACCTGCTGGTGGCGCGTGCGATCGACGAGCGCGAGGTGCGTCCCGACGATCGCGACGGGGCCGGCGTCCGTCATGAACTGCGCCGCGACCGCCGAGCGGCGCTCGACGCTCGAGAACGTGAGGTCGAGCGTGAACACGCTCGTGATCGGCCAGCGCGAGAGGATCGCGTTGCCGAGCTCGCCGAGCCGGTGCACGCGCGAGGTCGCGAACGCGAGGTGGAGATGCAGGGCGTCGGCGATGCGCTCGAGCGGATCCTCGGCGTCGAAGGGCCTGAGAACTTCCTGCAGCGCAATCACGTCGGCGCCGAGCTCGGAGATCACGAAGCCTGCGCGCGCGGCGTCGGGCGTGCTCGCGCCGTTGAGCCCCGACCAGCGGTGCACGTTGTAGGTGGCGACGCTGAACTCGCTGCCCATCTCGCGTCCGGCACGCGGGTGGCGTGGCGAGCGCACCATCGCGAGGTACGGAACGGTGGACTGCAGCGCTTGCTTCCGCGCCTTGTGCCGAATCCGCTCTCCGCGCAGCGAGCTGCGATGGCGGCGCGGCGCTTCCAGTTCTGCGGACATGCAAAACGATATCGGTCTCGCAGCGATGCGGTTCAATGGGGAAAGCATCTAGCGCTGAAACGTGCGCGACTCGTTTTGGATTCGTCGCGCTTTGCCGCCGTCAGGGGCCGCGGTCCGTCCGCTGCCGTCGCCCGTCCCGGCCGCCGATCGCGAGGACGCGCTGCCGCGCTGCGAACCGTGCTGGCGCGCCGTCGCGCGGAAGCAAAGCCAACGTCCACGGGGGCTTCGCGAGCAAAGTTGCGAGCGCACTGCACGCCCCGAGCGGCGCGAAATTCTGCCGATAAGTTCCCGCGCCATGTCGCAGCCCGGCCCCGATCCGCTCAGCGCAGTCGAGAGCTCTCCACAGGTACGGGAGGCCGCACGCACGCTCGTCGAAGCGGTGCAGCAGGCGATCGCGAAGAACCCGCTCGACGCCGAGGGCTATGCGCAGGCGATGCGGCAGATCGAAGAGCTGCGCGGGCGCCCGCTGCTGTTCCCGCTCTTGATGAGCGGCCTCGGCAGCGGCGCGCGGCTGCGGCTCGCGAACGGCCGAACCATTCTCGACTTCATCGGCGGCATCGGCGTCTACGCGTTCGGGCACAGCGATCGCGATCTGCTCGAGAGCGCCGTGATCGCGGCCGCGCGCGACGCCGTCTTCCAGGGCAACCTCTCGCCCGGCCTCGAGCAGCTGCGGCTCTCACGCTTGTTATTGAGTCACGCCTCGCCGCGGCTCGCGCACGCCTGGCTCTCGGTGTCGGGCGCGATGGCGAACGAGAACGCGGTCAAGATGATCTGGCAGAAACATCACCCGGCGCACTTCATCGTCGCGTTCGAGAACGCGTTCGCGGGCCGCACCACGACGATGGCCGAGCTGACCGACAAGCCGAGCTTCCGCGAAGGGCTGCCGCTGCGCGGCAACGTGCTCTACGTGCCGTTCTTCGACCCGCGCATCGAAGGCGGCACGCAGCGTTCGCTGCAAGCGCTCGACGCGCACATCCGGCGCTATCCCGGCCAGATCGCCGGCATGATCTTCGAGCTGGTGCAGGGCGAGGGTGGCTTCAACACCGCGCCGCCGGAGTTCTTCGCGGCGCTGATGGAGCGCTGCCACGCGGCCAAGATCGCGGTCTGGGTCGACGAGGTGCAGACCTACGCGCGCACCGGCGAGCTGTTCGCGCACAGGACCTTCGGACTCGAGGACTACGTCGACCTGGTGACGGTCGGCAAGGTGTTGCAGGGCAGCGCGGTGCTCTACTCGAAGGACTACAACCCGCGCGAGGGCCTGGTGGCCGGCACCTATGCGGGCGCGACGGTCGGCCTGACGGTCGGTGCGCGCATCATCGAGAAGCTCGCGAGCGAGGGCTTTCTGGGCACGAGCGGGCGCGTCGCGGGCATCGGCCCGCGCGTCGAGTCGCGCTTCGCGGCGCTCGCGCGCCGCATGCCGAAAGCAGTGGGCGCGCGCACCGGCATCGGTGCGATGCAGGCTTTCGTCCCGTTCGACGGCGCGCCCGCCACGACCAACGCCATCCTCAAGGCGGCGTTCGAGGAAGGGCTGCTCGTGTTCGGCGCGGGCAAGGACCCGATGAAGATCCGCATGCTGCTGCCCGTGAACGTCACGGACGAGGAGCTCGACGCCGGCTTCGAGACGCTCGAGAAAGCGCTGCGCCGCGTCGCCAACGAAAAGGGACTCGCATGCTGATCCTTCGGCCCGTGAACGAGGGCGATCTCGACGATCTCGTCGCGCTCGCCAAGCTGCTCGACTCGATGAACCTGCCGGCGGACTCTGAGTTCCTGGTGGAGCGCATCGCGCTTTCGGGTCGCTCGTTCCGCTCGGCGCGCGGCGAGGATTCGCTCGATTGGCGCGAAGCGATCTACATGTTCGCGGTCGAGGATCTCGAGGCGAAGAAGACGATCGGCACCTCGCTGATCATGGCGAAGCACGGCCGGCCCGGTCGCCCTTATTACTGGCTCGACGTCTCGACCGAGGAGCGCCGCAGCCCGGAGCTCGACAAGCGCTTCCTGCACAAGAAGCTGCGGCTGCAATCGACCACGGATGGACCCACCGAAATCGGCGGTCTGATCATCGACCCGGCCTATCGCCATCACCCGCGCAAGTGCGGCAAGGCGCTCTCGATCGTGCGCTTCGCGTACATGGCGGCGCACCCGCGGCGCTTCGAAAAGCAGGTGATCGCGGAGATGCTCTCTCGCTTCGACGCGCCCGGGAAGAACCGGCTGTGGGAGGCGTTCGGGGCGAAGTTCACCGGCCTCGACTACCGCACCGCGGATCACCTCTCGGCGAAGACGAAGCAGTTCATCGCGGACCTGTTCCCGGTCGACCCGGTCTACGTCGCGCTCTTCCCCGAGGAGACGCAAAAGATGATCGGGCAGCCGAACGACACCGCGAAGGCCGCGGTCGCGATCCTCGAGAAGATCGGCTTCTCGCCGCTGAACCAGGTCGACCCGTTCGATGGCGGGCCTTATTACGGCGCGGCGCGCGACGCGATCGTCTCGGTGCGCGAGCGGCGCGAGCTCGTGCTGCCCGGAATTCCGCGCGGCTCGCAGGGCGCGAAGAGCGACACGCTTGCGCTGCTCTCCACCGAGAGCGGCGGTCGTTTCCGCGCGACCGTGGTGCCGCTCGACGGCGACGGCGCACCGCTCGTCTCCGCCGACGTGCGCGAGGCGCTCGCAGTCAAGAGCGGCGACCGCGTCAGCGTGACGCCGCTGCCCTGAGGGGTGCGGAGGAGTCCGCGTCCCCGCGGAGTCCGGAGGAGCCTCGCGATGCCCGAGATCCTGCGCAGCGTTTCTCCGGCCGACCCGAGCGACGAGATCGGGCGCTTCCCGATTTGGGACGAGCTCGCGATCGACGACGCGGTCGACCGCGCGCGCCGGGCGTTTCCGGCGTGGCGCGATGCCGGCTTCGAGGCCCGCGCCGCGCTGCTCCGGCGCTTCCGCGATCTCGCGAAGGCGCGCCAAGAGGAGCTCGCGCAGCTGATCGCGCGCGAGGTCGGCAAGGCGCTCTGGGATGCGCGCGGCGAGGCGGGGCTGATCGCGCCGAAGGTGGACGTCACGCTCGAAGACGGCATGCGCTTCGTCGCGCCGATCGAGGCGGGCGCAGCGGCGCGCGCGCTCCATCATCCGCGCGGCGTGCTCGCGGTGCTCGGTCCGTTCAACTTCCCGGCTCATCTCCCGAACGGCCACATCGTGCCCGCGCTCGCGACCGGCAACTGCGTCGTGTTCAAGCCGAGCGATCTCACCCCCGCGGTCGGCGAGTGGATGGCGCGCGCGTGGCGCGACGCCAGCCTTCCGCCCGGCGTGTTCGAGCTGGTGCAGGGCCGCGCGGCGACGGGCCAGGCGCTCGCGCTGCACCCACGCGTCGACGGGATCCTGTTCACCGGCTCGTGGAACGTCGGCCGCGCGCTCGCGAACGCGACGCTCGACCAGCCCGGCAAGATCCTCGCGCTCGAGATGGGCGGGAAGAACGCGATGATCGTCTGGCGCGACGCCGATCTGCGGCTCGCCGCCGCCGAGGCCGCGCTCTCGATCGCGTCGACGACCGGCCAGCGCTGCTCGTGCCTCTCGCGCATCTTCGTGCACCGCGAGGTCGAGGCCGAGTTCACACAGCGGCTCGTGCGCGTGTTATCAGGCCTTCGCATCGGCCCGCCGCTCGAGCCGGGCACCTTCATGGGTCCGCTCGTCTCGCGCCCCGCGTTCGAGAAGGTGATGCGCTACCGCGCGCTCGCGAACGAGGCCGGCGGCGAGCGCATCTTCCGCGGCGAGATCGACCGCATCGCTCCGTACGTCGCGCCCGCGCTCGTGCGCTTCGGCTCGCTCGTGCAGAACCACCCGTATCAGCGCGAGGAAATCTTCGGGCCGGAGGCCGCGCTCTACCCGATCAGCGACCTCGAAGAGGCGATCGCCGCGGTCAACGACTCCGACTTCGGGCTCGCCGCCTCCGTCATCACGCGCGAGCGCAAGACGTTCGAGCACTGCGTCGGACGCGTGCAGACCGGCGTCCTGAACTGGAATCGTGGCACGGTCGGCGCCAGCGGAAAGCTGCCGTTCGGCGGCGGCAAGAAGAGCGGCAACCATCGGCCCGCCGCGATCCTCGCGACGCTCTACTGCACCGAGCCGCAGTCGATGCTGCTGCACGAAGGCGGTTTCGACGCGAAGTCGCTGCCACCGGGCGTGCCGGAGCCCTAGCGATGGCGCTTCAGCGCACCGTTCTGATGGGCGACCCCGCGCACTTCAGCGTGAAGGGCGGCGCGAACCCGCACACGCGCACGCGCTGGGGCACGAAGCGCAACGTCGATCGCGCGCTCGCGCAGCGGCAGTGGTTGCGCCTGCGCGATCTGCTGACGGAGCTCGGCGTGCGCGTGCTCGTGGTGCCGCCCGATCCGGCCCAGCCGGGTCTCGTGTATCCCGCGAACGCGGGCTTTCTGACCGAGCTCGATGGTGCGCAGCCGCATGCCCAGAAGCGCTTCTATCTCGCGAACCTGTTGGCCACGCGCGCCGGCGAGAAGGTGCACTACCGCCGCGTGCTGCTCGCGGCTGGATTCGACGTGCGCGAGATCCCGGAGCGCTTCCGAATGGAGGGCGAGGCCGACTTCTTCCCGGTCGCCGGGCAGTACGTCCTCACCTTCGGCGGCATCGAGAAGCAGCGCTTCGTGCCCGCGCTCGCGCTTCCGCCGTGGAAGCGCGTCTACGGCTTCCGCACCGACGTCGCGGTAGAGCCGCTGCTGCGCGAGCTGGTCGCGCCCGCGGCGGTCCACCGCATCGAGCTCGTGCTCGAGGCGCATTACCACGGCGACACCGCGCTCTGCGCGTTCGGCCCGCGTCGCGAGCATCTGCTCGTCTATCGCGCCGCGCTCGCGCCCGGCTGCTGGGAGAAGCTCGCGGAGGTGTTCGGCGCGCAGCAGCTCGTCGAGATCCCGGGGCCCGACGCCGAGCGCTATGCGGCGAACTCCTTCAGCTACACGCGCGGCAGCGAATCGTTCCTGATCATGCCCGGCGGGATCTCCGACACGCTGCAGGCACGGGTCCGTGAACGCGGCATAACACCGATTACGGTCGACGTCTCGGAGTTCCTGAAGAAGGGCGGCGGCAGCGTGAAGTGCATGATCGGGGATCTCGGGCCCGCCGCGCTCGGCTGAGCTCCCGCTCGCCTTTCGCCATTCATCTCCGCGCGTTCGCCGCGCGAGCGCGCGGCGCCTTCACACGCGCGACACCGGACTGCGAGTCGCGCTGCGCACTTCGCCGCGATCTCGTCCCGGAATCATCGCGACTCTCGTCACGCGCGCTGCATACCGTTTGCCGCGTTCGCTGGACCTGGGAAGCCGGCGGGCATTGCACCTACGGAAGGGGGATTTGTGCAGACTCTGAAACGGTTGGCGGCGCCGCTCGCGGCGCTGCTGCTCGCGGCACCCGCCGCTGCGACCACGATGTCGCTTCAGCTCTCCTGGCTGGATTCGCAGGGGAACACGCGAACGTGGAACGGCTCGCAGGGCGGAACGCCCACGGGCAACGGTCAAGAGGAATCGTTCGTCGGGCAACAGGTCGGTGGGACCTGGGTGCTCGGCTGGGATGCGACGGCCGACGCCGATCCCTTCGTGAACGGCTTCTTCTCGATTCAGAACAATTCGGCCATCACGCAGACCTACACGTTCACGGTCACGCTCCCGATCGCGCCGCCGGTAGTGCCGGTGTCCTCGATCGGTGGCTCGATCGGCGTGACGGTCACCGACACGAACGGCAACGGCGTCGCCACGCTTGCGAGCTCTGGGGCCGGCTTCGTGTTCAACGCGCAGAACGACGGGACGACGACGCTCCAGCTGTTAGGTCCCGGCTTCGCGCTGAACGCGCCGTTCGCCGGCGGCTCGGCGACCGCCTCGGCGAGCTCCGGCTTGCCCGGCGGCACGATCGCCAGCATCGGGGCGAACGGCTCGATCTCGATCACGCACACGTTCACGCTGACGCCCGGCGACGCAGTGGGTCTCACCAGCTTCTACCTGGTGAACCCGGTGCCCGAGCCAGGCACGCTCGCGCTGTTCGGCGCGGGTGCGCTCGGCCTGCTGCGCTTCGGCAGGCGCCGCGCGCTCTGATCGTCTCGGTCACTACCCACCTGCGCCAAACGAACGGGCCGGCTCCGCGCATCGGGGCCGGCCCGTTCACTCTTGAGGCGCGCGCCCGGAGTCGTGTACTTCTCGGTATGGCGCGTGCTCGCCCCTCGTCGATGCTCACTTCGCCAATCGAAGGAGCACGACGATGGCTCGATTCCAATCCGTCATTCGAAGCGCCGCGTGCGTGATGGCGTTCGGCGCGGCCGGCCTGGCGTTGCGGGCAGAGGCGGCGGCGTCGCTCTGCATTCCGCTTCCGAAGGCACAGCTCGGTCAAGGGAACAACGCGCCCACGGACGTCAGCGAACCCGTGAGGGCTGCGCTCAGCGCCTACATGGCTGGGCCCGCGCTGAGGATCATTCCGCTGGAGGCGCGCATCCCGATTCAGATCGACGCGGAGGCGGCCCAGAAGAAGTGCGCGTTCGTGCTGCAGTCCTCGGTCCTTCAGAAGAAGGGCGGAGCAGCGGGTCGCTTCTTCAAGAAGATGGCGCCGATCGCCGGCGCGCTGCCGATGCTGGGCGGCATGGGTGGCTCGATGGGCGGCGCGATGGCGGCACAGGCCGTCGCGTCGACCGCGGCCCAGGCAGCCGCGCAATCCGCTAGCGACGACTACCTCGCCGCGATCTCTGGCGCGCAGCAGTCCAACGTAAAGAAGGGCGACACGATCCAGATCGAGTACTCGCTCACGAAGATCGCTTCCGGCGCGACGATCGAGAGCGGCGCACTGGAGCGGAAGGCCGAGCGGGACGGCGAGGACGTACTCGGTCCGCTGCTCGAGCAGGTTGCGACTGCAGTCGTGACCGCGGTCGTGAGCGAGAAATGAGCGGCCCGTTTCGTCGGATCTCGGAAACGGCGCAGTCCTCGCTTCACGGCGACGGATGTGCTGGCAGAATGTGGGCATGCCCACTCAGCGCATCACGCGCGTCTACACCGGATCCGACGGGGAATCGCACTTCGAGGACGTCGAGACCGAGCTGAGCGATCTCGGCGCGATCGGCGCGATGTCGAAGCCGATCGCTGCGAAGTCGATTCTCTTTCGCGAGACCGGCGCCGAGTACGACCTCGACTTCCACAACGCGCCGCGCCGCCAGTTCGTGATCATGCTCTCCGGCGGCCGCGTCGAGCTCGAGGTCGGCAGCGGCGAGAAGCGAGTGCTCGGCCCCGGCGACGTGTTGCTCGCGGAAGACACCACCGGCCGCGGCCATATCAGCCGCGCGCTCGACCGCGAGCCGCGGCGGTCGATCTTCGTCGCGCTGGAGTGACACGGGCGGCCTTTCGCGATCCTCTCCCCCTCATGCTCCGCATCACGAACCTCCGCCTCCCGCTCGACCACGATGACGCCGTGCTGCGCACCGCGATCGTCGCGCGGCTCGGCATCCGCGACGCGGAGCTGCGCGGCTTCACGGTGCACAAGCGCAGCTGGGACGCGCGCAAGCAGCGCGCGATCGCGTGGATCTACACGGTCGATTGTCAGGTCGAGGGCGAAGAGAAGCTGCACGCGCGCCATGCGAAGGACACGCACGTCAGCCAGACGCCGGACACGCGGTACCGCTTCGTCGGACACGCGCCGGAGGGATTCTTCGCCGGCGATCGCGCGCGACCGGTCGTCGTCGGCTTCGGTCCGTGCGGAATCTTCGCGGCGCTCGTGCTCGCGCAGATGGGGCTGCGCCCGATCGTGCTCGAGCGCGGCAAACGCGTGCGCGAGCGCACGCGCGACACCTGGGACTTCTGGCGCCGCGGCGAGCTCCATCCCGAATCGAACGTGCAGTTCGGCGAAGGCGGCGCGGGCACTTTCTCGGATGGAAAGCTCTACAGCCAAATCAGCGACCGCCGGCACCTGACGCGCAAGGTGCTGAACGAATTCGTCGCCGCAGGCGCACCCGAAGAGATCCTCACGTCCGGGAAGCCGCACATCGGGACGTTTCGTCTCGTCAGCATGGTCGAGAAGCTGCGCGCGCAGATCGAGGCGCTCGGCGGTGAGATTCGCTTCGAGGAGCGCGTCGTCGGGCTGCGCTGCGAGAGCGGCGAGGAACGCCGCATGCGCGGCGTGCTCCTCGCGAGCGGCGAAGAGCTGCGCGCAGACCAGATCGTGCTCGCGCCCGGACACAGCGCGCGCGACCTGTTCGAGGCGCTGCATGCGGTGGGCGTTGCGCTCGAGGCAAAGCCGTTCTCGATCGGTCTGCGCATCGAGCACCCGCAATCCCTGATCAATCGGGCGCGCTTCGGCGCGCACGCAGGCGATCGGCGCCTCGGCGCCGCCGATTACAAGCTCGTGCACCATGCGCAGAACGGGCGCTCGGTCTACAGCTTCTGCATGTGCCCCGGCGGCACCGTCGTCGCCGCCACCAGCGAGCCCGGACGCGTCGTCACGAACGGCATGAGCCAGTACTCGCGCGACGACCGCAACGCGAACGCGGGCATCGTCGTCGGCCTGACGCCGGATGATTATGGAACGCGCCGCGATTCCGCGGGCCGCGTCGACCCGCTCGACGGCATCGCGTTTCAGCGCGCGTGGGAGGAGCGCGCGTTCGAGCTAGGCGGCGGCGATTACTGCGCGCCCGGTCAGCTCGTCGGCGATTTCCTGCAAGGCGTCGCGTCGAGCGCGCTCGGCAGCGTGCAGCCTTCCTATCGCCCCGGCGTCCGGCTCTGCGATCTCGCGGACCCGAGGCGTCCGAGCCTGCCGGATTGGGCGCTCGCAGCGATTCGCGAAGCGATACCCGCCTTCGATCGCAAGCTGCCCGGCTTCGCGATGGCCGGCGCCGTCTTCACCGGCGTGGAGACGCGCACGTCCTCACCGCTGCGCATTCCGCGCGGGAAAGATCTGCAGTGCACGAACGTTCGCGGGCTCTATCCGGGCGGCGAAGGCGCAGGCTACGCGGGTGGGATCATGTCCGCGGCCGTCGACGGCATCGAGCTCGCGGAGGCGGTCGCACGCCAGATGCTCGGGATCGGACCCTGAGCCGGACGCGCGTTGCTCGCGCTTCAAGCGCGAGCGGCTGTAGACCGCGAACGGCTTGCCGGGCGGCGCGAGCTCGAAGGTCTCGACGAATTCGTCGCGCGAGATCAGCTCGTAGGTCTCGCGGGCCTTCCACGCGTCGTCGAGGTTCTCGAAGTCCTCACTGACGAACACCAGCTTCTCCGGGCTACTCGCGCTCGGGTCGAGCACGTAGGTGAGGACGAAGCTCTCCTTGTGGAACTGGCGGAACACGACGCGCTCCCGCCCGCGGTCGTAGCTGAAGTAGCTCTGCTGCTCGTGCCGCTCGTCCTCGGGCTTTCCCGGCTGCGCGGGATAGAACGAAACGCTCTGCTCGTGCAGAAAGCGATCGGCGAGCACGAACGCGTAGCTGCGTTCGACGGTTCCTTGGCCCGGCTCGCCCGCAGCGGTTCCGGCCCAGTCTCCGACCAGGAAGCGAATCGCCGCGAATGGGTCGGGCTTCGCAGCCGGCTGTTCTTCGGCGTGCACGAGGAACGCGCAGCCGATGGAGATCGCGAAAGCGAATCCGGCGCGTAGGACTCTGCTCATGATCCCTCTCCTCACATCCGGTCGATGAACACGCGCTCCTTGGCGATCCAGATCGCGGAGCGCTTGAAGTCGATGAACTTCGCCTCGTCCTCGATCGCGCGGCGGCCGGCCTCGGCGGTTTCGAGGCCGCTGCGCGGCAGCGTGCGATCGAACCACACTTCGGCGTGGCCGAGATACGGAGCTGTTACGGTGCCGCGCGATTTGCGCAGCTCGTCTTCGAGCGGCGTCTCGAAGCGGTGCACCTGCTGGTACCTGAGAATTCCCATCGCATGCGCCTGCGAGCGGATCAGCGGGCCGTGCGTCACACGCCAGTAGCGCTGCGCGTCCGCGAAGCTTTGGTGCGCGTGCTGGCGCAGCGGGAAGTAGAGCTTCACGAGCGGGCTGCACGGCCGCGCGAGCAGGTTCTCGGGGCTCGGGTTCACCTGCGGAACCTCGTGCGTCAGGTAGAGCGGCGAGCTCGCGAGGTCGATGAACTTCTTCTCGTCGTCGAGCAGCGCCGCTCCCGCCGCGCGACCCGCATCGGTCGCGAGCACCTTCGCGAGCGCCTCCTCCGAATCCCACCACAGCTCGGCGACGCCGTCGTAAGGCGTCTCCATGCCGCCGCGCGCGGTCGCGGCCGCCGCGTTCATCGCGTCTTCGAGCGTGTGCACTTGCACGTAGCGCAGCACGCCGAGCTTCGTCTGAAAGCTCGCCACCAGCGGCCCGTGCTCTTCGCGCCAGTAACGCTGGAAGTCGGGCAGCGACATGCCCGGCTTACGCCGGAGCAGGAAGACGAGGCGGATCATGGGCGCGCGGACCTCCCGGCGCGCACGCTAGCTCCGCGACGCGCCGTGCTATCTCGCAGAATTGTCTCACGGAGGCCCAATGGATCGCCGCGAATTTCTGGTGGGTGGTGCAAGCGGGGTCGGCCTGATCGCCGCTGCCGAGCTGCTCAGTGCACACGACGCACACGCCGCCCCTGCTTCGCCGGCCCCGGCACCGGCGGGCGACGGCAGCGAATCCGGCGCGGCGCTGCAGCAGCTACGCGAAGTGTTGGGACAGCTGGAAGCTGCCTTCGCCACCGACGCGTGGGGATTGCGTGGGCCGATGGATCAGGCCGAGGCGCGCCGGCTCGTGATGTTCCATCTGCATCACGCGATCGAGGTTTACTTCGAGCCCTCGCCCGAGCGGCCAGCGTGGAAGCGCTTCGTCACGCCGGAGAAGAAGCTGCTCGGAGACAACCCCGACGCGATCTATTACGCGACGCCGATCTCCGCTGCGCACCGCTATCGCATCTGGGGAAACGTGGCGGGGGCCACCTACACCTCCTTCACCGTCGAGCTCGGCGGCGGTGATGGCGGCAATCCATCCGGTCTCGGCGCGACGCTCAACGACGGCGAGCTCGAGATCGCACCCGACGGCAGCTACGAGATCGTCGCTAGCGCCGCGAAGCCGGAGCGCGGCAACTGGCTGCGGCTCGACCCGACCGCCAGCAGCCTCTCGACGCGCCACTACTACGAGCGCGAGATCGGGATCGCTGCCGATCAGCTCCACCACATCCCGCTCGCGATCGATCGGCTGGACCTAAGCGAACCGCCGCCGCCGCCGAGCGACGCATCCGTCGCCGCGGGCATCCGGCGCGTCGCGAGCTTTCTGCGCACCAGCGTCGCGCCTGCGCGACGCGACCCGAAGCAGCTGCCGCCCTGGGTCTCGCTGATCCCGAATCAGTTCCCGCAGCCGAAGAAGGACGACAGCAACACGAAGGTGGGCTTCGCCGCAAAGGACAACGTCTACTCGATGGCGCCGTTCGTGCTGGCTCCCGGCGAAGCGCTCGTGATCCGCGGGCGCTTCCCGAAGTGCCGCTTCGCGAACGTGGTGCTCTGGAACCGGCACACCCACAGCTTCGATTACCGCTACCGGCGCGTCTCGCTGAATCGCAAGCAGACGCAGCTGGAGAGCGATGGCAGCTTCAAGATCGTGCTCGCGGCGAGCGATCCGGGCGTGCCGAACTGGCTCGACACCGAAGGGCGGCCGAGCGGGAGCGTGTTCTGGCGGTTTCAGCTTCCGGAAGAGGAGATCGCGCCGCTCGTTACGAAGCTGGTGAAGATTGGAGATGTCGCGGGCGCTTAGGGATTAGGGCTCAGAGGGGGATCGTTCGGGGCTCCGCTGCGCGGGGCGGCGGGAGCTCGCTCCGCTCACCCGCGTGGCCGCGATGGTGACGCGACTGCGCCGTCGAGGCGCGGCCGCGTCACTCTTCGGTGTTGCCTGAGCGACGGAAGCGCCTCAGCCAGCGGTTCCAGCGCATGAAGGTTCCGATCGCGCGGGAGAGGCGAACTTGTGCGCGCGGCAGCGTCTCGCCCGGGGGGTGGTTCGGGCTCGTGTTCGAACGCGAGCTGCCGGGCGAGAAAGTGCGCGCAGTCTTGGAGCGCGGCGGCGTCGAGCGCGTGGTCGCATGCGTACCACTTCGCTTGCTTCGGATCCCGCGCGGCGGTGAGCTGCGCTTCCGCATCCGCGCGCGAGATCCAGGCGTCGCGGTCTGCGAACTGAAAGAGGAGCGACGCGCGCGTCTTTGGAAGACAGCGCACGGAATCGAGATCTTCGAGGGAAAGCGCGCCCTCCGAGTCCCGCCGCTGCAGCCAAAGTCGCGAGAGGGTTCCGGTCCCTGCCATCAGCACCGCAGCTTTGATGCGTGGATCGCGCGCGAGAAATGCGCCGGCAATGGTGGCGCCGAGGCTGTGGCCGACGTAGCCGAGGCGCGTCGCGTCGACGCCCGGCTGCTCACCCGAGAAATCGACGGCGCGCGCGAGGTCGCCGAGCAGCTGCTCGGCGTAGGCTCGTACTTGGGCGGGCTCCCTCGCGCCGGCGCGCGGGCCTTTGCGAGCGCCATAGCCAGGAGCGTCGATGCAAAGCGCGACCGCTCCGGCACGCGCAAGCGCAAGCGCCTCGATTGCGAAGCTCGTGCGGTCGCCGAAGCCCCAGTGCAGGAACAGAATGCCCGGCCTCGGCGGAGCCGCGTCCGATGGGGAGGTCAGCGTTGCGCTCACGTTGTCGCCGGTCTGTCCCGGGAAAGACACGTCGTCTTCGCGAAGCGCGGTGACCGTGACGCGCTCGAAATCCATCCTCTTCAGCCCGCCGGCACGACGCGCGCACCCTCCGGCGGGTCGTCGCGCAGGCGCGTCATCATCTGATAGAGACGGCCCGAGCCACTTCCGAGCACGGCGTCGCGGATCATTCCGTCGGGATCGCAGCCCTCGGCCGCCCGCAACAAGCGCGAGAACGCGGCCAGGTACGTCTCGCTGTGTCGCGTGCGCGTCGGCGTCGAGAAGAACAGCGCGAAGCTTTGCTGCGGCGGCTGCGCATTGCCGAGCGCCAGCAGTCCGCGCGTGAACACCTCGCTGTCTCCTGCTCCGAGCTGCGTCCAGAACTCCCCGAGCTTCTCCGGAGGAACGCTGCCGCCGGCGGTCATCGCTTGACTCGAGAGATAGAGCAGCACCGCGATTATTCCGAGCTGCCGCGTCACCAGCGCGTTCAGGTCGACGAAGGTGTCCTGCCGCGCGTGCAGCTCGTTTGCGTGGATCGCGCGCGCCTGGATCTCCGCTTGCTCCGCGCTCTTCTGCAGCGCCTCGGATTGCAGCGCGAGCGCGCGGCTGTTCTGCGCGAGCTCGCTCTGCTGCAGAAAGAGCCCGAGCACGAGCCGGAGAAACGCGAGCGGCGAGTCGAAGCCCTCGAGCGTGCTGCCGATCTCGCTGGGCGGGAGCGCGAAGAATGCGCGCCAGCCCACGCTGAAGGTGATGTACGCGAACGTCGCGCTGAGCCAGAGCGCCGTGAGCGCGAGGCCGAGCAAAATGCGCCGATCGAGGTGATGGGCTTCGCGCAGGCTCGCGTCGGGCATTGCGGGCACGCTACTCGCGCCGCGACGCGCGGGTCAACGCGGAGCTGTCAGTCCCCGCCGAGCCGAGCACCCGCGCGGAAATCCCGCGCTCGAGCGCGGCCCGCGCGGCTTTTTCGCTTTGACGCAGGCGTTACCGTCCGCGCATGCGAGCAGCTCCGTTCACGGTCGGCATCGTGCAAGAGTGCGCAGGCGACGCGGATCTCGCCGCGAACCTCTCGCGACAAATCGCTCGGGTGCGCGAGGCGCACGCGCAGGGCGCGCGCGTGATCTGTCTGCAGGAGATGTTCAACGCGCCCTACTTCTGTAAGAAGCAGGACAGCGCGCGCTTCGATCTCGCGGAGCCGATTCCCGGCCCGACCACCGAGCACATGCAGGCTCTCGCGCGCGAGCTCGGCGTCGTGCTGGTGGTGCCGCTGTTCGAGCGCGAGGCGGCGGGCGTGTACCGGAACTCGGCCGCGATCGTCGACGCGGACGGCGCGCTGCTCGGCGTCTATCGCAAGATGCACATCCCCGACGACCCGCTCTATTACGAGAAGTACTACTTCGCGCCGGGCGAGGCGGCGGCGGTGCCCGGCGCGGCGGCTTCGTCGAATGGCTTCGCGGTGTGGCAGACGGGGTTCGCGCGCATCGGCGTGCTGATCTGCTGGGATCAGTGGTATCCGGAGGCGGCGCGCATCACCTCCTTGTTAGGGGCCGATCTGCTGTTCTACCCGACCGCGATCGGCTGGCATCCCTCCGAGAAGGCGAGCTTTGGCGAGGCACAGCGCACGGCCTGGCAGACCATCCAGCGCGCGCACGCAATCGCGAACGGCGTGTTCGTGGCGTCACCGAATCGTGTCGGCTTCGAGGGCGAGCCCGGCACGGACGGCATCGAGTTCTTCGGCCACTCGACGATCTACGACCCGTTCGGGCGCATTCTCGCCGAGGCGAAGACGGAGCCCACGACGCTCGTCGCGCGCTGCGACCCCGCGCTCGCCGAAGAGACGCGCCGCAACTGGCCGTTCCTGCGCGATCGGCGCATCGACGCCTACGGCGGGATCGCGAAGCGTTGGCTCGCCTGAGGAGAAGACGGGATGGAGCGTGTGAACGGCATCGGCGGGTTCTTCTTTCGCAGCAAAGACCCACGCGCGCTCGCGCAGTGGTACGCGAAGCACCTCGGCGTCGACCAGACGCCCGGCGATTACGAGGGCAGGCCGTGGATGCAAGCCGCCGGCGCGACCGTGTTCGAGCCGTTCGCGGCGGATACCCTCTACTTCGGGCGCGCCGAGCAGCAGTGGATGGTGAACTTTCGCGTGCGCGATCTCGCGGCGATGGTCGCGCAGCTGCGCAGCGCCGAGATCGCGGTCGAGCTGGACGCGCAGGAGTATCCGAACGGCGTGTTTGCGCGCCTCGCCGATCCGGAAGGCAATCCGATCCAGCTCTGGGAGCCGCGTGGCTGGTACGCCGCGCCCAAGAATTAGGGCGCCGCGAAGACCGATGCCGAGCGCACCGAAACCGCCGCTGCGCATGCCCGCAGAGTGGGAGCCGCACCGAGCGACCTGGCTCGCGTGGCCACATCACGAGCCCGATTGGCCCGGCAAGCTCGCGCCGATTCCGTGGGTCTACGCAGAGATCGCGCGCGTGCTCGCCGAGCGCGAGCAGATCGAGGTGTTGTGCCACGACCAGGCCGTGCAGGAGGACGCGCGCGCAAAGCTGGCGGCGCATCACGTGCGCGAGGAGCGCGTGCGGCTGCACCTCGTGCCGAACGACCGCGTCTGGCTGCGCGACTCGGCGCCGACCTTCGTGCATGACGCACAGGGTGCGGTCGTGCTCGCCAGCTGGCGCTTCAACGCTTGGGCGAAGTACGACAACTACGCGAGCGACGCGCGCGTCGGCGCCGAAGTCGAGCGCATCACCGGCCTGCCGCGCGTGCTGCCGTGCCGTCCCGATCGCGGCGGCCTGACGCTGCGCGATGCAGGCGAAGATTCGCGCGACGGCGACGCGCAGCGCATCGTGCTCGAGGGCGGCTCGATCGACACGAACGGTGCCGGCCGCCTGCTGACGACCGAGGAGTGCCTGCTCTCGAAGGTTCAGCAGCGCAATCCCGGCTTGGATCGCGTTGGCTACGAGCGCGTGTTCGCCGAGGCATTAGGGGTTCGCGAGACGATTTGGCTCGGCGAGGGCTGCGTCGGCGACGACACGCACGGCCACATCGACGACATCGCGCGTTTCGTCGCTCGCGACACCGTCGTGCTCGCGTACGAAGAGGACCCCGCCGACGAGAATCACGCGCGCTCGCGCGACAACGAGCAGCGGCTCGCGCGCGTCCCCGGTCTCCGCGTGGTGCGGATTCCGTATCCGCGCCCGCTGTGGATGGGCGGCGTCCGCCTGCCCGCGAGCTACGCGAACTTCTACATCGCGAACGGAGCGGTGTTGGTGCCGACGTTCAACGATCCGAACGACCGCGTCGCACTGAACGCGCTGGCAGAGTGCTTCCCCGACCGCGCCGTCGTCGGCATCCACGCCGTCGACCTCGTGTGGGGCCTGGGCACGCTGCACTGCCTCACGCAGCAGGAGCCGGCGCCGCCTCGCTGACCGCACGCGCGCGAACACGACGCGCCGCGTCAGCAGCACGTTCCGACTCCTTCGCCGGCCCGCGCGAACGTGCGCGTACGCGCTAGGCCCGCTCCAGCACCACCACTGGAATCTCGCGCGTCGTCTTCGCCTGATACTCGTCGTATGCCGGCCAGATCTTCGTCATCACGCGCCACAGCCGCCCGCGCTCGTCGCCCGCCGCGGTGCGCGCCGTCGCCGCGAACTTCTCGGCTGCGATCTGAAGCCGCACGCGCGGCTGTGCGGCGAGATTCTTGTACCAGCCCGGATGATCGGGCGCGCCGCCGCGCGAAGCGACGATCACGACGCGCTCGCCGTCGCGCCCGTAAATCAGCGGCAGCGTGAGCGGCGCACCGCTCTTGCGCCCGGTCGTCGTCAGCAAAAGCGTCGGCACCCCGTTCCACATGTGACCGTCGGCGCCGTCGGTCGCCTGATAACGCCGCAGGTGATCGGCGATCCACCCGGGTAGCTCGTTCTTCGTTTCCGCCATCTGCGTCCCTCCTCGCATGCGCGCGCCCGGACTCTACCCTGCGCGCCCGAGGAGCCCGAATCTGTCGATCGCGATCTTCGTCGACGGCGACGCGTGTCCGGTGAAGGACGAGGTTTACGTCGTCGCGACGCGCTATGGCCTCCCGGTCGCGCTCGTCGCGAACGCGCCGATGCACGTGCCGCCCGGCTTCGGCGTGCAGCTGATCGTCGTCGAGGACGGCCCCGACGCCGCCGACGACTGGATCGCGGAGAACGTGCAAGCGCACGACGTCGTCGTCACCGCCGACATCCCGCTCGCAGCGCGCTGCCTCGCGAAGCAGGCGCTGGTGTTAGGGAACGACGGCCGCGAATTCGATCGCGGCATGATCGGCGACGCGCTCGCGACGCGCACGCTGAAGAGCGACCTGCGCGGCGCGGGCCAGCTGACGCACGGCCCGCGCGCGCTCACCAGCAAGGACCGCTCGCGTTTCGCGGAGCGGCTCGATGCGCTGGTGAACAAGGGGATGCGCGGGAGACCAAGCTGACGGCATCGACCCGCCATGCGCATGAACGCGCGCGAAGCGAGCGCCTCAGCGCTCGCGTAGCGCGAATTCCGGCAACGTGAGCCGCCCACCATGACAGCGCGCGCAGCGCGAAGGCCGCGCCGGCTTCTCGCGGCGCGAGAACACGAAGCCGCAGTCGAGGCATTCCGCCGGCGTGATCACCAGCTCCGCTCCGCGCGCGCGCAGCGATTTCGCGAGGTGCACGAGGTGATCGAGTACCTCCTTCTCCGAGGCGCCGACCGCCTTCGAGAGATCGCGCGCCGTCGCCGGGCCCGCGCCCAGCGCGAGCGCGAGGTCCTGCCGCACGGTGTGCGAGCGGGCCTCGGGCTGTGCGTGGCGGCGGGTCATTCGGCCAACCTATCAGCCCGCGGCAAGCAGTCGCGATAGGCTGCCGTCTCCTCCAATCAGGAGCCTCGATGCCGAACTCCCTCCACGACTTCAGCCAGAAGACCATCGACGGCGCGCAGCAGTCGCTCGCCGATTACAAAGGCAAGGTGTTACTGCTCGTGAACGTCGCGTCGCGCTGTGGGCTGACGCCGCACTACGCGGGCATGCAGGCGCTGCACGACGAGTACCGCGGGCGCGGCTTCTCCGTGCTCGGCTTCCCGTGCAACCAGTTCGCGGGACAGGAGCCGGGCAGCGAAGCGGAGATCAAGACGTTCTGCAGCACGAAGTACGGCGTGACGTTCCCGCTGTTCGCGAAGCTCGACGTGAATGGCAGCGCGCGCGCGCCGCTGTACGCGTGGTTGACTTCTCAGGCGACCCAGCCCGACGGCGCCGGCGACATCGCATGGAACTTCGCGAAGTTCGTGATCGGGAAGGACGGCCAGGTCGCGGCGCGCTTCAATCCGCGCGTCGAGGCCTCGGCGCCGGAAGTGCGCGCGGCGATCGACGCAGCGCTCGCGAAGTAACAGCGCGCCGCGGCACCTTCGCCAAACGGCGTCACTTCACATGTGACGCGTGCGAGACGCGATTCGTCGCGATCTCTCATTGGCCGCGCCGTCGCGGCGCCACGCGCAACGGGTCTCCTGAGACGCATCAGAGAGACCCCATGCTCCTCCAGTTGTTTGGTCTCTCGGGCCGGCTTGCCTCCCGTCTCGGCAAGCCGGCCTTTTCTTTCGAGCTCCGCTCGGCTCCTAGCGCATCGACTCCGCTCGGCTTCGCCTCGCTGCGCGCCCTGCTTGCACCTCCGGCTCGCTGCGCGCCGTCCGCGCCGCTGTGCGGCGCGGGACGGCTTGCTGGAGCTTCCTCGTCGTATGGGGCTACGCGCGCCTGGCGGCTCGGCCTGTGTGGGCGCGCTTACCCAGCGATGCGCCGCCGGCCGGCGGCGTATAGACCAAACGCGCCGACTGCGAACAGGGAGAGCGACGAAGGCTCGGGCACGTTCAGCTGCCGCAGCACGCCGAAGTCGATGCGGCCGATCAGGACGCCCTCGTCGCCGCCCGCACCGCCGATGAACGCGATCAGGTCGAGCGTGTCGCCGACCTGGACTTGTGTCGGAAAATCGCAAGAGAGCGTGCCGTGGCAGTCCGTCTGCTGGACGGCGATGGCTCCGCTCGTCCCCGGCTGCCCGACGACCTGCGTGAACGCCATGTCGAGGAACTCGGGGGAGTCGAACGAAGTCGTGAACGCGGTGACCAGCGCCGACTCGGTGTAAGCAGGGAACAGCTCGTCGAGCCGGAATCCCTCCGCAGTGCCCGGCTGGAATGCGATCACGATGCTCTGGTCGAGCAGCACCGGGTCGCCGTTCACGTCCGTGCCGTGGAATTCGACCACGCCTAGATACGAGTAAGTGAGGTAGTCGCTGAGCAGCGCGGGCGGGGACCCCTCTGTGAAGAGGATGTGCCCCAAACCGGTCGCGCCATCGAGCTGTCCGCTGCTCGTCAGGCTGCCCGTGCGTGTCTGCATGAACGCGGACTGCCCGGCGAGCTGGTAGAAGGTCGGGTTGCCGTCGAACGTGACGGGATCGCCGTTCCCGTCCACGGGATCGCCGATGTCGTAGAAGATCCCGCCGAATCGATCGAGAGCGCCGCGGCGGGGGAAGCGAGCGCGGCGAACAGAACAGCAACGACGAGCGAGCGCACGAGGCCTCCGGCGATGAGCTTCGGGCGGAGGCGCGCACATACGCGAGCCATCCCTTCCCACCGGACAAAGGCGCCCTCAGCGCCTGGAATGGGCCATCGCTCGAGCGGATTTCGCTCGGTTTCGACTCGTATTTCCGGCAGCGCGGCGGGTGCCGCCCGCTCGGCGGGCGCCGTCTTTGCGGCTGCTACCTAGCGGAGCCCGAAGTCCCACCCATCTCCGCGGCGATAGCTCGACAGAATCCGCCGCGCGGTGTTGGTGATGTGCACCTCGTCCGGGCCGTCGTAG